>Ga0116226_10000595_pt1 | contig 30892 bp, 23 predicted proteins | sample S1TSphfallax_FD_89692 | JGI IMG/M metagenome (GOLD analysis project Ga0116226, IMG submission 89692) | Host-associated microbial communities from peat moss isolated from Minnesota, USA - S1T2_Fa - Sphagnum fallax MG | ecosystem: Host-associated > Plants > Peat moss > Unclassified | place: USA...
CGTGGCCTGGAACAGATTGGCCACCGTGTCGAAATTATTGTTCAGCGCATCATCCAGCGTGGTGGCATCGACCTGCATCTGGTTGTTGCTGTCGAGCGAGATGCCCAGCGCGCCGAGCGAGGTGCCGTTGATCTCCTGCGTGATCGCGTTATCGACCTGCAAGCTGGCGTCGCGGAGCGAAGAATCGCCGAACAGAACCGCGCTGGCGGCGGCACCGCCACTGCTGCTGGTGGCCTCGTTCTGCTGCACGAAGCTTTCCCAGCCGTTATAGGCGGTGACGAAACTCTGGATTGCCGTCGCCGCCGTATTGGCATTGGGCGCGATATTGACGGTCACCGTGGTGTTGGGATCCGCCTGCGTCAGATTGAGGGTCACGCCGGTCAGCACGTCGGAGACGGTATTGCTGGTGCGCATGATGTTCTTGACGCCGTCGACGGTCAGATTGGCGGCCTGCGCCGCCGTCACCTGGTTGATCGGGACCGGCGAGATGCCGGTGCTGGACAGGGCCGAGCCCGAAATGTCGGAGAAGGACAGCGGGTGACCCGCACTGTCGGTGATCTGCAGCTGGTTGCCGGCCGTGACGCTGGCCTGGATCTCCGAGGACGCGCCGGCCGCACTGTTGATCGCCGCGGCCATGGCGCTGACGCTCTCGCCGCCGGTGAAGGTAACCGCGGCGGTGGCGCTTCCCCCATGAATGGTGAAGCTGCCGGCCAGGCCGGTCGGGCTGGCCGTCGTTCCGGTCATCGTGCTCGAACTCGACCCCGAAACGACGCCGAGCGCCTGCAGGATCGAATTGCTGTCGGTGAAATTGAGCGGCGTGTCGGCATCCTCGGCCGAGAGCACCAGAACCTGGTGGCTGGCATCGACCGAGACGACCGAAGCGGTGACGCCATTGGAGGTCGAGGCGCCGTTGATGGCGGCCGCAACCTGCGACAAGGTCATGCTCGAGCTGATCGTGACCGCCTGAGGCGAGGTCTTGCCATTTTCGGCGATGGTGATGGAGCCGTTGAAGGTCGAGCCGGTCAGCGTGCTGATGGCCGCCGACGAGGTGAGCGCCAGGGTGGCACTTGTGTCGGCTTCGGATGCCGCCAGCTGATTGACCACGACCGTATGAGTTCCAGAAGCGGTGCCATCGGCTACCGCGGCCGACAGAATCGAACTGGCCGCCGTCGACCCGCTTGAGGACAGGTTCGCGGCGCGGCTCTGAAACACGTTGGTTCCCTCGAGCGATTCCGTGGTCAGGTTCGAGGCCGCCGTCTGCAAGGCCGTCAACAGGCTCTGCATGTTCTGATAGGCGGCAACCTGGGTATTGTTGGTATTGATCTCGGTCTGGATCGCCGAGGCTTGATCCAGATAGGGCTGCACCTTGGTCGTCACCGCTTCGGCCAGCGACAGCGTCACGCTGCCCGTGGTCAAGGAGGAGACGTCCTGCGCGTTGCCTGTGCTGACGGACGGGGCGCTGGTGGAGCTTACGCTGCTAGTTGTGGTCATCCTATTCTCCACTACCTCGGCCCTGGAACTGGCGGGAACGCGGAACCCTCGCTGGTGAGGGCTCCGCGCCCCGTCATTTTCAAGGCCGACGGCCTAGCCTCCGATGCCGCCGGTCTCAGCCGGCCCGCCCGACCCGGACGGGCCCAGCATGCCCTGCGTTTAGGCCGCTAAGCCTTACGACTGGATCAGACGCAGCAGTTCCTGCGGGAGCTGCGAAGCCTGGGTCAGGGCGGCGACCGAGGCCTGGGTCTTCACGTCGATCGACGAGAGCTGGGTCTTGGTCTGAGCGACGTCGGCGTCCATGATGGTCGAGGTCGCGGCCTCGATGTTCTGGACGTTGGTCGCGATGTCCTGGCTGCTGAAGTTGAACTGCGACTCATAGGCGCCGATCTTGGCGCGATCCTGCGTGATGGTCTGGATCGCCGAGTTGATCGCATTGATCGACTTCAGCGCGGCCGAGGCGGTCGACACACCGGCGGAAGCGGTGCCCAGCAGACCGGAGGCCCCGTTGATGGTGACGTTCTTGACCGACACGGTCAGGAAGTTGGACGACTGGGTGCCGACCAGGAACTTCACGTTGGACAGGAAGTTGCCCGACAGCAGGGTCTGACCGGCATAGGTCGTGCTGCTGACGATCGAGCTCATTTCCGTCTTGAGCTGGGTGTATTCCGTGTTGATGTCCTGGCTGCGCTGGGTGTTGGTGACCTGACCCGAAGCGGCTTCGGTGGCCAGCGACATCATGCGCTGCAGCACATTGCTGATCTGGGCCAGCGCGCCATCGGCCGATTGCAGGATCGCGGTGCCCTGCGCGACATTGGTCTGGTCCTGCGAGAACACGGTCGAATTCGCCTGCAGCTGGGTGCCGATGGCGAGACCGGCGGCGTCGTCGGACGCCTGGATGATACGCGAGCCCGACGCCAGCTGCGACAGCTTCTCGGTCTCCATCGAGGAGTTGTTGTTCAGATAATTCAACGCGGCGTTAGCGGCGTTATTGGTCGAAATCACGGGCATGCTGACCTCCTAATTGGTCCTTGCTAGTCTCCCCCGGAGGAGGGAGGGACACGGCGTCTCATTCACCGTGTTCAGCATTTCTACGAAGGCCAAAAGGAAACCGGGCGAAAAAACTTTCCCCCACCCTCATTCGGCCAGTCCTACGCGGATGTCGGTTTCGGCGCGACGCAGCAGTTCCCTTAGCTTTTTGCGTCCCCGCTTGAGCAAGGATTCGACGGCGCTCACCGTGGTGCCCATCACCTCGGAAATCTCCATGTTGCTCATGTCCTCGTAATAGGACAGCACGATGGCGACCCGCTGTTGGGTGGGCAGGCGGTGCAGAGCGTCGTCGAGTCGGCCATAGACCCGGCGGCGGTGGATGTCGGTCAGCGCGTCGATATTCTCGGCGGCCGGCTCTTCGACATCGTCGATCCACTCGGTCTTGGGCAGACGCTGGAGATCGATGCAGCGATTGACGATGACGCGATAGAGCCAGGTCGAGAATTTGGCGCGTCCCGCATCCCAGCGATGGCGGTTGACCCAGGCCTTCACGAAGGCGTCCTGAGTGACATCCTCGGCATCGGCCGGATTTTTCAAAACCCGCATCGCCACGGCGTAGGCGTGGTCGATATGCCGCTCCACCAGCGTCCGATAAGCTTCGACGTCATCGAGGCGCATGCGCTCCAAAAGCGCATCGTCGCCCACACGGGTCGGCGCTGTGACGGTCATCGGCGAAGTGGCCACTGCTAGCATCTTGTTCATGGCATCGTCCATTTTGCTACCGGCGGGCTCCCCGCCCGGCCGGGCATCCAAACGAGTCACTCTCCGGATGCGCCATAATAAAAAACAGGAAAAACCACTGAAAACAATGGGTATTATTTGCCTAGTAAATGAATGTCGCTGGGAAATTTTTGCCTATATGTATTAATTTGAGTTTAACTCTGCTTTTTACTTATCAATAGCGACAGTATTTATTGGGTATAGCCCTTCAATTACAAACAGAATTGGTATAGAAACAGCATCCCACCGGCTATAAGCGTCGATGAAACTGATCAAGAACAGGAGAAAATGGGGAAATCGGGTCGGCCATGACTAGGCTTTGCCCCGGCGCGGCGGCCGGGGACGCATCAGGGACGGCGAATCTCGGAAAGTTTAGTCGTCGAACAGCGGTGTCAGCAAAAGCGTAACGACACTGACGGCCAGACGGAAAGCCGGCACCTTGATCAGCAAAAGCCCCTCGGACGAGAGGGCCCGGAAAAACTTGCCGTCGAGAACCGCATTGGCCGCCTCGATTTCCTCGATCGGCACCACCTCGCCATAGCGGGTGGTGGCGGCTTCGAGAATATCCTTGCCGCCCTGGAGGATCACCGAGCGGATCACCCCTTTGCTGATCGGCGGACGCAGCGGCAGCGCAACCACGCTCTCGCCATCCTTGTGCAGCACCGGGATGCGCACGCGCAGATCGCCGAACGGTGTCAGCGCGCACGAGGCCGGCAGCGGCACCACGCGCTCCTCCTTGACCAGGATCGCCTCGAGATCGCCGACCTCGACATCGCGCAAGATGTCGTCGGTGGGCAGGCCGAACCCGGTCATCGCATAGGCAAGCCCCGCCGCGGCTGTGTGAGCCGCCATGCTGCCGCCCAGCCAAACCGGCGGATGATGGATCGAGCAGACCGCCGGCAGCGGCAGCGCCCCCATCAGATTGCGGATATCGGCGGTGGTGATGGTGGCGATCAAGCCTTTCGAGCCCAAGGACACATCATGCAGCAACGGGCCGAAGGTCTGGCATTCGAGCGGCGTCGGCATCATCACGAAGCGGGCCAGGATCGCCGCGGTCCAGGCGCGGAAATTGGCGAAATCCGCCAATGGATCGAATTTGTACCGCCTGGCCTGGGCGCGGAACGCGTCGAACCAGCGGATCGCCTCATCCTGCACTTCGAGGCAGAAGCCGATTTCGGCGGGCACCCTGACCTCGGTCTCGCGCACTTCCTTGCCATCGATATAGCCGCGTGTCGACCCCACCGGGGCGCAGCAGAACTCCTCGATCAAGGGGGCGTCGCGCATCACCGCGCGCTTGACCTGCGGGGTCATCACCGTATCGTCGAAATAGCCGCTCACACTATCCTCGCCCGGCAAATCGACGAAGGCCTCGCCATGCGGCATCAGATAAAGCCCATGCAGGCGGATCTTGAGCCCCTCGACATCGAAGACCCGGCGCAGGCCCTTCTGGATATTGCCGGTATAGCCGATATCGGCCAGCACGAGGTCGGTGATATCATCCAACGGCCCGAGCTTCAGCGTCAGATAATGAAGGAGGGCGGCGCGCAGCGTCTCGGCCAGCTTCGACAGTGTTTTCTTGCCCAGCAGCCTGGTCATCCCGTCGGCGAAATCGGCGCCGGGCGCCAGGCGACGCGGATAGGCGTCGAAAAAAGCGCGCGTCCGGGCGTTGAGCTTGATCTTGAAGAAGTCCTCGACGCTGTCCGGCCCGACATGATCCATGCTGCGCATCAGCAGCTGGACCGTCTCGAGCCCGCCCTGCCCGGTCGCCCCCGCCACCATGGCGATGCGGCGATTGACCTCGATATAATCGGCCTCGCTGCTGCCCACCGCGTTCCAGAAACGCAGCGGCAGATAGCCGTCGCGCGCCAGGAAGGCCAGCTTGACGGTGCGGCCCGGCTGCGACAGCTCGGCCACGCGATGTTCGATATGGCGCTGGAAGCCGGCCATCACCGGGCCGACCACCGCCGCCGCGGTCTTGAGATGCGGCAGGCCGGGGCGCAGCTCGGCCAGGGCGGCGTCGCGCAGCAGATGAAAGCCGCCATCGAGGCGCCAGGAGAAACCGCGATCGCCGATCGCCAGCAGCTTGGCGGCGACCGTCTCGCGCCCGCCCTCGCCGTCGCGGAAGTCGGGAACCGGCGGCAGACTGACCATCTGCAGGCCATGCAGGGGCTGCTCAATCGTGTCCAAATCGATGCCGATATGGACGGCCTGGCGCGGCTTCAACCCCTCGGCGGCGATATAGGCCTTGAACAGGCTGCCCGTCTCGATCGAGGCGGGATCGGCCGAACTATAAATGAAATCGAAGGCCAGGCCTGGCGCCGCGGCGGCGAGGATCTCGCGGATCTGTGCCGCCGACCAATGGGATTCGGCGACGATACCGACCCGCTTGCCGACCTTTCTGGCCTGCTCGATCAGCCCCAGCACGGATGGGTTCACCACCGCGAGTTCCTTCTCGGCGGCCAGCTCGGCGGCGATCAGCTGGGGCCGGATCGCGGGCGGAAGACCCAGGGCGGGAACAGCGAAGGCATTGTAGATGGTCTCGATGGTGACGCCCGAGACCAGCGTGACTTTGTGCTCGCCCTCGCGGCCGATCCGCAGACGGTTCTGCGCCAGATTGCGATGCTGGATGAAGCTGTCGGCCATCTGTTTGACCCGCTCGGGCACCGGGGCCAGCTGCACGGTGCGCTCGAAAAGGCCATCGAGGCTGAAGCAGCGGCGTTGCAGCACGGTGCCGAACAGAGCGAAGGAGACGGACTGGACGGTCTTTCGGGCGACAAGGGTCTCGAGGGAAAGGCCCGTCTCGGCGGCGACCATGCATGTTCTCCTAACGCTGTGGCGCGCCAGTCTCGCGGAGCCTGGCTTTACATCTGGTTAACCAGTTTCAGCCTAAGCTAACCTTCTGGCGCGAAAAAGAATCCTCCCCTGCAAGGAGAGATTTCATGTCGATTTATCGCTTCCTGTCGGAAAACCTGGCCGCGACTTGGGCCGGCGAAGATTTCGAGACCTTTTGCGACACGCTTGAACGTGTGCGAAACCTGCAGGCGATGGCGATCGCCGACGATCCCGAATTTCTCGATGTCATCAGGCTCGTGCATCGCATCCGGATCGATTCGGAACAGAAGACCACCGACCAGGCCCAAGCCTCGCTGCAAAGATGCAAGGAACTGAAGGCCGAGATCCTCTATGAAGCGGCTCGGGCGAATCCCGATTTGACGGCGCTCGCTCTCGCCGCCCTGCGCGAGGGCCAGCGCTGGTCGGAGGCGGCCTCGCTGATCCCCGCGGCCGAGACCCGGCCCGATTTTTCCACCATCGCCGAGGAAGCCAGCCTCATCCTCTGCGCCGCCGGGGAAACCGACCGCGCGCTTTCCCTTCTCTATGACCGGCTGACGCCGCAAAACGGCGACATGACCCTGGTCCACAGCCTGGTGAAGATCGTCCTGCTGACCGATAAGGCCGACTGGTCGCTGCGCCGCCTGCAAGAGACGCTGGCCTCGGCCGAGACCTTGCAGCCCTGGCGGATTGCCTACTTCGTCGAACTGGGGCTGGCCATGTCGCAGGACGCCCTGGTGGAATCGACGATTCTCGCGCTGCATGCGCGGCATGGCGCCAAATCGATCCTCAATCTCGCTCTGGCCGCGCTCAAACTCGAAGCCTTCGACCTGATGTCCGCGCTCGGCCTGCTGCGGCAAGAGCGCGACGGGACGGTGCTGTTCGATTGGGAGGCCGCGCTCGTCGCCAAGCTGCACCGACTGACGGAAATCAGCCTGAAGTCGCAGGAATGGGCGGCCCTCAAAGGCCGCGCCGGCGCCGCCGGCAAGCCGCGGGTGGCCCTCACCCTCTCGGGCTTCGTCCGGCACTATGACGCGATCTCGAACATCCTCGACTTCCTCCTTCGCCATGGCGAGGACTGGGACATCGAGATCTTCGCTCAAGCTTTCGATCGCCTGGGCAATATCAGAACCTTTCCCAACCTGCCCAAATCGATCTGCGACTTCGGTCATGGCGGTTTTTACCGCGAAATCAACAAGACCCGCCTATTGGCGTCCGACCGCGTGCGACAATGGCTGTCGCCGCTGGTCATGCAGGTCGATCAGCGGCTGGAGGACGGACATTACCGCGCCTGTCTCGGCATGGAACATCCGCAGTGGCAGGCGGTCTGGGAAGCCTACGCGCTGTTTGCCCGCCACCAGACGAAGACCTGGCGCCCTTATCGCTATGTCATCCGCGGCCGCTACGACGTGCCCTATGATCGTCTCGACCTGAATCGGCTCGATTTGGCCGACCGTCAGATCGCCTGTCCCTCGAACGAGGTATACGGCACCAAGTCCTATCGCATGAACGACCGCCTGGCTATCGGCTCGCCCGAGTCCATGCGCGTCTATTGCTCGATCGGCGACGGGCGGAATTTCAAATCGGTCGAGGATTTCGACGAATGGAAGCGCACCAGTCTGGGCTACGAATACAATCATGAATCCCATCTGGCATTGTGGCTTACCCTGCACGGAATCGGCATCACCTTGCCCGACTGGCTGACTGTGTGACCTGAGAGCGTAAAGTTGCCGTTAACCTGTTTGACCGCACTATGGCCGATCTTTTTCGGGGGGAACCGCCGGACATGGCCTCAGCGGATTTCGTAACGATCTACACCTCATTCAACGATTTCAGCGCGGTCCGGAAGATCTTCCCGTTGGTGCTGGCCGAGGCCAAGCGGACCGGCACGGCGCTGATCGTGCATGATTGCAGCACAATCGAGACCGAGGAGATCTGGAAGTGGTATCGCGAGATGTCGGAGAAGCACAAATTCGTGCATCTCTTCTCGAACCGCATTCCCTTCGCGATCGCCCGCAATACCTGCCTGTCTCTCGCGCTGGAAATGTTCGCGCCGCAGTATATCTGCATGCTGGAAGACGATCATGGCTATGCCGAGGGCGCCATCGACAAGCTGCGCGCGGCGATGCGCACCTATTACGGCCAGCCCAGCCCCAACGGCCTGAAATACGGCCTCTTCTCGCTGTGCCCGGATCATTGGGGCGAGTCCTTCCGCCAGGCCTGCCAGCCGGACGGCGAGGGCAATCTCTATCCCGGCCCGACCGTGTCGCCCATGCAGATGGGCGGCGCCAACAGCTGCTGCCGCTGCGCCCCGGCCTCGCACTGGATGAGCGTGCTGAAGGGATACGACGTGGATGAATATCCGATCTCGTTCTATCAGACCCGCAATCTCAATTTCCGCAATTACCATCGGGGCTTCACCACGCTTTATGTCGGCGGCGGCGAGCTGGTTTATTACGACGAACGGCCGGGCAATGGCGAGGCGCTGGTGAACGTGCTGTTCGACGATGAGTACACGCTGAGCGACCCCCGCAACAGGATCCGCCGCCGTGACTGATTTCGCCGCCATCCTCACCACCATCCAGGCGCCCACCGAGCAGGTTCACGACCTGCTGGCCCGCCTCGCCCCGCTGGGCGCCACTCTTTATGTGGCCGGCGATTCCAAGGGTCCGGCAGCCTTCGATGTGCCGCATACCCGCTTCCTGTCGCTGGCCGATCAGAAAGCCACGTCCTGGAAGCTCGCCGCGCTCCTGGGCGAACGGCACTACGCCCGCAAGAACATCGCCTACCTGACCGCGGTGGCCGCCGGCGCCAAATATCTCTACGAAACCGACGATGACACGGCACCCAATGCGCGCTGGACACCCCCTGGCCAGCACATCGAGGCCGACTGCGCCGTGGCGGCGAAATGGGCCAACGCCTATCGCCTGTTTACCGATGATCTGTGCTGGCCGCGCGGTTTGCCGCTCGATTCGATCCGGGATCCGGTCGGACGTGGCGGCAGCGCCAGGATCTGGGCCCCGATCCAACAGGGGCTGATCGACGGCAATACCGATGTCGACGCCATCTGGCGCCTGCTGTGGTCGCACGACATCGCGTTCAACGACACAGCGGCCCCCGTCTATCTGCCGCCCGGCCTGTGGTGCCCGTTCAACAGCCAGAGTACCTGGTGGTGGGAGGATGCCTTCCCGCTGCTCTATCTGCCGTTCAATTGCAGCTTCCGCATGACCGATATCTGGCGCGGCTTCATCGCCCAGCGCTGCCTGTGGCCGATGGGCGCCCATCTGGCCTTCATGCCGCCGGACTCGTTCCAGGTGCGCAATCCGCACGATCTGATGGTGGATTTCGAGCAGGAGGTGCCGGGCTATCTCGGCAATCGCAAGCTGGTCGGGATCATCGAGGATCTGGCGCTGCAGGACGGTCCCGGCTCGGCGCCGGCCAATCTGCTCGCCTGCTATCGCGCGCTGATCGCCGCCGGCTATTTCCCCGACAAGGAACTGGCCCTGGTCGAGGCTTTCGTCAGCGACATGGCCGAGGCGCGCGCACAGGCGTCGACATGACCGATTCCGCCGCCGATGCGCTGTTCCGCGAGTGGATCGGCTATGGCTCCTATGTCGATGAGGCGCGCCGCCTGGTCTATATCGAAACCCCGAAGGCCGGCTGCTCCTCGGTCAAGCATCTGCTGCGCGACCTGATCGACCCGCGGCCGCTGCAGTTCAATCCGACCGCCAACCAGACCCGGCTGGCGATGATGATCCATGATCGCGGCCAGATCCCGCTGCCGACGCTGAATTCCTTTTCCGGCGCCAGGCTCGACGACATCCTGCAGGGCGATGGCTGGTTCCGCTTCTGCGCCGTGCGCAACCCGTTCGAGCGCTTCTTCTCGGCCTGGTGCGAGAAGATCTTCCTGTGCGAGCCGGGCTACGAGACCTATCTGCCCGGCCCCGAGGCGCGCCATGTCGAATTCGCCGATTTCTACCGCCGCGTCACCACCCGCGAAAATCCGCTGACCTGCGACTCTCACTGGCGGGCCCAGACCGCCCTGTTGCGTCCCGACGCGCTGGCCTATAGCCGCATCTACGATGTGCGGGACCTGGCGGAATTGCCCGGTGATCTGGCGCGCCATTTTGCCGCCATCGGGCTCGACGCGACGGTTCCGGAGCTGCGGCGCGTCAATGAAGGCTTCTCGGTGCCGTCCGACGGCTTCGTCACCCCGGAGGTGCTGGCCGGGCTGCGCGCCTTTTATCACGCCGATTTCGAGCGCTTCGCGTTTTCCGAGCCGAAGCTGGGCTGGGCGCCTGAACGCCGTGCCGCCGAATTGGTCAACGGCTTCACCGACGCCATCTTCGAGCGCAACCGATTGATCAGGGCGCATCACGACTGGCTCAAACAGGCGATGGCGCGGGGCTGACATGAGCGACGACCGCCCGCTGGTGAACAGCTTCGACGTGTTCAACACCCTGATCGCCCGGCGCTGCATCGAGCCGCGCGCCATCCGTTACGGGATCGCCGCGACGCTGGATTATCCCGATTTCCCCGCCCATCGTCACGCCGCCGAGGTGGCCGTCGAGCATCGCGAGTACACGATCGACGACATCTATACCGAATTGGCGCGCGCCCAGGCTCTGTCGCCGGAGCGGACCGAGGCCTTGAAGCGGGCCGAGATCGAGGCCGAACTGGCCAATGTGATTCCGATTGCCGAGAATCTGGCTCAGGTGCGGGCCGGCGACCTGCTGGTGTCGGACATGTATCTGGGCGCTCACATGATCCAGCGCCTGCTCGACCGGGCCGGCCTGACCGCGGAAGCCTCGCTGGTGGTCACATCGAGCGGCAAGGCGCGCGGCACCGTGTGGCCGCCTTTGCTGCAGCGCTTCCGCATCGCCCGCCATCTCGGCGACGATCCGCGCACCGACATCGCCTCGCCCCGCTCTTTCGGCATCGAGGCGGTTCAGACCACGGTCGCCACACCCAACGATGTCGAGACCTATCTGGCCCAGCAGGGCCTGCACCAGCTGTCGGCCTGGCTGCGCGAGGCCCGCCTGACCAGCCGGCATGCCGATCCCGCCCTGCGTCAGGTTCAGCTGCTGCAGACCGCGATCAATGTGCCCTTGCTGATGCTGTCGGCGTTCCATCTGCTGCGGCTGGGGCGCCAACTCGGCACTGACCGGCTGCTGTTCTCGGCACGCGACTGCAATCTGTGGATCCATGCCTATCGCCTGCTGGCCGACCGCTTCGACGGCGAGGTCCCGGCGCTCTATTTTCAGACCAACCGCCTGATGCGCACCCAGCCGAGCGAGGCCTATCTCGCTTATTGCCGCAGAATGATCGGCGAGCGCAGTCTGATCGTCGATATCTGCGGCACCGGCTGGTCCTCGTCGATGCTGCTCGATCGGTTGGGGCTCGAGGGCGGCGCCTTGTTCTTCATCCATGATTTCTCGCGCGATCCGATCCGCACCCAATATGATCGGATGGCCAAGCCGAAGCTGGCCCGTCCGATCCATTCGATCCTCGGCACCGTGGCACCCGGCCTGTTCAATGGCAGCCATCTGGAAATGTGCAATTTCGCCGATCACCCCCCGGCCCGCGACATGGCGCCGGTGGCCGGCGCCTTCGTGCCGGTCTTCGAGGAGGATCAGCGGCCGGCGGCGATGCGCGAGGCGGTTTCTGTCCAGCGGAGCGCCTTCTTCCATGCCTTGTCGCTGGCGGGGTCGTATGATTTTTCCGAACTGGAGCGCCTCGACGAGGCGGCGCTGCCGGTGGTCGTCGGCACCCTCTATGCGGCACTGAGCCGCCAGACACCGCTGCCGCCCCATTGCCTCGACTTTCACCAGATCGAGGACGGACGCATCATGACCGAGCTTGCCAAGACGGGTGCCAGTTCATGAGCGAGGATTTCATCCCGCGCACCCGCATTCTCTATATCCGCCATCCTCGCCTCAGCGAAATCCCCGAGGCGCTGCGCCTCAATCAGGATGAATGGTGGGAGACCACCGCGATGCTGGCCGACACCACGCTGATGACCAAGGATTTCGATCTCGATGACGTCTGCGACACGGTGCAGCCGGACCTGATCATCTATGAATCGCCCGGCCTCGACACCGCCGACGTCAAAATCGCCAACTGGTCGGCGCACCCCCACATCCCGCGCATCGCCTTCTTCATGCAGGACCCGCAGGACGGCGCCCGCATCCCCTTCCTGCGCCTGGTGGAAAAGCTCGACATACGCTGGTGGTTCACCCATCTGGGCGAGTCCTTCATCCGCCAATCGCCGGAATTCGCCGATCGCATGTTCTCGGTCAGCCTGCTGGTCGACGATCGGCTGTTTCACGATCGCGCTCTGCCCAAGGACATTCCGGTCAGCGTGATGGGCGGGCTGATCTCGCCGAAATTCTATCACTGGCGCGCCAGCACGGTGCCGCAGTTGTTCGACCATTTCTCGACCATGGTCTATACCCATCCCGGCTATCAGCATCCCGTGCCCGCCTATAAATTCGCGGTGATGGGCGAGGACTATGCCAAGGCCCTGTCGCGTTCCTACTTCTCGGTCGCCGACAGCACCCGCCTCGATTATCTGGTCCGCAAGCATCTCGAGATCCCCGCCGCGGGCAGTGTGCTGGTCGCGCCCGACACTGCGGTCTTGCGCCCCTATGGCTTTCGCGACATGGAAAACTGCGTCCTGGGCGAGGGCAAGGAACTGATCGGCAAGATGGCGGCGGTGCTGGAACATCCCGCTCTCTACGAGATCATCAGGAAGAACGGCCACGATCTCGTGCATCGGCGCTACACGCGCGGCAATTGGCGCTGGTTCCTCGACTTCCTGCTCTGCCTGCGCGGCCTCGGACCCGGCGAGACGGTGCAGCAGCAGGGGATCCTCGGCCGCTTCGCCGCGGTGCCAGACACCGGACGCGTGCCGGCCATCTCCGGGCCGATCGCCGACAGCGATTTCAGTCGGGCGATGAAGCGCGCATGGCACCTCATTATCACCGGCGATAGTCCCCAGGCACAGGCCATCCTCGCCGAGGTCGCCTCCTGGGTCGCGCATATGAGCGAACCCTATCTGCTGCTGGCCTTGTGCAGCATGCTGCAGGGGAACCTGGCCGAGGCGCGCGACTTCCTGCTGACGCCGCTCACCATCCGCCGCCAGCGCAATCGCACCGAGGAACTCGATCCCGAGGAAATCGCCTGGATGCTGATTCTGGGCTCGCTATCGGGCGAACAGGCTCTCTATGACGCCGCCTTCCGCGCCGCCGCCGGTGTCGAGCATCTCAGCCTGCGCCGGGTCGGCTGGCTGCTGACCGCCGGCATCGATATCGGCGCCATACCGGACAATGTGCAACGCCGTCAGACGGGGGATGTCACGTCGATCCACTGGGTGTCGCAGTCGGATATCGCTCTCTGGCTCGGGCTGGTGACGCGGATCTTTCAGGCCAATGGTCGGGCTTGAGAGACGCTAACCCGCCAACACCCTCGCTCGCACGAACCTCGGCGCCCGGACTCACATTTCTTGAGACGGGCCTCACGGCTGGCGACAGGAAATAGGGGCGTATACCCCAGGTTCTGCGCGGGCATGACGGTATCAGCCTGCTACTCCCCCACCCGCATGAAGATCGCGTTGACGTCGGTGACAGCCATCACCTTATACCCCTTCGGCTTGAGCAGCGCCGCGAAGTCCGCGGTCTTGTCCTCATGCTCGCACTGGACCAAAAAGGGACGGAAGCGCTCGAAATCCAGCGCGCTCAGCAAGGCATGGTCGAGGCCCTCGACATCCACCGACAGATAATCGATGCCGCCATCGGCATAGGCCGCCAGGAAATCGTTGATGTGCATGTTGCGCACCGTGATCTCCTCGGTCACCTCGGCCAGTTCGCCGAAGCCCGGCTTGAAGCGGTCGATATGGGCGCGATTGACCGAGGATAATTCATGCGCCTTGGAGACGAACAGGGTCAGGGTCTCGTCATGGCCGGCCGAGACGGCGCAATTGACCACCGTGTCGCCCATGCGGTTCTGCAGCAATTGCAGGGCCAGCTTGGGATTGGCCTCGCAGATCACGCCGCGCGCCTGGTAGAGACGATAAAACAGATAGGTCGAGCTGGTCTGAATCGGATGATTGCCGCCCAGTTCGACATAGCGCACCGAGCTCATCTGCCGGCCGCTTTCCAGGAAGGCGGCGCGCAGCACCGCATCGACGATCAGATCCTCGTTGCACTGGGCATAGGTCTCATAGATCGCCGTATCGATCGGCGCCGGGGTCAGATGCGCCTCCTTGCATTCATGATCGATGAAGGCGTTGCGCAGCAAGTGCCGTCGCGGCATGGAACTCTCCGTCACAAGTAACCGTCTGGGTTTTTCGACTGCCAGCGCCAGACATCCTCGCACATCAGATCGAGGCTCCGTCGCGCCGTCCAGCCCAACTCCCGCCGCGCCAGGGTCGGGTCGGCATAGGATACGGCGGAATCGCCCGCCCGTCGCCGCGCCACCTGGCAGGGAATCGGCTTGCCGCAGGCCCGCTCGAAGGCGGCGACCACTTCGCGCACGCTGAAGCCCTGGCCGGTGCCCAGATTGAAGGCGAATTCCTGGCCGCCGCGCGCCAGATAATCGAGGGCCGCGACATGGCCCTCGGCCAGATCCATCACATGGATATAGTCGCGCACCCCGGTTCCGTCGGGGGTCGGGTAATCCTCGCCGTAAATGCGCAGCGCGGGCCGGCGCCCCACCGCCACCTGACTGATATAGGGGACGAGGTTCTGCGGCTCGCCCCTCGGATCCTCGCCGATCGTGCCGCTGGGATGGGCGCCGACCGGATTGAAATAGCGCAGCGCCGTCACCCGCCAGCGCGCATTGCTGGCCCGCATGTCACGCAGCATATGTTCCGCGACGATCTTGGTGTTGCCATAGGGATTGATCGGACCCAGCGGCGTCTCCTCGTCGAGCGGCATCCGCTCGGCGAAGCCATAGACGGTGGCGCTGCTGCTGAACACCAGCATGTGGCATCCGGCGTCGCCCATCGCTTCCAGAAGCCCGATCAGGCCGCCGACATTGTTGCGGTAATAGGAGAGCGGATCGGCCACCGACTGCCCGACCGATTTGGAAGCGGCGAGATGGATCACCGCCTCGATGCCATGACGCTCCAGCACCTTGCGAACGAAAACGCGATCGCCGACATCGCCGCGTTCCAAGGCGACCGGCGCCCCGGTCAGCGCAGCCAGCCGGTCGACCACCAGCGGGCTGCTGTTGGAGAAATCGTCGAGAATGACGCTCTCATGGCCGGAAGCGGCCAATGCGACATGGATATGGCTGCCGATATAACCGGCGCCGCCGGTGAGGAGGACTTTCATGGATCTCCAGATATTGGGCGCTTTCGCACATGGTCGCACCATCCTATGATTGGTCGCAAGCGTCGAGCGAAGGAGGACGGATCGGATGGATGCGGAGGAACTGGCGGCGCGCCGCCGGGAAAGTGCGACGAGAGCCCTTGACGGCCTCCGGCGCGAGGCGCAATCCCTGCCGTCCGACTCCCTGTCCGCCCGGGTCGATCTGGCCCCTTGCCGACTTCCCCCCGGCCACGCCTTTCCCGCGCTGGAGCCGGTTCCCGGCCGCGCTGGTGACAAGGGTCGTATCTGCTTCATATCGACCGAGCTGGTGGGCGCGCGCTACAATGGCGGCATCGGCACCGCCCAGACCAATCTCGCCAAAACCCTGGCGGCCGGCGGCCACCAGGTCACCATCTTCTATTTCAGGAAGCCGGACCGGCCGCTCACCGACCCGCTCAAGGCCTATTATGCCGGGCTCGGCATCGAGATCGTGCAAAACGAGGATTTCGAGACGGATTTCTATGGGCGCGGCCGCATCCGCTATCCCTATGGCACCTATGAATGGCTGCGCACCCAATCCTTCGACGTGGTCCACGCCCCCGAACTGCACGCTTATCTGTACTATGCGCTGCTGGCCAAACGGCTGGGGCTGGCCTTCGCCAACACCACCTTCGTGATCGGCACCCATTGTTCGAGCGAATGGCTGGCCGAACTCAATCACACCTCCCTGTCCGACAAGGATCAGCTGATCGCCCCCTTCATGGAACGCGCCGGGGTGGCCATGGCCGACATGGTGTGGAGCCCGTCGCACTATCTGCTGGACTGGATGCGCGAAGCCAATTGGCCGCTGGGCGACAATTGCTGGTTCCGCCGCCTGCCCTATCTGCCCTATGACGGGCTGGAGCCGGCCAGCGCCGCCGGTGAGCCGATCACCGAACTGGTCTTCTTCGGCCGCCTGCAGAAGCGCAAGGGGGTCGAGCTGTTCTGCGACGCGATCGACCGGCTGCAACCGCTGATCCGCAACCTGGGGCGGCCCTTCAAGGTGACCTTCCTGGGCGACAATTTCCTCGCCCAGACCGGTCTGCCCGCCGATTTGCACGTAAGGCGCGCCGCGGCCTGGGGCCATGAGGTCCTGCTGATCGAGGATTATGACGTGCCACGCGCGCTGGGTTATCTGTCGCAGCCGGGCCGCCTCGCCGTGGTGCCGTCCCTGGCCGACAATTCGCCGAACACCATCCATGAATGCCTGCTCTATAACGTGCCCTTCGCCGCCTCGAATGTCGGCGGCATTCCCGAGCTGGTGGCGGAGTCCGATCGGGATCGCGTGCTGTTCGCGCCCCGCGCCGCCGATTGCGCCCGGGTGCTGGGTGCGCTGCTGCAGGCACCGGCGCGACCGGTAACACCGTCCTTCGACGCCACCGAGGTCAATCGCGGCTGGGTCGAGTGGCACGACCAGGCCGTCGCCGCCGCGCGCGCCACCCAGCCGGCAGCGCCGAAGCAGGACCTCCCCTCGATCACCGTCTGTATCAGCCATTTCAACCGCACCCGGCTGCTGCGCCAGGCCCTCGCCGGGTTGGACCGCCAGACCTACCGCACTTTCGATGTGGTGGTGGCCGATGACGGCTCGACCGATCCGGCCGAGATCCAGGCCTTGGCCGAGCTCGAACCCTGGCTGGCCGAGCGGGGCTGGACGCTGGTGCGCCAAGCCAACGCCTATCTCGGCGCCGTCCGCAATCGGGCGGCCTTGGCGGCGAAAGGCGACTATCTGTTCTTCCTCGACGATGACGACGTTCTGGTGCCGAGCGCGCTGGAGACCTTGGCGCGCGCCGTGGCTCATAGCGGCGCCGATCTCCTCGACCCGGTCTATATGAGTTTCGTCTCGGAAGAAGAACCCGACGCCAGCACCGCGATCCCCTCGCGCTTCATCGCCCTGGGCGGCGGGTTGGCCCTGTCGAGCGTGTGGAACACCAACACTTTCGGCGGCGCCGCCTTCCTGGTCCGGCGCAAGGCCTTCCTCGATCTCGGCGGCTTCACCACCGATTACGGCATCGGCCATGAAGATTGGGAATTTCTGATTCGCGCCGAACTGGCCGGCCTCGATCTTTATCTGCTGCCCGACTCGCTGGTCTGGGTGCGCAAATCGGCGCAGGGCATGCAGGCCACCGGGGACCGCTTCCTCGACAATCGCCGCACGCTCCGCCCCCTGCTTCAGCGAGCGGCGCCCTATCAGCGCCTGATGCTGCTGCATGCCCAGGATGTCGAGCGGGAGCGCGACCAATATCGCGATGCCGCCTATGCCATAGCCTGGGAACGCGACCAGCTGAAAGGCAGGCTGCAGGCGGTGGAGAAGTCGCTTGAGACGGCGCAGCAGATCAATAGCATGCTGCTCGACAAGATGGCCGAAAACATGAAGATTTTACCGACGGAGAAATAGTCGGTGAGGCGATCTCTACAACGCCCCCTTTGCCGCCTCGCACAACAGCGCGACCCGCTCCTTCAGCACATCGTCGATCTCCCCCGGAGTCTCCCCCCGGGTAAGGATCATATAGCGGCCGCGATCGATGGCGGCGCGCGCTGCGTTGAAGACCAGATCGCCGTCGAGCAGGCTGGGCTCGATCTGGGTGCCGTCGAGCCAGCCATTCCAGCTTTGCAGGAAGATCGCCCGCTCGCCGGCGGGGAAATGGCTGTGGGCGAACAGCATCGAATTCTCGACGAACAGCTCGAACAGATGGGTGTCGAACGGCCGGCTGCCGGCCATCAGATGGGTCGAGCCGCCATCGGGGTGGCGCAACCAATTGTGGAACGACGCGAACACCCGCGGCATCACCTTGCCGCGCCGCTCGCGCTCGATCATGCGGCTGACGGTGAAGGTCAGATAGGGGAAGAAGCGGTCGAGATAATCCGCCGAATCCTTCATCCCCGCCATCACTTCGAGATAATCGAGACCGGTGGCGCGGTTGCTGGGCGTGCAGGAATGCCACTCCTCGGGGGACGGATCGATCAGGGAATCGAACCCGACGGAGAGGAAGCGGCCCTTATCCTCGGCGCGATTGGCGATCAGATAAAGTCCGGGCAAACCGGCTTGCTCGGCAGCTTGGCGCAGGGCCGCGATCACCGCAGCCGGGGCGGCCAGATGTTTGGGGTCCTCGACGATCACCACCGGGCGTCCGCCGAGGCGTACCGCGGGCGCGTCCTTGAGGGCGGCGACCAGAGCGCCGGCCCGTTCGACCTGTTCGAGCCCGGCGGCGCCATCGGCCCAGACTGGCTCCTCGCCATTGCGCCAGCGGAACGCCAGGCCGAACGCCTCGCCGCAGAATGGCGCAAGCACTGCCGCATCATGACGATAGGCGCCGCCGAGCCAGCGGCAATCGATGACGAAACCATCGATACCGGCCTGGCGCGCCATCCCGACCACCGGCGCGGTCTGCTCCGGCTTGGCCAAATCATACTGTCCCAGCGTCGAGGGCAGGTTGAGCGGGAAATGCTGCCGGCTGGCCGGACGGGCCTCGCGCAGGCGGCGCCAGCGTTCGTCTCCGCCGAGAAAACCGGTGTCGAAAAAAGCCAGGACGAGCATGGCGACTCCTTATTCCACCGCGAAGCCATAGACCTGCTCGGCCATCGACAGGATGGCGGCGACCAGATGTTCGGGCCTCGCATAATTGATGCATTCGGAACTGCCGAAAACCGGGCAGCTGGTCTCGGCGCCGCAGGGATGGCAGGCCAGATTGGCGTCCAGCGCGCGGTATTGCGCGCTCCAGCCACCGCCGAAATTGGCCGATCCGGTGGTGCCGAACAGGCCGATGGTCGGCCAGCCCATCACATTGCGCACATAGTGATGCGGGAAGCTGTCCAACCCGATGAAGATATGATGCTCGCGCACCGCCGCGATCAAGCTGTCGGTTTCGTCGGCCTCGACCGAGACGGCGCCGAACGGTTCGAGGTCGGGGCGCCCGATCACGCTGATCTGGATACCGAGCGCGCGCAGGCAGCGGATCGCCACCTTGGCGTAATCGAGCGGATAATTCTTGATCGGCAGGCCGCCCGTGACATGGAACAGGACCCGAAGCGGCGCGGCGGGTGCTGCGCAGCGCTCGCTCACCAGCGGCGGCTGCACCTGGCGGAGGTGCTCGGTCCGGGTCAGCGATTCACCGAGCGAAAAACGGTCATGATCGATCATGTGGAACGGGCTGACCGCCGACACCCGCGAATAGCGCATGAAGACGAGGAAATTATCCTTCAGCACCGCTTCGCCCAGCCGATCGAGGGAATGGACGAAATAGTGCGGTTCGCCCACCGAACCGTCACGCGGCAGGAATGGCAGCTTGAGCCAGATCGGCGCAAGCGTCGAGGCCGTGCCGGCGATGATGTCCTTGTAGCTCGAACAGATGACGTGGCGCTTGACCAGCGGCGTCGTCACATCGCGCGAAGCCATCGCGAAGAACACGATCGAACCGGCATGGTAGGGGTGATAGGCGGCGACCGGAACATTCCGCCAGTCAGACCGCGATTCGACGATCTTGATGGCGTTGGCGGTGGTCAGCTTCAGCACGCGCTGGCGCAAGCTGCCCTGGAACCAGCCGCCGGGCGTGGAGATCGGATATTCGCCGATCGTCAAGCCGGCCAGGCGATGGACCGGCAGCGACAGGCCGGTCAGGCCGGTCAGCAGGCGCTGATCGAGATCGGCATCGACCGCCGAGAGCATGAGCAGGAAAGGCTCGATCTCGGCGAAGGCCGCCCGCGGCAGGCAATAGAGCAGCGGGAAGCCATCGGCATCGGCCAGCAGCATCGGGCCAAAGGCACTTCCCGTGATCCAGCCGGCGATCTGCTCGGCCTTCAGCGGCAGCAGCGGATTGGCGATCACCAGCAGGTCGGCCGAACTCGCCGCCGCCGAGATCCGCCGCGCCAGCTCGATCACATAGCGGGCCGGCGGCGAGGTGGCGGAATCGAAGATCTCGTCGGCCGCCAGCCGTCCCTTGGAGAATTGGAAATCGAAGCCCTCGATCCGGCCGGTGGCGGTGGATAGGGCAAGGCCGGCCAGCATCAGGCGCCGCTCTTCTTCAAGGGATGCGCGGTCAGATAGCCGGTGCGGCGCAGCGAACGTTCGATGTGGTGGGTTTTGCCGAGGATCTCGTCGACGAAACGCACATGGCGGAATTCCGGCGCCGGCAGCGCGGCGGGCTGGCACGGCCCCTCTTCATAGTCGGCATTTTCATAGATGCGCAGATCGTCGATCAGGATCACGTCGCGGCTGATGTCTCGGTGTTCGGCGAGCAGCCGCAGTTCACGTTCGAGCGGCAGCCTGAGATCGTGATTGCGCTCGGAATCATAGGAAGCCATGCGGAAATCGGCACCGGGAAAATGGGCGTCGAGCCAGAAGATGGCGGGCACGCCCGGCTCCATCTCCTCCATCGCCTCCTTCAGCCCCTTCTCGCTCTTGCCGTGGATGATGGTGACCTTGGGATTGTCGGCAAAGCGCAGCGCCACCTCGAGGGCGAGTTTATGCATGATCTCGATCGAATAGACCTGCAGGAAATCATGCTTGGCCGCCTCCTCGACCCCACGACCGATGCCGGTGCCGGTCTCGATCAGATAGCGGCAGCCATACTCCGCGATCAGCCCATCGAGGTCGAAGTCGGAAAGAACGCCCATCTCATCTCACCCTTTCGTCGCTCTGGTCGCCGCTCATGGCCGGTATCCATAGATCCGCTCGGCCATCGCCAGAATGTCGCCCACCACCTTTTGCGGCGGGGCGTAATTGAGGCACTCGGATCCGCCGAAAACGGGGCAGCTTTCGTAAGCGCCGCATCGGTTGCAGGACAGGTTCTGCTCGGAGGTCTGATAGCCGGCGCCGTAGGACGCGTCGGAATTGGTCGGCTTGGTATTGCCGAACAGACCGATGGTTGGCCAGCCCAGCCGCAGCCGGGCGAAATGATGCGGGAAGGAATCGACGCCGACGAACAGATGATGGTCCTCGACCAGTCCGCGCAGGGTGGCGCTATCCTCGCTGTCGAACGAGGTCGCGCCGGCTTCGGCAAGGTCGGGGCGGCCCAGCACCGAGCTTTCGATGCCCATGGCGCCCAGGCTGCGGATCACCGTCTCGATCGATGCCTTCGGATAGGTCTTGAGGCCCCAGCCGCCATTGAGATGGAACAGCACTTTGAGCGGCTTGGCGGGCTCTGCGCAGCGCGCCTCTGAGCCATTGGGCCGGCCATGCAGGGTCTGGCTGAAGTCGGTAAAGGATTGACCCAGCGCGAAGCGGGCATGGTCGACCAGATGGAACGGCGTCAGATAATAGAGCCGCAGGATACGCGAGAAGACGATGAACGTCTCGTCCGCCGCCGGGCCCAGCCGGTCGAGCGCATGGACGAAATAGGTCGCCTCGCTGACCGAGCCGTCGCGCGAGATCCAGGGCAGCTTCAGTTTTATCGTCTCGAGCCGGCTGCCGCAGGCGCCGGGAATGTCCTGATAAGCCGAACAGACCACCTGGCGGGAGAAGGGCGTCTGGTCGACCATGGTCGAGGCCAGGGCGACGAACAGCACATCGCCGGCATGCATCGGGTAATAGATCGCGAAGGGAACGTCTTTCCAATCGGGCCGCTTCTGGATGATCTGCAGCGCTCGGGTCGCCTGCAGCTTCAGCGCGTCGAGGCGGCGATCGCCGTTCAGCCAGCCATTGGGGCCGCGCCCCGGCGGGGTTCCCATGCGGCCGATCGGAAAATGGCGGCAGGCCACCTCCTCGCCCAGTACTGCGCCGATCAGCTCGGCATCCAGCGCCCCATCCTGGGCGGATAGCAGCAGCAGGAAACGCTCGAACGCATCCGCCAGGCGGCGGGGCACACAATAGAAGAGGGGAAAACCGTCATCGTCGGTGCCGATCCACGGCGCAGAGGGCGTCGACGGCACCCATTTTTGCAGCAACTCGGCCCGCAGCGGCAGCAGTGGATTGCCGATCACCAGGAAATCCGCCTGAGGCGCGCGCGCCAGCAGGCGCCGGGCAAGCTCGATCATATAGCGGCCGGGGACTGCCAGAGCGGAATCGAAGATCTCGTCTTCGCGTAAAGACCCCTGGGAGAATCGGAAATCCGCCGGAAGGCCGTGTCCCGCCCGTCTGTCGAATGCCAATCCGGCCAGCATCACTTCCTCTTTTCCCGGCAACAGGCCGCGTGGACGCTCATCAAAGCCTGAAACAGGTTAAGAAAAAAAAAACGCGCCCGGTTCCGCCCGGTCATCCGTAACAGGGTTGCGCAGTATCTTAACTTACGCCCGGACTCCCTTTCGAGGGATCCGGGCACTGACCAATACGGGGGTCAAAAATGCCGGTTATATCAACCAACAACGCGGCGAACTCCGCGCTGAACTATCTGAACCAGAACTCGAACGCCGAAACCGAGTCCATCGCTCAGCTGGCCTCGGGTTCGCGCATCGTCCAGGCGTCAGACGACGCCGCCGGCCTCGCCATCGGCACCCAGCTGCAGGCGAACGTCGCGGTGCTGACCCAGGACCAGACCAATGTCGCCCAGGGCTCGTCGATCCTGCAATCGGCCGACGGCGCCCTGGCGCAGATCAGCAACGTCTTGCAGCGCATGATGTCGCTGGCGACCGAAGCCGCTTCCGGCCAGGTCACCAACACCCAGCGCAGTCAGGATATCAACACCGAATATACCCAGCTGAAGAGCGAGATCACCTCGATCGTCAGCAGCACCACCTATGCCGGTCAGGCCCTGCTGTCGGGGAATTTCCTCTCAAACGTCAAATTCCTGGTCGGCACCACCTCGAGCAACGTCCTGACCGTGTCGATCAAGGGTGTCGTCACCAAGACGCTGCTGAGCACCGCCTCGGCGGGCGTCGCCACCGCGTCATCGGCGCTGAAGTCGATCGCCTCGCTCAGCACGGCGATCAACACCATCACCGAGGACCGCGCCAAGATCGGCGCCTATGAGTCGCAGTTCAATTTCAGCAGTCAGGCGATTTCGACCAACGTCCAGAATACCGAGGCTTCGGCCTCGACCATTCTCGACGCCGACGTCGCCGCCGTGAAGACGCAGCTGTCTTCTCAGGACGTCAAAACTCAGGCCTCGATCGCGGCCTTGACCCAGGCGTCCATGCTGCCGCAGGAACTGCTGAAGCTGATCCAGGCCGCGTAAAGAGGCTCGGGTCGACTTCCACAACGCCTCGCTCCCATACGCCTCCCCTCAGCGGGAAGGCGTATGGGCGTGTTGGCGGCTCGACGGTCCTGCGCCATACTCATCGCATGGATGAGAGGCACATTCCGTCGGTCGCCGACTATGCGGCGCAGGCGAAACGCTATGAGCAGGCGGGCGACGGTCAGGCGGCCATGCGCAGCTATCTGATCGCCACCCATCTGCAGATGCTGCAGCTCGCCCCCAACGACGCGGCAGCCTGTTTCCAGCTCGGCATGGCCTTCGGCCAGGCCGGCGAAGAGGCTTCTGCCCAGGCGGCCTTTCGGGCCGCGCTGGTGCTCAACCCATCCCATGCGGAAGCGTGGGCCAATCTCGGCGTGCTGTCGGATCGCGCCGAGCCGCTGCGTCACGCCGTGGCTCTTGCGCCCAATCGGGCCGACCATCACACCAATCTCGCCCATGTGCTGCTCAATCAAGGGCAACTGAGCGAGGGATTCCGCGAATGGGAGTGGCGCACCCTGTCGCCGCCGCGGACATTCACCCAGCCGCGCTGGGATGGCGCTCCCTATCCTGACAAGACGCTGCTGATCCATGCAGAACAGGGATTCGGCGACTGCATCCAGTTCGGGCGCTATCTGCCGCTGGCGGCGCGTCTCGGCGGGCGGCTGATCGTCGAGATGCGGCCGCCGCTGATGGGACCGATCGGCCGGCTGGACGGTGTCGCCGAGGTGGTAGCGTGGGGCGCGCCGCTGCCGCCGTTCGACCTGCAATTGCCCCTGCCAAGTCTGGCCCATCTGTTTCATGGACAGCCGACGGCCGAGCCCTATCTCGCCGCCGATCCGGCTCGGATCGATCTTTGGCGCGGACGGGTTGCCGCCGCCGGACGGCGCAAGGTCGGGCTGATCTGGTCCGGCAATCCGGACGGACATGACAAGCGCCGTGCCGTGCCGTTCGACGTGATCGAGACATTGGTCCGCGACCTGCCCGATATCGCCTTCTTCAGCCTGCAACGCGAAGGGGAGGAAAGCTGCGCGGGATTGAGCGCACTCGGCTCGCAGATCGGCGATTTCGACGATGTGGCCGGCGCATTGGCCTCGCTGGACCTGCTGATCAGCGTCGATACGGCGGCGGCGCATCTGGCCGGCGCGCTCGGGCACGAGGTCTGGGTGTTGCTGCGGGCCGGTCATGACTGGCGTTGGCGCGGCGATTGGTATCGGCGCACAAGACTCTTCCGTCAGACCGAAGAAGGCGACTGGTCAGGCGTACTGGACAGGGTGACCCAGCATTTGAGTCACCCTTGATCCCGCGTTACTCGTCGCGGTGCGTGCGTTCCAGGCGCTCGTGGCGCTCTTGCGCCTCGATCGAGAGGGTGGCGATCGGACGCGCCTCAAGCCGGCGAATACCGATCGGCTCGTGGGTCTCTTCGCAATAGCCGTAGGATCCGTCCTCGATCCGGCCGAGCGCCGCGTCGATCTTGGTGATCAGCTTACGGGCGCGGTCACGCGTCCGCAGTTCGAGCGACCGGTCGGTTTCGGCCTGGGCGCGATCGACAATATCGGCGTCCTGCGAGGGACCTTCCTGCAGATGCGCCAGGGTTTCACCGGATTCTTGCCACAGCTCGCTGCGCCATTTGAGCAGCTTTTGACGGAAATACTCGGTCTGATACTCGTTCATGAACGGCTCGTCCTCGGAGGGACGATAATCCGGCGGAAGCGTAACTGTCATGCCTTCCCCAAACGTAAGGGTCAATCGACCCGCCAAGCCCGCACGCAGCCCGAGCACAGGCCGAAGCGAAGCGCAGGCGACGTTTGGTTCAAATTTCGCCGGGAATATAAGGAGACGAGGCAATCACCGCAAGGACGGAATCTTGACTGCGCGAATCCTTAAGGATCGCGCGTCGACAATTTCGCCAATTCGACTTCGACCCGGAGCTCGATTTCGTTGAGCAGCTCCGCCAGATGCGGGTCTGGAATATGGTCGCGGCGCGCGCGAACCATCTGTGCCATGGCGATCAGCTTGTCCTTGGGGATAGCCCCCATCAACAGGCCGTGCCTCAGTTCCTCAAGCTTGTCGAGCAGATCGTTGCCATAATCGACCAGGCGCTTCTTCGCCTCGCGGTCGAGCGCGTCGCCGACCTGCTGGGTCGCGATCAGTGCCGCGATGCCGCCGACCGCGGCCGGGGTTTCGACCGCTTGGGTCTCCTCGGCCTGATCCAGGGAAGCGAGGCTGTCGGCGAAACCGCTACCAGACGTTCTGGTGGTCTTGGCGGTCTTCGATGTCGGCCCCGCCGCGGATGCGCCCCCGATACCGGTAAGTTTCATCAGGTGCCTGCGTTGCTAGCTTGGATAATAGACGAGTCTACACCGCCCGGGGAACAAAAGGAAACCGCTGAATTCCCAAGACCCTGTCCTCGGCACTATTTGCCCTATGCAGGCCGATCTTGCCGCCCAGTCCCGAGCGCCACTCCAGCCAATCTGCGCTAATCCGCCGACAGACACTTGGCACGCCACTTGCTTCTATCAAACCCGAACACAGACCCGCTCGGTCGACAGGGCGGTTTTGCATTGGAGAGTAGGATGGCTCTGAGCCTGTTGAAATTCTTGCGCCGCTGCGCCGCCACCCTGGCGATCCTGTCGCTGCTGCCGATGACCGTTCCGCGGGCGGAAGCGGCCTCGCGCATCAAGGACATCGCCGATTTCGAAGGCGTGCGTGACAACGTGCTGATCGGCTATGGCCTCGTGGTCGGCCTCAACGGCACCGGCGACACCCTGCTCAATGCCGAATTCACCCGCCAATCCCTGATCGGCATGCTGGAGCGCCTGGGCGTCAATACCCGTCCCAGCCTGTCCGGCTCAACCAACCCGACCGGCGGCACCGACACCTTGAAACCCAAGGATGTCGCCGCCGTCATCGTCACCGCCACCCTGCCCGCTTACACCCGCCAAGGTGCGCGCATCGACGTCACCGTCAGCTCGCTCGGCGATTCGACCAGCCTGTTGGGCGGCACGCTGCTGGTCACCCCGCTGCTGGGCGCCGATGGCGAGGCCTATGCCGTGGCCCAGGGCCAGGTCAGCTCGGGCTATTCGGCCGGCGGCGCCGCCACCACCGTCACCAAGGGCGTGCCCACCTCCGGCCGCATCGCCGCCGGCGGCGTGGTCGAACGCGAAGTGGCCGCCGACATCGAAAAGATGGAAAGCGTCCAGGTCATGCTGCGCAATCCCGATCTGACCACCGCGCGCCGCATCGCGCAGGCCATCAATGCCTATCTCGGCACCGAGAGCGCCCGCCCCACCGATCCGGGCACCGTGCGCCTGGCCGTGCCCGCCCGCTTTCACGGCGATACGGTGGCGCTGCTGACCGACATCGAACAGCTGAGGGTCCAGCCCGACCAGATGGCCAAGGTGGTGATCGATGACCGCACCGGCACCATCGTGATGGGCGAGAATGTCCGCATCAGCACGGTCGCCATTGCCCAGGGCAATCTCACCATCCGCATCACCGAGACGCCGCAGGTGTCCCAGCCGACCCCGTTTTCCTCGGGCGGCACCACCACCACGGTCAACCGCACCGACGTGCAGGTCGATGAAGGGGCCGACAAGAAGTTCGCCGTGCTGCCCGCCGGCATCACCCTGCAAGAACTGGTCTCGGGTCTCAACGCGCTGGGCATCGGCCCGCGCGACCTGATCACCATCCTGCAGGCAATCAAGGCAGCGGGCGCGCTGCAGGCCGAAATCGAGGTGATGTGATGTTGAGTTCGACCGGATCGCAATCCTTCGCCGCCCAGACCAACCTGGCCAACCTGGCTCTCACCCAGGGCCAATCGGTGACCGCGCCGAGTGTCGGCGCTCAGGGCAGCGGCACCCAGGACGTCGCCAAGGCCGCCCAGCAATTCGCCGGCATGTTCATGTCGCAGATGTTTTCGCACATGTTCGAGGGGGTCGGAAAAGACGCCATGTTCGGCGGCGGACAGGGTGAGGAAATGTTCCGCTCGGTGCTGGTCGACGAATATGGCAAGGCCGCCGCCAAATCCGGCAGCCTGGGGATCTCCGATAAAATCATGCATGCGCTGATCGCCCAACAGGAGGTGAAGTCATGAGCTTGCCGCAACGCCCGCCTCTCCCGCTTCCCAAGCCGCCGCCGAAGGCCGGTCCACCACCCCTTCCGCCCCGTGCGGGCGGGCCGGTGCTCGCCGCACAGCCTCCGCCTGCCCGTCCGGCGATGATGGCTGCGGCCGCAACTCCGCCGATGCGCCCAGGCCTGCCTCAGCCCCAAACGGCGGCCCCTGCGCTGCCCGCGCCCGCCCAGGCGGCGCCGCGCTCGCCGGCTCCGCTGATCGATACTCGCGGCCTGTCGCCGGCGATGGCCGGCATGATGGAAGCGATTCACATCTATGAGCAGCTGCTGGTCGAGGAGAACGCCGCGCTGCGCTCGGGCGATTCCAAGACCGTCGCCGCCTTGCTCGACCGCAAGATGGGCGCCACCCGCCTCTACCAGGACCGTCTGCGCACGGTGCTGGGCGATGGCGAGATCACCCGCTCGCTCTCCACGGAACAGCGTGCCCAGGTGGTCTCAATGGTGCGCTCGCTCGAAGAACTGGCCCGCGAGAACACTTTGTTGCTGAAGGCCAATATGGGCGCGATCGAGCAGCTGTTCGAGGTGATCAACACCGCGGCGCGCAAGATGCGCAAGCGCGAGGTCGCCTATTCGCAGGCCGGCGTCATTCGCGACTATCAAACCGCCGCGACCACCTCGCTCGCCTACAACCACACCGTCTGACACAGGTAGAGAATGGCTTTCGCCGCCAACATCACCGGTACGCTCGCCGGCCTGCTTCCCGCCCAACAGGCGGCGATCTCGGGCTTGTCCGGACCGACGGCGGCGAAATTCACCCGAGCCGACAAGATCGGCAAGAAAACCGCGCTCTCCGCCGAGACGATGACCCCGGCCGGCGACTTGCTGCCGATCGGACTGATCCGCGAGGCCGTGCAGGAATGTCTGCAGGAAAGCATCCAGGACACCACCGGGTCGCTCTACGCGCTGATCGCCGACGACGAAATCGTCTCGCTGCTGCATGATCTGATGGGGCGTCCCGGCGAAAAAGAAACGGTCGGACGCTCGCTGCAGGACGTGGTCGACAGCTTCAGCGCTCTGGCTGCCAAGGACGGTCAGCCCGGCGATGTGATCGCCGCGATCAATCGCTTCACGGACAGGCTGAAACAACTTTCCGGAGAGCTGGCCAATCTGCGCCGCCACGCCGCCGCCCAGCTCACCCAAAACCTCGCCGGCGTCAATGCGCTGCTGAACCGCATCGCCGACGCCAACCGCCGCATCGCGGTGGGCGGCGCCACCGGGCTGCCGGTCGCCGAGGCCGAGGCCGACCAAACCAGGCTGCTCGCCGAGCTGGCCAAGGCGATCGATTTCGCCTCCTTCCGGCGCGGCGACGGCAGCATCGCCATTTATACCAAGCTGGGCGTCGCCCTGGCCGGCAGCGACGTCTCCAGCCTGATCGCCTCGGAAAAGGGCATCCTGGCCGGGGCATCGGACATCACCGAACAGCTGGCCCGGGGCGCGCTGCATGGCTATCTGCACAATCGCGACGTAACGCTGCCCAATGTGCAAAACCAGCTCGACACCCTGGCCCAGACCCTGCAGGCGCGCATCAACCAGGTCAGCAATCGTGCCATCGCCGGGGCCGATGCCCGCGCCGTCTATCATGGCAGCCGGCGCTTTGCCGATCCCGCCGGCAACCGTATCGGCCTGGGCGGGGGCGATACCGAACTGGTTCTCAAAGAGGCTGACGGCCGCACCATCGCGCGGGCAAGTCTGGCCTCGGTGGTCAAACGGTTCCGCCGCCAATCGGGTCTGCCCGGTGGCGCTTTCTGGCCGATCGGCCAGGTCGCGGCGGCGCTGGACCGCTGGCTGGCGCACTGCCTGCCCGAGACACCGCCGCACAGCGTGCGGCTGACCGCCGAGGGACGGCTGCAAATCGACTTGCCGCGCGGCCGGCCTTTGCAATTGATCGTGCGCGACCGCCGCTCGCTGGCGCTGCAATCGAGCAGCTTCGCCGCCGACAAGGCGCTCGGGCTGACCGGCAGCGTGGCGCTCTGCGATGGGCTGGGCAATCATTTCGCCACCGCACTGACCCCATCCGACACGCTTGAGACCGCCGCCGCCAAGATCGGCCGCATCGACGGGCTGACCGTCCGCCTGCTGCCCGACGGGGACGGCAGAAAACTGGCCATCGCCAGCCGCGCCGGCAGCGATCTGATCGGCGAGCCGGATGCCGATCCCGCCGGAGCCATGGCGCGGCTCAACCTGGTGCCGGCCGACGACCAGCAGCAGGAGGACGTGGCGGTTCACATGGTCACCACCGGCCCCGCCGCGCACCTGGTCAGCCGTCCCTTCCCGCAGCGTTCGGTCCCCCTTGGCCTGCAGGGCAGCGTCATCCTGCGCGATAGCGAAGGTGCCACGCTTGGCTTCCAGACGGTTACGCCGGACTGGTCGCTCGAGCAGCTGGTCGAACGCCTGACCAACACGACCGATCCCCGCATCACCGCCAATCTGGTCAGCGCGGGCAATCAGTTCGCCCTGCGCATCGCCACCCTGGCGCAGGATGACCGCTTCCAGATCGAAGGCTGGGCCGAAGGCTGGCAGACCAGTCCGCGTTCCGGGTTCCAGGCGGCCGGCGGCCCGCTCGCGGTCAGCCTGGGCGGCACCGCCCTGCCGCCCTGCCCGATCGATCCGGGCAGCCCGTTTGCCCTCATCGCCGACCAGATCAATCGCGAACAGACCCCATGGTCCAGCGCCGGACTGCGGGCCCAGGTGCTGCGCGCCGGAGCCGCGGAGGTTCTTGATATCGGCCATCGGGGCGGGCTGCCGCTCGCCTTCGACGGTCCGGCTGTGGGTGCCGGGCCCGGCCAGCTCGATCTGCGCTACAATCTGCGCGACCAGCTTGGCCTCAATCCGACGAGCACTCAGATCGTCGCCGGCTTGGCCAATTTCTTCGGCCTCAACGACCTGTTCATCGCCGAAGACGACGCCTTCGACGCCAAGGCGCCGATCGGCGTCTTCGTCTCCTCGGCGGCACCCGGCACCGCTCAGGCCCTGGCCCTCAATCCCGCTTTGCGGACCGATCCATCACGGCTCGGCACCGCCTCGACCATCCGCCAAATCTCGGACCTGCTGTGCAATCCGCTCAACATCGCCGCGGCCGGCGACCTCGCCAAGGGAAGCTGGCGCCTGGCCCAATATGCCGAGGCGATCGTCAATCAGGTGCATCAGTCGGCCTCGCAGAACAAGGCGCAGTTGATCTATCACCGCACCCTGCTCGATCAGCTCGGCCGGCAGAAA
>Ga0116226_10000596_pt1 | contig 30886 bp, 24 predicted proteins | sample S1TSphfallax_FD_89692 | JGI IMG/M metagenome (GOLD analysis project Ga0116226, IMG submission 89692) | Host-associated microbial communities from peat moss isolated from Minnesota, USA - S1T2_Fa - Sphagnum fallax MG | ecosystem: Host-associated > Plants > Peat moss > Unclassified | place: USA...
TCATTAGCAGGAGTGGGGCTTAACACTGCCATGTTGTCCAACCTGAGTTCGGGGCATTTCACACAGGCTGCTCTGTCTTCCATCAATAATCCTGCACTGCAACAGGCGTTAGGTATAAATCCCACCAGTGCTGCGACGTCCGCTGCATCGGGGTTGGGTTTTGCTTCTCCCAGCCAGATTACCCCTGCTCTGCAATCGGCGTTGCAAAGTGGACTGCCTTCGCTTTCTACCTCCTCTGCGGTTGGTGCTACCTTCAATACCAGTCAAGCTCCCTATAATGTGAATCTGCCATTAAATGCAGGCGTTGCTGGAGCCTTGAGTACCGCTCCTGCCATAGCAAACAAATCTACACCCCAGATTTCGCTGGTAAGCTACTGGCCCTGGCTTTATCTTAATATTGATACAGAAGCACAGGGATTGTACAAGGGGAATGGGGTGACTTCACTGAATCGTGACCTGAAACAGACCGCTGTGTGTGATACGGGTGATGCCAGGTGTGGTTCGGATGCCGATTTCTCCAGTCTTGATAAAACAGGAATTGCACTGGCACTTAATAAGCAGAAATGTCAACCCATTCAGGATAAATGCGGTGACGGTGTAGACGATTATACCAAAGATTATGATAATTATCCCGTATGGTTACGCTTGCAGGCGGATAGCTGTACCAATCAGGTTATCTTGCCAATGGGATTAAACCCCAATTTCGTCTTTTCCAGTGATGTGAAACAGGGAAAAGATACTTACTGGAATGAAACTTTCTGTCAGCCTTTGAAATTACAGGCACTTGATTGCGAAAAAGATGCTTCAGGAAACTGTAAGGTCGACAAAGGCGAAAGTGATAATAAAATGTATGATTACCGGGCATGGGGCTATCTGGAACTCGCCTACCTTAACACCATAACAAAGGATTATTTCCCAACGAGCGGGGTTTCTGACGATACGCACGGAACCAACCCTATTACCAATGACAGTGCTCCGCTTTTTGGCAAACCCGTCCCAACAGGTACCGGAGTAACGGCAACCGACATCGCCAACTTTACGAAAAGCAGTATTAATTCCGCCAAAAGCTATGGTTCATTGGATACTACGCATCCAGGTGGCAGCAATTATAAGGACTTGGGAAATGCTACCACTGGTCAACGTATCACTATCAACCAGCTTGCCGCACAGCCTTTTGAGCGTATCTGGGATCCTACCCATCCTTTCTCACCCCGTTGGGACTGGAACGGAACGGACAGGGATTATTCCAAAAAAGCAAACTTGACGGGCAGTCCTGTTGACGGACACGGCTATGCCAACAATCCCAATGGCGACTGTACCGTGCGGTGTGCTACTGTACCTGTAGATATTCTCAGTTTCCGCGAAGCAGGATTTGCTGCCTGTATGAATTGTCGTATCAATGCCAATACCAAATGTTTTTGGGACGAAGTGGCTGAAATGCAGATTCCTATTCCTTTTCTGTATGACGGAGTGCCTGCTCCTGTTGCCTATAATGATGTGCTGAATAACCAGCGTCCTGTTGATGCACAAGGCAGACCCTGGCCTGACTTTATGTGGAACAGCCCCACGGGAACCTTCAACTGCAAAACCTATTATGACATGAAAGGCAAATGGCCCGTATGCAGTACGAAATATGATTATCCTAACGATAACGTACCTAGCAAATGTACTGCATGTGTACAAATGACCAATGACGGACAGTCCAGTGGCAGCAGTGTGAAAAAATGCTGTGATAATCTGGCTCGTGCATTGGCTCCCATCAATACGCTGAAGATCCGTAATACACAGGAGAATCCTGCCCTTGAGCCTGTGCCGGAAGGCTATCGCTTCAGTGACTATTTCACAGGACCTGCACAAAATAATAATGCGGGTGGTGTGCCAGCTATATGTCCCGCTAACCCTAATAACCGTGTTGTTCATATGCCCTATATGCGGTGGTGGGATACGGGAACGGCTGCGGGTGGTACTACGGACGCTTCTACCAACTATAATCCCAATTTAACGCGTGGTTCATTTGACGTGATTGTCGGGGTAGGTGCTGCGGGTGATAAAGGCAATGCAGGGGCAAATAGCTGCAAATTTGGCGGTAACGGTACGGCGAATCATTATAGCTGCTATACCCTTCCTGCCAAAGTGGATGCCCTGACCTCATGGGAAGAGCTGAAACTCTACCAGATCAATGCCCTGCGTAGCAAAGGGTTGAACTGCCTGCCACAATATGAGAAAATGTATAAAAATCTTGGAGCTGAAGACACGGCGTTAACAATGGCTGGCGGTAAATATGCCCGCTCGGAAGAAACTGCCAATGGACAGGAAGTTAGCACCAAAACGATTAATTTCCCTGTGCCCTGGGCGGGTTATGTGACTGCCACCAATCTTTCTGATCGTTTCCCCAAATTTAACGGTATGGATAAGAACGGGCAGTTAATAGATGGTTTGGACAAGGCAAGAAAAGGGGATATTATCTATCTTACGTTTGATGATGTCCAGCCTGCACAGCCGAACGTGGATATGTTCCCCTTTGTGGCGGTTGTGACGAATGTTTCCGTCAATGGGCAATGCAATGACCATATTTTCATACAGGATATTAATAATGGCAAAATGCCGGATGCCTGTGGGAATACGGAATCTATTGGCACGGGACAGGAACGTACCATTTACAAAAATGCACTTCCCTCACAGCATTATGAGTCTCTCTTCCCTAAAAATACTGTGGTGCAGGTGTGTGATCCCGTGAACCCTGCTGCCATGACAAGTTATACGGTGCAAACGGGTGTAGTGGGGGTAGACGAGTCTGGCGTTCTTGGTTTTTCCACAAATGGCGATTGCAAGGATTCCAAACTGACAAGCTGTACGCTGGCATCGGGATTGTGGAATAAAATCCATATTTATCGTCCCAACCGTGGTGATACGAATAATAACGCTACTGCCAACCCTGCCATAGCTACCAGTGCCAATAAAGCAGTAACTACGACTGTGCCTTCTTCCTGGCTGGCTATCTTAAAAGCAATGTTGCGATAGTTTATGGCAGGCAATTAGAAAAAAAAGAGGTCTTTATGGACATTATAAGCAATAAAATGGCAAAGAAGCATCGGAATCTTGTTATAGGTTCAGTTCTTATGCTGAATATGATGCCCGCAATGTCGCAGGCAGCAGGATTATTACCTCTGGTATATTGTAATCAATCACCCGCTGCCATTTCCCAACTGGAATGTCCGCATAAAGACAGCATTACCGGACAGAATGCATGCATTACTGGCACATATGGCGAAGTTTCAAACCATTTGGCGGGTGATAGTATGCCATGCGGAGGGTTACTTAATTTTGACAAGATAATGTCAGAGCAAACGACCTTCAATAATCTGGTAACCGTTTCTAATGGCATCCCTCTCGCTAAAAATAGCCCTTCTGCTCTGGTTGCATTTGCACAGGCACTGGGACTTGGTCAGGCTACTGCATTGCCTGCTGCACTGGCTGCCTTATATAATATCAATCCTGCTACGGGTGCTACGCTTCCTACCGTGATAACCAATGATCAGCTTAATCAGCCCGGAAGCTGCCTTGCGGGAAATGCTACCACCTTACCTGCGTTTCCTTGCGGAGCTGCCATCCCCGTAACCAATCAGTTGACGCAGCTTAACGCAATGACATGGGTGGGGCCTTTGCTGAATATAGGAAACACCATTTCCGTTGCCACACCTTCTCCCCTTAATCCGCCTTCCAGTATTACGACAATAAATAATAGCACTGCGACAGGAAATTGTGCCCCAAGTATTTTTCAGGTTCCGAATAATGCACTTTATGTCACCATTCCTACCACAACCGATACCACTGCCCTAAGTCCTGCAAATGTTACTTATAACACCAGCCAAAGCAAACTGCAATTACCAGGTATTACGGCATTCCAGTTTGACTTGACCAAGCCAGGACTTATACAATTCCCTACTGCTACCGAAATCACGGATCCCAATGGCAATCCTCTGTATTTACCTGCTGGCACGTTTGCACTTTCTTATGGTAATGGCACGCTGGTATTGCCTGTGACGGGGCCGATTGGTTCGGTTGGAAGCACTGCTTCAAATGTCCAGCAATCTCTGCCCATCCCGGGAGATGTTGGTATTGCAAACCAGATGGCGACGGATCTGACCACTATACTACCCGCTGGTTCCATCCGTATTAATTCACAGCAGGATCCTACGATTGCCACTCAGGGAACTGATTTGAGCGTACAGGGAAGCACCGCTACGACTACGTCAGCCATGGTGGTTTCCAGTAGTGGAGCTTACCCGCAAGTAGTAGGTTTAACCCTCAATTATACGGGATCACAGCAGCTTGTTGTGGATAGCGATAGCGTTAATATCTGGAATATTGACAGTTCTGGTGCAGTACGCAGCCTAAGCGGATCTGCTACACTGGTGACTAATAATATGGTTGCTCCCGCCAATGCCTCACTGGTAATTCCCGGCGGGACACCCATATCCATTTCCCTTACCCAGCCAGGTACGATTACCCTGCCAGCAGGGGGTACGATTACCGTTCCTGTAGGAGGAGCTATGAATGGCGTTGCTATTCCTACCACAAGTTCGGATCAATATGCCAGCGTAGCACAGAATGTCACCGTAACCTCTGACGGTAGAGGGAATCTCACTTTTAACGATCAAACACTGAGTTTTCCTGCGGGAACGAATAATGCAACTATTTTTGCCAGCATGATCGCACTTCCACAGGGAGCGGTTATCCCGACGGGAGCCAATCAGTCCGTCATCATGCCACAAAGTCCGGGACAGAATGCTCCTGCCTCGGCATGTGGTACTACTGCAGCAAGTGCAGCTATCAATTAGCTTTCTTCAAGGCACGGTATTTGCGGACATTTTCATTATGCTTTTCCAGTGAATCCGCAAAATTATGTCCGCCATTACCCGTAGCCACGAAATAGAGATCGTTGGAAAGGGCAGGGTGTAATGCTGCCAGCAGCGAGGCTTTGCCCGGGTTGGCGATAGGGGAGGGGGGTAGTCCCAGGGATTGGTAGGTGTTAAAGGGTGACTTCACCGCCAGATCGGCAAAGGTTAGGGGGCGATTCAACCGATATTTCCCTTGCGTGATAGCATAAGCGGTAGTGGGATCTGCCTGTAAAAGCATATTTTTATGCAGGCGGTTAATATAGACGGCAGCAACGTGGGAGCGTTCACTGGCAAGGCTGGTTTCTTTTTCTATAATGGAAGCGAGCGTCACTGCCTGATTTTTGTCTTTCAGGGGTAACCCTTCCTCCCTGCCTTCCCACGCTTCATCCAGTACCTTGTGCATGGCATTACGCATACGCTGCACCATATCATTACGTTTATCATTGCGGGAAAAATGGTAGGTTTCCGGTAAAAGCTCTCCTTCCTTAATATCCAGCGTAATTTCTCCGCTTAAGGCTTCATTATGTCTGATGATTTCCAGAATCTCTGAAACCATTAATCCTTCGGGTATGGTGAGTTGATGGATAACGGTTTTTCCTGAAACCAAAAGCTCCCCCGCCTGCACGCCCGAAATACGGGCAGGAAAAATATATTCCCCCGCTCTGATTTTACCTGATTTTCCACCCATAAACAGAAACGCTTTGAAGAGCAAAGGGAAACGGATAATATTGCGTTCTGCCAGTTCATCTGCAATTTCGGTAAAATGGGTATTGGGGGGAATAATGACGGTTACGGGTGCATCCAGACTACTCGCAGCATATAAACCGTAAAAACACACCACGGATACTATCAGCAAACTGGAACATAAGGCGATAGAAATAGCAAGCAACTGTTTCATCATACCATTTTCTGCATTACACCATCACACTTTTATGGTTAGTGAAATGGTGGGTCCGGGAGGAGTTGAACCTCCGACCTCACGCTTATCAGGCGTGCGCTCTAACCACCTGAGCTACGAACCCATTGAACCATTATCGCAATGCAGTCTATCTAAACCAAGTGGATAAAAAGTCAACCGATTTATTTACAATAGCCAATAAAAATACGCAGTGACCCGTTGCCAGCTACTTGCAGAGTTGCTATAAAAAGAATATGAAACCCAAACCTCCCAATCTGGATAAACCTGTTCCAAAATTCCGCCTGTTATCAGCGGAGGAAAAAGGGTTGTGGGACAAAGCGATGGAATCACCAGAGATGCCTGTTCATATCCAGGAAGCATCACCTCCCTCTATTCCCGTTTCGCTTCCCAAAATAAAAAAGCTGAAAACACCCGCACCTCCCATTTATACCTTGCCACCTAAAAAGCCTGTTACGTTTCAGGCTACCCTGGATTTGCATGGATTTACCCTCGCCAATGCCTATCCCCGCTTACGGCAATTTATTATTACCTCTTATTGCGAACATAAACGTACCGTACTGGTGATTACGGGAAAAGGAAGCCTTCAGGGCTTTAACAGCCTGCGTGCCATGCTGCCATTATGGCTGGCGGAACCCGAACTTGCACCTTATATCTATCGTTATTCTTATGCAGGAACAAAGCAGGGAGGTGAAGGAGCATGGTGTATTGGCTTGCGAAAATCGTTCTGATAAAAGGGTTTCTTCTGCTATAAATTTTTATTTGCAGCATTTTATGATAGACAACTGCATGCTAACAGTTTAGGGTGGTTTCCTTTTCAATAGTCCAATCCATTAGCAAGGGTATATCTAACGTGGAGCCGATTCTTCAACCTCGTAAATCCCAAAAGGCTGTATTACCCGTAAAAAAGACTTTTTTCTCATTATTTTCCAAATCACTGGCTGCAACTTTTATACTGGGTTGTGCTATTATATATGCGTCCTATTCAACGGGAAATATCAATTTTTCTATCACTCCACCCCTTGATAACATAACCCAAAAACAGCGTGATGATCTTTCGGCAGCATTTAATGTACTGGCTCCGATACCAATGAAAATGGTAGAAGAAAAAGAGGTGCCAAGTGCAATAGAAAATATGAATCTTTCTGCTGCTGCAAAACATAGCCTGCTATTGGATTTAGCAAAAACTCCTTCAGCACAACCCGCTGCTATTCAAGTTGCCCCACAACAAAAAAATCCCGTTCGTCTTGCATGGATAACACTTTGGGATACAGATGCAGAAGATGGAGATACGGTAAAAATAGAAAGTCAGGGCTATTCGCGTACGGTAATTCTCAAAAAAACTCCTGTTACTTTTGCTGTACCTGTTTCTACCAGTGGCATTATTAATGTTACGGGAATCAGTGATGGTGATGGCGGAGGTATAACGGTGGGTATTGCTTCAGGAGATAGGAAAGCCGTATTTCCCGTTATGAGTGAAGGGCAGGTTTTAGGGCTAAGAGTACAGGCAAACTGATGAAATCATTACTCTCTGTGGCAACAAAATTAATGCCCGTTACATTTCTTATCATGACATTGATTGCCCTCACTCAAATGTGGTTGCAATATGGTTCTTCTGCTCATACTGTTGCTGCGTTTCTCCATCGCAATGCTTGGGAAATTTTAGGATGCACTGCCTTGTTATGGCTTGTGGTTTTCATAGGATTCTTTTATGAACGGGATAATAACGTAAATGTTGAATGTGAAGGGTGGATAATGGATATATTAAATCGCTTGACCAATAGAGAGGTTTTGGAAGAAAAAATAGCTCAGGAATCGGATGTCGTATTTATTGATACGGAAAAATTGGCTGCTTCCCTCAAAAGTAAAATAATCGGACAGGATGCAGTATGTGATGATATTGCAGCTCAGATAAGACGACGTCTAGCACTTAAACAACGTGGCAGACCCGTAGGCGTATTCATGATGGCGGGACCTCCGGGAACAGGAAAAACCTATCTGGCAAAATGCCTTGCGAGTGAACTTCAACGCAAATTACTTCATTTTGATATGACACAGTTTTCTACTGGTGGACACGGTGCATCTCAATTATTTGGCTCTTCAAAAGGGTATGTAGGATCGGATTCTTATGGAAAATTAACAGGTGCTCTTCGGGATACTCCTGACGCTGTTGTATTGCTTGATGAGTTTGAAAAATCCCATCCAGAAGTGCATAAAAATTTCCTCACCGCATGGAATGATGGTTTTATCACCGAGGCATCAGATGGCAAATTGATTTCCACCACAAATGCAATATTTATTTCCACTACTAACGCTGCAACAGATGCGTTGCAATCCTTAACGAACACTTACGCAAATGATGCGGATGAACTGCGTCGCACTTCAATCCTTGCGTTGAAAGAAGCGGGCTTTGCACCAGAAGTCTTAAATAGACTTGATAGAATCTTCATATTCAAACCTTTATCGGGTTTGGATATTGCACGCGTAACCGCTCTTGAAATGGAAGCGATGATACAAAGCTACGGACTCCAGATAGTAGAAGGCGGGATTGACCCAACCATCCTGTTTGATATGATGCGTCACCAACAGAAACTGGGTGCAGTTGCTTCCTCAAGAGATCTGGTTCGCAAGATTGAAGAAACGATTGCAGACAGTCTGATTGATGCAAAACAAAAGGGACATACCAAAGTATCCCTTTTTTCTGTAGACGGTGTAATTACAGCGAAAGCCCAGGGATAAAGATGGCTGATAAATCCTCAATTTTGCATACCGTCAGGGTTTTATGGAGTCGTGCAGCTTTATGGCGATTGGTTTTACTATCTGCTATTCTGTCATTATTACTGTTCATGTTTTTCCCACCTGTAACCAATATCCATCCTCTTAAACCACCTCCAGTGATTGCAGAAGCAACCTATACTCCTGCACCAGCAGAGAATAGTACGCCTCCCTCGCCGTTACCATCTTCTCAACCTCAAACTGCAAATCTATCACTTGCCACACCAAACGATATTGCAAATGATGCTATCAGGAAAGAAACGGGACTTGATACTGCACTATTAGGACGTCTTTACGAAGGCTCCGTCAAAGTGAACGGATTTGATGTGCCATTGCCTGGGAAACACTGGATTATATTGGCAAATATGGCAGCAAATGGTCCTGTTGTTGCAGGGAGGACGTTATTGTTAGGTCGTGTAGAGCATAAAAATCTCGTAGAAGTTCTTCAAGTATTTGCCATTAGACCTAAAATAAAGGATCAGGCATCGCCGTTTTTGTCTGAACAGGCTGTTAATTTCAAAGGACTATTTAAATCGGAAGAATTTAATACTCTCAAACCAAGTATGGGCTGGGTTATTTATGATTTGTCCACTTCCTCGTGGGATAAATGGGGAGATCATAATTTTAAAATGAGTAATCTTGTGCGTGCTGCAGTCGGTGACATGATCGCTAAAGGGATTAGTTATCCTCAGAATTTTATTACCGTTGAATTTATGATTGCTGATAAAGCGGGGTATCTTGAAGTGATTTATTATTTTAATCCCGAAGTAAAACACACTCTGATCAGTACAATATCTGGTAATCCTGACACCAAATTAGAACCTGCCAATCTTGATAACTATCCAGAGAAAGTTGCATATATCAAACGTATCAAACTTTGGGGAGATTCTTTCTGGTTAAGGCTAAAAACAGTTTTTGCAACAGGTCTATAATTCTGTTGTACATCCCGTTACTATCCAGTATAAAGCTAGTATTCCTAACGATACCCCCAAGGAGATGCGTGTGAATAAAATCTATCCTGATGCCAAAACTGCTCTTGAGGGCTTATTGCATGACGGCATGAGCATTATGTCGGGTGGTTTCGGGCTGTGCGGTATTCCTGAACATGCTATTCTTGCGATTCGTGAATCAGGGGTGAAAAACCTTACCGTTATCAGTAATAATTGCGGGGTGGATAATTTCGGGCTTGGCATGTTACTGGCAACACGGCAAATCACAAAAATGATTGCTTCTTATGTGGGGGGCAATAAAACCTTTGAACAGCAATATCTGGCAGGGGAGTTGGAACTGGAGTTTAATCCTCAAGGGACACTTGCGGAGCGTATTCGTGCAGGGGGTGCGGGGATACCTGCTTTTTATACCCGAACGGGATATGGAACGGTGGTGGCAGAAGGTAAGGAAATACGGGAATTTAACGGCGAGCATTACGTCATGGAAACGGGGCTTAAGGCAGATATTGCCATTATCAAGGCGTGGAAAGCAGACACTGCGGGCAACCTCATCTACCGCAAAACAGCTCGCAATTTTAATCCCATTATGGCAACCGCAGGTAAAGTGACGATTGCGGAAGTGGAAATACTCGTGGAAGAAGGCGAATTGGGAGCAGATGCAATTCATACGCCAGGTGTGTTTGTCCAGCGTATTGTTTTGGGTAAGCAGTTTGAAAAACGTATTGAAAGCAGAACCGTAAGGGAGGCAACCTAATGGCATGGACTCGCGATGAAATGTGCAAGCGTGCAGCAGCAGAACTCCATGATGGAGCGTACGTTAATCTCGGAATCGGGATGCCTACGGTGGTTGCCAATTTTGTACCCGACGGACTGCATGTAATTTTGCAAAGTGAAAACGGGATGCTGGGGATGGGACCTTTCCCCACAGAAGCAGAAGTGGACGCAGATATTATCAATGCAGGCAAGCAAACCGTCACCGAACTTTCGGGTAGCAGCTATTTTGACAGTGCGACTTCTTTTAGTATGATAAGGGGAGGGCATATTGATCTGGCTATTTTGGGAGCCTTGCAGGTTTCAGGAAAAGGAGACCTTGCCAACTGGATGATTCCAGGGAAAATGGTAAAAGGCATGGGCGGTGCTATGGATCTGGTAGCAGGGGTGAAAAAAATCCTCGTGCTGATGGAACATAACGCCAAAGACGGCAGTGCCAAAATCGTTAAACAATGCAGCCTTCCGCTAACGGGCGTGGGAGTGGTGAATATCATTATTACGGAATTGGGTGTATTTACGATTGAAAAAGGTGAGCTTTTACTTATTGAGCTTGCAAGCGGCGTGAGTGTGGAAGAGGTGAAAGCCAGAACTGAAGCGGAGTTTAGCGTGAAAATCAAATCTTAACCAGCCAAAACCGCTTTAAACGCCCCCACCGCTTTTTCTACTCCCAAAGGATTTTGCCACACCGCATTAATCACGCCGATAAAATCCGCACCTACACGCACCAGTTCGCCACAATTTTCAGCCGTCATGCCGCCAATAGCGACACAGGGAATAGAGGTATTGGTTGACCAGATGTCAATAATTTCGCTTGTAGGGGTTCCCCATTTCGCTATTTTTTCTGCTGGCTTGGACGTGGTAGGGAAAAACGCTCCGAAGGCAACATAATCCGCCGTTTTTTCACAGGCATCAAATCCCATATCCAGCGAGGCATGGCAGCTTACGCCAATCACGCGTTCCTTGCCAAGGATGGCACGGGCAACTTTGGGATCCATATCTTCCTGCCCTAAATGCACGCCGTCTGCATGGCAACTATCCACCAGATCCGCCCTGTCATTCAAGATAAAAGCCACTTCATATTTGGCACAGATAGGGGCAATATGCTGAGATGCTTCAATAATTAAACTATCCTCTGCCTGTTTCAGTCGCAACTGAAATGCCTTCACTATGCCTTGTGAAAGGGCAGTTTCCAAATCAATCAGAAAAGGAGCAAGCGTGATAGCGGGGGGGGAAACAAGATATAAAGAGCAGTCTGACATGAATATTCCTCAGTTTGGTGATTTTTTGAAGTGCATAATGAGTAGTGTTAGCCAAATACCAGTTGTATCTGCATGGATTTACCCGCAGCGTAAGGGATGGTTATTAGCTGTTCATCCTGAGGCAAGCTGTCCACATATTCAATCTTTGCAACCGTTCCTGCACTGCTTAAATCCTGTACAAAAGACTGGATGATTGCTTCACCCCCAACAATCCTCATATGTTCAATCGGGAATTTAATGGAAACCTTACGTTCAGACTTCGCCTTGCGGATTTCTTCCAGTATTTGCAGGCATATCACGCCATTTGCTTCTGCTGTTTCATCCTGCACCAGATGACTTGCCGTTGCCCATTTGCCTCTTTGGTGCAGCGAACCTTGCCCGGCAAAAATATGCTGATAAAGTTCTTCCGTCACATGCGGTACGAAGGGGGCAAATAATTTCAAAATGGCATCAAGGCAATGATGCAGCGTAGCATGAGCAGAGTTCCTGCCCGCTTCGTCACCCGCTTCACCGTACGCACGGGCTTTTACCAATTCGAGATAATTATCGCAAAAGTCTTTCCAGAAAAATTCTTCAATAACTACCCTTGCATCGCAATATTCAAACGCTTCAAAATTTTCTGTTGCTTTTTCAATGGTTTTTGCCAGACGCGTCAATATCCATTTATCCAAGGTTTGGGTAATAGCATAGCCAGAAACATCTTTATCCTGCAAATGGATAGCAGCAAAACTGGTAGCGTTCCATAATTTATTCACCAGTTTTCTGCCAATTTTGAGCAAATCTTCTGAAAACGCCGTATCGGCTCCGAGCCGTGAGGTCGATGCCCAATAACGCACCGCATCCGCACCCTGTTCTTTGATTAAATCCACAGGCGTTACGACATTGCCCTTGGACTTGCTCATCTTGGTTTTATCCGAAGCCAGACACCAGCCCGAAATCATCAGGTTTTTCCAGGGTATAGTATCCGCATGAAGGTGGGATTTCACGATCGTATAAAATGCCCAGGTGCGGATAATTTCATGAGCTTGTGGTCTGAGGTCGGCAGGAAACAGTTTTTTATAACGATCACTGTTGCCGCTAATGGCACGGGCATTGATTTGCGGGGTGAGGGAAGAAGTTGCCCAGGTATCCATAATATCCTGACTTGGCTCAACTTCCTCTCTACTGTAACCCTTTGGAAGTGCGGTGAAAGGATCAAGCGGTAACTGGTCACTATCTGCTACCAGAATTTTTCCCTCTTCGCCCGCACGTTTTGAATACCACAGTGGAAACGGCACACCAAAGAAACGCTGACGGGAAATGCACCAGTCTTCTTTTAAGCCTTCAATCCATTGATTGAGGCGGATTTGCATAAAAGGAGGATTCCAGTTGCATTGATTGCCTTTTTCCAGCAATGCTTCTTTTTTATCGACAATTTTGACAAACCATTGGGAAGTTGGGATAATCTCAATGGGTGTACCAGAGCGTTCTGCACATTTGACGGTGTGGGTTATGGCTTCCTGTTTTAATAACAAGCCATTTTCTTTGAGTAATTCCAGTATTTTTTCACGGGCAGGCTTGATTTTTAAACCTTCTATTTGTTCAAAAATTTCAATGGTTTTTTTTATGTTAATAACATTATTATAGTTTTCGGCTAAACGTGAACTATGTAAATGGTTATCTCCATAACTTAACTTAAATTTTCCGTTTTTTCCAGCTAGAAAAGATAAAGAATTTTCACCCCTACCAGGAAGACCTATTTTACCATCTAATGTAATTATACATCTCATAGGCAACTCGTGTTTCCGCCACCATTCCTTATCCGTATCATCGCCAAACGTACAGCACATCACCAGCCCCGTACCTTTACCCTGCTCCACCAGTTCGTCCGCAATCATCGGGACTTTTACCCCCAATAAGGGCGTAATGGCGTATTTATCTTTATAGTTAGCAGCATTGGGGTCTTCGGGATGATACATCACCGCAACACATGCCCCGAGTAATTCAGGGCGTGTAGTGGCAATCACCAGTGGCGTTCCATCTTCCAGCGTAAATGCCAGCTCATTCATCGTGCCTGGCATTTCCTTATTCTCAATTTCCGCCTGTGCAATGGCGGTTTGATCCACCCAGTCCCAATAGGTCGGGCGGAAATCACGATAGACTTCGTTTTTGGCGAATAAATCCAGAAAGGAGGCTTGCGAGATACGGGTGACTTCATCACTGTTGGTCTGGTATTCCTGCTCCCAGTCCACACTGATTGCGGTACTCTTAAACAGCCTGCGAAATTCATCTTCCGCAGATTTCACCACTTCACGGCACATTGCCACGAATTCCTCACGCGGCATATCCTTGCCCCGCACCTTTTTTTCTTTTTCCACCAGCCGCTCGGTTGGCAACCCGTTATCATCAAAACCCATCGGGTAAAATACGGTTTTTCCGCTCATACGCTGGTAACGGGCAATGAAATCCGCCTGTGTATAGCTGAAAATATGCCCCATATGCAAAATACCCGATACGGTCGGAGGAGGCGTATCAATCACAAACGTATTGGGGCGTGGCTGGCTAGCATCCCACTGATAGGTTTTTTGTGCTTCCCAAAATTGCTGGAGACGGGATTCCGCTTCTTTATGGTCGTACTGTTTGGGTAGATTTTTCATATTTAATACCTGTTTTGCTTAATTATGTCCTGTATGATTTCCACTGCCAAGCAATTTATCCCAAAATGAAGGCGGGGCATTATATTCGGGTACGGGTTCTTCTTCGGGTTCATTCTCCGCAGGGGCAGCGTGGGGATTGACGAAGGGAAGGGGCTGCGTAGTTCCAGAAGGAGGCTGAGTTGCAGGGCTGTTACCCGTTATCCACGGCAAAATTCCACCACTGCCATTATCACTCTGGTTGGGAATCTGGCTGATGGGCGTATCTTTTAAGGCTTGTGACATATAACCCCGCCAGATGGAAGCGGGCAGCGAGCCTCCGCTTACTTTTTTCATCGGGCTGGTATCATCATTACCCACCCAAACACCCGTAACCAGTTCAGGCGTGAAGCCAATAAACCACGCATCGCGGTAATCAGACGTAGTTCCCGTTTTACCTGCAATCGGGCGACCAAACTGTGCACCTCTGCCACTGCCGCTGGTGGTGACGGCAATCAGCATATTATTCATCATCTTAACCGTCGGCAAGGGTAGCACTTCACCCGGTATCACGGGAGTTTTTTCAAATATAACCTTGCCATCAGGTGTTTCAATTTTTTTAATCGCAAACGGAAGGACACTTAACCCGTTATTAGCCAGATGGGCATAAGCTGTTGTCATATCAAACAGATTCACCTCATTGGAACCTAACGCAATACTGGGATCGGGTGTTAATTCGCTGGTAACGCCTAATTTCTGTGCCATTTCAATGACGTGATTACGCCCCACTGTTTCACTTAACTGTACGGCAATGGAGTTGATGGATTCCGCAAACGCAGCCCGCAGCGTGATGCGTCCTACATATTTACCTGAATAATTGCGGGGATTCCAGTTGCCAACATGAATAGGCTGATCCACCATTTCGCTATCGGGCATAAAGCCCGCCTGCAAACCTGCGAGATAGACAAACAGTTTGAAGGAAGAACCAGGCTGGCGGAAGGCTTGCGTGACGCGGTTAAACTGGCTGGAGCGATAATTACGTCCCCCCACCATCGCACGAATCGCTCCGTCGGGTGTCATGGAAAATACCGCAGCCTGTGAAGCCCGCATCGCTTTGCCTTTTTCGTCTAGCACGGTTGTGACCGCATCTTCCGCAAAATGCTGCCATTCGGGTTTTAGCGTGGTAGTGATGATAATATCTTCTTTGGAATAGCCTGCATATTCAGGAATTTGCGATAGTTGTCCCACCACCCAGTCACTGAAATAAAAGGCTCCGTAAGTATGGTTATCGCGGTAGCTGGAATCCTCATCATCAAAGTTGGCTTTCGCTGCATCCATCTGGGCTTGTGTGAGATAGCCCGCATCTTTCATATTGAATAATACCTGAGTTGCACGCTTTTCCGATAAATCAGGATTATTGGTAGGGGCGTAACGGGTGGGAGCCTTGAGCAGCCCTACTAAAATAGCGGATTCACTCAAACTTATTTCCCGCACGGAATGCCCGAAATAGCGTTTGGCAGCCGAATCCACGCCATAATTTCCCGCTCCCATATAAACACGATTCAGGTAAATAGTGAGGATTTCCTGCTTGCTATAGCGTTTTTCCAGTTTGAAAGCGAGCAGCATTTCCTGTAATTTACGTTTAAGCGTACGTTCGGAGGTTAAAAAGACGTTTTTAGCCACCTGCTGCGTAATGGTACTGCCTCCCTGCACCATCCTTCTGGCTCTAAAGTTGGTGTACATGGCACGAGCCAGCCCTTTGGGATCCACCCCGAAATGGTGGAAAAAATTGCGATCTTCCGTCGCCACCACGCCGTTAATCAAGTCTTTCGGAAGCTGGTTAAACGGTATATAATCGCCGTAAACATCGCCATAAGTCCCAATCACCGTACCGTCTTCCGCTTTGACAATAATACTGGGCGTTTTCTTAAACTCTCCCAATTTGTTAATGTCTGGTAACCCGATATAGAGGTATCCGATATAAATTCCGATAATAACCGCAATAAAAATTGCAATACGCAGGAAAAAAGAAAAAAGCCAGCGAAATGCCAATGTAAAAAATCCCTGCTTCTTACGCTTTTTCTTTTTGCTGATTGCCTGTTTCTTTTGCATATAAATGGTTTCTGGTGAATAATCTTCTGGTTCTGAAATGAGTTTGGGTTCGCTGATGGAAGGCGTGGAATCACTCATCAAACGGGGTTCACTCCGTCCATTAGATGAATTACGGTAGTTAGACTTGCTTTTTTCTGCTTTAGGTTTAAGAAAGTCAAAGAGGGACATGGTAGCTTTCGAGAAAGAGTGGTAAGTGGTAAGAGTTAAGTGGTAAGTGGTAAGAGTCTAGGTTTATATTCTTCCAGACCCCCTAAATTCTTATCACTTATAACTTACTACTTATCACTTTCTCCCAGCATATAAACGAAAATAAAGGAAACGTCTATGGCTTTATCTGAATCCATTTACATTAATCTGGTAGAGGCAACGCTGAACAGCCTCTGTGGCATGATTGAACGCATTGACGAAGAAGACGTGCTGGAAATTGAGCAAAGCAGCGGGATGCTGCATATTGAATTGCCTTCAGGCAAGCAGTTTGTCATCAACCGCCAGACTCCCACCCGCCAGATATGGGTATCTTCGCCGTTAAGTGGCGGGTTACGCTTTGACTATCATGAACAGGAACAACATTGGCACACACAAGACGGACGCAGGCTGGATACGTTACTCAAGGCAGAAATCACGTTATTACTCGAAACAGAAGAAGCATAATCATGGCAAAATCCGAACCTAATAAAGGCAGAATCAAGAGTTTGCGTCTGTTACAGACCTATTTGAAACCCTATCGCAGTCGTATTATCGTGGCGATGATTGCCCTGCTTTTTACCTCCTCCATGACGCTGGGTTTGGGCGGAGCGTTAAAATACCTGATTGATCAGGGGATTAACCAGAAAGATGTCAAGCTGCTGGACAAAGCCTACCTTATCCTGATGCTGCTAACGATTGCCCTCGCCGTTGCCACCTATATACGCTATTATCTGGTTTCGTGGGTAGGAGAAAAAGTCGTAGCGGATATTCGTCATAAGCTATTTTCCCACGTCATCAACCTGCATATTGCCTTTTTTGAAACCAACCGTACGGGCGATCTTTTATCACGCATTACGACGGATACCACCTTGCTGCAAAATGCGGTAGGCAGTTCCGTATCCCTGTTTCTTCGCAACTCGATTATTTTTTTAGGCGGATGCGTCATGATGCTGCATACCAGCCCCCGCCTGACGGGTTATGTCGCCGTGATCGTACCGCTCATTGTCTTCCCTATTATTGTGATTGGCAAACGGGTACGTCATCTCTCGCGTGCCACGCAGGATAGGGTAGCGGATTTAAGTGCAGCGGCTGAAGAAGCGATCTCTGGCATCCGCACCATAGTCGCTTTTTCGCTGGAGCCTTACGAAACCAATAAATTCAGCCAGTCCGTGCGAGCATCCCTTAAAACCGCTATTAAACGCATTAAAATCCGTGGCTTGCTGATGGCACTCATCATTGCCTTTGCCTTTGGGGCGATTATGACCGTATTATGGATTGGTTCGCATGATGTGATGAGTGGCAGGCTTTCCGCAGGCGAGCTTTCCGCTTTCATCTTTTACGCTGTCATTGTGGCGGGTTCGCTTGGGGCAATTAGTGAGGTATTTGGCGAATTGCAACGGGCGGGTGGAGCAGCCGAGCGGATATTTGAATTGCTGGAGATAACATCCGAAATTACCGAAAAACCCACCACACTTGTCCTGCCCAAAATTCTGGAAGGAAGAATCAGCTTTGATAATGTCTGGTTTTCCTACCCTTCCGCACCCGATAAAAAAGCGACGCAGCATTTCAGCCTGAAAATTAATCCAGGTGAAACGATTGCTCTGGTGGGACCTTCAGGAGCAGGTAAAACTACCATATTCCAGTTGCTTATGCGGTTTTATGATCCCCAGAGTGGTGTTATATCCATTGATGATAAACCCATTGCGGACCTGACCTTAACCGACCTGCGTTCCCGTATTGGTATTGTACCGCAGGACGCCATGATTTTTTCCGCCAATGCGTGGGATAATATTCGCTGTGGCAGGGAAACCGCCACGACCAAGGAGATTATTGAAGCGGCAGGTGCAGCTTCCGCACTGGAGTTTCTGGAGAAATTACCCGAAGGGCTGGATACGCATTTAGGTGAAAAAGGCGTGCGTCTATCAGGCGGACAAAGGCAACGTATTGCGATTGCCCGTGCCATGCTGCGTAACCCGCGTATTTTACTGCTGGATGAAGCCACCTCCGCCCTTGATTCCGAAAATGAACAGAAAGTACAGGAAGCCTTGAGCCAGCTTATGAAAGACCGCACCACACTGGTAATCGCCCACCGTCTTTCCACCGTACTAAATGCCGACCGTATTATCGTGATGGATAATGGTATGATTCAGGCGATTGGCAAACATGAAGAACTGCTAACCACCAGCCCGCTTTACCGTCGCCTTGCCCAGTTGCAATTCAGGGTGGAGTGAATATAGGGATTCGCAAGGAAAATAAAAGGTTTCAGCCACATTAGGGTCGTATTAGTACCAAACCCCCCAACCCACAAATACCCCTGAACTTAAAGTGGCCGGGATTGCAAATGACGGTAGCACAAAGTTACCGCCAATATGAAGAGGTTTCGACACCCCGGAACACTCTATTGGATGCTCTTGAGTTCATCATAAGAAAACTTGTGTCACGTCAACTGAAAATTTAATGGTGACATTTTGATTGTTTTTTGTAGAAAAAATTGCTATCATTACACCTGTACCCGCTCTGCTTCGGTATCGGGCTTGGAATCTTGAAAACAAGTAAGCGTGTCATTAACCATGACACGCTTTTTTTATCTTTTGACATCTTGCCACGTTTATGTAAAATCCACTCCCTAAAATCAAGGTATATAAAACACTATGAATGAAAAAATACTGATTCTGGATTTCGGATCACAGGTAACACAGCTTATTGCCCGCAGGGTACGGGAGGCTGGTGTATATGCAGAGATTTTCCCCTGTACGGTTGAGCCAGAAAAAATCAGGGACTTTAACCCCAAAGCCATTATCCTTTCAGGGGGGCCTGCTTCCGTGCATCAGGATTTTTCACCCAAAGCACCTGAGATTATCTTTACGCTTGGTGTGCCTATATTGGGTATTTGTTACGGTGAGCAGTTGATTTGCCAGCAGTTGGGCGGTCGGGTAGAGCGTTCCGACCAAAGGGAATTTGGACGTGCCGAAATTTTGGTAAAAGCGGATAGTCCACTATTTGAAGGGGTGTGGGAAAAGGGTGAATCCTATGCTGTCTGGATGAGTCATGGCGATAAAGTGACGATTATTCCCGAAGGATTTGAAGCGATTGCTACCACGCCTTCTGCTCCTTTTACAGCGATCGCCGATGAAAAACGCAGGATTTATGGCGTTCAGTTCCATCCTGAAGTGGCTCATACGCCAGAAGGTGCGAAATTGCTGAAAAACTTTACCCATATTATTGCAGGCTGCAAGGGTGACTGGAGTATGGAGGCATTTTCAGGGCAGGCGATAGAGGCAATTCGCAAGCAGGTGGGTAGTAAAAAAGTCATTTGTGCGGTGAGTGGCGGGGTGGATTCTTCCGTCGTGGCTGCGTTGCTGCATAAGGCGATTGGGGATCAGCTACTCTGTATTTTTGTGGATACGGGGATGCTGCGGGAAAATGAAGGCGAACAGGTCAAAGCCCTGTTTAATTCGCATTTTCATATTCCGCTGGTTTATGTTGATGCGGGGCTGGTATTTTTGGAGCGTCTGGCAGGAGTAAAAGACCCTGAAGAAAAGCGTAAAATTATTGGCAGTACTTTTATTGAACTGTTTGAAAAAGAAGCGAGCATGGCAGGCGGTGCAGATTTCCTCGCACAGGGGACGCTCTATCCTGATGTGATTGAGTCGGTTTCCGTAACAGGCGGGGCTTCCGTGACTATCAAGTCACATCATAATGTCGGGGGATTGCCAGCAAGAATGAAAATGGCACTGGTTGAACCCGTGCGGGAATTGTTTAAGGACGAAGTGCGGGCATTGGGGGTAGAGTTAGGGATGCCAAAAGAGATGGTAGGCAGGCATCCTTTTCCAGGACCAGGGCTTGCCATTCGTATCCCGGGTGAAATCACGCCAGAAAAATTGCAGATTCTGCGTAAAGCGGACAGCATTTATATTGAAGAAATTAAAAAAGCAGGGCTTTATAACGAAATATGGCAGGCGTTTGCCGTGTTGCTTCCCATTAAAACGGTGGGGGTGATGGGGGATGCTAGAACCTATGAATATGTCTGTGCCTTGCGGGCGGTGACTTCCACGGACGGCATGACGGCGGACTATTATCCCTTTGAACATAGCCTGCTGGCTCGTATCTCCAACCGTATTACCAATGAAGTCAGGGGTATCAACCGTATTGTGTATGATGTCACCAGCAAACCACCTGGAACGATTGAATGGGAATAGAAAGCATGAACGAAGATAAAAGCCTTCTGGATGAAATAGATGAATCATTGCGGATTGAAAATGCCGAACGGTTTTTGCTTAAACATGGCAAGGCAGTAGTGGGTGTTATTATCGCTATTATCCTGTTTACGATAGGCAATGTGGCATGGAAACATCATGTTATTACACAGAATCAGGAAGTAACGCAAAAATTGCTGGAAGCGGGAACGCTGGCAGCAGCAGGTAACTATAAGGAATCCTCCGCCGTACTTGAACAGGCTACGCAAGGCAAAAAAAGCGTAAATACGCTCGCAAAATTCAAGGCAGCCGAAAATTTTATCAAAACGGGTGAGTTTGAGAGAGCCATAGCACTGTATAATGAAGTGGTGGAGCAACGGGCTGGCGATGTGGCGTTACAGGATATGGCAGCGATAAACCGTGTGGTGCTGGCAACCAATCATAATGTAGCAGTGAAGCCCGAAGCGTGGCAGGAGCTGAAAAAAATCTATGAGAGGGAAGGGGTATTTGCGATTATGGCAGGTGAACTCTATGCTATCAATTTAAGCAAAACAGGCTATCCCAAAGATGCGTTGGCAATACTTGACGCTATAGCAAAAAGAACGGATATAGCGAAAGAGCAGGCTGAACGTGCGGGTAGTATTGCGTCTGCTATCAGGGAAGGAGAGAAAAAGTGAAATTTTACCTATCACTCTTATTGCTTTTGTGCGTTGCTGCCTGTGATGATCTGCCCGACTGGATGGGAGATAAGGAAAAACCAAAACTGGCGGGAACCCGTATTGACGTATTGGCAGAAAATAATGACATTAAACCCGACAATACTATCGCCCAGCTTGCGGTGAGTGTTCCTGAACTCAAAGCCAATGAAAACTGGCGGCAGGCGGGAGGCAGTCCGCAGGGCATGACGGGTAATTTGCAACTTGCCAGTATTGCTAATCATGATCGTACCCGTATTGGAGACGGCAATGGCTGGACGCAACCGCTTTATTCCCTGCCGATTATAGCGGGTGATACGCTCTATGCGATGGATGCGAAGGGCTATATTACCGCCCATGAAACGCTGCATATTGATAAGGTAAAATGGACGAATAAAAGTGCAGTAACAGCAGATGAAGCCGACATATTAGGGGGTGGCTTGGCATTTGACAATGGTAAACTGTATGTGGCAACGGGGCGTGGCAATGCGATTGCACTGGAAGCAGCAACGGGTAAGGAATTATGGAAAATCAACCTTACCATACCGCTGCGTGCTGCTCCCAAAGTCAGCAATGGCAAGGTCTATTATATTTCCGTGGATAATCAAACCTTTGCACTGGATGCAGAAAAAGGTACGCAAGTATGGAACCAGCGTGGCATTAATGAAAGTGCCGGTTTTATCTCCTCTATTTCGCCTGCTGTGAATGATGCGGTCTTGATTGTGCCTTATTCTTCAGGTGAAATCCATGCGATTGATACGTTAAGCGGACAGGATATATGGACAGAATTATTACTCCATAATAACCATATTTCCGCTACTTCACGCTTTACGGGTATTGGAGGAAATCCTATTATCTATGAAGATGTAGTCTATGTAACGGGAACCAATAAATTCACCGCTGCCTTTGCTTTGACCAGTGGCAGAAGATTGTGGGTGCAGGATATTTCTTCGCTCAATACCCCGTGGGTGGCAGGGGATTTTGTCTATGTATTATCGACAGATAGTCAACTGGTATGTTTAACGCGTTCAGAAGGAAAAATCAAATGGGTCAGGCAGTTACCTGCCTTTGAAGACGAGGAAAAACATAAAAAGCCCTATTTATGGTATGGTCCTGTTATGGCGGACGGCAAGCTGATAGTCGCAGGGCTGCATGGCAAACTATTGCAGATTAATAGCAGTAATGGTGCTACCTTATCAGAGACGGAAATTCCCGAGCATATCATCCATCCGCCTATTGTGGCAGGCAACCGCTTGTATTTTATTACTAAAGATGCACGGTTGTATGTGTTTTATTAGGCTTGCTTAGGTAAAACGGGAGATTATTTTTGAATACACAGGAAAGATACTGGCAGGAGTTCATAGATATAAAGGCTGATGCAATCTATTTTGATCTCTATTACAGTAAAACAGAACAAATTGACCGATCTATCAAAATTATTATGGCTATTGCATCCAGCAGCTCAATAGGTGCTTGGGTTATTTGGAGAAATTTAGATTTTTTATGGGGTTTTATCATTGCTTTCTCTCAGGTTATTAATGCTATAAAAGATTATCTGCCGTATAAAAATCGCCTTACTGCTTTAAGTGGTTTGTCCAAAGATATAAATGGATTGGCAATTTCTGCTGAACATGACTGGTTTAAGGTTATCAAGGGAGCATTAACTGAAGAAGAAATTAACGAGTTGCAAATGAAACTTAAAAAGGATAAACTAAACTTTGTTCAAAAACATTTCCCAGATGGTTCATTGCCCGAAAGTGCAAAATTAGTTGCTCGTGCAGATGAACGTACAAAAAAGTACCTTGAGAATTATTTTAGGAGTTAGCTATGTTCGATAAAAACAAACCAACCCAGCAAGGTTATGGTGAATATTCACATCATGTATTACCTTCCAGGCATCTACAGATTAAAATGCCTGATAATGTGAAGCCCCCAAAACCGCCCACGTCTTCTCAGCATAATAGCGATAATGCTGCCGTGAAACGGGAATCTAGCTCGCCAAAAACCGATTAATAATTATTATATGCTAACAGTTGCCATATTAGGTCGTCCGAATGTCGGAAAGTCCACGCTTTTTAATCGCCTGACGGGAACCCGTTTTGCTCTGGTGGATGACACACCTGGTGTTACGCGTGATCGCCGTGAGGGCAGGGGTAATATTGGGCCTTTGCAGTTTAATGTCTTTGACACGGCGGGGCTGGAAAAAGCCAAAAAAGAAAGCCTTGCTGCCCGTATGACGGAGCAGTCGGAAATGGCATTACAGCTTGCGGATGTCGTCCTGTTTGTCATTGATGGCAGGGTAGGGGTGACGGCGGAAGACAAGCATTTTGCTAATCTTGCACGAAAATCAGGCAAGCCCATTATATTGGTGGTGAACAAGGCGGAAAGCGGAAAAGCAAGGGAAGGTGTGGCGGAAGCCCACGGGATGGGCTTTGGTGAACCTGTTTCCATTTCCGCTGAACATGGCGAAGGTATGGCAGATCTCTATAATGCCCTTGCTGTCCATGAGCCAAAAGAAGAAGAGCTTCGTCAAGAATTACCTGCGGGTAGCGTCATCAATATCGCCATTGTAGGCAGACCCAATGCAGGCAAATCTACGCTGTTTAACTATCTTTTGGGTTTTGAACGCTCGCTTACGGGAGCGGAAGCGGGCATTACGCGAGACTCCGTAGCGGTGGATTTAATTTACGAAGCAAAGCCGCTAAAACTGGTGGATACGGCAGGAATGCGGAAGCGTGCCAATGTACAGGCGAAAATTGAAAAACTGGCGGTGGATGATAGTCGTCGCAGTATTCAATATGCCAATGTCGTAATCCTGATGCTGGATGCTGAATATGCCCTGGAAAAACAGGATATGACGATTGCCGACCATATTGAAAGTGAAGGCAGGGCGGTTGTGGTGGCGGTGAATAAATGGGATAAGGTAGCCGACAAGCAAACCTATCTGAAAGACCTTTATATGCGACTGGAAGATGTGATGCCGCAGGTGAAGGATGTCACCGTGCAGCCCATTTGTGCCAAAGACGGGCAGAATATTGATAAATTGATGGAAGCGGTATTTGCCGCTTACGAGACGTGGAATATCCGTATTTCCACCAATAAACTCAATATGTGGCTGGCAGAAGCCTTAACCCGCCATTCCCCGCCTATCATCAGTGGCAGAAGAATCAAAATCCGCTACGCTACCCAAATCAAAACCCGCCCGCCCACTTTCGCTCTGTTTGTCAGCAAGGCGGATGTGCTGCCTGATAGTTATGTGCGGTATCTGGTCAATAGTTTGCGGGAAGTATTCAAAATGCCAGGTGTACCTATTCGTATTATTTTGAAGAAAAATAAAAATCCTTATGCAGAGAAGCAGTGATTCGCTTTATAAAGAGTATAGAAAGCCATGACGAAATATAGAACATTGGATGAAGTGGAAGATGATTATTTTCGCAGACATCCAGAAGAAATGGATGATTATATTACGGTCATTTTTGAAGAATACGCAAAGGATGGCAACACAGGTGCTTTGCTGGCTTCACTGCGTACCGTAAGTCGGGTAAAAGGTATCAGTGCGATTGCTTTGGAAGCAGGTTTGACACGCAATGGGGTACAGAAAGTGTTAAAAGATAATCGCAATCCTCGCTTTGAAAGCGTAAATGCCATTATACACGCAATGGGTTATAGCCTTATGCCACAAAAAATTATGCAGTGATCCTATTTTTCTTTCTCTCTTTCCCAGCCTCCACCCAACGCCTTTATCAGATTGACGGCTGCGGTAAGCCTTGCATTCTCCGTAGTAAGGGCGGAAATTCGGGTAGTGAGTTCCGTGTTTTGTGCCGTGGTGACGCTTAAATAGCTGACAATCCCGCCTTTATACTGGTTCAGGAAAATTTGCGTGGTGGCAGTGGCGTCTCTGATGGCTTCCTGCTGTTTGGCATCTTCCTGTTCCAAAATACGCAGTGCTGCCAGATTGTCCTCTACGTTTGTGAGAGCCGTTAGCACGGTGTTGCGGTAAAGAGCAACATTTTGATCATAAACGGCAATGGCTGCTTTGGTTTGTGCCTGCCTTAACCCGCCATCAAACACGGTTTCCACTAAACTCGGGCCAATCGACCAGATACGGTTGGGGAAGGTTGCAAGATGGGAAAAACTTGAACCCGCATAGCCAAAATCTCCTGTTAGACTGATGGTAGGGAAATAGGCTGCTTTGGCCACCCCAATCTGGGCATTGGCAGAAATGGTGCGTTCTTCTGCGGCGGCTACGTCTGGGCGGCGTTCCAGCAGGGTGGAAGGCACGGCAACGGGAATAGCGGGGATGGCAGGAATTTTATCCATGACTGCAATCGCAAATTCGGAAGGAGCCTTACCCACCAGCAATGCAATCGCATGTTCCAGCAAAGCCCTGGTATTCTGAATATCAATCGCCTGAGCCTGTGCATTTTCAAGCTGGGTTTTTGCCTGCAGCACATCCACCTTGCCATTTACACCTGAATTATACAGATTCTGCGTAAGTTGTAAGGCTTTCTCATAGTTTTTTACGGTACTATCCAGCAGGATTTTCTGGCGATCGGCAATACGCAGGCTGAAATAGTCAGTGGCAAGGCTTGCCTGGACACTCAGACGTGCAGCTCCCAAATCCCCCGCACTCGCACGGCTTAGGGCAAAGCTGGATTCCACGGTACGCCTCACCCGTCCCCATACATCCAGTTCCCACGCCGTATCCACTGTTCCGCTATAGGTATTGACGACCGTGCTGCCTGTTCCGCTGCGAATACCGGAAGCATTGGCGGAAACAGTCGGGTAATAGGCTGCCTTGCTTTCCGAAAGCACGGCACGAGCCTGACGATACGCTGCTTCATATTGCTTGATCGTCTGGTTAGAAATATCAACCTCTTCTTCGAGTTTATTCAACTCGGGATCACCGAAGACTTCCCACCATTTGCTTTTTATATCAATATCTTTCGGAGTCGCCACCTTCCAGTTTTTATTTTCCTTGAAACCAACAGGTTTTGCCACCTCAGGACGTTTATAATTATCTCCCACGGTGCAGGAAAAGAGCATAATAGTAGCAGCACTAAGCAAAAGCAATTTCATGATTTTTCCTTCTTTTTTTGAACCAGAGACTGAGTGAATCCAGATAGAGGTAAATAACAGGGGTGGTATAGAGTGTTAGCATCTGGCTGATAATCAGTCCACCAATAATTGAAATCCCCAGCGGCTGGCGTAATTCGGAACCTTCGCCGTTACCAATCGCAAGGGGTAATGCACCGAAAATAGCCGCAACCGTGGTCATCATAATCGGGCGAAAACGCACCAGACAGGCGGTGAATATGGCTTGCTGGGAAGTAGTATGTTCACCCCTTTCTATCTGCAAGGCAAAGTCAATCATCATGATAGCATTCTTTTTGACAATACCAATCAACAGGATAACGCCTATTAACGAAATAATGCTGAAACTCATATTAAATAACATCAGGGCAAGAATGGCTCCCACACCCGCAGAAGGCAGGGTGGAAAGAATCGTAATGGGATGAATATAGCTTTCATAGAGGATTCCCAGCACAATGTAAATAGTCAGCAGGGCAAAAAGCAGCAGGAATAATTGATTATTGAGCGAATCCTTGAACGCTTTGGCAGTCCCCTGAAAACTGCCATGCACACTGGAAGGAACCTGATTCTGTTCCAGCATCTTTTCTATCGCCTGCGTTGCTTCCCCAATCGCCACGCCTGTTGAAAGGTTAAACGAAATGGTAGCAGCGGCAAACTGCCCCTGATGATTCACTGCAAGCGGGGTATTATCGTCCGTAAAGGTGCTGAAACTGCGTAAGGGAATAGATTGCCCGTTCGCATTCACCACATATGTATCTTCCAGCGATTTGGGAGATTGGGAATAAGGAAGATCGGCTTCCATCACGACATGATACTGGTTAAGGGGATTATAAATGACGGAAATCTGGCGTTGTCCGTAATAATCATTTAACACGGAATCCACCAGTTGTGGCGTAAGTCCCAATTCATATAACGTATCACGATTATAGGTAATAAAGTTTTTAAGACCTTTTTCTTCCTGATCGGTATTCACATCCACCAGTTCTTTCATATTCTGCATTGCCTTGAAGATTTTAGGCGACCATTTGCGTAAGTCTTCGAGACTATCTGCCTGAAGCGTATATTGAAATTCTGCGGCTGATTGCCTTCCGCCCTGCGTTATATCTTGCGAGGCACGCAGGAAGACTTTTGCACCTGGCTCTTTGGTGATTTTGGGACGCAGGCGATTCATCACGCCTTCTACGGACATTTTACGCTCCGCCAGGGGTTTCAGGATAATAAACACACTGCCCGCATTGCTTTTCTGCCCACCCCCTACGAATCCTACCACATTATCTACCGCAGGGTCTTGTTTGATGATACTTACCACTGCATCAAATTTATCTTTCAGGGCGTTAAAGGAAATTGCCTGATCCGCCTGAATGGTGCAGCTTATCCTGCCCGTATCCTGAGTGGGGAGAAAACTTTTGGGAACCACCGTATAAAGGTAGATATTAAACGCAATCGTGGCGAAAAACAGGAATAATACGATACGGTGATGTTTTAAGGCAAAGGCAAGCGAGCTTTCATAATGCACATGCAACCAGTTGAAAAAATTTTCACTTGTGCGGTAGAAAAGCCCATGTTCAGGTCTGGTTTCTGGCTCCGCCTTCAAAATACGCGAACACATCATGGGCGTAAGGGTAAGCGAAACCACCATAGAAACCAGTATTGCTACTGAAAGCGTCACCGAAAATTCACGAAATAACCGCCCGATAATCCCCCCCATCAGCAAAATAGGCGTAAAGACGGCAATCAATGAAAGGCTCATGGAAATCACCGTAAAACCCACTTCTTTGGCTCCAATAAAAGCGGCTTTCATGGGAGCAACACCTTCTTCTATGTGACGGGCGATATTTTCCAGCACCACAATCGCATCATCCACCACAAACCCTGTAGCTACCGTAATTGCCATCAGGGAAATATTATCCAGACTGTATCCCAGCAGATACATAATGGCAAAGGTTCCAAGCAGCGAAACGGGAATGGCAACGCTCGGAATCAGGCTACTACTCACTTTACGCAGGAAAATCAGTACCACCATTACCACAAGGGCAATCGAAATCAGCAGGTTCAGTTCTACATCATGCAGGGCGGACTTAATCGTAGCGGTGCGTTCCAGAGCAATGCGTAAATCAATGGCAGCAGGAATCGCAGCCCGAAGTTCTGGCAGGGTAGCTTTGACATTTTCAATCGTCTCAATAATATTCGAGCCAGGCTGTTTGAATACCAAAAGAATAATACCCCTTTTTCCGTTCACCGTCCCTGCATTGCGAACATCCTGCACCGAATCCACTGCTTTTCCTACATCCGAAAGCGTGACAGGATTCCCGTTATGATAGCTGACAATAAGCGGAGCATAGTCTTTCGCCTGACTTATCTGGTCATTGGCATTAATCTGCCAGCGTTTGGTATCATCTTCCAGTACGCCTTTGGGGCGAGTCTGGTTGGCAGCAGTGATGGCAGTCCTGACATTTTCCAGCCCCACCCCGTAATTATTCAACGCATCAGGATTAAGCTCTATCCGCACCGCTGGCAAGGCACTCCCCCCCACCGTGACGTTTCCCACGCCCCCTGCCTGTGCAATACGCTGGGCAAGGACGCTGGAAGCGGCATCATACATCTGCCCCTGCGTCATGGTATCAGAGGAAAGTGTCAATACCATAATAGGAGAATCGGCAGGATTCACCTTGCGGTACACAGGGTTTTTCGGTAGTCCTGTAGGCAGCAAGGCACGGGCGGCATTAATCGCTGCCTGCACATCACGAGCCGCTCCATCAATATTGCGATCCAGATCAAACTGCACAATAATATTGCTGGATCCCAATGCACTGATGGAAGTCATCTCCGAAATACCTGCAATCCTGCCTAGCGTGCGTTCCAGCGGAGTTGCAACCGTAGCCGCCATCGTTTCAGGACTTGCACCAGGTAGCGTAACCTGTAAAGAAATAGTCGGAAAATCCACTTGCGGCAAAGGAGCCACGGGAAGCAGGAAATAGGCAGCTATGCCTGCAATCACAATCGCAAGGGAAAGCAGGGTGGTTGCCACAGGGCGAAGTATGAAAGGAGCAGAAAGATTCATATTTTAGTAATATAGCCAGTTTTAGCCAAAAGGCAAATGGAGTGTTTATGCTATACAAACGAAACATAATACCATTATACTCGAATAAATCCTTGAATTGACGTTAAATGGTGTTTGTTATAAAACATGCAACCAACAAGGAAAGATAAGGCAAGGCAAGGCAAGGCAAGGCAAGGTTAATAATGCTGGTATTTGTGGATGAAAGTGGAGATGCAGGTTTCAAGATAGGTTCATCACCCTGTCTGGTTATGGCATTGATCATGCAAGAAATTATCAACAACAAAATAGCGGATAAATGGTTTTCTGAATGAAGAGGTGTCCCCAGCTCCTAGTTTTCGCAAGAAAAACTTGAACTCCCTACGGAGCCGTTTCAGAGCTGTGGGCAATTTTCACCTCCTATCCTAGGATTAATACTGAAAAATGTCAATGGCATTTTTTCTAAAATTTAGTAATGAAGGAAGAATAAAAAAATTATGACAGCTACACCCTCCACCCCCATTATTGAAGTACATAACCTTGTCAATATCCTGAAAGGGCAGACGATTCATGACGGGTTGAATTTCTCCCTTTATCCCAATGAAATTGCAGGGATAGTAGGAGGTTCAGGATCGGGGAAATCCGTGTTGATGCGTTCTATCATTGGCTTGCAGCGTCCCACCAGCGGGAGTGTAAGAATAAAGGGTGAGGAAGTTACCAGCATGAATAAACAGCAGATGCTTGCCATGCAGCGTATCTGGGGTGTATTATTCCAAAATGGTGCGTTATTTTCTTCTATGACCATCAGTGAAAATGTGGCGTTTCCCATTCGTGAATTTGCGGGTGTTTCGGATAAAGAAGCTCAAGAGTTGGCAGAAATCAAGATTGAACTGGTGGGATTGCAACCTGAAACCCGCAATAAATACCCCGCAGAACTTTCAGGAGGTATGGTAAAGCGTGCAGGACTTGCCCGTGCTTTGGCACTCGACCCACGCATCCTGTTTCTGGATGAGCCTACCGCAGGACTGGATCCCATTTCCGCTGCCTCTTTCGATAACCTCCTGCGTGAATTAACCAATGATTTAGGGCTGGCAGTCGCCATTATCACGCATGATCTGGACAGCCTCTTTACGATTTGTGACAGGGTAGCCGTGCTGGTGGATAAAAAACTTACCCTTGGCACTATTTCCGAGCTACAGCAAAGCGAGCATCCATGGATAAAGGAGTATTTCCACGGACAACGGGCAGAGCATTTTTTGTAAGAACCTGTTTAGAATCTTTTTTAACGATGGATTTTTAGAGAATTTTGTGCGAAAAACAAGGTGTGATTCGCAGGAATAGTGGTACTATTTCAAGAATCATACCTTGTTTTGCAGCCAAAA
>Ga0116226_10000598_pt1 | contig 30844 bp, 25 predicted proteins | sample S1TSphfallax_FD_89692 | JGI IMG/M metagenome (GOLD analysis project Ga0116226, IMG submission 89692) | Host-associated microbial communities from peat moss isolated from Minnesota, USA - S1T2_Fa - Sphagnum fallax MG | ecosystem: Host-associated > Plants > Peat moss > Unclassified | place: USA...
ATCAGAATAAACGCGGTCGACAATGCCGCCGCCGGATCGCTGCTGATACCGGCGCGCTGCAGCACGATATAGACCCAGCATCCCAGAAACGCACAGGTTGCGTAGGGCCGCGAATCGCGCAGTATCAGTGGCACTTCATTGCACAACACGTCGCGCAAGACACCACCAAACACACCGGTGATCACCCCCATCATGACGGCGGTGAACATCGGCATGCCCATCTCGATCGCCATCGACGTGCCGGCGATGCTGAACAGACCCAGACCGATGGCGTCGGCCACCAGCAGGGCGCGCCGTGATACCACGCGCGTCGTTGTGCTGAGCAGGAAGGGCGCTGCCAGCGACATGATAAAGACAATCAGCACATAGTTTTCGTGCTCGACCCAATAGAACGGCCGCCGCTCCAACAGCAGATCGCGCAGGGTGCCGCCACCGAAGGCGGTCAGGAAAGCCACGATAAACGCGCCCACCACATCGAGCCGGCGCCGCCTGGCTTCGATCAGGCCCGAGATCGCATAGGCGAACAGGGCCAGGGTTTCCATGGCCCCCATCACTTGGGAAATATGCAGATGGGCACTGACTGCCGGCAAGGGCAGGGCAGCCAGCGGTGCTGCCAACACGTTCGTCATGCCGCGCCGGATGTGTGGGCGCCGGACGGTCCGCCACGCAAAGCGGGCGCCGGTTGCAGCAAGACCACGACGGCGCCCGCGCCGCCATCATGCGGTCTGGCCTGACAAAACGCGATCACTTCGGCTTTTTGCACCAGCCAGGCGCGCACTTTGCCTTTCAGGACCGGTTCTTTGTTGACCGAGCCCAAGCCCTTGCCGTGGATCACGCGCACGCAGCGCAGGCCCCGTTTGACGGCTTCGCGCAAAAATGCCGCCAAGGCTTCCCGGGCTTCGTCGCGGCGCAAGCCGTGCAGATCGATCTGGGCTTGGACAATCCAGGTGCCGCGGCGCAGCTTGCGCACCACTTCCTGACTCACCCCCGGCCGGCAAAACGATAGGGTTTCGTCGACTTCGAGCAAGATCTCGGGATCGTATTCGTCGGAGATCGCTTCGCTGAGCACGGCCGCTTCGTCGCGCTGCGTTTGCAACGGCAGCGGGGCGGGCGGGGTCTTTTGCCGCACTTGGCGCGCTGGCGCGTTGAGCGGCTGCACCTCGCCGATTTCGCGGCGAAAGACATTGGCGGCCTGTTCGGCCTCATGCGCTCGGCGTGCGGCCTCGGCCCGCGCCTGCTCGCGCTCGGCCGCGCTTTCCTTGAGCGTGGCGCGCAGACCGCCGAGCGCCTCCAGCCCATGCCAGGCGGTGCCGGGCTTAGGCTGGGCCGTCTCCGTGCGTTGTGCCGCAGCGGCAGGGCGTTGCGCGACCAGACGCTCGGCCGGGTGGCCGGGCTTGCGGCGAGGCGGGGGCGTGCTCATGCTTGGCTCATCACGTGGGGTCCACGGCGCGGTGGCGGCGCGTAGCGTGTTCTGCTTGCGCGCCGCTGTGGCATATCGCTTATCGCATGCAGCTCAGTGCGACCCGCTTTCTTCGAGGTAGCGCTGGGCATCGAGCGCTGCCATACAACCGGTGGCGGCGCTGGTGATGGCTTGGCGATAGATATGATCCTGCACGTCGCCGGCTGCGAACACGCCCGGCACGCTGGTGGCGGTGGCGTTGCCGTTCAAGCCGGTGCGGGTCACGATATAGCCATCCTTCATTTCGAGCTGGCCGGCGAAGATATCGGTATTGGGCTTGTGGCCGATGGCCACGAACACGCCTTGCAACGCGATGTCTTCGGTGCTGCCGTGCTCGCGGTGCTTGATGCGCATTCCGGTGACGCCGCTGTCATCGCCGACCACTTCATCCAGCACGTGATTCCATTTGATCTCGACACTGCCTTCCTTCACCTTGGCCAGCAGGCGGTCGACCAGGATGGGCTCGGCGCGGAACTTGTCGCGGCGATGCACCACCGTGACCTTCTTGGCGATATTCGACAGATACAGGGCTTCCTCGACTGCGGTATTGCCGCCGCCGATCACCGCCACATGTTGCTGGCGATAGAAAAAACCGTCGCAGGTCGCGCAGGCCGACACGCCGCGGCCCGCGAACTTTTCTTCCGAGGGCAGGCCCAGGTACTGGGCCGAAGCGCCGGTGGCGATGATCAATGCGTCACAGGTGTATTCACCGCTGTCGCCAATCAGGCGTATCGGTTTTTCGTGCAGCTTGGCGGTGTGGATATGGTCGAACAGGATTTCGGTGTTGAACCGTTCCGCATGCTGCTGAAAACGCTGCATCAACTCGGGGCCTTGCACGCCATGGGCGTCGGCCGGCCAGTTTTCCACATCGGTGGTGGTCATCAGTTGACCGCCCTGGGCCAGACCCGTGACCAGCACCGGCGCCAGATTGGCGCGTGCGGCGTAGACGGCGGCGGTATAGCCGGCGGGGCCGGAACCGAGGATCAGGAGTTTCGCGTGTTTGCTTGCAGACATGGTGAGTTCCGTAACAGCCTAGTAGACCAGCGGCGCATCGCTGCGCGCGGCCTGAATGAACGGGGGCTCGGGCCACGGTGCCCACCTGGCGGCATGGCTGCCGCGAGCAGGTCGGCCCGCGATCCGGGCATAACAGTCCGATATTATAGAGCGGCGGGCAAAACGGCGAATGGAAGCTTTCAATCGTGACGATAGCCTGGGCCGGGCCTGAGTTGGCCCTGAGTTGGCCCTGAGTCGGGCCTAAGCCGGGCCTGAGTCCGGCGCCCCCGCCAGCGCTGGCGGCGCGGCAGGGCCGCACCGACCGGTGCCCGCCGGCCCGCCCTTGCGCGCCCCGGCTCGCCAACGCTCGGCGGACAGACAATTGCCGGCGCAGCACGGCAACGGATTACAATGAGGCCCAATGATAGCTCGGGCTCACCCCCCGCGAAGCACACCCTGATCGATGGCAAAACTCAATTATTCGTCGAATGCACCGGCACTGCCGCACCGGATGTCGCGTCTGCTGACCGAAATTCGCTGGTTCGCGCAGGTGCTCTGCGCGGCCTTTCTGCTGATTGCGTTGTTGAGCTACAACTCGCACGACCCAAGCTGGTTCAATGCGGTGCACGTGGACCATATCGGCAATTGGGGCGGCCGCGTGGGCGCCTGGATTGCCGATATGCTGTTGCTGCTGTTCGGCGTCTCGGCCTACGGCTGGATCCTGCTGCTGGTGCGCCGGGTCGGCGCGGCCTACAGCAAGCTCGAAACGCGCGCCGATCCTGCTGCGGATGACGACGCGCCGGCGCGCGACAGCAGTTGGATTGCCGAACTGCTCTCGTTTATCTTGCTGATGCTGTCCAGCGTCGGGCTGGAATCGCTGCGCATGTGGTCGTGGCGGCTGAGGCTGCCGCGTTCGACCGGCGGCGTGATCGGCGACGGCGTGGCGGCGGCGGTATCGCATGCGTTCGGCTTTACCGGCGGCACTTTGGTGCTGTTGTTCCTGTTCGGGGCCAGTCTGTCCTTGTTTTTCCGCTTTTCCTGGCTGAATGTCGCCGAGCGTTGCGGCGGCTATTTGATCGATGGCGCCACCTTGCTCTATCGGCGCCATGAAGCAGGGCGTGACCGCAAATTGGGCGAACAAGCCGCTGTGCGGCGCGAAGGCAAAGTCGAAAAAGTCCGCACCAGCTTCGAAGAACACGAGCCGGTGCTGATCGTGCCACCGGTCGTCACCGTGCCCAAATCCGAGCGCGCGCAAAAGGAAAAGCAGGCGCAGTTGTTCCTGGAACTGCCGGATAGCGCGCTGCCGCCGCTGGCCTTGCTCGATCCGCCCGCGGCCGTGCAGGAAACCGTGTCGGCCGATACGCTGGAGTACACCTCGCGCCTGATCGAGAAGAAACTCAAGGACTTCGGGGTTGAAGTCGGTGTGGTGGCCGCCTATCCCGGGCCGGTGGTCACGCGTTACGAAATCGAACCCGCTACCGGCGTCAAGGGCAGCCAGATCGTCGGGCTGGCCAAGGATCTGGCGCGTTCGCTGTCCCTCGTGTCGATTCGCGTGGTCGAGACCATCCCGGGTAAAAACTATATGGCACTGGAGCTGCCGAATCCGCGCCGCCAGACCGTGCGTCTGTCGGAAATTCTCGGTTCCGAGGTCTATGCGGATGCCGCGTCCATGCTCACCATGGGCCTGGGCAAGGACATCGGCGGCAAGCCGGTGTGCGCCGATCTGGCCAAGATGCCGCATTTGCTGGTCGCCGGTACCACCGGCTCGGGCAAATCGGTCGGTATCAATGCCATGATCCTGTCGCTGCTGTACAAAGCCACGGCCGATCAGGTGCGCATGATACTGATCGATCCCAAGATGCTGGAAATGAGCGTCTACGAAGGGATCCCGCACCTGCTGTGCCCGGTCGTGACCGATATGCGCCAGGCGGGTAATGCGCTGAATTGGGCGGTGGCCGAGATGGAGCGCCGCTACAAGCTGATGAGCAAGCTTGGGGTGCGCAACCTGGCCGGCTTCAACAGCAAGATCGACGATGCCGCCAAGCGCGAAGAAAAGCTGCCCAATCCGTTCAGCCTGACACCCGATGCGCCGGAGCCGCTCGAACGGTTGCCGCATATCGTGGTGGTGATCGACGAACTGGCCGATCTGATGATGGTGGTCGGCAAGAAGGTCGAGGAATTGATTGCCCGCATCGCGCAAAAGGCGCGCGCGGCCGGCATCCACCTGATCCTTGCCACCCAGCGCCCCTCTGTCGATGTGATTACCGGCCTGATCAAGGCCAATGTGCCGACCCGTATCGCGTTCCAGGTGTCGTCCAAGATCGATTCGCGCACCATTCTCGATCAGCAGGGCGCCGACACCCTGCTGGGCATGGGCGATATGCTGTATCTGCCGCCCGGCAGCGGTCTGCCGGTGCGCGTGCACGGGGCTTTTGTGTCGGACGAGGAAGTGCATCGGGTGGTCGACAAGCTCAAGGAACAGGGCGAGCCCAACTATATCGAGGGTCTGCTCGAGGGCGGCACGCTGGAAGGGGAGAACACTTTTGACGGCAGCCCGGGAACCGGCGCGGGGGCGGGCGAGTCCGACCCGTTGTACGACCAGGCGGTCGAGGTCGTGATCAAGCACAAGCGCGCCTCGATCTCGCTGGTGCAGCGCCATCTGCGCATAGGCTATAACCGTGCCGCGCGGCTGCTCGAGCAGATGGAGCAATCCGGCATGGTGTCCAGCATGGCCAGCAACGGCAACCGCGAAATCCTGGTGCCGACGCGCGAAGAATAACCAGGGCTGCGCCGGCGTTGGCGTCAGCCTGGCGCGCCCCTTATCCACCGATTTTTTCCAGCTTAGAAGTTCGGAGTCAACATGGCAGTCCTTTCCAATGTTTTGCGCGCTGCTGTGGTGGCCGCCACGCTGAGCGCCGCGAATCTGGCGCACGCCGGCGGCACGGCCGACCTGCAAGCTTTTGTGAGCCAAGTGCATGCCGCCACCGGCGCCTTCACGCAACGCGAGATCAAAGCCCCGACCAAGGGCGAAGGCGCTTCGGCCGGCGTCAGCATGGGCGGCACCTCAACCGGCACCTTCGCGTTTTCGCGCCCGGGCAAATTCGTGTGGGATTACCACACCCCGTACGAGCAATTGCTGGAAGCCGATGGCGATACCCTGTATGTGTACGATAAGGATCTGAATCAAGTCACCGAGCGTCAGCTGGGCAACGCCCTGGGCTCCAGTCCGGCCGCTATCCTGTTCGGCAGCAACGACCTCAGCAGCCATTTCGAGTTGCATGATGTCGGCGTCAAGGAAGGCATAGACTGGTTACAGCTCACGCCCAAAGACAAGGACACGCAGTTCTCCGAGGTCGGCATCGGCTTTCGCAACGGCGAATTGGCCGCGATGGAGCTGCATGATGTGTTCGGCAACGTTACCTTGCTGACCTTCACCAATCTGCAGAAGAACCCCAGCCTGCCGGCCGACACCTTCAAGTTCGTGGTGCCCAAGGGCGCCGACGTATTGAAGGGCTGAGTGGCCGAGGCGCCGTATGGCTGATCTGTTCGCATCCCCCCCACCCGCGATCCCGCTCGCCGAGCGCCTGCGTCCGGCCAGTATCGACGAGGTGATCGGGCAGACGCATCTGCTGGGCGCCGGCAAGCCGCTGCGCGTAGCCTTCCAGTCCGGACAGGCGCACTCGATGATTTTGTGGGGCCCGCCCGGGGTCGGCAAGACCACGCTGGCGCGCCTGATGGCGCAGGCCTTCGATGCCGAATTCATCGCACTGTCGGCGGTGCTGTCGGGGGTCAAGGAAATTCGCGAGGCGGTCGAAACCGCGCGCATTCATCAGGCGCACGGGCGGCAAACCTTGGTCTTTGTTGACGAGGTGCATCGCTTCAACAAAAGCCAGCAGGACGCCTTCTTGCCCCATGTGGAATCGGGTTTGTTCGTGTTCGTCGGCGCCACCACCGAGAATCCCTCGTTCGAGGTGAATAGCGCATTGTTGTCGCGTGCCGCGGTGTATGTGCTGAAAAGTCTGGACCAAACCGAACTTGGCGAAATGCTTGCGCGCGCCTGTGCGGAATTGGACGGACTGAGCTTCACCGAAGCCGCGCGCCAGTTGATCGTCGCCTCGGCCGACGGCGATGGGCGCAAACTGCTGAACAATATCGAACTGGTGGCGCGCGCGGCTGCCGCGCAGCAAGCCAAGGAAGTCGATGAAGCCCTGCTTGGCAGCGCCCTGGCCGAAAACCTGCGCCGCTTCGACAAGGGCGGCGATGCCTTCTACGACCAGATCAGCGCGCTGCACAAGTCGGTACGAGGCAGCAATCCCGATGGCGCCTTGTACTGGTTCTGCCGCATGATAGATGGCGGCGCAGACCCGCGTTATCTGGCCCGCCGCATCGTGCGCATGGCCTGGGAGGATATCGGCCTGGCCGATCCGCGCGCGGCCCGCATCACCCTCGATGCGGCCGAAACCTACGAACGGCTCGGGTCGCCCGAGGGTGAACTGGCGTTGGCGCAGGCCCTGATCTATCTGGCGGTCGCCCCCAAGTCGAATGCCGGTTATATGGCTTACAACGCGGCGCGCCGCGCGGTAGGACACGACCAATCGCGCCCGGTGCCTATCCATTTGCGCAATGCGCCGACCAAGCTGATGAAGGAACTCGGCTATGGTCACGAATATCGCTATGCGCACGACGAACCCGACGCCTACGCCGCCGGCGAAACCTATCTGCCCGACGGCATGCCTGAACCGGGCTGGTATGCCCCGGTGCCGCGCGGACTGGAACAGAAGATCGCGGAGAAGCTGGAACGACTGCGCACGCTGGATGCGCAGTGGCGGCGGTCACATGGAGACGACAAATAGGCGTTGGCGCTGGTGCCGGGCGACATGGGCTGTATGACGCAAGGACTCACTCATATGCCAAGGGCCATCCGACATGGATGGACATCGCTCCCCAGGCGATATATCGCAATAAAATCATCATAAAATTGGTCCCCCGTTCGCCATCACCAGATTTCCAATGTCGACAGCGGCAGCACTACCTTCGCGACTTTCTTTTCGCGAAATAGCGCTGTAACACCCGCTTACCCGCATAAATCAGTAGGCCAACCAGCAGCGTTGCGATGAGCCAGTAGAGAAGGGCGGATAGGACTTCCATGTCGTCGGGGTTGGCCAGGTCGTCGTGTCCAGTGATCGATAGACAAAACCGGATAAACATATCGACAGGGTAGGGCATGTCACTGCAAGGCCAGATGTCCGTGATATTTCCGCATGGAATCAGATCAGGGACCTGCCAGAGAAACCATCCACCGATCACCGACGCGGCAATGAAAGCGATAAAAAATACCAGCTTCACCACGATTTTTTTCATTTGACCTCAACTGTTCCGTAAGCCCTCAGCGTCGTACCGGGCACAGGCACGGTCAGCCCTTGCGAACGAATGAATTTTTGAAGCCGGTCGGCTGGTGCGACACCAACTCCGTATTACCGGCTCCGGATCTTTCTGGCTCGATAGCGGCATAGTGCGAAGTAGCAGAGGAAGAGAAGAGCCCCGACTAGCAACATGGCTATCGCCCAGTAAAGAAGCAGGGCGAGCACTTCCATATCATCCGGGTTCGCCAAATCATTGTGCCCTGTGACGGCCAAACAGAAGCGGATGAACATATAGACGGAATCGGGCATGTTGCCTGGAAACACATCATCGATGTGGTATGTCAAACGCCATCCGCCAATAGCGGATATGGCAACCCAGGCGATATATCGCAATAGCCTTATTACAAGACTCTTTTTCATTTCGCTTCAACGATGCCATACGCCCGCAAAGTTGTGCCTAGCACGGGCAAACTTGCTGCGTGTGAGCGAATGAATTTTTGAAGCCAGTCGAATGCCACGCTATCGCGACTCACCGGTAAAGATTTTTTTGACTCGATTGCGGCATAGTGCAACGTAGCAGATAGAGAGAACAGCGCCGACGAACAGCGCGGCCATTACCCAGTAGAGTATCAACGCAAGTGTTGCCATATCCTCCGGGTTTCCAAGATATTCGGCCCCGAATACGGACAGGCAGAATCGAATGAATGTCTCCACAAAAATCGGCATATTGAACGGCAGCGCTGCAATGACATACGTTAGCTGCCATCCTACGATCGCTGACGCCACGCCCCAGCTAAGGTAAAGCACTATCCGTTTCAAAGATGACATTTTTTACCTACCTCAATTGCTTCATAGGCTTTCGTCCTGGGGCCTGGCATAGGCGGGGCCTGTCCTTGCAATCGAATGAATTTTTGAAGCCGGTCAAACTCGTATGCTTGCATAACTGTGATACCCCCTTCACTGAGTCGCCTCTGTCCTATCGGATGCCAGCGAAAATCTCCTCGCTGAATGCCGTTAATGTTGATCATGTTGCCCGATACGAGATTCCAGAGCACGAGCCATGCGCTGCTTTCGCGACTTTCTATTCGCGAGATAGCGCCGTAACACCCGCTTACCTAGATAAATCAGTAGGCCAACCAGCAGTGTTGCGATGAACCAGTAGAGAAGGGCGGAGAGGACTTCCATGTCGTCCGGATTGGCCAGGTCGTCGCGTCCAGCGATCGATAGACAAAACCGGATAAACATATCAACGGGATAGGGCATGTCACTGCAAGGGAACACATCGATGACGTTCCCACACGGAATCAGGTCGGGCAGATGCGAGAGAAACAACCCTCCTATCACTGACGCTGCAATGAAAATCACGAGATTCACCAGCTTCACGACGATTTTTTTCATTTCACTTCAACGGTGCCATACGCCCGCAAAGTTGTGCCTGGCACGGGCAAACTTGCTGCGTGTGAGCGAATGAATTTTTGAAGCCGGTCGAATTCGTATGGGTATAAAACCGTAATACATCCCTCGCTCAACTTACGCACCCCAACTGGATGTAACCGGAAATTGCCCCGCTTGACTCCTTCGATGTTGGTCATATCGCCTGAGGTTGGGTTCCAAAGCATGAACCAATTTCGCCTGTCGGTGGTACCCCAACCGTAGGCGTCCCAGGTATCATAGAGAAACCCCAAATGCCCACCCGACTGTCGATCCACGAGGTAGTAAGTTCCCTTAGGAAGCGGCCCGACATTCTTCACGGCTGTCTCTTCGGGATTGTCCCGCCCTTGGTCGGTTCCCGAAAATGCTTCAACCGGAGCGGTGCCCTCACACGTGAGGGTAGAGGTGGTTTGATCGTTCAAAACAAAAGTGCATTTGACCGGCATTGGACTGCGCTCCGGTCATTGGGTCGTATTGTTCTTGATATACAACATGGCCGTCACCGCGCCGCCGCTCCCGCCGCGTTGATTTTGCAAGAAATATTCCTGCTTCATCGTGGCAAAAGAGAGATGGACCTCTTCGTGACAGACCAGCCCGCCGCAGATCGGCTCCACCAGGGTAATGACGACGTCGTATAGCGCAATCTTCAGGTATTCGAAAGGCGCCCCACCTGCTTTGCGAACGGTCAGTACCGCTTGGTCAATGTGCTGCCCGGTAAAACAAAATTTCGCCAGGTTCGGGCTTGCGCGGTCCAGCGTGTGGGTAAATTCCAGGTCGGAAACGGTTGCCTTACCCGCGCCACCGCCAGAACCTGACACCATGGTGGATGGCTGAGCGACCTTCCAGCGCCAACCGATGACATCGATCTCGTTCAGATGAGACGCGTCCTGCGATTCGCCGTCGATGCCGTTGATGTTGAGAAAGACATCCTGTGCCATCCGAGGGCCTCCAAAGCGGCAGAAATACGGTCGGTGCTGCATGTTTCCGCCGCACGGCGCCACGTAGCAGTTTCCACCTTCAGTCCGCATTGAAAACCGCAAAACCCGGCACAGGCGCGCCATTGCGATAAAATCATCCCTTCGCACCTGTCCGAACGGGGTTTGACGCTGTGTTAAACCCGGTCCGCGGCAGCGCGCACAGAATCTAACCGACGCCCGCCGGGCGTCCCACCAAGCCTATCCCATGCTCGATATTCAACTGCTGCGCAAAGACATCGATGCCGTTGCCCGCCGCCTGGCCGAGCGCGGCTACACGCTGGACGTGGCCCGCTTTCAGGCGCTGGAAGCCGAACGCCGCACGCTCCAGACCCAGACCGAAGACCTGCAGTCGCGCCGCAACACCCTGTCCAAACAGATCGGCGGCATGAAAGGCCGCGGTGAAGACACCACCGAACTGATGAACGAAGTCGGCGGCATCGGCGACACGCTGAAGGCGTCGGCGGCACGCCTGGAAGCGATCCAAACGCAATTCTCGGATTTCCTGCTGGAAGTGCCCAACCTGCCGCACGAAAGCGTGCCGGTCGGCCGCGATGAAAGCGGCAACGTCGAAGCCCGCCGCTGGGGCACCCCGCGCAGCTTCGATTTCGAGGTGAAGGATCACGTCGACGTCGGTACGCCGCTTGGGCTCGATTTCGAAACCGGCGCGAAGCTGTCGGGCGCGCGCTTCACGATGCTGCGCGGCCAGATCGCGCGTCTGCATCGGGCCCTCGCGCAGTTTATGCTCGACACCCACACGCAGCGCCACGGCTATACCGAGATCTACACGCCGTATATCGTCAATCCGGAAATCCTGTACGGCACCGGCCAACTGCCGAAGTTTGCGGACGATATGTTCCGGGTCGAGAAGGGCGGGGTCGATAACCCGATCACCCAGTATTTGATTTCCACCTCGGAAATCTCGCTGACCAACACCGTGCGCGAAAGCATCGTCGACGGCGACACGCTGCCGATCAAACTGGCCGCGCACTCGCCGTGTTTCCGTTCGGAAGCCGGTTCCTACGGCCGCGATACGCGCGGCATGATACGTCAGCACCAGTTCGACAAGGTCGAGATGGTGCAGATCGTTGCGCCCGACACCTCGTACGATGCGCTCGATCAGATGGTGGGTCATGCCGAGGCCATTCTGCAGGCGCTGGAGCTGCCGTATCGCGTGATGACGCTGTGCACCGGCGACATGGGCTTTGGCAGCGCCAAGACCTTCGACCTCGAAGTCTGGCTGCCGGCGCAGAACACCTATCGCGAAATTTCGTCGTGCTCGAATATGGAAAACTTCCAGGCACGCCGCATGCAAGCGCGTTTCCGCAACGCCCAAGGCAAGCCGGAACTGGTCCACACCCTGAACGGCTCGGGCCTGGCCGTCGGCCGCACTCTGGTCGCCGTGCTGGAGAACAACCAGAACGCCGACGGCTCGGTCACGGTGCCGCTGGCGCTGCGTCCCTACCTCGGCGGCACGGAGCGTTTGACGTTGCCGGCCTGAGTACCCGTCGCCTTCCCGGCCCGTGCCAAGTTTCTGCCGGCAGGGGCTTGGAATGCGGTTTCACTTACGTTATAATCTTGGACTTCGCCGCTTTCGACCGCGGCGAGTCGTAACGTAGGCTTTACAGGCCCTATCATGGCCCGTAAAAACGGCGGAACGGATTTAGGAAAGGTGGCAGAGTGGTCGAATGCGCCAGACTCGAAATCTGGTTTACGGTTCTTCCGTAACGTGGGTTCGAATCCCACCCTTTCCGCCAGGAATCAAGAAAAATGCTCGCGTATGCGGGCATTTTTTTCGTCCCCGGAAAGGAGCGAGCCATCAATATGGCTCGCGGGTGGGAGTCGAAGGGATGCACTGACGACATCGGCGAACTAAAGGGTCAGACGTAAGCAAGGGTCAGACGCAAGCAGATTGCGCTAGCCCCCTAATTGCGCTAGCGTTGAACGTATTGCATGTCTCCCGGAGCGATACGCCTGATGCGAACCCTACCTCGCTTCCTTGCCTTGATCTGCGCCATCACGGCAGCCTTGCCGCTGTATGCCTTGTCTCCGTCCGCTGTGGCGGCGGATACGCCGGCGGCACCTACAACCCCGTTACCCTTGGATCAGTTGCGCCTGTTTGCCCAGGTGTTCGGCCATATCAAACGGGATTACGTCGAACCCGTCGACGACGACAAACTGCTGACAGCCGCCATCAAAGGCATGGTCGCCAGCCTGGACCCTCATTCGGCCTACCTGGATAAAACCGACTATCAGGCGCTGCAAGAGCAGATCACCGGCGACTTCGGTGGTCTGGGCATAGAGATCATGTCGGAAGATGGCTGGATCAAGGTGATGTCGGTGATCGACGATACGCCGGCTTTTCGCGCCGGCATCCATCCGGGTGACTTGATCACGGAAATCGACAATAAAGCGGTGCGTGGTCTGACCCAGGACCAGGCGTCCAGCATGATGCGCGGCCACGCCGGTACCAAGGTCACGCTGACCCTGTACCGCAAGGCCGAAGACCACACCTTGGCGCTCACCATCACACGCGCCATCATCAAGGTACAAAGCGTCAAATCCGAGGTGCCGGCGCCCGGTTATGCGTACGTGCGTATCAGCAGCTTTCAGGAACGTACGACCCCCGATCTTGCCGCCAAGCTGAGACAAATCGCGACCCAGCAGCCCGATCTGAAAGGCTTGATACTGGACTTGCGTAACAACGGCGGTGGCTTGGTGCAAAGCGCCGTCGGTGTGGCGAGCGCCTTTCTGCCCACGGATTCGGTGGTGGTGACCACCAAAGGGCAGATCGATGATGCCAAGCGTGCCTATCGCGCCACCTTTGCGGACTATCGATTGCCGAACTTGAACAGCGATCCGCTCAAGCATGAACCTATCATGTTCAAGTCCGTGCCCATCATCATTTTGACCAATGCCTACACGGCGTCGGCCTCGGAAATTGTCGCGGGCGCGCTGCAGGATCAGCACCGCGCGACCATCATAGGCAAGACCACCTTCGGCAAAGGTTCGGTACAAACCTCCATGCCCTTGTCGGATGACACCGCGCTGCGCTTGACCACGGCCTACTACTACACGCCGGCCAACCGTTCGATTCAGGATATCGGTATCCGTCCCGATGTCCCGGTCGATCAGTTCGCGGATGGCGACCCGGACGATGCGCTGGTTACCCGCGAAGCGGATTATCCCAACCACCTGGCCAACATCCAGGATCCGGATGAGAAAAAAGAGCTAGAGGCGCGCCAGCAGGACAGGCAGGCCCAATTGCACTTGCTGGAAGAACAAAGCGACAAGGAAACACCGGCCGAACGTCAGCGGGATCGCGATCGCGCCTTGGTCGAATTCGGCTCCAGCGACGACTTTATGCTGCAACAGGCACTGAACCGGTTTGAGGGCAAACCGGTACTGGAATCGAAATCTATCCTGGAACGCCGCCTGGCGCAGGGCGATGCGACTGCGGCGCCGCCTGCGCCCAACGTGCACTGAGGTGGCCGTACAAGGCACCCAGCCAGAATACGCAGCCTAATCCGGCAGCGCCGATCAACGCACCGATCAGCCAGTCGGGATGGCCGATCAATTGCAGCACGAGTACCAGATTGAACAGCAGAAAAGCCGTGCCCAGCAGTCCTTCGGCCAGATGGCTGGCACGGGCGCTATCGTCACGCCAGACTGAGCGCGGCTTGAGGTTCGGGTTGGTGTTCATTTTGATACGGGGCTTGATACGCGCGTTGATAGGCGAGTTAACAGGCGTTATGCGCGCACTGGCGGCGCCGAACCACAGCCGGTCGAGCGCCGGATGGCGGATGGGCGAAGTCGTTGTTTTCATGGCAGCCTCCACGAGTCGTGTCGTCGGTCCGTGCTGACGTATCGCGTCGGGGCTTGGGGCAGCGGACCACAGGGTTAGTGCTGGACTCAACTATGGCGCGGCACCGGCCCGCTTGCCAGCGTCGGGCGACGAACGGCAGAACGCATGGGGCGAACGGTATCGGCGGGGCTGCCAGTGGCGTGGCACCGGCTTGATATCGACGGCAGATGTGCGCGTACTTAGTCGGGACTCGGTCGAGACTCAGTCGAGATTCAGTCGGGCGTCACCGGCGCGTGCAGCGCCGCGTGCAAGCGCGCTTGCCAGCTTTCCAGCCAGGCCGGCAGGGCGGAGGCCTGCATCGGCTTGGCGATAAAGTAGCCCTGGGCATACGGGCAACCCGAGCGCCGCACGAAATTCCAATCCTGCTGATCTTCCACACCTTCGGCCACCACGCTCAGACCCAGCTGCCGGGCCAGACCGAGACTGGCGTCGTACATGGCGCGCGCGGTGCCGTCGGCCCAGGCGCGATGCACAAAGCGCTGATCTATCTTGAGTTCGTCAAAGGGCAGATCATGCAAGCGTGTCAGTGAAGAATGCCCCGTGCCGAAGTCGTCGATAGATAGGCTGAAGCGCTTCAGACGCAGGCGCGTCAGGCTTTCCAGCGAGCCGCGCTGATCGCTCTGCATCAAGCGGCTCTCGGTCAGCTCCAGAATCACCCGCTGCGGCGGCAAGCCCAGCTGGGTCGCCAGATTGGCCACGAAGTCGGCAAAGTCGAGCGCAGCCAGGTTGTCCATCGACACGTTGATCGCCATGCGCAGATCAAGGCCGTTTTGCTGCCACGCACTGGCTTGCCTAAGCGCGGCGTTCAGCACCACCCGGGTCAAGTCATCGATCAAGCCATGTCGCTCGGCCAGTTCGATAAAGTGATTGGGGCCGACCAGGCCGTCTTGCGGATGCCGCCAGCGCACCAGTGTTTCCACTCCGACCAGGGCCCCGGTCGCGACGGAAACGATAGGGTGGTAATAGTTCATCAGTTCATCGTGGTCCAGCGCCGCGCGCAGTTCGGCCAGCGTATATTCGCGCTGGACCGCGACCTGCTGGGTCGATGCCGGCGCCTGCCAGGTGTGTAGCAGTGCCGACAATAGTTCAGGCTGGACCGGTTTTTGCAGATGACCCAGCACGGTGATCTGATGCGCCTGCACCAAACGCTCCACGGTTTGCAGCATGCGGACTTCCTCGCCGCTGATCAGGATCAGACTGCCGGGAAAGGCCAAGCTGACCAGATGCCGTACGAATTCCACCCCATCCATGGCCGGCATATTCAGATCCAGCAATATCAGATCGGGCGGCTGCGGTAGCCCGCGTATCCAATCCAGGGCAGCGAGCGCATCGTGCTGCGTGGTGACATCCGTATAGCCGACGCGACTGAGCACATGCTGCAACAACTTCAGCATAAACGGGTCGTCGTCGAGGACGAGGATATGGGGTTTGATCTGGTCTGGCATGGTGGTGCTCGCAATACACGCTATGCGGGATTCGGGTTTCAGTCGGTTTGGCGCCCTCGCGTCGCATCGTCCGCCGAGGGCGCAAGCCAACCGCGCAACGCCTCTTCCACCGCCTCCAGACGGATCTGGAACTGCGCCAGCAAGCCATTCAGTTTGCTGGCGTGATTCAGATTGCCGGCCAATTCGATTTCGGCGCAGATTTCGCCCAAGGCCATCGCGCCGACAGCGCGCGCAGACGACTTGAGTTTATGCGCGAGCGCCGCGATTTGTGCGACCTGGCCGTTGTCCTGCGCCAGCCGCAATTCACGCGCCGTGGCACGCGCGCCGCTCTGGAAATTCAGCAAAAACTCGCCGATGATCGCGTGATCACCTCCCACTAACGCTTCCAGCACGCTCACGTCGAGCGCCTTGACTGGCGCTTCGAGCGCAGGGGCTGTGGCAGATCGTGCCGGCGGCGGTGCGGGCGGCAGCCAGCGTGTCAGCACCATGCGCAGATCGTTGAGTTGCGCCGGTTTGCTCAGATAGTCGTCCATGCCGACCGCCTTGCAATGGTCGGCCTCGCCCTTCAAGGCGTTCGCGGTGAGGGCGACGATGGGCGTGCGCCGACGGCCATGCTCATTGGCGCGGATCGCTTCGGTCAAGGCATAGCCATCCAGTTCAGGCATATGCAGATCGGTCAGGACCAGCGCGTAGTCGTTTTCCTGCCAGCGCCGCAGGGCTTCGCGGCCATCCTTGGCCAGATCTGCCGCTACGCCCAGCAGGCTGCATTGCTGCAGTATCACCTTTTGGTTAGTCTCATTGTCCTCCGCCACCAGAATCAAGCGTCCTTCGCGTAGTGCCTGCTCGCGGGCAGGTGCGCGGGGCAAGCTGGCTTGTGTGGTGGCGACATCCGCGCGTTCCACCGACTGCCGTCCGACCGCAACCGCAATCGCTTGCAAAAAAGTGCGGCGCGTCATGGCATTGGCGTCCAGCGTGACCACATCACCCGGTTCCGAGCGATGTTGCCGGCGCCGCCCGTGCGTGACGACCAGGAAGTGCGGTTCGCCTCGTGCCGCGGCACTGGCGAGTGAGGCCGCAAACGAGCTGGCCTCGACACCGGTAGTCGCATCGACCGCTGCGGGTCGGGCCCGGAACAGGTTGCGCAAAGCGGGGATCGGCGGCGTCTCGCCCGCAACCGCATCGACCACGAAAATCCAGGTGCCGCGTCCCATGTCCGCGATAACCGCACGGGCCTGATCGAGACTGGTGGCCAGCACGACGGTGGCGCCGGTATCGGTCAGGTAGGTGGCGAGATCCGTGCTTAGGCCTGGCTCTGGACCGAACACCAGGCAGGACAGCGTATGCAGGTCGATCCTGGAAGCCGGGGGGGCGTTGCGTTGGCGCGCCAGACGCAGGCTGACATTGAAGACTGAACCTTGCCCGGGCGTGCTGTCGATTTCGATGGTGCCGCCCATCATTTCGATCAGATGACGGGTGATGGCCAAGCCCAGTCCGGTGCCGCCGAAACGTCGAGTGGTCGAGGTATCGGCTTGCGTGAACGAGGTGAACAGATGCTGCACGGTGGCTTGATCCATGCCGATGCCGTTGTCGGCGACACGCAAGCAGACATCGACGGTATCGGCTTCAGTATCCCCTTGACCGTCACCGCGGCTCGGGCTGGCTTCGATCCGCACCGCGACGCGGCCCGGGGTGTCGCGGCCGCTGGAGAATTTGATTGCATTGCTGATCAGATTGACCAGGATCTGCCGCACGCGCACCGGATCGCCCAACAGCGGATCAGCCAGCAAGGGCGAAGTGAACAGGGTCATCTCCACGCCTTTTTTGGCCGCCACTCGATCGAGGATGGCGCAGGTTTTCTCGGCAATCTCTTCGAGCGACATCGTGGTCGATTCGAGTTCGAGTTTGCCGGCCTCGATCTTGGAGAAATCCAGTATGTCGTCGATGATCGTCAACAGCGAAAAAGCCGACTCGCGCATCAAATTGACCATCTCCATCTGGTGCGGCTTCAGGCTGGTTTGCTGTAACACGTCGGCCATGCCGATTACGCCGTTCATCGGCGTGCGGATTTCATGGCTCATGGTGGCCAGAAATTCCGATTTGGCCAGGTTGGCGCGCTCGGCCTCGCGCCGCGCGCGTTGCAGGTCCTCGATGATGTGCACGTGTTCGCGGATATCGCGCAGGATACCGGTGAAATAGCGCTGACCGCGCACGCGATACTCGCTGATGGCGATCGTCAGCAGTATGGTTTCGCCGTTGCGATGGCGCCCCATCACCTGACGTTCGATGCCGATCACGTGCGGCATGCCGGTATGACGAAACTGCTGCAGATGCCGGTCATGCTCGGCGCGCTGCGATGGATCCATCAGCATGCTGATATTTTGCCCCACCAGCTCCTCGACTTGATAACCGAAGATCTTCTGCACCACTTGATTGGCTGAGCGCACGATGCTGTTTTCGTCGATGGTGATCACGCAATCCACCATATGATCGACCACCGATCGCATCTCTTCTTCGCGCGCGGCCATCTCCGACTTTGCTTGCTCGAGTTCGGCGCTGAGCGCCGCCACCCGCTGCGCCAGTTCCTGCTCGCGCTGAAGCGCTGCCATGTCGAGCTCGCGTCGTTGAATCTCGAGTTGCGCGTTTGCCAGCACATGGCGCACCCGGATCAGCAGATCGTGATCGTCATAGGGTTTCAGGACGAAGTGGTCGACACCGCAGTCCAGGCCGCGCATGACATCGGAGGGATCGGACGGCGAGCTTGCCAGGATTACCGCGATATCGCGCAGATCCGATGCATGCTTGATACGGCGCGTTAGCTGGTAGCCATCCATGTCAGCCATCACACTGTCGCTGATCACAACGGCGGGCCTGTGGGCGCGCGCCATTTCCAGTGCCTGCAGGCCGTTCGACGCGAGATGGAGCTGGTAGTGCTGAGGCGCCAGAATATGGCGCACGCGCTCGGCGTCGGTGGGGTTCGATGCGGCGATCAGGATGCGGATCGGCGGCTCATGCGCTGGAGCGACAGAAGACGAATGGAGCATAGCGTATGGCGTCAGTGGGAGCGGGACCCGTTTCCGGGTTAAATAGGTTCCACCCGAACCGCCTCGATCGAAGCGGTCGGTACACCAGCCTGGCGGTACCCGTTCTGGCGCACCGCAACGCGCATCGGCCCTGACCGCTCAGGACGGGGCCGAGGTCGCATACGACGAGGTTCCGGACAGAAATTGCGCTGACCTGGGTTTTCGCACGGATATTTCTCAATCGCTTCTAATTAAAGAAATGTCCGGACTTGCTGTGGCCAGTTTAAATTGAATTATTCTGAATGAATACGGGAGGTTGAAATTCGCAATGCTTACTATTTTGTAAGGCTGTAACGATGTTTATTTTTAAATTAGATGCTTGATAATGTTTTATTAAATTTTTATTTTTATTTTGCCAGAAAGTTGGTGTTTTATTTCTAGATGGCTGTTCTTTTTGAGTCAATTTCCCTGTTACTTGACGCGGGGCGGGATCTGGACATTGCATGTCATGAATGGACCGCTCGGTATAAATCCGAATGCCGAGTGTTGCGCCAATGACTATGCAAGCGCGATGAATATCGAGATCGGTGTCCTGCATTAATGCGCAACCGATCACGCTGCATGCATGGACAGCCTGACTCGAAAATCCCGAAACGGCACAACGCCGGCTAGTTCGGCACGCCGATAAACTCCATCAGCGCAGCCTCCAGTTTGGTGATTTCGGTGCTCAAGCGCGCCAGACATGCCGGTACCTGGGAGAAGTCGCCTTGCGCGGCGAGCAATTCGAGTTCGCGGGTGAGGCTTTGCGCCGGCGCTGCACGGAAATGCCCCAGCAGATTCTTCAAGGTGATGGCGCCGTCCAGCAAGTTCTTGCGATCACCCTGAGCCGCGGCGTCGCGCAAATTGGCGATCTGCTGCGGCCGATGCCGGCAAAATGATTTGCCCATCACTTCTATCATCAGCTTGTCGCCGTAGCGCAGTGCGGCCAGATAGTCGAAGGTGCCCGTCGCGCCGGGGGGCGGCGTCAGGTCCGGGCGCGCCGCGCCGGCAGATGGCCCCGGCGGGCTTGGCGGCATCGTGGCGCTTGCTGCAGCGCGCAGTTTGTTGTTCAATTCGCCCGGTTTCAGTGGTTTGGCGACATAGTCGTCCATGCCGGCCGCCAGGCACGCCTCGCGATCTCCGGACATGGCGTTGGCGGTCATGGCGACGATACGCGTGTGGCGTCCGTCGCCTGCCGCCAGCTCGCGGGCCCGGATCAAGCGGGTGGCTTCCAGACCATCGATCTCAGGCATCTGGACGTCCATCAGAATCACATCGAAGTGATGTCGATCGAACATCGCCACGGCCTGCTTGCCATCGACCGCCAATTTGACCCGGTGTCCATGCTTCTGCAGCAAGGTCAACGCCAGATGTTGATTGACGGCATTGTCTTCCGCCAGCAGCACATCGAGCGCGCATTGTGGTGAGTCTGACACCGGCGGCGCGGCGCTGAGGGGAACCTGCTTCTGCGGTACGGGCTTGACATCATGCTGCCGCGCGTTGAGCTGCAACATCATGTGCAGCAGTGCGTCGGTGCGCAGTGGTTTGCTCAGGTAGTGATCCAGTCCCAGCATGGCACACCGCTCGGCGTCGCCGATATTGCCGCCTACCGCGATCATCATCACGATCTCAGTCTGATCCAGATTTGCCGCGCGCATGCGCTCGGCCACTTCAAAGCCGTCCAGCTCTGGCATCGAGGCGTCCAGCAGGACGCAGCGCAGCGGTGTGCCCCGGTCGCGTGCGCTGGCCAACGCACTCAGCGCGCTGGCGCCGTCGCTGGCTGATTCGACCTGCATGCCCCACAAGGTCAACTGATCGACCAGCATGGATCGATTCGCGATGTTGTCGTCCACCACCAGAATCGGCACACCGGCCAGCACAGTCGCAGCTTGCGTACTGGGTGCGGCAGTCTGACTGAGATCCACGCCGCAGTTCAGGGTGAAATGGAAGGTGCTGCCGCTGCCGAGGGTACTGTCGACCGAAATCGTGCCGCCCATGGCCCGCACCAGACGCGCGCAGATGGCCAGTCCGAGTCCGGTTCCGCCGAAGCGGCGCGTGGTCGAGGTATCGGCCTGGGTGAACGGGTCGAAGATATTTTTTTGCTTTTCAGCGGCGATGCCTATACCTTGGTCGCGCACCGAGAAGTGCAGTTGGAGTTGATCCGCATCGCGGTGCGCGACTTCGGCGCGGATTTCGATATCGCCGTGTTGGCTGAATTTGATCGAATTGCCCACCAGATTCACCAGGATTTGCCGCAAGCGTCCCGGGTCGCCCAGCAGCGAGGGCGGAATCGCCGGGTCGAGCACGCAGATCAGTTCGATATTCTTTTGCCGCGCCCGTATCCCAAGCGGTCCCAGGGCTGTCGCCACCAAGTCGGACAGGCAGTATGGAATGTGCTCCAGCTCCACACGGCCTGCTTCGATCTTGGAGAAGTCGAGAATGTCGTTGATGATATCGAGCAGGCTGTCGGCTGAATTTTTAACCAAGCCCAGATATTCGCGCTGCTCACGGCTCAGCTCGGTGTCCAGTGCTAAATCGGTCATGCCGATGATGCCGTTCATCGGGGTGCGGATCTCGTGGCTCATGGTCGCGAGGAAGTCGCTTTTTGCGCGGTTGGCCTGTTCGGCGGCTTCTTTTGCCAGGCGCATTTCGTTTTCCACGCGCTTGCGCTCGGTGATATCGCTGAATGCCACCACACTGCCTATCGCCTTGCCGTCTTCCAGCAGCGGCGATGCAATCAGCGCCACCGGGAAGATGGTGCCGTCTTTGCGGGTAAAGTAATCGTCTTCCGACTGATGGACGTGACCATCGCGTATCGACTGGAAGATATGGCACTCTGCCTGCGACACCGGATCGTGGGTGTAGTTCTGATAGTGAATCAGATCGTGCATATTGCGTCCATCCATCTCCTCGCGGCGCCAACCCAGCAGGCGTTCCGCCTCACGATTGACGTAAGTGCAGCGGCCCTGGGCGTCGATCGAGTACAACCCTTCGCCCACGGTATCCATCACGCTTTGCAGAAATCGGCGTTCTTGCCTCAGATGATCCTTCAACTGCTTTTGCGCGGTGATGTCGGTGCGTATCGCCACATATTCATACGGTTTTCCGGCGCCATCGAGGATGGGTACGATGGTGGCTGCCAACCAATGCAATTCGCCACTGCGACTCCGGTTACAGATCTGGCCATGCCACACGGAACCCGCTTGTATTGTTTGCCACATGTCCTGAAAAAACGCGGCCTCATGGATTCCGGAGTTGACGATGCGGTGGTCTTGACCGATCAATTCCTCTTGACTGTAGCCGGTAATCTGGCAGAACAAGTCGTTCGCATAGGTGATGCGGCCTTGCGCATCGGTCATGCTGACAATGGCATGCTGATCGACGGCAAACTGACGATTGCTCAAATCGCTCAGGGTCTTGTCCAGCGCCTGGCGGGTGGCGAGCAGATCGGAGGTCAGGGCATCCAGATGCTGCGGCAGTGTCTGCAATCCTTCGTTCGGCTCGATGTGCCGATGCAGGCGACCCAGTAAGCCATTGGCTGTGTTGCGCAATAATTCCAGCGCGCGGTCCCGCAGCAGACCTTCTTCGCGCAGCCTGTCATTCACCTGCGTCAGTTCACGCGAACTGATCTCAAGGCTGCGCCGCGCCAGCTCAAGATCGCGATCGCTTTGCTCATAAGCGGCATCGACGCGGGGCAGAAATTCGACCAGTCCTTCGATCAATTGCTTGGCGCGCGGCGCGTCGCTGCAGGCGCGCGCGAGCTCAGCCAGCGCGTCGGACAGTTGATCCGCATCCTGGATACCCAGGTGGCGGCGTAGCTGTCGGCTAAGCAGTCGGTGCGTCATGCTCATGCTCTCCGTGCGTGCCTGGATCGTTATCGTCTTCGCCTATCCAGGTTATCGTCATGGTCTGATTATGCAGTAAGCAACCCTTGGCATCCGGCAACATATTGATCTCGCCATTCGAATAAAAGCCGGTCACGCTGCAATGGGGGCCCAATGCGGCGGCCACTGCCTCGACTTCTTCATCGACCCGACCTCCCATCACCAGCTTGCGGCCGACACAGCTGACCAGCAGTGCCAGACCTCTTTGATCGGGATGGCGCAAACGGGGCAGCTGGCGTAACACCTGCTGTGCCGCCGTCTCCGCACCGTCGACCAGACTATCGGTATGCGCATGCATCAAACGCATATAGCCATCGACCGCGATATCGCCAGCCAGAATCAGGCTGCCGTCGCTTTCGTCTATGGCCAGGATGGTTCGGATCGGGCCCGGTGTGTGATCGGGCAGGGATTCGGTCTGCAATGGAAACAGCAGACCGGAGGTCGGCAGTTCACGCGCATAGCTGCCCAGATAGCGGCGATAAACCGTCAGCGCCGATTCGCCATCGAGTTCGTACAGGCGATTGCCGTCGCAGCGTGTGATTTTCCGGCTGGGGCCAAACGGATGCCAGCCGCCGAAGCAACCGTGGGCGAGCCGCAGGGCGCTACCGGATAAGCCCAGTGCCACCACGCGCTGAGTGGACGGGCCGTCGTTGTCCAGCGTCCAGGTTTGGTTGAAGCGGCCGGCATCACCGGCCAGTCCACCGGAAATCGCCACGCCGTCGCCCAGTCGCTCCGACAGACCCGCGCATAGCGCGCTGCCATTGATGGCTACGCCTTGCCCGAATACCAGTACAGCCTTGAGATCGGGTGCCTCGAGTGCCGCACCCAGGCGCACGCCCGCAGCTTGCGAGTCAGCCATATCATGCAGCGTGGTGGAGGCGCTGCCCACCCGCGTCTGGGCGAAGCGTATCGCCGTCAGGACCAGCGTGCCATCGTGCACCGCCTGGCCTGCTATCTCACCCGCGGTAGAACACCCGATCCGGCAGCTTGAGGGAAAAAGTCGGCCCAGCGCCTGATGCAAGGCCCCATCGCTGAGCAAGGACACAGCGCCAAACACCAACAACAGGTCGGGGCGTAATTTGACGAGCGGATCCAGTGCCTGCAGATCCTCGGGCAGGACGCGTAATTGGGCTTGGGCGATTTTCATGACAGTACCTCATGGGTCGCTTCGTCGCGATAGCGCTCGCGGATTGCCAATACTTCGTCGAAATCGTGCAGGAATGCATCGACGCAGCGGGGATCGAAGTGGCGTCCGCGCTCGGCACGCATAAACTCGACCGCTCTATCGATATCCCAGGCCGGCTTGTAGGGACGGGCTGAAGTCAAGGCATCGAACACATCGGCGACGGCGACGATACGTGCCGTCAATGGAATCGTGTCACCGACCAGGCCCAGCGGATAGCCCGTGCCGTCAAACTTTTCGTGATGATGCAGGGCGACTTCCGCCGCCATCTGCAATAGCGGCGACTGGCTGCCGGCGAGGATGCGATATCCCATCTGTGCATGCTGCTTCATGATTTCGAACTCATGCGTATCGAGTTTCGCCGGCTTGAGCAGAATATGGTCGGGCACACCGACCTTGCCGACGTCGTGCATGGGCGCTGCCTCCAACAACAGTTGCTGCTGGGGCACGGGCAGGCCCAGACGCACCGCGATCAACCAGGCGTAGTGCGCCATGCGCAGAATATGCGCGCCGGTTTCCGGGTCGCGATATTCTGCCGCGCGCGACAGGCGCAAGATGGTTTCGCGTTCGCGACCGACGATTTCTTCGGTGGCCTTCACCACTTCTTCGGCCAGCCAGCTGGCCTGATCTTCCAGCCGTTTCTGGTTGGCGCGCAAGGCCAGCATATTGCGCACGCGGGCCTTGAACTCGATTTTGTCGATGGGCTTGGACAGAAAGTCGTTGGCGCCATCCTCCAAGGCGTGATAGCGCACTTCGAGCTGATCGTTGGCGGTGATCATCAGCACCGGTATTTCGCGACAAGCCGGGGCGGCGCGAAACTGACGTATTAATTCGAGACCATCCAGTTGCGGCATCATATAGTCGACGATCAGCAAGTCGGGCGTGTTCGACAGACAGTGCGCCAAACCCTGCACGGGGTCGGCAAAAGTCAGCGTGGTATGCGTGCCGATCTTGTGGACCAAGTGCTGTAGCAGCGTCAGATTGATCTCGGTGTCGTCGATGATTACGATGTGCATGGCCTTAGCTCAAAGAAGTGCTGACTTTGCTCTGGTCGAGCGGACAGACTTTGGTATAGTGAACCGGCGTTGGCGCGCTGGTCGGAAAGCGGGCCGACACGCGCAACGTGCCAACGCGAGTCCCGTGCGGCCGCGCCACTCGTGCTGTACGCCGTGAGGGATAAACGCGTGAGACATATCGCAGCGCCTGGGCCGCTTGTCAGTGCCGTCGACTATGTGCGTTACCGCGCCAGCCCGCGGTTGCGCGCACAATTGCTGTTGTTGGTGGTGTTCGGCCAGCTTCTGATCTGGGGAGGTGTCTGGTACGAACTGGACCGTTCGCGCCAAAGCGCGTTGCGCGAAGCCGAGATTCGCGCCACCGTGCAGGCCCATGTGTTGGCCGAGTACTCGGTGTCCATCATCCGCTTTGCCGATGACATGCTGATCGATTTGCGTGACCAATGGCACGGCGACTGGCAAGGTTTTTCCGGACTGATACAACGCCGCGCGCGCTACCTCAACGATATCGCCTTGCAAGTGTCCGTGATCGACGCCAACGGCATGCTGGCGTATTCCAGCCTGGCGCCGATCGGCCGGCAGCTCGATTTGAGCCGGCGCGACCTTTTCCTGGTGCACCGCAACGCGTCCGGGCAGGATCGTCTGTTTATCAGCCGTCCGGTCGTAGGGCAGATCTCGGGCGCCTGGTCCATCCAATTGACGCGCCCCATTGTCCGTAACGGACAGTTTGCCGGCGTCATGGTGGTGTCTGTCGATCCGGCCATATTCGAACGCTTTGCGGCGCAATTGCGGCCCGAAGATAACAGTTCTACATTGGTGCTGCGGGGCGATGGCGCCGTGATCGCGCGTTATCCGGTCAGGGTAGACAGCTATGGCATGACCTTCAAGGGGCGCGTATTTCAACAACCGAATGCAGCGCAAAGCGGTAGCTACGTGTCGCACGGCCAGGTCGACGGCGTCGAGCGTGTGTCCGGTTATTTCAAGAGTCCCGACTATGGTTTGACCTTTATCGCGGGTGAAGCCGTCACGGATATCCTGCAGCCCTATTACGCGCGGCGCACGATGGTGGTGGCCATTGCCGCGGTCCTGAGTCTGGGCGCCTTGTTGCTCAATGTCTTGCTGTTGCGTTCGCTGGCACGGCTTGATGCGGTGCGCGCGCAACTGGAGCAGGCAAAAATCCAGGCTGAAGCCGCCAATATTGCCAAGAGCGATTTCCTCGCCACCATGTCGCATGAAATCCGCACGCCGCTGAACGGCGTGATCGGCATGGCGACACTGCTGCTCGACGGCGAGCTGAATCTTGAGCAGTACCGTCGCGCCAGCATCATTGCCAGTAGCGCGCGCGCCTTGCTGGCCTTGATCAACGATATTCTGGATTTCTCCAAGATCGAAGCGGGTCGGCTCGAGCTCGAACAGATCGAGTTCGAGCTGTCGGCTATGTTGCAAGATCTGAGCGACACCTTTACCGCGCAGGCCGCGCGTAAAGGCTTGAGTTTTTCCCTGCAGACCGACGCGGCTGTACCGCACCGTATCCAGGGCGATCCGACCCGCGTGCAGCAGATACTGGTGAACTTTCTCGATAACGCGATCAAGTTCTCCGAGCGTGGCGAGGTGGTCTTGCGCGTGACGCGGTTGGCGCAAACCGCCGGGGAGGCTGAGCGCGGACCCGCCGATCCCGCCGCCGTGCGCTTGCGTTTCGAGCTGACCGATCAGGGAATCGGTATTGCGCCGGAAATTCAGGGCAAGCTGTTTTCTCCCTTCACCCAGGCGGATCATTCCACCACGCGCAAATTCGGCGGTACCGGCTTGGGCCTCGCGATCTGCAAGCGCTTGAGCGAAATGATGGGTGGAGCCATCGGCGTCGGCAGCAATCCTGGTGGCGGCGCGGTCTTCTGGGTCGAGCTGAGTTTCGCTCAGATCAGTCAGCGTGATGCGTCGTTGCGGGTCGACACACCGGCGCCCACGCCGGCCTCGGATGCGGCACGCCTCGCCTTGCATCAGGATGCGCGTCTGTTGCTGGTGGAGGATAATCCCATCAATCAACAGGTGGCCCTGGGCTTGCTCGAGCAACTCGGCTATCGCGAGATCGGCTTGGCGGAAAACGGCTTGCTGGCGTGTGAGCGCTGCCAAGCCGAGTCCTTCGACGTGATCCTGATGGATATTCAGATGCCGGTGCTGGATGGATATCAAGCCAGTATGCGCTTGCGTGAGCAGGGCTATGCCGGGCCTATCATTGCAGTCACCGCCAATGTCGTCAGCGGCGCGCGTGAGCAATCCCTTGCCGCCGGCATGAATGATTACCTGAGCAAGCCGATCGACCCGGACGCCTTGCAAGCGACCTTGGCACGCTGGCTGGCGCCCGATACGGTAGCCTGGCCCCCTTTGGTTGAGGGGGCGGAACCGGAACCTGCAACAGCGATAGAAATAGCAGTGGAGACCACAGTGCAAACGGAAACCGAGATCCGCCATCCCGTTCCCAGCGTCGCCGTATTCGATCGCGCCGACGCCCTGGCGCGCGTCGATGACGATGAAGCGCTGTTGGTAGCTTTGTTGTCGCTTGCCTTCGATGATTTTCCTCAGCAACTCGAACGGCTCGAGCTTGCCGTGCGCGAGCACGATAATCCGGCCACGATGCAGCATGCCCACAGCATCAAAGGCGCGGCCTCGACCGTCGGCGCGCATGCTCTGGCTGCGGCGGCGGGTGCGCTTGAACTGGCTGCGCGCGATATCAATCTGTCCGTACAACCCACCTTGCTGGCCCGTCTGCAGGCCGCCTACCTCGATTTCCACCGCGCTGCCGCTGAGCACAAGCAGGACGCCTAGACGGTTGGCACGACCGCCGGCGTAGTCGGCGTCGGACAGGCCCCTGCCATCCCGCACGCAATACCGCACGCAATACCGCACGCAATACAAGGCCGCGACCGGACCCTTCAGGGCCGGGGCGCGCAGGTGCGTTTGCGTTGCGTTTTCTGGGGTCATCACGCTTTCCATTCGAATTTACCAATTATACGGTTTGCGTTTAGGTATCAGTAAATATTCTAGCCGATTTTCATATTTTTATTGAATTAATCGATAAATGTGGTAAATTTAGTTCCGTGGTCACCGCGACTTTGATCCGAACCACATCGTCTCCCCCAGATCGCACGGGTCCGCGACCCGTCGGCCGAAGATGGAACTGAACACCATGAGCAAGACTGTCGACTACGCCGATTTGCCTTATGAACTCTCCGCGGCTTGCCGTGCCATCGAGGCCCGGGGCGCCGTGGCGGAATCCGCCTGGCACGACGCGACGCTGTGCGCAAGCCTGCATCCCACCTTGCGCGCTTTGCATCAATTGGCGAATACCGTCGATCTGCCGTTTTGTGGCGATGCCGATTCGGACTGGGATGATGCTGTGGTGGGACGGGGTCCAGTGCCGATTGAAGCGCGGTCGGTGCTCAAGGCGTGCACGAGGGCGCCTGAGGACGCTGCCCGGAATTCGCCGGAACCGGCTTGCTGCATGCAGCTGGACAAACTGAGCCGCGTGAATCCGGCGTTGGCGGCGAGCATGGTGGCTGACTATCTGCGCAACACCTCGATCCTGATGTGGGAGATTGGCGACATCGCCACCTTGCCCTCCTGGTCCAGATTGGCGCAGATTGCCGCTGCGTTGCGCGCCAGCAGTACCTGCATGGGGGTGAACGGTATGGCGCAGCTGTTCGGTGAATTGGAGCTGGCTGTACGGCGGCAGGACTTGATCGAGTTTATCGACGTTTTCGGACGTGTTCTGGATGCGTTTCCCGCGGTTTCCGAATCGCTGTTGCGACTGGGGACGGACTGAGCAGCTCAAAACCGCTCAGGCGCGTGAGTTCGCGCCCGCACCCGAGTCATCGAATTACACCGTGGGGAGCTGGATATGGAATTGTGGCGCGCCGTCGCGTTGCCGTTGCGCTGTCGCATCAGCGTGAGCTCGCAATGCAGCAGATCGACCCGAACCGCAGCGCATCGCTGGCCGCATCGGGTGCCGCCGAGTGGACGGATGCGGACTGCACGGATAGACGGCAGAAAGCCAAGACTCCGGCGCGGGTCGCAGAACAGTATTCCCGGCTGATGGGCGAGCTCGGCGGGCAACGCTGTCGCCCACCCAGGCTGGCAGCAGGCCCAAACAAAAACGGAGAAGCCCGCGTTGCAGCGGGCTTCTCCGTTTCTCCATCCACCCTGCGCAGCCTGGGCTTACTGGGCTTCGTCGATATCGCGGAAGTTATACAGACCGATCAGATCGATCCCGATTTCGGCCAGGGCTTCCTTGCCGCCGGTTTCGCGGTCGATCACGCATAGCGCGACTTTGGGCTGCAGGCCGTCTTCACGCAACATGCGCACGCCATCGATGATGGCGCCGCCGCTCGACACCACGTCCTCGATCAGGACGAAGTTCTTGCCGGTCAGATCGGCGCCTTCGGCGTAACGGCAGGTGCCATATTCCTTCGGTTTCTTGCGGATAAAGGCGGCGGGCAGACCGGTCACCTGGCTCAGCATGGTAACGATGGGTATCCCGCCCATTTCCAGGCCGGCCAGCACTTCGGTACCCGGCGGCACGAGCGCCGCCATTTCTTCGGCGATCTGGCGCAACAAGGCCGGGTCGGCTTCGAAGCGGTATTTGTCGAAGTAGGTGTTGCTGCGCTTACCCGAGCGCAGCAAAAAATCACCCGTCAATTTTGATTTGGTTTTGATCCACAGCGGCGTATTCATGAACGTCCATCTAGGCTAAAGCTGGCCGGCTGCGGCGCGCACCGCATTGGCATGACCTGGTGCGCCGCCCGGTCAGGCATGGGCGGGCGCAACGAAGGCCATATTATAGCGTTGGACGTGGACAACGGCCTGCGCAGGTCGGCGGATCCGCTCGTGTGGCGTGCCGCTTGCGGCATCCAAGCGTGGTAATAGCCCGCTATTACCACTTTCCCTGGCGCGCTCGCATACTGGGTCGGACCGCGCGCGCACCGCACGCGCCGGCAATCCGACCGCGTAATGTGCCTATCCAGGAGACTGCCATGAGCCGCAAACGCATCTTGTTCCTCGCTGGTGACTATGTCGAAGATTACGAATTGATGGTGCCGTTCCAGGCGCTGACCATGGTGGGCCACCAGGCCTTCGTGGTCTGCCCCGATAAAAAGGCAGGCGACGCCATCCGCACCGCCGTCCACGACTTCGAGGGCGATCAAACCTATTCGGAAAAGCCCGGCCACAATTTCACCTTGAATGCGGACTTCGCCAGCGTCGAACCCGGCAGCTACGACGCGCTCGTGGTGCCGGGCGGGCGCGCTCCCGAGTATCTGCGCCTGAACCCCAAGGTGATCGAGATCGTGCGCCACTTCGACAGTCAGCACAAACCGATCGCGGCCATTTGCCACGGCGCGCAGCTATTGGCGGCAGCCGACGTGCTCAAGGGGCGTGCGTGTTCGGCCTATCCCGCCTGCGCCCCGGAAGTCAGATTGGCTGGGGGGACGTATGTGGAATTGGAAGTGACGCAAGCGCATCGGGACGGTAATCTGGTGACTGCGCCAGCCTGGCCCGCCCATCCGGCCTGGCTGGCCCTGTTTCTGCAGGTATTGGGCACCCATATCGAGTTGTAAGGTGAGCACTGGGCGACACCGCTGATACAACCGCAGCGCTTTGTGGCGCTGCGGCGCTCCAAGGAGACTGGCATGTGCAACATCTATTCCCACGCCGATCCGATTCTCTATGAGTGCCGCGCGCGTTCGGTGCGTATCAATGGCGTGATCACCACCATACGGCTGGAAAACTTGTTCTGGCAGACCCTGTCGGACCTCGCCGGGGAGAATCAGATGACAACCAATCAACTGATCGCCAAGCTGCACGACGAAGTATCGGCCTATCTGGGCGCAGCCCAGAACTTCGCCTCGTTTCTGCGCGTCACCTGCCTGCGTTATCTGGCGCTTAAAACGCAGGCAGCGCTGGTGCAGGCGCCAAGCGCGGTGCGCCCGCTGGCGTCTGCCTCGGTGCCGACCTCGTTATCGGCTTCCCCGACGGCGCGCTTGCAACGGGCCTCCTGATCCGGGTGCCGCGCAGGCGCCGCCAGGCGTTAACGCGCCTGACCGTGGCGCGATGCCAGCAGGCAGCCGAGCGCAAGGCAGATCGCCATCAGACCGACCACGATTTCCAGCGTCACCGCGAAGGC
>Ga0116226_10000599_pt1 | contig 30820 bp, 33 predicted proteins | sample S1TSphfallax_FD_89692 | JGI IMG/M metagenome (GOLD analysis project Ga0116226, IMG submission 89692) | Host-associated microbial communities from peat moss isolated from Minnesota, USA - S1T2_Fa - Sphagnum fallax MG | ecosystem: Host-associated > Plants > Peat moss > Unclassified | place: USA...
AGGCGAAAAGGGCAGATTTGCGAGTAACGCAACTTAATCTACATACCTCTTGGTATATGAGTATTCGAGTAAGCTTTTAACAACGCAGTTGCCCGCAGGAGTAGAGTTTTCAGAAGAAGTCTAATGATATGCTATTATTCGCTGGTAATCCTTGGGTATTTATGTTATAATTTAGATAAGTTAAATGAAAATAAGAGGAAATTTATGTTACGTTCCAATCTTACCCCCCCCCCACGAAAATTATGGTATCGCGACGAAAGAGGTGTAGCTGCTATTGAATTTGCGGTTATTGCTCCTATCATGATTGTGCTGGCATTGGCAGCTATCGAATTTGGTAATTATTTTGTCAAACGTGAAATTGTAAGCTCTGCTATCAGTAACGTCTCGCAAACGCTCCAGCGTGATCCTAACTATGTATTCAGTGCAGCAGAAATAAAAAGTATGGGGGGTGGGTATGTTGATTTCACCAATGGCAAGAATTTCATTTGTGCTGATTCCCGTACTACCGCCGCAGCGGCGGCAGCTCTTACAACTCCCTGTACCTCAAATACCTTTAATACCTTAAATCCCTCTGGAACAGGTTCCAGTAATAAATATTATGTATCAGTGCGAGCCAATGTAGGCGATGCTGCTATTACCCCGCTGGGGCATTTTATTCCTGCGGTAAAAAATATCACGCTTTCTTCTTCTTCAGGTTCTACGGAGGTGGGTAGCCTGATTCCTCCTAGTTGTGGCAATCTTCCGATTATTTACAACTCAAAAACGGGTTATCAGTGTGCCAATATACCAGGAAACTGTCAAGGGTTGAATTATGTGAATGGTGCTTTTACCTGTACTGCAAGTGTACCTACTTGTAATCAAACTGGGTATTCATTGCAATATAATGGGAGTACGTATCAATGTATGCCTAATGTTCCACCAGGTGCCTGTTCTCAGCCTTGGCAAAAACTATCTTCAGATGGAAATGGTGGATATAATTGTCAGAATGTTGATTACGTCATTGCAGCAGGTATAGTGCATCCACAAAGCGGTGGTCCTGGTGGTGCTCAGGATACTGCTGATATGAAGTGCCAGTATGGGGTTGGGTATGTCGTTCCAGATGGTTTGCCTGCTGGAATTATTGTTCCCACAGGCAATCTGGTTTATCCTAATTTGGGTGATCAGGGGGCGTGGCATGACTGGGCTGTGAGTTTTAAGAATTACTATAATAATAACAATCCTGGATATAAGACTATGGATATATGTATGTCTTCGGGTCGGAATGGTTTTACTGGTGCTGTAAACGCAGAGTGGATTTCTTATCAGATATTATTTAGACCAAATTAGGCTGAATAATAGAGAGCTTAACGCCTGAAAATAAAAACCCCGTTGCAGATGTAGCGGGGTTTTTGGCTTGCTAACAACGGATTTTTGCATTATCATGGTTGTTACAGATGAACTTGGAAAGATTTTTATGCTTGCATCCCACTTTGACACACACCGTTACATTAAGAAGCTGACTGCCAGAAATTTTACCGAAGATCAGGCAGAAGCACTTGTTGATTTAACTATTGAGGTGGTGGAAGTAAAAAATGCCGATACGATCAGCCGTGCCGAAGATACCGTGTTCAAGTCGGAAATGAAAGCAGATTTCGCTGGTCTTCGCAACGATATAGATGCCAGATTTTCCGAGTTTCGCAAGGATGTGGAGGTGAGATTTGCCAATGTTGATACTAAATTTGCAAACATTGAAGCTAAATTTGATACTAAATTTGCCAATGTAGAAGCCAAATTTGCCCATGTTGATACTAAATTTGCTAATCTGGAAAGCAGAATAATCAAATGGATAGTAGGTGTAGGAATAAGTGTAGGAGCTATCATTATAGGACTATTGGTAACCATATTAACCAGACTTCCTCACTAGAACATTGTTTTTGATGCCGTTTTGCTATTTTACCGATTCCCCCTTGCATAATGTCCATACTGCTTCTATATTTCACAAAGCAATTTTTGGAACATGAGCAATATATGGATTTTGTAGAAGCATTTACGTTTGACGATGTATTATTGCCTTTAGATTTTTGCCATACGATTTTTCAGCCTGCCAAGAAAATCCATTTTTTCATGCAGTATTGCAACAATAACGGGTTTTTCTTTCGTTAAGAAAAAAATGTAATGACGCTCGCATCGAACATAGTGGACATTTTTATACGCTGCAATAAGCGGTTTTCTTTTGGTTTTATTAATAGATAGGGCTTCAAAAGCAGCCTCCATTTTGCGAAAATAGCGATCTGCCTGTACTTTGTCCCAAGTTTTTGCTGTATAATACCATATATCCAGTAAATCCGCCTCTGCCTGACGGGTAAGCTCATAATTCTGCATATTATTCCAAGTATTGCGAGTGTGCTTTACTTAAGATTTCTTCCATAGTGAGAGTAGAAAAATCACCCCGTTCTGCTTCCTGAATACGAGGCATAAGAAAGGTCTCAAGCTGTTTCAGTGCCTGACCTTCCGTCATACTTCCACCCTTTGATTCGGTATCTGGCAAGGTCTTTTCAAGAATATACTCCTTAATAGTACGATTACCATTTAAGGCAGCCAATGCCTTGATTTTCTGGTGTTGTTGTTCTGAAACTTCGATTGAGAGCCTGCTCATAGTATAACTCCTTAAGGACAAGGTTCACTATAGCACACTGGTTCAAAAATTTACAACGTAAAAACTTGCACAGCGTTTGAAATGTGTAGGTTTTATCAAAAAAATATAAGTGACATTGCATTGCTTTTAGACTATAAGCAATCAAAATTCTGGTCAGGGGACATAATAATGGATTTTGTAGAAGCACTTACGTTTGACGATGTATTATTAAAACCCATGGCATCTTCAGTGCTGCCCAATCAAGCGGATACGACAACCCGAATCACGCGTGAAATTACGCTGGGGATTCCGCTGATTTCCTCCGCTATGGACACGGTAACGGAAAGCAAGCTGGCGATTGCAATGGCACAAAATGGTGGTATTGGCTGTATCCATAAAAATTTCACTATTGAACAACATGCAGACGAAGTGCGGAAGGTGAAGAAATTTGAGTCGGGTATGGTGATAAATCCCGTCGTCATTTCCCCGCAAGCTACCCTTGCCAGTGCATTGAACGTCATGAAAGACAATGCTATTTCAGGTATTCCCGTAGTGGAGCCTGAAACGGGAAGGCTGGTAGGTATTATTACCAATCGTGACGTGCGTTTTGCTTCGGATCCCAAGCAGCCCGTGCATGAACTCATGACGAAAGAATGCCTGATTACCGTAAAAGAAGGTGTAGCCAGAGACGAAGCCAAAAAAATGCTGCATCAGCACCGTATTGAAAAACTGCTGGTGGTGGATGATGAATTTCGCTGTATTGGACTGATTACCGTAAAGGATATTGAAAAAGCCCGTGCGTTTCCAATGGCTACTAAAGATAATCTTGGTAGATTGCGGGTTGCAGCAGCGGTGGGAACAGGTGAGGAGGGGTTGAGACGTGCAGAGGCTCTGATTGCAGCAGATGTGGATATTATTGTAGTGGATACGGCACATGGACATTCCAAAGGCGTAATTGATACCGTCTCCGCCATTAAAAACCATTTTAAGGATATTCAGGTAATCGCTGGCAATATTGCGACCAAAGAAGCAGCCGAAGCTCTGATTGCAGCAGGTGCGGACGGCTTGAAAGTGGGCATAGGGCCAGGCTCCATCTGCACGACCCGTATTGTAGCAGGCGTAGGGGTTCCGCAGCTTTCCGCTATCATGGACGTAGCAAGCGTGGCTGGCAAGCATAACGTCCCCGTGATTGCAGACGGCGGTATCAAATTTTCAGGGGATCTTGCTAAAGCCATTGCAGCAGGTGCAGACTGTGCCATGTTGGGGTCATTATTTGCGGGTACGGAAGAAGCACCTGGCGACGTGGTGCTATATCAGGGCAGATCGTATAAATCCTATCGCGGTATGGGTTCGGTTGGGGCTATGGCACGCGGTTCCGCTGATCGCTATTTCCAGCAGGAAGTGCGGGATAATCTCAAGTTAGTACCCGAAGGCGTAGAGGGAAGGGTTCCGTTTAAGGGGGCAGTTTCAGGGGTGATTCACCAGTTGATTGGCGGGTTGAAATCGGCTATGGGCTATACGGGAAATGCCACGATTGAGGGGCTTAAAACCAATCGCCAGTTTGTCCGCATTACGGGTGCAGGACTCACCGAATCCCATGCACACGATATTATTATTACGCATGAAGCTCCGAATTACAGGATAGAGTAAGTGCGACTTCCCATTACGCTTTCCCGCTATATTGGCGGACAGTTTTTTCGCAACATCGCCCTTGCATTTCTCGGTATGGTGGTCGTAGTAGGGCTGGGGGATATGGTCGAGCTGATACGGCGTACAGCAGATGTTAAAACCAGTTTTGGCGTGGTACTGGAGCTTCTATTCCTTAAAATTCCTGATACGGGAATGCGGGTGATTCCGTTTGCCGTACTGATTGGCGGGATGGTTTCCCTCACCCGTCTTACACGCACGCAGGAGCTGGTGATTGCCCGTGCGGCAGGAGTTTCCGTCTGGCAATTTCTGATGCCCGCCCTGTTACTGGTGCTTTGTATCGGTATTTTTTTCATTACCGTGTTTAATCCTATTTCCGCAGCGATGCTTGCACGGTTTGAGCAGGTTGAAGCCAAATATATTACAGGAAAAAGCAGCCTGCTTTCGGTTTCTTCCTCGGGACTGTGGATAAGGCAGGTGGAACAGGGTAAAGGCGAGATAAAAGAACATATTTTCAATGCGATTAATGTGGAGAAGGAAGGTACGAAATTATCAGGTGTCGTGATTTTTAACTTTGGCGAAAATAGTAAATTTATCAGCCGTCTGGATGCAAAATATGCGGTGCTGGAACAAAATAAATGGCATTTATTTGATGTGACCACCAATATTCCTGCCCAATTCCCCAAACATGACAATGAACTATGGCTTTCTACCGACCTCACCACCACCCAGATTCAGGATAGTTTTGCTTCGCCTTTAACGCTTTCGTTCTGGCAACTGCCCTCTTTTATCAGTACCCTTGAGAAAGCAGGATTTTCTGCCCTGCATCACCGTATGTACTGGTATTCCATGCTCGCCAGCCCTATTTTACTCTGTGCCATGATTCTGATTGCAGCGGTATTTTCGCTTCGCCTGCCCCGCAAGGGCGGTATTATGACGCTGGTGGTAGCGGGGGTAATTACGGGTTTTATGATACATTTTCTTACCAATCTTATTTATGCTTTCGGACAATCAGGTGATATTCCCGTGTTGCTTGCTGCCTGGTCGCCCTCATTCATTGCTCTGATGATGGGCGGAGGGTTGTTGCTCCATCTCGAAGATGGTTAAAGAAGAGTGTTAACAGCTATTCTGCTAATAATTAGACCTCTGTCAAAACTCATTTTGGGTAGGCGAAAATGCCAGGTTTTTGAGTAACGAAACGCAGCGTACATCTTGAGTCACGTGAGTATCGTAACGCAGAAAAACTGGTATTTGCAGCCAGCCAAAATGAGTTTTGACAGAGGTCTATTGAGAACTGCAAGTTTTTATGAGTTGCTCAAGAAAAAATGTGTGCATTTTTTGAAGAGGCTTGTGAAAATTGCCATATGTTATTTGTGATTGATGCTGGAAATATGAATACGGTGTTTTCGGGGGTCTGAAAGGGTGTGGGGCTAGTGGATTTTTCTAGGCTGAAAGGCGTAATTGAAAATGACACGAGAGAAGCCATTAGCGTATTGCGTAAATAGCTTCTCTCGTGTTTTAGTTAGAGACTACGAGTCTCTTGTCCAAGGCGGACAATGTAATGAGAATTGAAACTCTCATCTACATTAGAACTCACAGAGGTGACATTTTGAAATGTCATTTCTACCCTCTCCATCTTGGGAGCGACACACTTCATATCAACAATCAAGTCACCCTTACGGAATACCCTGAGGGTATCCCCACTCACTAGTTCAATTTTCTCATTCATTAGAATGAATTCACCAAGAAATTAACCTTATCAAGGTACCATAACTTACATTAAAAAGTAAAGCAAAAAATTATATATTAAATGATTTTTGTACATCAATGTGCTAATATTACAAAAGATGCAGCGTACATCTTGGTACGTGAGCATTCGAGTACGGTTTTAACGACGCAGTTTCCCACAGGAGTAGGGTTTCGGAAGCAAGTCTATTTTCTATTTCTAACTGCCTGATAAACCTCTATCATTTTGGCAGCAGCATCGTCAATATCCGCTTCCGCCCAATATTGAAAGGACTCTTCCCCTGCCATTACCCACCCATAATCCTCAGCCGTAACGGGTACGGTATGGTAATCAACGCTGCGTACCTGAGCAGCATTCCAGCGTTTTGGATACAGGACTTCCGTGTTTCCAGAAAAACCCGTCATCACGACCCAATTACCCACATCCAGCATTTCGGCACAGGAAAGCCCATAGCCCTCGGCACGGTGGAGCGAGACATAACAGTCACAGGCACGTTTCAACCCTATCTGCTGGCTATAGGGCATATTATCTATATCAATGATACGCATATCGACTGCTGAAGTTCGTATTTCTTCTTTAAACTGTTCATGACGCTGCTTCCAGTATGAACCATGAAGTGGATTGAAGCGTGCGTGCAGCACCAGCGTTGCATCCGTTCCCATATGTGGAGCAGCTCGCCTGAATGCTTCAATCGCCGCTTCAGGATTTTTACGGATGCGTGATGAGGTAAATTCAAAATTGATTAGAAAAAGCACATTATTCCTAGGCAGACCAAAATGGCGGCGACCGTAAAACAAGCCCGCATCAGGGAGTATATGCAATCCAAAATCAATCAGTCGCACAGGTTTTTGTGTAGCTTTCTTAAGCGTTTCGCAATTAAATTCGGATACTGTCCAGATTTCATCCAGAGGTGCAAAATTATTATGCAGTCGTTCAGGAAAAAACGGTAGTTCCCATGTGGTAAGATTCACATTATAACGTCCGTTAAATATTTCACTATGATGAGCATAATGATCTTTTACAAAAGGAATGCCTACGCTCCAGATATTCACGGGATAAAGTACATGCGGACGGAGATATGGTATCAAATCCTCAAAATCCTGGCTTAACGTATTACCGCTAATCGGAACGATGCAAAAAGGAATATGCTGCCGTCTGAACTGGCGTGCCAGAAAACAGGTCATATTATAAACACCTCCGCCACTATCCATAACCATCAGTATATTAACACCAGTCTGAAACCGGGGTTCTGATGCGTAAGAGTAATATCGTTCCATTCCCTCTTCTTTCATTATATTCTCAACGTAAGCCGCATTTGCGAAGGACGATGCCTCCCGAGCGACGCATAATAATTTTCCATGAGGAACGATGTATGAAGCGTGCCGTAAGGATACGGTTTGTTACTTGCGAACATCGAATAAGCATCCTCTCCAACCACCCCGTATTGGCATCAATGGCATAAATAAATGGTGGTGGCGGATCTGCAATAACAGGTGGGGTATTGGGTGAGGATACGGAAGCGGAATAATAGTCACTACTGTGCTGATTCACAAACGCATTGGTGAGGTGATCAGGAACATCCGTTACTGCCGAGGAATAGAGATTGATTTTGGGAATAATCCCCGCATTAAGCACAGTGCGTGAAAGCTCCACATCCTCCGCCTGATTATGAAATAGCATGGAATTGAAGGGGATGGCTTGCAACACATGTTTCTTCGCAATAATCAGCCCGCCATTAATATAAGGTTGTCGCCATAATTCCTTATCATTAAGCGTCTGGATAATTTGTCCCCAGATAAGATTACCCCGATCGGCTATCGCACAGAAAGAGGGATAGATTTTACCCGACTGATGATATTGCCGTATCGTCATAAATTCAAAATCATAGCCATACTGGTCAAAACCGATAAAGAAATCAGGATTCAGATAATAGCGATCATGCAGCAGCATCAGATTTTCATGTCTGGCAAGTGCCACAATGTCATTCTTTTTGACACTGATGTCGCCATAGATTTTACTATATTCCTTATCCACATATTCTACATGATAGGGGGTATAGGCTGCATTTTGCGGGCCACAAAGGATAATCTGGTGCTGATCGCCACCATATTCACGCACCGTCTGGCAGAATTGTGCAACCGATTCTATCTTTTTACCCTGCGTAAGCAACCCGAACGTCCATCCCTTTTGGGTCTGGGCATCTGCATGAATACGCTCAATATCGAATATAGCGATAAAAATGCCTTCTTCAATCACTTCATAAGCTAACGATACTTTGAGTCCATATTTACGAAACAGGTAATGTTTAAGCGAGGGAATACTGATATTTTCGTTCTGGATATATTTCAGTACCAGTTTGGCTTTGGGTTTAAGCAGAACGACCAGTTCATCCACCAGTATTTTCCATCCCTGCATGGCAATGGGTTGTTCTATTGACCAGACCACATCATATTTTCCGTGATACGCTGCGGGTGTACGAAAGGCAGGACAGCCATTTAAATCCATAGCAGTGGAATGTGGCGGGTGATTGGTTCCGTTCCAGAAATGGCTACCATCCTGAACGGATAACGCATAGAGTGTGCTATTCATTAGTATCCCATCGTGTTTATCTTTTTTTTATATAGCAAATTGCTGATTGGGAAACAAGCAAATAGTTTTATCCTAAAGGTTTTGTGGAATGAAAAAGATGATAGTTAATTTCCACCCTGTTACTATCCACACTCCGCTTGATAATATCTTCAAAAACAACATTATAAAGTATTTCATCAGGTAGATAGGAATAGCGGGCATGGACGGTTTGGGAAAGGGTTTCATCCAGCCCCGTAATCGTAACAATAATTTCTACTTCTCCTGTCAGCAACGCTTCATGCGATAAACCATAGAGCGGACTATTCTCATCAATAGCGTGCATAATCGTCCAGGTGAGCTGCAAGAGAGGTGATTTATCGCGTACCAGTTTCAGATCATGAAACCGTCGCATTTTGATACCCTCGGCGGAACTGTCCATTTTCAGCATTACTAACGTCGCATTGGCATTGACGATACTGTTACCCCGCTGGTTTGCCACACGCAGCATCAGATGGGGAACGCCATCATGGGACGTAATCACGGCTACATCGCTAAACAGCAAATTGGCGGTGGGACGGGAGAAACGGGCAAAAATCAACCCCGTAGTAACTGCAACAAAACCGAATCCGAAAAAGGCTTCAAACGTCACCAGAATATTTGCCATGATGCCCACAGGACTCATCCTGCCATAGCCAATCGTGGCAAGCGTTTGAACACTAAAGAAAAACATATCCAGGAATGAATTGGGGCGTGCATTCTGTATCTGATCACTAATCAGATAATAACAGGTAGCGAAAAAAAGATTAATCAGGAAATAATAGGCAATGATGGTAGCAATAAAGCGTTTTTCCGACACTGCCAGCAGATAGACATACATATCCCCCAGACGCTGGCGTTTCTTGCCAATATGAATAGCGGTAAAACCATCTTCTCCTTTTCTGCCGACCAGCCGTGGACGGGAAGCAACAAGGGGGGCTTTTTTACGGTTTTTTTTCATTTTTTTATAGTTGTGGATTGCGTTTGAATAGCCTAGTCTAAAACAATCAGGTTTCATTACAATATTTAAAATCATGATTGTTCTAGGATTGGGGAGTAACAAAGGCGACCGCCTGCATTATTTGCAGCGGGCAATAGAAGCGATTGGCACTATTGCACACATCACAAACCGTTCACCTGTCTATAGTTCGCGTGCCTTGATGCCTGAAAATGCTCCATTGGAGTGGGATAGAGACTTTCTCAATATGGCGATTGCCTGTGAAACTCCGCTAAGTCCGCACGCTCTGCTGGTTGAAGTGAAGGCGATTGAGGATCGCTTGGGACGCATTAAGGAAGCCCACTGGAGTCCAAGAGAAATTGATATTGATATTCTCGCCTATCATACTGAAATCATACAGGAACCAGCACTTACCATCCCCCACCCTTTCCTGCACCAGCGGGATTTTGCACTCGTCCCCTTTTGCGATATTCATCCTGATTGGGTGCATCCTGTGTTGCATAAAACGGCAAGGGAGATGGTGGGTGGTATAGAAAATACACTTGGTGCCTGTTCATGTTTTAAAATTACAAAATCAGAGTCACAATAAAACATCGCTTCTTCTAATTGAATGCGTGCTTTTTCAAAAGATGATAGGTCTAATTGCATGTGATTTATCTTTATAAAGAGGGATTACCCCGCTTTTGACTGGTTCTTATTCTGTTCTTGTAGCCAGTTTTTATTATGCTTAAGATTTGCCTCTGCCCCTTGAATATTTTCGGGTGAAGTGGCAAGGGCAATTTTCAGATTACGTTGCAGACGGATTTTTTCAATCGGTCCCAGTTCCTCATAATCTCTTTTTTCACAGACAATCGCATGATATTGAATGGCTTCCCTCTCGCTCAGGGTAAGGGATTCCAGTATCAGGTTTTTGTTCTGTTCAACATTTGCAATAGCCTGTTGTGTTTTTTGTGGGTCATTCGTTATTTCAGTGACTAAAGCTTCTCTTTGCTGTTTCAATTCCTGCCCATATTGCAGCCATGCTTCCTGATGTGCTTTTTCATATATTTCCTTATCATCGGCGTATTGTGGTAGTTGCTTAAAATAATTATCAGGTGATATTAATGCCTTTGCCTGTACACATGCTTCCATAAAAATAGCTTGTTCTGGAGAAAGATTATTTATATCTACTGCCAATTCCAGTGTTTTTTCTGCATTTTTATAGTCTTGCTCTGTAGGTATTTTAATAGCGTCTATTGACTGCTTTTTGGCAATTTCAGCATTTATTGCTTCAATATGACGTTCCTGATTTTCGACAGCATAGCGAACCAGATCAGGCTCACTCGCTATTACTTCCTGATTCACCTGAATAAATTTTTGATAAATCTTAGATATTTCAGGTGTTTCAGAAATTTTAAACATTCCACTATCTTTTAAAAGCGTAGCCTGAAGTGCCATATATTCTGCCATACTGGCAACTGCTCTTTGCTCTTTTTTAGACAAAAGTTTAAAGTTGCTTTTCTCAAAATTTGCTTCAGGTGCTATATCCATCACTTCTGCCATATATTTCTCTTCTCAATCAAAAATTAATTTTCTTCCACTATCTTCTTCGCTTTTGCCGAAAGCTGGATGTGAAGCTCACGCAACTGTTTTTCTTCCACAAAAGCAGGAGCCTGCATCATGAGATCCTCTGCTTTCTGGTTCATGGGGAAGGTAATCACTTCACGAATATTGGGTTCTTCCGCCAGCAGCATCACCATACGATCCACCCCTGGAGCAAGCCCCCCATGCGGAGGCGCACCAAATTTGAAGGCATTAATCATCGCTCCGAATTTGGCATCCACCACTTCCTTGCCGTAACCTGCAATCTCGAACGCCTTATACATTAAATCAGGACGATGATTGCGTATGGCTCCGCTGGAAAGCTCAATTCCGTTACAGACAATGTCATACTGATAGGCAAGAATCTCCAGCAATTTTTCTTTATTTCCCGCTGCCCGCTCCAGTATTTCCATCCCTCCCTGTGGCATGGAAAAAGGATTATGACTGAAAATGATTTTGTCATCTTCTTCGTCCCATTCATAATAAGGGAAATCCACCACCCAGCACATTTTATAGCAGTCTTTTTCGATTAGGTTCAGCTCTTCACCCAGTTTAACACGCACCTGCCCTGCCAGTTTGGCGGCAACCGCTTCCTCACCCGAAGCGAAAAATACCGAATCTCCATTTTTTATACCCGCAAGCTGTTTCAGCAATTCCAGTTTTTCAGGCGTTAAAAATTTGGCAATCGGGCTTTTGGGTGTACCGTCCTCACCAAAAGTAATATAGGCTAAACCTGCTGCACCAAGCGACTGTGCATAGCCAATCATTTTGTCGAAAAAGCTGCGGGGATGCTCTGACGTGTCAGGAGCAGGAATAGCACGAATCACACCCTTATTTTCAATGATTTTATTGAAAATACCAAATCCCGAGCCTTCAAATACCTGCCCTACATCGCTTATTTTAAGCGGGTTGCGTAAGTCTGGCTTGTCACAACCATATTCGAGCATTGCCTGCTTGTAAGGAATACGCGGGAAGGGATAGTTAGTCACTTTTTTATCAGAAAATTCCGTGAAAAGCCCATGCAATACAGGTTCAATCGCTGCAAATACGTCTTCCTGTGTGACAAAACTCATTTCAATATCAAGCTGGTAAAATTCTCCTGGCGAGCGATCTGCCCGTGCATCTTCATCACGAAAACACGGAGCAATCTGGAAATAACGATCAAAACCCGCTACCATTAAAAGCTGCTTAAACATTTGCGGAGCTTGCGGAAGGGCGTAAAATTTGCCGGGATGGACACGGCTGGGAACCAGATAATCCCTTGCCCCTTCAGGGGAGCTGGCGGTTAAAATAGGCGTTTGAAATTCATTAAACTTTTGTTCAATCATCCTGCGACGCAGACTGGAAATCACCTGAGAACGCAACAATATATTTTTATGCAGTTTTTCACGGCGTAAATCTAAAAAACGGTATTTCAGGCGGGTTTCTTCAGGAAATTCCGCATCCGAATTGACTTGGAGTGGCAGCAATTCCGCAGCAGATTCGAGATGATAAGTTGCAATCACCACTTCAATTTCACCGCTTGGCAGGTCTTTATTGACGGTTTCCGCTACCCTCGCCACGACTTTCCCCGTAACGGTAATCACGCTTTCAAACCTGACCTGTGTAAGCTGTGCAAAAATGGCAGGATTCGCCTGTGAATCACAGACTAATTGCGTAATCCCGTAATGATCCCGCAAATCAATGAACATGAGATTGCCGTGATCCCTTTTTCTATGCACCCACCCCGAAAGTTTGACCTGGTTGTTGGCGTGGGAAAGGCGTAATTCATTACAAGTATGGCTGCGATAGGCGTGCATGATGTTCTCTTTTTAACGGTTTTTATCGCTTGTCTTATACAGAGACTTGTTTATAAAAACAATATATTTATAAGCGAGTGCAAATATGTTCATCATTACCATAAAAAACCTGCGTATTCACTGCTTTTTAGGCGTATTTGACTGGGAACAGGAAACCAGACGCAGCATTATGCTTACGATAGAGATGGTAACAGACACCGTGCAAGCTGGCATCACAGACAAACTGGAAGATGCGGTGGATTATGCCAGAGTGGAACAGGCGATTATTCAGGCGGTGGAACCCAAACGCTACGCCCTGCTGGAATATCTCATTACGGACATCGCAAAAGTCATTTTTCCACTTGATGAACGCATAAAAAAAATTACAATAGAAGCAGATAAAACAGGAGTCCTGAAACAGGCAGATTTGGTTTCGGTGAAAAAAACATTTGAGCGATGAATGATGAAAAAACTATTATGGTTATTGGTATTTTTCTGGCTTAACCCTGTCTTGGCGGAAGTCCCCACTTCGCGTGAACAGGTACATTTTTCCTTTGCTCCCGTGGTGAAGAAAACCGTTCCTGCGGTAGTCAATATCTATACTTCCCATATTGAAAAAGTGCAGGCTTCGCCTTTCATGAATGATCCCCTCTTTAATCAGATGCTGGGTATGAATGCGTTTGGCACGATGCCACGCGAACGGCTGGTTAATTCCCTCGGTTCTGGTGTAATTGTGGGAAAGGACGGGACGGTCGTCACCAATTACCATGTCATCAAGGGAAGTGATGCGATTAAAGTTATTTTGTCAGATAAACGTGAATTTAAGGCACATATTGTCAAAACAGACGAACATTCCGATCTGGCATTGCTTAAATTGGACACAGAGGGGATAACCCTGCCAGCTCTTGAGCTGCGTGATTCTGAAAGCCTTGAGGTGGGGGATCTGGTGCTGGCGATTGGTAATCCTTTTGGAGTGGGACAAACCGTAACCAGCGGTATTATTTCCGCTCTTTCGCGTTCCAATGCCAATGTTTCGGATTACGAGTTTTTCATCCAGACAGATGCTGCCATTAATCCGGGCAATTCAGGTGGTGCGTTGGTGGATATGGAAGGAAAATTGATTGGTATCAACACGGCGATTTATTCCCGCACGGGTGGGTATCAGGGGATTGGTTTTGCCATTCCTGCGACTATGGTCAGTGCGTTTCTCAAAAGTCATGCTACCCGTGAAGGAAACGTAATACATCCGTGGTTTGGCGTAGCGGTGCAAACGGTGAATGCAGAAATTGCTGCTGCAAGCGGGCTTCCTGCTCCCAAAGGCGTGTTAATTCAGGCAGTTGCTAAAGATAGCCCTGCCGAGCGTGCAGGAATCAGGGCAGGTGACATATTGCTTTCCGTGAATGGAGGCGAAGTGAACGATTCACCAAGCCTGAATGTTCATATCGCAACCAGCGGGATTGGTGAAAATGTACCGCTTGTCATCTGGCGAAATGGAAAGGAAATAGCGATAAATGCACAGTTTTCTGCTGCTCCTTCCGCCGAACATAATGCTGGCAGGGTGAGGCTGAAAGGCAATCACCCGATGAACGGGGTGGTGGTTTCAACCTTGACCCCTGAACTGGCAGGACAATATGGACTATCCCTTGATAAGCCGTGCGTAGTGATTCTGGAGAGCAGGGGAAATTTCCAGAAAGGCGATATTATCATTTCCCTGAATGACCAGGAAATCAGTACAGTGGGTGAATTGCAGCAGGTACTTGCAAATAGTAATCACCATTTTGTCATGACGCTTAATCGGGGCGGGATGCAGGTGGTGATAGCCATACAAAATTAGATGCAAGTCATTATCTGGTTGCCAGTTGTGTCATAATAGCTATATATACTCTTCACATTCCCAAGAGAAATGAATATCCATGCTATCTATTACCGACCTTACCTACCGTATTGCGGGCAGAACGCTGCTTGACAAAGTGAGTGTAAATATCCCTGCGGGGCATAAAGTGGGGCTGGTAGGACCTAATGGAACGGGCAAATCTACCCTGTTCAAGCTGATTTCTGGCGAGTTGGCAGCAGATGGCGGGGAAATAACCCTGATAAAAGGTGCAAGCCTCGGGATGGTGCGTCAGGATTTGCCTGATGATGATACCACACTCATTGATGTGGTATTATCCTCTGATAAAGAGCGTGCTGCCCTGATGCAGGAAGCCGAAACAGTGGAAGACCCCGACCGTATTGGCTATATTTATACCCGTCTGGAAGAAATCAACGCCTACGAAGCTCCCGCACGGGCGGCTACGATTCTGGCAGGTTTGGGATTTAATGAAGTCGCACAGAATAGCCCCATTTCTTCGTTTTCAGGGGGTTGGCGTGCGAGGGTAGCACTGGCAGCAGCCTTATTTTTAGAGCCTAATTTGCTGATGCTCGACGAACCCACTAACCATCTGGACTTTGAAGCTATGGTATGGCTGGAAAATTATCTGATACGCTATCGCCATACCGTATTAATCATCAGCCATGACAGGGATATTCTCAATAAAACCGTGGATCATATCCTGCATCTGGAAAATTTGAAACTTACCAGCTATACGGGTAATTACGACCAGTTTGAACGCAGGCGTGCCGAACGCTTGCTCAACCAGCAGGCAATGCACGAAAAACAGCAGGCACAAAAAGCCAAAATGATGGAATTTGTCAATCGTTTCAAAGCAAAAGCGAGTAAAGCCAAACAGGCACAAAGCCGTCTGAAAATGATTGAAAAAATGGATATTGTGGATGCGGTAATGGCAGACAGGGTGACAGCATTCGTATTTCCCGAACCACCCGAATTAAGCTCCCCCCTGATTACGCTGGAAGATATTGATGCGGGATATGAAAAAAACAAGCCCATCCTGAAGAAACTAAGCCTTAATATTGATATGGATGACCGTATCGCCTTGCTTGGTGCAAACGGTAACGGTAAATCCACGCTGATCAAGCTGATTTCAGGCAGGCTGGCTCCCATGCAGGGGCAGATGCTGAAATCGGGCAAGTTGAAAATTGGCTATTTCGCACAGTTCCAAACGGACGAGCTGGACGTGGCACTTACCCCTTATGAAATTATGAAAGAGGCAATGAAGGAAGTCCCGCAATCGAAAGTCAGGGCATCGCTTGGCAATTTTGGTTTTGACAAGCATAAAGCAGATACGAAAGTAGGGGAATTATCAGGAGGGGAAAAAGCCCGCCTGCTATTTTGCCTGATGAGCTATGATGCTCCCCATATCATGCTGCTGGACGAACCCACCAACCATCTTGATATTGATGCAAGGGAAGCACTGGTGCAGGCACTGAATAATTACACAGGAGCCGTGATTCTGGTAAGCCATGACCCGCATCTGGTAGAGTGCGTAGCAGACCGTTTATGGCTGGTGGCAGACGGAACCTGCAAGCCCTATCATGACGATCTGGAAGCCTATAAACAGCTTATTGTGCAGCAACGCAAAAAAGAACGTGACACGGAGAAAAAAGCTGCCAAAGCAGGCAAAAAATCAAAAAGCGATAGTCCCGCTGAGCAACTGGAAAGCAAAGTGGAAGCATTGCTTGCCCAGAAAGATGCCTTGGAAAATGAGATTGCGGTATGCTCCGCTAGTGGCGATGCACATCAGCTTAAACGCCTGAATCAGTCCTATCAGAAATTGCAGGAAGAGCTGGCAGTAGCAGAAAAAGAATGGGCTGCGGGGTTATAACAGGCTTCTATCTCCCTTGCTGCCTTATCAGGAGCAAAATATTCGCTGGCATATTCAGCATTATGAATAGCAACTTTCACGCAATAATCCTTATTGGTTAATAGCTTTCTTAAGCCTTCTGCTATTGTTTCAGGCGTTACCACTTCCAATACGACCCCATTATCGGGATCACGCACGATATGCCGGATAGCGCCCGCCTGCGTAGTAAGCAGCACCTGCCCTGCCAGCATGGCCTCGATGAGTGCGACTGGCATTCCTTCAGGATAATAGGTAGGCAGGGCAAAAATGCCGTATTTCTGTAATAATTCCTGCTTCGCTGCACCCGTCACATAGCCAGTAAAATGGACTTTATGGGTTAGCCTCAACTGTTTTACCTTTGCTTCCAGTGCGTTTTTCTCTCTCCCCTCCCCTGCAAATACAAGCTCAAGTGCAGGAAATTCCTGTTGCAGCGTTGCAAAGGCAGCCAATAATTCATGCACTCCTTTTTGCTTTTCCAGACGCGACATAAATAAAATGGTGTTATAATCTTTTGCTTGTAGATTGGCGGGTTCATAGACACTATCTGCCATTGTGCGGGTTAAGAAAATCTTTTCCGGTTTAATACCCATTTCCATCAGTTGCTTTTTAAATTCGGGAGCGAGTACCAGAATGGTTTTTGCTTTATTAAACAATATGCTAAAGAGTAATCGCTTTAGGGGGGATTGTGCCGTTTCCGGCTTCCAGCCATGAAAATATACCAGCATATTTTCTTGTCCCAAAATCCACGCAATCAAAAACAATGCACCATCCCGCACAAGGGATTTGGTGTTAAAACTGGGATTAAGGTGAATTACATCAAATTTATGTATTATTAGCAAAAAGATAAAATGAAACAACATTTTGAGGCTGTCTCTCATGCGGGTGAGGAAAAATGGATGATAAGACTGGCTTCCTACATGAAAATCCGTGACGTGACTGGTGGTAAAATAGCGTTTTAAGGTTTCCACCACCTGCACTACCCCGCCTCCCATGCCAGGATAGGGTGAAATCATCAATACTCTGACCATTTTTTAACTGCTTTACAGTTGGGCTGTATTGGCTTTTGCTTTTCCGCTTCGAGCTTTTCCTTAAGGTCTGCGTTGTATTTATCTTGATGCCCCTCGAAAATCGCCCCCAAATCGCACACGCAGTTTGGATGAGCGGGAGGAGCGAAGTCTCCACTACTAAAGTTTGATTCAAAAGGTATTGCACCTTCCGCATGGTTTTGTCTGCATTCAGGGCAGGATTCTAAGCCAATAAGCCAAGTTTTATATGCCACGTTGGCACGCCGATATGATGCTATCGTTCCCGCCATATCAGCAAATGACATCTCGGTTCGCATTATTGTAGCAGCTCGTTCTTTTGAAAAAGCGTAATTATCCATCAGCTTTTTTTGTAAGTCGAAAATTGAGTTTTTTCCTTCAATGGTTGCCTGAACATCCTGCCGTATCATTTCACGAGTAGAATCAGTAATCGCCCACTTGGCATCAGGATTATCTACCAGTTCCCCATTTACCCACTTTTTACCTACCAATTCAGCGGAGCGTTCTTCAGCGTATTTCACTGCGTCTTTACTAACCATGTTCATTGATACATTGGCACGAGCAGTCAAATCGTATGATTCAATAGCACTCTTTTGAGAGTCTTGCTCTACCAAAGAAAGTCTTTTTCTCACCTCATTCGCCACATGCAACGCATCATCCATGCGGAAAGGTGGGGTAAAAGGTTCATTTCCCTGTGCTTGCAAAGGTCTTGCCAAGCCTAATTCATAGAGATAATCAATAAATTGCTGGTGCTTGGGTGGTACAAAATCGGGAGAAGTATAAATATAGACGGGCTTACCCGTTGCACAGGCTTCCGAACACATAGAAATAGAATCACCCGTGACAATCACATAATCCGCCAATCCCAAAAAGCCGTAAAAAGGATTTTCTGCATGGGTTTCCTTGTCATTCCAGGTATGAAATAATTGGGGGGCGGTGATATTGGCTTCAATAATTTTGGGGATAACCGTTCCCGTGCGACGGCTGGTCGTCACCATCAAAGAGCCATTCAGCGTATTGGCAAGCTGTGAAGCCAGCGTTGCGAGTAGCACTCCATGTTTTTCCGCAAATTCGTGGGTTCGCACGCTGCCCCCTACCAATACGGCTATTTTGGGAGCCGTTAAATGCTGCGTCCGCTCCTGCCAGAGTGCTGCTTCCTTAGCCAGTTTTTCCAAAGTGACACGATGCGGCGCTCCTACCGTATGGATAATATTGGCAGCATCAGGTAAATTATCATGTTTGGGAGCTGCTATCAAATCAAACTGCCGCAAAGGTTTGCCAGGATTTTGTATCTGAATGACAAAAGTAGCAGGATTTTGATGTTTGATATAGGAAGCCACAATGCCAAGCCTTCTGGCAGTAGCAATCACTATATCGGGGAAAGGTGGAGTGATAAGCGTGCTACTCGCTTCTTTAAGCCCCAGTTTGCTATGATTAATCAATAGATTGGGCAAACGTATGAAAGCATTAAAATCAATCTGCTTTGTTTGGTATGGTAGCCCTAACGCCTCTGCCACTCCTATGCTCTGGCTGCTATTGCCCTGACGATCATCCAGCAACACCCATATTTTTTTATCCATGTTTTTCAAAATATTACCATCTCTTTAAGTACAAAATAGGAGATAGTTTCTATCTTAATGTGAAACCTGTGGCAAGTTATTTATAAATTCTCTATTATTTCTTCTAAATTCATCCACTTCATGCTTGCGGATGATACGATCCAGAGAAATTTCCAGCATCTGCATAAAAATCAGCAGGATTTTTTCGGTTTGTTTTTTCAGTTTCACCAACACAGGATCAATCGTGGTGGAAAGCAGACTCAACACACCATTTCCCAACTCCATCATTTGTTGCTGGAACGCTTCCAATGCCATAAATATTTTTCGCAATGCTTTTTCAATCTTGCCCTTACTGCTTTTTTTGCTGGCAGGTTCCTTGCTGATCGTAATATATTCATCTGCCAGTACTTCAGTAGAATTGGTTAGTTCTCCAAGAAACGGCTCCGCACTGTCCAGCACCGCTCCCTGCACGTTCAGAGGTAGTCCTTCCAGCCCATCCGTTAATTCGTCCACCACATCATAGAGAACGGTAATCGTATCATACTGTTCTTTTTTTTCTTCGAGAGATGTTTCTTTCATATCTGCTCCAACGTCACTTTTCTGGCTTATCTTTTTTTATTTTTTGGCATAAATGCAACTGCAATATATACCTTATTTTATAGAATTATAGCCTATAAATATGAACATTTTATGACAATAAGGAAGATAACAGAAAACTATTTTTTCTTGGTAAGCGAAAGATTTACCTCTTTTTTCACAATATTGGAAGCAGTGAAGGACAATACCGTGCGGGGTTTGATAGGCACTTCCACGCCTGTTTTGGGGTTGCGTCCAATACGCTGTTTCTTATTATGGCGGGTAAAAGTGCCGAACGAAGAAAGTTTAACCGTTTTGCCTGCTGCAATATGCTCAATAATCTCATCAATCACGGCATCTACCATTTCGGTTGCCACAGAAAGCGGGATGCCAGCCACTTTATAAACGGATGCACTTAAATCAGCACGGGTCAGGGTTTTTTGTGACATAATCAGACTCTTTCTTCTTATTAGATTTAACTTTCCAGACTTCTTTAGAAACTCGCTAGGCTGAGGCAAATGCGAGGCAAAACCGCACACAGAAGCGGAGTGTACATAAATGTACATGAGCATTCGAGTACGGTTTTAACGAAGCAGTTGTCCAGCATAGTAGAGTTTATGAAGAAGTCTAACACTTAAATACGAACAATGCAAGCCCCCCATGATAATCCTGCTCCTAAAGCGGGCATTACCAGTAAGTTACCTGATTTTAATTTTTGTGTTGCCATAGCCTCACAAAAAGCAAGCGGAATGGAAGCCGCCGACGTATTGGCGTGATGCGATACGGTAGAAATAAATTTTTCTTCTTCCAGCCCCAGTTTTTTCGCAATCGCTTGTAAAATACGGATATTTGCCTGATGGGGAACCACCCAATCTACATCCGAAGCCGTTAAACCCAGTGTCTTTAAGCCATCTTCCACCACATCCGACATTTTTGCCACAGCGTGACGGAATACTTCCTTACCATTCATTGTCAAAAAGCCCGCCGTTTTGGTAGAAGAAACCCCGCCAGTGGTATTAAGTATGGCATGATACTGCCCGTCGGAATAGATTTTACGAAATAAAATACCTTTATTATCATTTGCTTGCGAGGCTTCCAGGATAAATGCCCCTGCCCCGTCGCCAAATAAAATGCAGGTGGATCTATCTTCCCAATTTAAAATGCGTGAATAAGTCTCCGCTCCAATGACTAAAATACGCTTTGCCAAACCTGAACGGATAAAACAATCAGCGGTCGTGAGGGCATAGACAAAGCCCGCACAGGCAGCGTTCAAGTCAAAGGCAGCGGCGTGGGTAATACCCAGATTATACTGGATTTTCGTAGCAGTTGCCGGCATGGTTTCATCAGGCGTGCTGGTTGCCACAATCACCATATCTATATCTTTTGCACTCAACCCCGCATTTTCCAAGGCTTTTTGTGCTGCTTTTGTGCCTAAATCGGAGGTTAATTCAGCATCCCCCGCAATATGGCGTTGCCTGATGCCTGTACGCTCAACAATCCATTCATCACTGGTTGCAACTGTTTGCTGTAACTGCACATTAGTAACAATTTTTTCAGGAAGGTAACTGCCATAACCTCTTATAATAGCGTGTAAATTATTAGCAGTCATTTGTGCATAACCTAATGTAGAGGGGTGGCAGGTGGGGCAGCATTCGTTATATTTATAAGCGGCATTTTTAATTCTTCTAGTATTTTTTCATTAATACGGTTTTTTACCAGCTCAATCGCTACTTTAATAGCAAAATGATAGCCATATCCATCAGCAGAGCCGTGGCTTTTGACGGCAATTCCGTTTAGCCCCAAAAACATAGCTCCGTTACGACGACGTGGATCCAGCGATTTACGCAAGTTTTTGATGGCCGTGCGTGCCAGCACATAGCCTAATTTTGCCATTATAGAGCTTTGAAAAGCCCGAGATAAATAATGACTTACCAGATGCCCCGTCCCTTCTGCGGTTTTGAGGGCGACATTACCCGTAAAACCGTCCGTTACAATCACATCCACCTTGCCGGAAGCAATATCATTGCCTTCCACAAATCCATAAAAATCCAGTCCCATCGTGTTGTTTTTCAGCAAGACACTGGCATCCTTGATTTCATCATGCCCTTTCATATCTTCCGAACCGACATTCAGCAGGCCAACACGGGGTTTTTGCAAGGAAAGCATGATGCGGGCAAACGCATCTCCCATCACGGCAAACTGTACCAGTTCATTGGCATTAGCTTCAATATTGGCTCCCAGATCCAGCATAACAGCGTCATTTTTCAGCGTAGGAACCAGACCCGCAATCGCAGGGCGTGAAATGCCTGCAAGGGTGCGAAATACCATTTTGGAAATAGCCATCAAGGCTCCTGTATTCCCCGCAGAAACAATACAGTCCGCACGTTTTTCCTTCACCGAATCAATCGCCATTCGCATACTGGAACCCGTGCCACGTCGCAAAGCCACCGAAGGTTTTTCATCAGGCGGAATAACGCTTTCCGTATGAACAATCTCCGAAACCGCCTCTAAAACTGGATATTGCCTCAATAAAGGCTCAATACTGGCTTGATTTCCGAAGAGAATAAAACGGACATCGAAACCCTCTGCAAGCACAATGTTCGCACCTTCAATCACACAGTGGGGGGCATTGTCTCCCCCCATTGCATCCAATGCGATCACTATGTTCTCAGACAAGTTCTATACTCTGTGTAATCTATTTATGCACTTTGGCTTTGGTGACGCTGCGACCATTATAATTTCCATCAGCAGAAACATGATGCGGACGTTTGAGTTCACCAGAGGTTTTGTCTTCCACTACATTGACTTTATTCAAGGCATTGTGCGAACGACGCATCCCGCGACAGGATTTGCTGGTTTTTGCTTTAGGTACTGCCATAACTTTACTTTCTTGGAACGATTTATAGAAACTTTATATACTATGCCTGTTCCTTACGGCAAAATTCCCTTCCCGTCAAGCCTTTGTAACGGGTAAAAAAAGAAAATGTAATTGCAGACTATGAATTTTTGCATTATTATAGCTTCTACAGATGAAATAAAAAGGATTTTTATGCTTGCGATCACCCACTTTGATACCCACCGTTACGTTAAAAAGCTGACTGCCAGAAATTTTACCGAAGATCAGGCAGAAGCACTTGTGGACTTTACCATTGAGGTGGTGGAAGTAAAAAATGCCGATACGATCAGCCGTGCCGAAGATACCGTGTTCAAATCAGAAATGAAAGCAGATTTTGCTGGTCTTCGCAATGATATGGATGCCAGATTATCAGATATTCGCAATGATATGGATGCCAGATTATCAGATATTCGTAAAGATATGGACTTGGGATTTGCTCATGTTGATGCTAAATTTGCTCATCTGGAAACCAGTATGATCAGATGGGTATTGAGTGTGGGAACCATTATTATAGGTTTGCTGGTAACACTATTAACCAGACTTCCACACTGACAGCCCCTAAAGAACGAGCTGTGGATAGTCTTATTATTTATCAGTAGATTAATGATTTAAAAAAACCTGCACACTGCGTTAAAGACTAAAACGCTCACCCAGATAGACCCTTCGCACTTCATCGTCATTGACAATTTCCTGTGGTGTGCCTTCCATTAATACCACACCGTCGTGCATAATATAGGCACGGTCAATAATTTCCAGTGTTTCCCGTACGTTATGGTCGGTAATGAGTACACCCAATCCTCTGTCTTTCAGATGCGAAACCAGCATCCTGATTTCTCCTACTGCAATCGGGTCAATACCAGCAAGCGGTTCATCAAGCAAAATGAAAGAAGGATTGGAAGCCAAAGCCCTCGCAATCTCTACCCTGCGACGTTCGCCACCTGAAAGGGCAATGGCAGGAGCCTGCCTTAAATGCGTAATAGAAAATTCTCCCAATAACTCATCAAGCAAAATGTGGCATTTCTCCCGTACAGGTTCGGTGACTTCCAGCACCGCCATAATATTCTGCTCCACCGTCATCCCGCGGAAAATCGAAGATTCCTGTGGCAAATATCCCACCCCAAGCCTTGCACGGCGGTACATGGGAAGGGCGGTAATATCATTGCCGTCCAGAATAATAGAGCCATAATCAGGCTGTATCAACCCCGTCACCATATAAAAACAGGTGGTTTTACCCGCTCCATTGGGCCCTAGCAACCCCACCGCTTCGCCCCGCTGGACGCTAAGGGAAACATCCCTTACCACGGGCTTTTTGCTATAGCTTTTGCCTATATTCTGTGCCTTAAGCCCCGATTCTTTTTGAATCAGATGAGGCGTAAAGGAATTTTTCTGTTGGTTATTTTCATTCATGTCCCATTTATACAACATTTTTAGTAAAAGGGAAAGATTTTTATGGCAGTGAGGAGTGATAAGTAGTAAGTTGTAAGTGGTAAGTGATAAGGGTTTGAGAATTCTTCCATACACTTAACACTTAACACTTAACTACTTGTACATCATGACTGAATTTATCCCCACCGGCATTGGCGGTTTTGCAAATCGTCAGGTCACCAAAAGTAAAACACCTGATAAATCAGGTGGTAACACGATGGAACGGCGTGAATTTTTTCCGCCTCCACGTCCCATACCCAATTTTATTCCCACCCCTGAAACCATAGATGCCCTGATTGAACGTGCTTTGGCGGCACTTGCAAGGGGTATTTACTGGGATAGGGGTTCCATCATCAATATTGTATTATAAAAAAGGTTATGATTTATGAAATATATAATAATAGCATTATGCTTTGGTTTTTTTGGATTCACTTCAACATTCGCTGAGGAAAAAAGCGGGATGGAAGCAACTTCAGGGGTGATCTCTGTTGAACATGCACAAAAAGTGATACTATCAAAGGATTATAAAGACGTATTGCAGGAATATTTTGATAAAATAATAGACTATTTTAATAGTATCATCAGAGAAATCCAAAAGGCATTCAATGATTTAATAAAAAAATTTCTACCTAAAAAGTAACAGGATATGAAAAATACATTCAACTGGCAGGATCCTTTGTTATTACAGGATGAGCTTGGGCGGGAAGAGGTGATGATTGCGGAAGCAGCCCGCAAATTCGCCCGTGAAACGCTGTTTCCAAACATTGTACAGGCAAACCGCAATAAATTTTTCGATAAAGCCATCATGCGGGAAATGGGAGCAATGGGCTTTTTGGGAGCTACTATTCCTGAATATGGCTGTGCAGGGGTGAGCAATGTGAGTTATGGGCTGGTGGCACGCGAGATTGAGTGGGTGGACAGTGGCTATCGCTCCGCCCTTTCCGTCCAGTCCAGCCTTGTCATGCACCCGATTTATATGTTTGGTACACAAGCACAAAAAGAGCGTTACCTTCCACGCCTTGCTACAGGTGAGTTGATTGGCTGTTTTGGACTAACCGAGCCTTCTAATGGATCAGACCCGGGCGGGATGCTTACCAAAGCGGTAAAATATCAGGATGGCTATAAAATCAGCGGGGCAAAAACGTGGATTACCAACTCCCCTATTGCGGATATTTTCATTATATGGGCGAAGCTCTATGGACATGAGGAAATAGCAGATGGAACCATTGGCGGGTTTATCCTGGAACGCTCCATGAAAGGCATCGAAACGCAGGAATTTCATGATAAAATGTCACTCAATGCCTCTGTCACGGGTAATATTTTACTGGATGAGGTGTTTGTTCCTGAAGAAAATCGTTTGCAGGTAACGGGTATCAAAGGTGCGTTTAGCTGTCTTAACAAGGCACGTTACGGTATTGCATGGGGAGCCTTGGGAGCAGCGGAATTTTGTTATCAGGCAGCCCGCAATTATACACTGGAACGGGTGCAATTTGGCAGACCCTTGGCAGCCAATCAGCTTATCCAGAAAAAACTGGCAGACATGGCAACCGAAATTGCCTTGGGGCTGGGAGCCTGTTTGCGAGTAGGCAGGCTGATGGACGCAGGCAAAGAAGCGGTGGAAATGATCTCTGTCATCAAGCGTAATTCCACTGGCAAGGCACTGGATATTGCCCGCAATGCAAGGGATATGCACGGGGGCAACGGTATTTCCGATGAATATCACGTCATGCGGCATCTGGTCAATCTGGAAAGTGTGCATACTTACGAAGGTACGAGCGATATTCACGCTTTGATTATTGGACGGGCTATTACGGGTATCCAGTCTTTTATGGGGTAGAATTCGCTTTTTCTACTTCATATCCACTATACGGTTAAGTCCTAGCTCTCCATAATCATCGTACCTGCACCATGTTCGGTAAAAGTTTCAATCAGGAGGACATGCTCTATGCGACCATCCAGTATATGAGCCGCATCACAGCCATTTTCTACCGCATGAATGCAGGTTTCAATTTTGGGAATCATGCCACCATGAATCGTACCGTTTTTAATAAGCCTGCGTGCTTCTTTGGGAGTCAATTCACTAATAAGACGTTTGTCCGCATCCAGCACACCCGTCACGTCCGTCAGGATAATCAGTTTGCTGGCAGGAATGGCGGCGGCAATCGCACCCGCTACCGTATCCGCATTGATATTATAGGTTTCTCCATTTTCACCCAACCCGATAGGAGCAATCACGGGAATAATATCCGATTCATAGAGCGAGTCCAGGATGGCAGGGTCAATTTCGGAAGGTTCGCCCACAAACCCCAGATCCAGCATGGCTTCATTACCGGAATCCGTATCTTTTGGCTTACGCGTCACCCGTCTGGCAGTTATCAGATTGGCATCCTTGCCAGAAAGCCCGATGGCTCTACCCCCAGCCCTGTTTATTGCGGTTACAAGCTGCTTGTTGATGGAACCCGAAAGCACCATTTCCACCACTTCCACCGTGGCTGCGTCCGTTACCCTGAGCCCGTCCACAAAGGAACTCTGAATATTAAGACGTTCCAGCATTTTACCTATTTGAGGCCCGCCACCATGTACGATAACAGGATTGATCCCAACCTGTTTCATCAGAATAATATCACGGGCGAATTTTAGCGAAAGTGATTCTTCCCCCATCGCATGACCACCATATTTGATGACAAAGGTTTCACCTGAAAACTGCTTCATGTAGGGCAGGGCTTCGGAAAGCGTTTTTGCCGTTTTAAGCCAGTTTTCAGGGGTTTCAGTGACACCTTGTTTCATGAAAATAATCCTTTTGAATACATAATTACACCTGCTATCGCATTAAAATTTATATTTAAAATAATCCGCTTAGCATCTCATCAACAGGGTATGGATTACTATTGAATTGGCTTATAAGAATACCGTAAGGAGACTGATATTTCAAGGACTTTAATGCAAATTTAGCTGCAATTTGGCAAGGTGCTAATTGCCGATGAAAAACGATTGTTATGAAAAAAATCAAGCATAATTAACGTGCTACGTTTATATACAAAATATAGTTATTTATCAATATGCTGTATAAGAAGATCAAGCGATTGCAAGAATTGGGAACGGTCTTTTTTGGAGAAGCCGGGATTATATCCTTTTATCTCCCCTGTTTCCCGCAAATGAGCATTTAAATCACGCATGGATAATTTAGAACCAATATTCTGCCGGGAAAAAATCGCTCCATTATGATTTACCACTTTGCAGCCTTTACTCAAACAGCGAGCAGCAAGCGGAATATCTGCTGTAAGGACAATATCGCCAGCACTTGCATGTTCCACAATCCAGTCATCCGCTGCGTCAAACGATGCACTGACCACTATTTGCGTTACTTCTGGCAGATTGAGCGGACGCATGGTCTGGTTACTAACCAGTGTAACATGCAATCGGTAGCGACCAGCCACTCGTAGCACTTCTTCTTTTACGGGGCAGGCATCATTATCAACAAAAATCTCTATTACCATTGCTTTTCCAACCCGTTGTGGCTATTTGAGTTAGCATTATAATGCCAGTTTGACGGGAATCAAATACTTCTATACTATTCCTGCCAAGATAGCGTTCCTTTTTTTGAGGGAGGAGCATATTTTTCCCGCCAGAGATAAATCAAGGAGAATTCAAATGAAGCAGCAAGCACTAAAATCCCCTAGCGTTAAAAAACGTCCAGCCTTTGAATGTATCGCTCTTGTGTTGCAAGGTGGCGGTGCTTTGGGTTCCTATCAGGGGGGTATTTATGAGGGACTGGCAGAAGCCGACCTGCATCCTGACTGGGTTGCCGGTATATCCATCGGTGCGTTTAACGCAGCCATTATCGCAGGCAATGCACCTGAAGACAGGGTAGCAAAACTCAGGGGATTCTGGAACACCATTACGGCGAATCCTTTGCTGGATATAGTGACTTTATCCGAGAATCTGGAACCAAAGGGCGATTTGGCACGTCCCTTTTATAATGAGGTAAGTGCCAATCTTGCCCTGCTTAGCGGGGCTCCCGGATTTTTCTCTCCCCGCACGCTTCCACCTTTTTTTCAGCCCAATGGCACCAAACCAGCTACCAGTTTTTATGAGTCGGCTCAACTGAAAACCACACTGGAGCGATTTATTGATTTCGACCGCCTTAATAAAGGCGAGATGCGATTCAGCATTGGTGCAGTCAATGTGCGAAGTGGAAATTTTATTTATTTCGATAACAGGACGCACGTTATCCGCCCCGAACATGTCATGGCAAGCGGATCACTGCCCCCCGGTTTTGCTCCTACCGAAATTGACGGCGAATTTTACTGGGACGGCGGGTTGATTTCCAACACACCGCTGCAATGGGTATTAGGGCCGAATAAAACCGGTCAGGATACACTGGTCTTTCAGGTTGATCTCTGGCCTGCACAGGGTAATCTGCCCAAAAACCTCTCAGAGGTTGCAATGCGTCAGAAGGAAATCCAGTTTTCCAGCCGAACGCGTGCCGGAACCGAGGAGTTTAAGCGGAGGCAGCGTCTGCGGGCTTCATTAGCGAATGTTCTGGCAAAACTGCCCGCCGAATTACAGGATAGCAAAGACGTAGCCATGCTGAAAGAAGTGGCGGGTCATGAAGTCTATAATATCGTGCATCTGATTTACCGCACACGAAAATATGAAAGCCATTCCAAGGATTATGAATTTTCCCGTCTCTCCATGCAGGAACATTGGCGTTCCGGTTATCAGGATGCCGTGTGTACGTTAAGCAATCCTGAAATTTTTGAACGTCCTCAAAATAGTGAGGGAGTGGGGATTTTTGATATGTTAAAAGATTAGACATCTTCGGAAACTCTCGTGCGAGACAAATGCAAGGCAAAACTGCACGAAGTCAACGCAGCGTACACTTTAGTACATGAGTATTCGAGTACGGTTTTAACGAAGCAGTTGTCCAAAGGAGTAGAGTTTCAGAAAGGTCTATTGATTTTTTATAGGGCAAAAGATTTATACGGTAAATATGAATCTAAAACATGCTTCTTATTGGTCTGCCTGTCGCTGCTGTGGATTGTTTCAGCAGTTGCCTGTACCCGTGCCTGGCTATATGGGATGCTCTCAGTCCTCCACCCATACTGGAAACACCACCTGATCCGCATACATGGATTAGCTGCCATACCTGCGATCTGATTCAACAACAGGGCAATCACTGCAACCGTTGCGGTTCCGTGCTGCATCGTCGCAAACCTGACAGTTTAAACAGGACATGGGCGTTGGTTATTGCAGGGCTTATACTCTATATCCCCGCCAATCTGTATCCTGTCTTTACGGTGATTTCCTTCGGGCGTGGGACGACATCCACCATTATGGGCGGAGTGACACAGCTTTTAACGGGCAATGACTGGCCACTTGCCATTATTGTATTTATCGCCAGCATTGTGTTCCCCCTGCTTAAACTGCTGGGGCTTATGGGCTTGATGATTTCCGTGCAGATGCGTTCAAGAGTCAGGCTTTCAGATCTTACACGCCTCTACCGCATTATGGAATTTGTGGGTCGCTGGTCAACGATTGATGTGTTCGTAGCAGCTTTGCTTACGGCACTGGTCACGCTTGGCAGGATTGCATCGGTTGAACCTGGCATAGGAGTGCTTGCCTTTGGAGCCGTTGTCTTTGTAACCATGCTGGCAGTGGAAAGTTTTGATCCCCGTCTGCTCTGGGACGCTGCGGAGGCAAGCCATGCCTGAAGCACCGCAATCGGCTCTGCGTGAGCATCACCGCTTTTCCCTTATCTGGATTATTCCGCTGGTTGCAGGCTGCTGGGTGCTTTTTCCGACACTATCGCAAGACAGTGTAAATAGCTGGAGATAAAGCTCCCCCGGCTTTTTATGACCAGGGGAGTGCATTATTATTGCCAATGACCTTCAATAAAGATCCAGCTATTTCCCCGCCCTTCCCAATGAGGAGCTACCCAAACCTTATAATGGGGCGGACGTGATACCCAGTGACCTTTTTGCCAGTAATATTGTTTTCCATTCCAACGCCAATGACCTTTTTGCCACGCCCAGTTTGGACTGCGATCAGGAGGAGGAGGCTGTGGTTCATAAATGTCAGCCGGCGGTCTGTTCTGGACATAGACTACCTGTGTTCGCGGTGGTGGCGGAGCGGATCCCTGTTCAACCACACATCCGGTGGTAGATAACAGACAGGATACTGCCGTCGCCAGAAAAAATAGACGCTTTGTTTTAATACTACTCATTTGTCCTCCCGATTTTGAATCTATCTACCTGTTTGCCTAACGCCCGCAATGGTAGCACCCTGCCTGCCTTGGATAGTTGGAATGCCCATCCGGTAGTATAATACATCCCGTTAATGCAATGCACGAAATTAATGTAATCACATATTTTTTCATCTTATATCCCTTTTTCTAATTTTGAAACTAAACACTACCATAGCAAACTCATTATTACAATCTATACTATAGCACATTAATAATCTGTAATTTTTTGGAAATATATTTAAAGGATAAAAATACTCTGTAAAAGCATTTTGCAGGTGTTTATCAGGGTAGCCTCATACTTTATTCATTCTATCAACCTATTGTGAAATAAGCGACTCTAGCGTTGCTCCCCCCTTGCGGGGGAGCCAAATTGCATTTGCAATTTGGTGGGGGGTAATACATAGA
>Ga0116226_10000600_pt1 | contig 30806 bp, 28 predicted proteins | sample S1TSphfallax_FD_89692 | JGI IMG/M metagenome (GOLD analysis project Ga0116226, IMG submission 89692) | Host-associated microbial communities from peat moss isolated from Minnesota, USA - S1T2_Fa - Sphagnum fallax MG | ecosystem: Host-associated > Plants > Peat moss > Unclassified | place: USA...
CAAACATGGCCTTGGCCGCCACCACCTGGCGCGCTGAGGGCGGATCGCGCGAGGCTACGGCGAAATCGACCAGCTTGAGGCCCAGCCTTTCGCAGGCCTCGCGCTCCAGCACATAGGCGCCCGTGGTATATCCGCCGCCGCGCAGGTTGATCACGGTCTTAATCCCGCGATCCCGCCACCATCGCAGTTGATAAGGCCAGGGCTGATTGGTGCGCACGAGCTGATCGCCCACCCAATGGGCGTTCTGAAACGCGGCGCGCAGATAGGCGTGATCGTTCCAGATCATATGCGTATAGGCGCGGCGGCGCCCACCCGGCAGGTCCAGATTGATACGGGAAAGATCGACGCGGCCCATCCGGCCTCCGGTATGTGTCCGCGCGGAGTGCAGACCGTCTCCTAGCTAGGGCGAGATAGGGGCTCTGGGAAGAGCGGGCGCAGGGAGGACTCGGGCGACCTCAGCGCCACGCTTAACATTTCGCTGACCGACCGCCGCGCCCGTGGGCCATGCGCCAGCTTGACACCGGCGTTCGAAGACACCACCCCTTCGCCCATGACCCTGGCTGAAGCGCCTGCGCCGGCGCGCGAGACGAAGGCGGCGACGAACCGCGCCCTCGCCATGAGACTTTTCCGCACCTATCTGGCGCCGCGTTGGAAAGACGTGGCGGCAGCCCTGGCCTGCGCGGTGTTCGCCGGCGTTCTCACCGGCGGACTGGCCCAGATGCTGGACCCGGCGATCAAGCGTATCTTCCTCCAACGCCGGGCTGAGGATCTGATCGTCATCCCCCTGATCATCATCGCCATGGGCGCCCTGCGCGCCCTGGCCCAGATCGGCCAGGCCTTCATCACCAACGGGCTAGGTCACCGCATGGTGGGGGAGATGCAGGTCGAGTTGTTCGGCCGCCTGGTGCGCGCCGACCTCGCCCGCCTGCGCTCCGCCCACACCGGCAGTTTCCTCTCGTCGGTTCTTTATGACGCCGGCCTGATCCGGGAGGGGGCGACGGCGGGGATCGTCAACTATACGCAGGCCGTGGTGACGGTGATCGCCACCGTCGTGGTCATGTTCGCCAAGGACTGGCTCTTGGCGCTGATCGTGCTCTGCGCCGCACCCATCGCCTCCAACATCATGCGCCGTTTTGGGAAGCGCACGCGCCAGGCGGCGCAGGGCGCGATGAATGAGACCTCGGCCCTCTCAACCGCCGTGATGGAGAGCCTGGACGGCGTGAAGCTGGTGCAGATCGACAATCGCCAGGCTTATGAAGAGGCGCGGGTGGGCGAGGTGGTGGCGCGTCGCCAGCGCCATATCATCGGCGGGGCCAATATTCGCGCTGCCGCCGCGCCGGCGACCGAGGCCCTGTCCACCGTCGTCGTCGCCGTCGTTCTGGCCTACGCCGGCTGGCGCGCCATTCACAATGGGATCGAGATCAACCGCTTCGTCTCCTTTCTCACCTCGCTCATGATCGCCTCTCAATCCCTGCGTCAGGTGGCCAATCTCCAGACCGTGATCGGCGAGGGGCTGACGGCGGCAGGGCGCCTGTTCGCCGTGCTGGATGTGGCGCCCCAGGTGTGCGACGCCTCAGACGCCTATCCCCTCGCCCTGACCGAGGCCAAGATCGTGTTCGAGGGCGTAGGCTTTCGCTATGACGCCGAAACCCCGGCCCTCATAGATGTGGATCTTGAGGTGACGCGGGGCGAGACCGTGGCCCTGGTCGGGCCGTCCGGCGGGGGCAAGAGCACGATCTTGAACCTCATTCCTCGTTTTTACGACGCCACGAGTGGGCGTATCCTAATTGACGGCCAGGATATCCGCCAGGTGACGCTCAACTCCCTGCGCGATCACATTGCGCTGGTGACGCAGGAGCCCTTCCTGTTCGACGACACCATTCGCGCCAACATCGCCTATGCCCGTCCGGACGCGACCGAAGAGGAGGTTGTGGCGGCTGCTAACGCGGCTGCGGCGCATGAGTTCATCACCGCCCTGCCTAACGGCTACGCCACCCTGGTGGGGGAGGCGGGGGCCAGGCTTTCCGGCGGCCAGCGCCAGCGAATCGCCATCGCGCGCGCCTTTCTGAAGAACGCGCCGATCCTCTTGCTGGATGAGGCGACCAGCGCGCTGGATACCGAGAGCGAGGCCAAGGTGCAGGCGGCCTTGGAGCGGCTCATGGCCGGGCGCACTTGCATCCTCATCGCCCATCGCCTCTCGACGGTGCGTCGCGCCCGCCGCATCTACGTGATCGAAGCCGGCAGGGTGGTCGAGGTCGGCGCTCACGCCGCTCTGGTTAAAGCCAAGGGCCTCTATGCTCGCCTCGCCAAAGGGCAGGGCGAAGACGCGCCGATAAAGGACGCCCAAATTAAGAACGAGACAGAGCCGACCCCTGCACGCAAGCCCCGCGCCTCTAAACCCCGTGCGCCCAAGGCCGCGGCCTCCTGACCATGTCCTTCAAAACTTTCTTTCGCAGCCCACCGGTTCAGGGCGCCTTGGCGTTGATGCTGTCGGCCTATCTGGACCTTGCCTTGCGCACCACCCGCTGGCGGTTCGAGAACCGGGCCGAGGCAGATGCGGCGGTGGCGGCGGAGACCGGCATTGTCGCCTGCTTCTGGCATGGGCGTATTCCGCTCGGCCCCGCCTGCCGCACCGTCCTGGCCAAGAAGCCGCGCAAGGTGATGATCTCGCTTTCGCCGGATGGGGAGTTCATTGCGCGCGCCATGGAGCGGCTTAGCTTTCCCGCCATTCGCGGGTCGTCGGCCCGTTCCGGCGATGGGGGCGACAGCAAGGGCGGGGCGGGCGCCCTGCGCGAGGCCTTGAAATTCATCAAGTCGGGCGGGGTGGTGGCCATCACGCCTGATGGCCCGCGCGGTCCGGCTCGCACCATGGCGGCGGGCGCGGTGACCCTGGCAAAGCTCACCGGAGCGCCGGTCTTCCTGTTCGGCCTTTCCGCCCGCCCGGCCTTCAGTCTGAACAGTTGGGATAAGACGCTATTTCCCCTGCCCTTCGGGCGCGGCGCCGTGGTGTTTGTCGGCCCGCTCTATGCGCCGCGTGAATCGGATGATGAGACCCTGCGTCTAGACTGGCAGGCCAAGCTGATTGCGGCGGATGACGCTGCCGCCGCCTTGCTCGCGCCAGCTTCGGCCTGACCCCATGGCCTGGGCGCTCAGGCTATACGCGCTGGCGACCGGACTCGCTGCGCCATTCGCGCCTGCCCTCCTGGCCACTCGCGCCCGGCGGGGCAAGGAGGACTCCGCACGCCTTGCTGAGCGGCTGGGTCGCACGCGCCTGTCACGCCCGGAGGGGACGCTGATCTGGCTTCACGGGGCCAGCGTCGGCGAGACCTTGTCGATCCTACCTTTAATACCTGCCCTTCGTCTCGCCGCCCCCGACATCTCCATCCTCGTCACCTCCGGCACGGTCACGTCGGCCGATCTGTTGAGGCGGCGCCTACCCATCGGCGTACCGCACCAGTATCTTCCGGTCGACACACCCCAGGCGGCGCTGGCTTTCGCCGAACATTGGCGCCCTGACCTAGCCGTATTTGTGGAAAGCGAGATCTGGCCCAACCTGCTGTTGGCGATCCGCAGAACGGGCGCTCGCACCGCCCTGATTTCCGCGCGCCTATCGGAAGGGAGTCGCCGCGGATGGGGTCGCATCGCCGCTGCCGCTTCAGCCTTATTTAGTCGTTTTGACCTCGTCATGGCTCAGGATGATGAGATGGCCCAGGCCCTGACCCGGCTGGGCGCGCGCGATGACGGTCGGTTGAATCTCAAGCTGATCGGCGAGCCTTTGCCGGTGGACGCCGCCGCGCTACGGCTTGCCCAGGCCGCGCTCGGGACCCGCACCTTGCTCCTGGCCGCCTCCACCCATCCGGGAGAAGAAGAGCAGGTCTTGAACGTGTTTCGATGGCTGAAAGATCGGCCGGAGGCGCCCCTGCTGGTCCTTGTTCCCCGCCATCCGGCGCGGGGCGCGGCTTTGGCGGCCCTCGTTGTCGCCGAGGGATTCCGCATGGGGCGCAGATCGCTGGGCCAGGCGCCGTCGGGCGAGATTGATGTCTATGTCGCCGACACCTTGGGCGAGTTGGGTCTTTGGTTTCGATTGGCGCGTCTGGCTCTGATCGGCGGGTCAATGGTCGCGGGCGTAGGCGGGCACAATCCGCTGGAGGCCTCGCGCCTGGGCTGCCCCGTCGTCTCAGGCACCTACATCGAGAATTGGCGCGGGGTCTATTCAGGGTTGGTCGAGGTGGGCGGCGTGCGGATCGTCGAGGGGGAGGCAGCGCTGGCAGGCGCCTTTGCTGACGCCCTGACCGATCCCGCCGCGCTACGCGCCGAGGCTGGGCGAGCGCAGGTCTATGCCGCCGGGTTCGACGGCGTCATAGAGGGCGTCTGCACCCGCCTAATCCGCCTTGCAGACGCGCTATGATCAAGCTCGCCACGCCCCGCTGGTGGTATGTCCGAAAAGGCGCGCCCGCGCCGGTCGCCCGCGCGCTTCTGAAGCCGTTGTCCTGGGTCTGGGCGGCTGCGACCGCAGGGCGGATCGCCAGGGCAAGCCCCGTGGACTGCGGCGCGCCGGTGATCTGCGTCGGCAATCTGACGGTCGGCGGCTCCGGCAAGACGCCTATCGTCATGGCCCTGCTGGACCGGCTGCGGGCTGAGGGCCTGGCAGCCCATGGCCTCTCCCGCGGCTATGGCGGTCGGCTGAAGGGGCCGCTTCGAGTCGACCCGGCCTTGCACACCGCCGCCGATGTGGGCGATGAGCCCTTGATGCTGGCCGAGCACGCGCCGGTCTGGATCGCGCGCGACCGGGCCGAAGGCGCGCGCGCCGCCGTCGCTAACGGGGCGGAGCTGATTGTGCTGGACGACGGGCATCAGAACCCCAGCCTCGTCAAAGCCTTGTCTATCCTCGTGGTCGATGGCGATACGACCGCCGAGGCCTGGCCGTTTGGCGATGGCGCCGTCTTTCCCGCTGGGCCATTGCGGGAGCCGCTGACGGCAGGAGTGTCGCGGGCGAATGCGGTGGTCCTGCTCCTGCCGCCGGCCCCCTTCGCGCCTGACCCAGAGCTTTTGGCCCTATTCGGCGACCTGCCGGTTCTTCTGGCCCGCCTCAGCCCCAGCGGCCCGGCCGTCGAGGGGCCGCAACTCGGCTTCGCCGGGGTCGCCAAGCCCTGGAAGGTGGAGGCGAGCCTGAAAGCGGCGGGCGTCGATCTGGTGGAGTTTGTTCCCTTTCCCGATCACGCGCCGTTTAAGGCGGAGGATCTTCGCTTCCTCGCCGACCGCGCCGCCGTCTTCCGCGCCGGCCTGATCACCACGGAAAAAGACTGGGCGCGTTTGCCGCCGGACTGGAGGTCGAGGGTAAGGGCCTGGCCCGTCCGCGCCGTGTTCGATGATCCCGCCGCATTGGACAGGTTGCTGGCGCCGCTGGTCGCCAGCGTCACCGTCCTATAGCCCGCCAGGCGATGTCGGTGCGGTGAAAGCCGCCGGGCCAGTTGATCCGGGCTATGGCGTCATAGGCCTTCGTCCGCGCCGCCTCGACCGTTGCGCCGCGCGCGCAGACGCTGAGCACGCGGCCGCCAGTCGCGATCAACTCGCCGGCCGCATTGCGCCCCGTGCCGCTGTGAAATACTACCACGTCCGGGCCGAAGTCCGCCTCCGCGCCCTCAATCACCGTCCCCGTCTCTGGCGCTTCAGGATAGCCCTTGGCGGCCAGGATGACGCAAAGCGCCGCCTCGTCACGCCACGCAATCTGTGGCGTCTGCGCCAAAGTCCCCGTCGCGGCGGCGTAGAGATAGGGCAGGAGGTCGCCGTCCAGGCGCAACATCAGGGTCTGACATTCGGGATCGCCGAAGCGGGCGTTGAACTCCACAAGCTTTGGCCCCTGCGGCGTGATCATCAGCCCGGCGAACAGCACGCCGCGAAAGGAGGCCCCCTCCGCCGCCATGCCCTTCACTGTGGGGGCGATCAGCTCCGCCTCCGCCTGCGCCAGGAGATCGGGCGAGAGGATCGGGGCGGGGCCATAGGCGCCCATGCCGCCCGTATTCGGCCCCTGATCGCCGTCATAGGCGCGCTTATGATCCTGGGCCGCGCCGAAGATGCGGTAGGTTTCGCCGTCGCAGAGCGCGAAGAGGGAGGCCTCCTCCCCCGTCATGAAGTCTTCCACCACCACCCGCGCGCCGGCTTGGCCGAACCGGCCGCCCAGCATGTCGGCGGCGGCGGCGGCGGCCGTCGCGCGATCCTCAGCGATCACCACGCCCTTGCCGGCCGCCAGGCCATCGGCCTTGATCACATAGGGCGCCTCGAACTGATCAAGCGTGGCGTCGATCTGGTCTTGTGCTGCGATCACTTCAAAGCGCGCGGTAGGCAGGGCCCAGCGTCGCGTGAAGTCCTTGGTGAAGGCCTTAGAGCTCTCTAGCCGAGCGGCGGCCGCGCTGGGGCCGAAGCAGGCAATACCGACTGCGGCCAAGCGGTCCGCGAGCCCCAGCTCCAGCGGGCCCTCCGGCCCGACCACGACCAAGTCGGCCTTGATCTCCCAGGCCAAGGCCACAAGGGCGTCTATGTCCGTCGCCTTAATGGGGCGCAGTTCCCCCAGCTCAGCCATGCCGGGGTTGCCCGGTGCGATGACCAGCCGGGAGAGTAGGGGCGATTGGGCGATTTTCCAGGCCAGGGCGTGCTCGCGGCCGCCGGACCCTATCAAGAGGATATTCATACGGCTGGGCTTTGCGCAGGCTAAGGCGCGGGGTCAAGCGCGGGTTTGGTTGTCTGAGACCTGGGCGGCGGTCCCCGCCAGGTCTCAGACAACAGGTGATAGATCGGCTCGGGCGAGACGAAGGACGAGACCGCGCGGCCGATCAGGGCGGCGAGCATCAGCGGGCCGACCATGCCCGGATCGCGCGTCATCTCCATCAGGATCACCGCGCTGGTCAGGGGCGCCTGGACCACACCGGCCAGGTAGGCCGCCATGCCCAGGACAATGGCGTCTCTTGCCGAAACCATGGGAAAGAGATGGGCGTAGGCCGCCCCGACTCCCGCCCCCGCCGTCAGGGAGGGAGAGAAGATGCCGCCCGGCGCGCCCGAGGCGGCGGCTGCCAGATTGGCCAGCCATTTCGTAATCGCCAGGGTGAGGCCGCGTCCAGGATGGCCGGCGAGAAGTGAGCTGGTTTCCGCATAACCTGTCCCATAGGTGAGACCATGCGACGCGACGGCGGCGGCGACGGCGACGAGGCCGCAGATTAGGGCGAAGACCATGGGTCTGCGAATACGCCAGCGCCCGACGCGGTTGGGGTGCGGTCCGATAATTCCGCCGAGCGCCTTGGAGAAAAGGCCGCCCAAAAGGCCGCAGACCAAGCCCAGAATCGGCGCCGACCACCAGGCGGAGCCCAGCGTCATCTCGCCCCGCAGCTCGCCGAAATAGGCATAGTTGCCGGCCATGGCGTAGGCCGTGGCGCCGGCGGCGACCACCACGAGTATCACGACCGTATTGGCCTTGCGGTCAAAGCCCCTGGAGAGCTCCTCGACGGCGAAGACGACGCCGGCGATCGGCGCATTGAAGGCCGCAGCGACGCCAGCCGCCCCCCCTGCAATAAGGAGGGCGCGGCGACCGGGGCCGCCATGCAGCCTTGCGCCCAATATGTAGACGACGGCGGCGGCCACCTGCACGGTCGGCCCTTCCCGGCCGATAGAGGCGCCGCAGACGAGCAGCAAGGCGCAGACTACGATCTTGAAGGCGGCCGTGGCCAAGGAGACCCGGCTGTCGTCCATGCGGACTGTGCCCTGACTATCGGCGGCCGCGATAATCTGAGGGATGCCGCTCCCGGCGGCGGCGGGCGCGAACCGGCGGGTAGCCCAGACGGCCGCGGCGAGCCCCAGCGGCAAAAGCGCCAGGGTTGCAGGCTTTGAAAGGGTCAAGAGACGGGCGTGGGCGTCGCTGGCCAGATCGCAGAGTTTTGCAAACAGGACCGCCGCCGCGCCGGCCAGGATGGAGCCGACGACGATCACGATCAATCGGCTGGTCTGCTGGGCCTGAAGTTTGAGGCGCCGACGGCGATGGGCTGAGACGCCGCGATCCAGGCTGAGGCGAATGGGTGTAAGCCAAGTCATGGGCGATGGACTGGCTCGCGCAAACGCGCGCGTCAACCTATTGTGTGTCCATGACTGATCTTGATCCCGTCCTGAACGCCGGGCCTGCGCCCGGCGCCAACGCGCCGCCCTATTCGGTTTCGGACCTCGCCTTTGCCCTGAAGCGGACGCTGGAGGACGCCTATGGCTTTGTTCGGCTGCGGGGCGAGATCAGCAAGGTCACGCGCCACGCCTCGGGCCACATCTATCTGACCTTGAAGGATGATAAGGCCGCCATAGACGCCGTGATCTGGAAAGGGATCGTGCGTGGGTTGAAGGCCCAGCCGGAGCAAGGGCTGGAGGTGATCGTCACCGGCAAGATTACCACCTATCCAGCCCGATCCTCCTATCAGTTGGTGATTGAGAGCCTGGAGCCCGCGGGCGTCGGCGCCCTTTTGGCTCAATTGGAACGTTTGAAAGCAAAGCTTCAGGGGGAGGGCCTGTTCGACGCGGCGCGGAAAAAGCCGTTACCCAGCCACCCCGCCGTCATTGGCGTCATCACCAGCCCGACTGGCGCGGTGATTCGCGATATTCTGCATCGCATCCGCGACCGTTGGCCCGCCCACGTCCTCGTCTGGCCGGTCGTGGTGCAGGGGGAGAGCGCCGCCGCCCAGGTCGCCGCCGCTATCCGGGGCTTCAACGCCCTTCCGCCCGGCGGCGCGATTCCGAGGCCCGATCTCCTGATCGTCGCGCGCGGCGGCGGCTCCATCGAAGATCTCTGGCCGTTCAATGACGAGGCCTTAGCGCGGACGGTCGCCGAGAGCGGATTGCCGCTCATCTCCGCCGTCGGGCATGAAACCGATACGACCCTGATTGATTTCGTGTCCGACCGGCGCGCGCCGACGCCCACGGCGGCGGCGGAGATGGCGACCCCAGTCCTCTCGGACCTGAAAGCCGTCGTGCTAGATTATGAGCGCCGCCTCGACCGCTGCGCCGCTCAGCTTCTGGAAGCCAGGCGCGCCCGCCTGCAGGCGTCGGCGAGGGGATTGCCTCGTCCTTCTGATATCCTGGCCCTGGCCAGCCAGCGGTTCGATCTGGCGTCTGAGCGTCTGAGCGCTGGGCTGGAGCGCAATGTCGTGGTGCATGAGCGCCGCCTGACCCAGACCGCCGCGCGGCTGACGCCGTCCCTGCTGGATCGGCCCCGTCGCATAAAGGCGGATCGACTGGTTGACCTTTCGCGCCGCCTGGAGGCCGGCGTCAGCCGCGCCCAGACCTCGGCCGAGCGTCGGGCGCGTCTGCCGGATTTGGCGGCGCGCCTTTCGGCGGCCGCCCTGCGCCGCCTGACGTTGGCGGGGGAACGTCTTCAAGCGCTGGAGAAGCTGCGTCTCTCGCTCGACCCGGATCGACCCCTGCGCCGAGGCTTTGCCCGCATTCACCATCAGGACGGTCGCCTGGTTGAACGCGGCGCAGACCTTGCGGCGGGCGACCCTGTCCGGCTTGTCTTCGCCGATCAGGCTGTGCCCGCCAGGGTCGAAGACGAGGGTCAACCGCCTCGGGCGCCGTCGACCCGGACTCAGCGCTCTGCCAGGCCCTCGTCTCAATCGGGCGTTCCGGCGAAGACTTCACCGAACCAAGGCGACCTATTTTGACGGCCAAAAGAGAAAACAGGCGCCCTTCAGGACGTCGCAATTGCGGAGTTGTCTTGAATGAGTAAACTCACGTCATGAATGCTTTTGATCGTGATTTAGATGGGCCTGCGACCGTGCATTATGGCGATGGCGAATTCGTCGTGCTGCGCCCTGGCGCCTATGTGCTGTGTGCTGTGACAGGCGTGCGTATTCCGCTTGAAAGCTTGCGCTACTGGAGCGCGGAGCGCCAGCAGGCTTACAGCGGGCCAGAGGCGGCGTTGAAAGGTTGGATGAGCTAGGCGTTAGGCTGGCGCCGAGGAATTGGCCATGCTTGATTTCATGCTAACTTAATTTTGCGCTTCCCCATCACAACTTGCTCGCCGCCAATAACAAGGTTGGGTGTCTGCGATGTCCCTGGGCTTTGAATCCCTTCGCGTTCTTCTGATTGACGACAACTGGCATATGCGGTCGATCGCCATCACCTTGTTGCAAGGCTTTGGGATCACTCAGATTCGGGAGTTTGCCAGCGGCGCGGAAGGCGTTGCGGCTTCGAAGATCTGGCCGGCGGACCTGGCCTTGGTGGATTTCAAAATGTCGCCCATGAACGGCGTTGAATTCACACGCGTGATCCGCAATGCGCCGGATAGCCGCAATCCTTATCTCCCCATAATAATGATGACGGGTCACTCGGCTTTGGTGCGGGTGATGGAGGCTCGCGATGCGGGCGTCACCGAATTCATCGCCAAGCCCCTGGCCGCAAAGACCCTGCTAAACCGCTTGAACGCTGTAATCTACCAGCAGCGACCTTTTGTCCGCACAGCAACCTATTTTGGTCCTGATCGTCGCAGACGGGCGGACCCAGCGCATATAGGGCCCTGGCGCCGGTTCGGCGATCCTCAGGTCCAGGCCCAGCAAGCCGCCGGCAGGTCTCTCCCGCCCGGCGAAGACGATCTCATCTGGACTGAATGAGCTGAGGTTTTAGGGGGCGGATCAGCCCTCATTCGCGGTTTTGCAGGTCTGCGTAGGCCTCCTGCGGCCAGCGCTTATGCACCCAGAACCACTGGTCGGGATGTTCGCGGATGCGCTCTTCGACAAAGGCGTTGATCTGCCGCACGCCGGCTTCCACATCCTCGTCGCGCCCGCCGCCTGTGGTCTGGAGCGGTATGGGCGGGTGAATGGTGACGCGAAACCGGACGCCCGGCAGCCGGACGACGGACATAGGTTGGAGCACCGCGCCGAATTTCAGCGCCACGCGGGTCGGGGCGCCTGCGGTGTGGACGGTGTGGCCGAAGAAGGGCGCCGCCGTACCGCCGTTGAACTTCTGGTCGTTCAGAAACGCGACGGACTCTCCAGCCTTCAAGGTTGCAAGCAGGTCGCGGGACCCCAGCCCGCCCTTGGGCGCGAACAGTTGCACGCCGTACCGCGCCCTGGCTTCGATGATGCGCTGATCCACATAAGGATTGTTGGCGGCGCGATAGGTGATGCGACAGTTCAGGCCGCAGTTGACAATGACCGCCGCCATCATTTCCCAATTGGCGAAATGCCCGGAGATCAGGATAGCTGGGCGACCGGATTTGGCGATGGCCTCAAGCCGTTCGCGCCCGACGACCTCGATCCGCCCCGAAGCGGGCGTCAGCCGGTCGGTGAGGGGAAATTCAAGAAAAAACCGGCCTAGATTGTCCCACTGCGCCAAGAGCAGAGCGTCGCGCTCGGCTAAGGACAGATCTGGAAAGGCCAGGCGCAGATTGCGGTCCGCAATCCTGTGCGCCCGTGTCAAGGGACCAAGCTTGCGCAAGAGCCAGCCGCCAAAGCCGGATACCCAATCAATCGGGAAGAGGCGGGCGCAAGCGCTGACCAGATCGAACAGCAGCGCTTCTGATCGCCAGATAAGGTCTTGAGCCAGGGGGGCTCTCGGTTTGGTCATGGCGCGGTTTAGGAGCGTGATTGGGGCGACGCAAGACGCGTCATCGCGTCGAGTCCGGCTTGAAAGCTTTAAGCGGCCGCCTGACTGACTTGGCGTTTACGCCGATAAACGCGAATCGAACTCTCCGCAGGTTCGAAGGCGGACGCGGTCAATGTCTCTTCCATCCCCAGGACCAGCCGGCCGTCGGGCGCCAGGGCGGGGGCCATCTGTTCAAGCACCAGTTTCGCGGTCTCGGGCTCGAAATAGCGTACGACATTGCGGCACAGCACGAGGTCAAAGGCGCGCACGCTGCGTCGATCTTCTAAGAGGTTGAGCTGGCGCCACCGCACGGCCTGCTTCAGCCTGTCGGACACGCGCCAAGTGTCCCCGGCCTTCTCAAAATGCTCCAGCAGCAAGCGGATGGGCAGCCCGCGCTGCACCTCAAACTGGGTGAAAATGCCTGAGTGGGCTTTTTCCAGGGCGCGATGGGAAATGTCTGTACCGATAATGTCGATCTTTAGATTCGGAGCCGCCGCCTGAGCCTGAAGCGCCAGCATGGCGATAGAATAGGCTTCCTGTCCGGTGGAGCAGCCGGCGCACCAGACCCTCACCATACCGTCGGGCCGCGCCGCGGCCAGGGCGGGAAGGATGACGTCTCTGATATGGGAGAAGACGGCTGGGTCGCGGAAAAAGGATGTTTCGGCGAGCGTCATCGCTTCGACGACCGCCTTGGCCAATCGCTCGTCTCGGGATTGGCGCAAATCGATGAGCAGGGCCTCCACGGACTCCAGGCCCTCTCGGCGGGCGAGGGGGCCGAGACGGGTTTCAGCCATAAAGGCCTTCTCTCCCTTCAGAACGATGCCAACCCGAACGCGGACCAGCTCGCTCAAGAAATCGAGCGATCCCGGCGTCACAGCAGGCCCACCTGAGCCAGTTTAGAGGCGACGATATCGCCGTCGAACGGCTTCATAATGTACTCGTCGGCCCCGGCGTCCAGGGCCTCAGCGATCTGAGCGGGCTCATTCTCTTCGGCGCAAAAGACGACAATCGGCGCATCGCCGCCGGGTTCTTGGCGCAGCAGCTTGATGAACTCAAGCCCGTCCATGGTCGGCATGGCCCAGTCAAGCAGAACCACCTCCGGCATGGCCGCTTTGCAGAAGGCCATGGCTTCCAGTCCGTCGACGGCTTCGGCGGTGTCAAAGTTCAGCCCCTCGAAAATCCGCCGCGCCACCTTGCGAACCGCGCGGCTGTCATCGACCACCAGGCACATTTTCATGACTTGGCCCTCATGGAGCGACAGCAGAGCGTGACCTGATTCCATCGAGTATTGCAGGTCTGCGCCGCGATTTTCGTGATCTCTCAGCATCGATCATCGAGGTTAAGGAGGCGTGCAAGTCCGCCTATAAATCTAGCCTTTTGGCGGTCATTCAGAGCTATAGCGTCATGCTGCCGGCAGGCGCGCAGTCAAGGTGACATGTTCATCGCCGATCTGATGCTCCAGCACCCCGCCAGCGGCGCGAACCAGGGCGTAAACATAATAGGCCTGCACCCACTGGCCAGCGAGGCCGTGACCCTGGCGCTCGCCATTCAGCCCGTGGATGACTTCGGGACGCAGACGGACGCGATGACTGCGGGCCTCGACCTTGGCGATGACCTGCTCATCGATGATGTCTGCCGTGACGGTGGCTGTTCCGCCCATGGGCAAGGCGCTGGCGGCGACCTGGGCCAGGTTCAGAAGCGCTCTGGCTGTGGCCTTGTTGACGCTGGGCAGCGCTACCGCCCAGACGAGGTCTGGGCGCACATGATCGTAGATTGCGCGGGTCAACCCCTCCAAGGTCCGAGAATCAAAGGATTCAGCCGAGGCTGAGGCTCCGAAGGCGACGCGGGAGAATTCCAGCATTGCTACGAGCTTTCTGGCTGACGCCGCGATCAGACTCATGGCGTCGTCGCGCATATCGGCGGCGCTGGGATCGTCCAACAGGTCGAGGCCTGAGGTGATGGCGCTGGCCGGACTGATGAAGTCGTGACACATGCGCGCGGCCAAATGAGCGGCCAGTTCAGGCGGCGAGATTACGTCCGACCCTGCCGAGCGCAGGGCCTCAGACGCCTGGGCCAGATTGGTTGCATCCGCCTGGGGCTGAGCCTCAAACGTCGCCGGGGGAGCAACGGCGTTTGACTGAGGGTCGGGGCGAAGGACGTCTTCGACGGCGAGGGGTTCGAGCATATCTGGCGCAACATTCATGTGGACTAGTCCTGAAAGCCTGAAGCGATTGGCGCGGCTTGGGAAGGCCTGTTGAGATATCTAAAGCCAAATCCTGACTGAGCCCTGAATCTCCTTTGGTCCGAGCCTCGGCTTTCCAGACGCCAAGTTTTGGGCGCTAGCTCTCTAAACGCGCCAGATCCTCATCGTTGATATCCTCGTTGGAATAAACATTTTGAACGTCGTCATCGTCTTCCAGCGCTTCCAGGAGCTTTAAAAGGCTTGCGGCCGGGTCGCCCGCGACAGGCGTTAAGGACTTGGGCCGCCAGACGATGGCGGTGGATTTCGGTGGCCCGAACCGGCCTTCCAGCGCGTCTGCGACGGTGGACAGATCTTCATAGGCGGTGAAGATCACGTGGCCCTCTTCCTCAACGCCGACGTCTTCCGCGCCAGCTTCGATGCCGGCCTCCATCATGGCGTCTTCGGTTCCAGCGGCGAGCGGGTAAAGAATGCGGCCCAGGCGATCAAACATGAAGGCGACGGAGCCCGTCTCGCCCATCGCCCCGCCGTTCTTGCCGAAGATGGTGCGCACATTGGCCGCAGCGCGGTTGCGGTTGTCCGTCAGCACCTCGACGATCAGGCCCACACCGCCGGGGCCGAAGCCTTCATAGCGAATCTCTTCATAGGTATCGACTTCGCCCCCCATGGCCTTCTTGATGGCGCGGTCGATATTGTCTTTAGGCATAGATTCGGCCTTGGCGCTGGCGATGGCCAGACGCAGACGTGAATTATCCTTTGGGTCCGGCAGGCCCTGGCGGGCTGCCAGCGTGATGTCGCGTGACAGTTTGGAGAAGAGTTTGGACCGCGCCTTGTCCTGGCGATCCTTGCGAAACTGGATGTTCTTGAATTTTGAGTGGCCGGCCATGAGGGTCTCAACGCATTTTGATCGAGGTTTTTAGCGAGAGGCGGGGCGATGCGCCAGATGCGGCGGGTCGTCGCCGTTGGCGGCGACCCCGGCTATGGTGTAGACGTTATTTTCGGGCGCAGGGCGGCGCGGTCATCTTCGGATGAAATTTCAAGGGAAACCAGTACGGTGATGTTTCAATTCCGGGGCCGCAAGCCGGTCCTGATCGCCGCCGCCATGGGGCTGGCCCTGACCGCCTGCGCCGGCAAGAACAAGGCCAGGACCGACCTGTCTTATCAGGAGCGGCCAGTGGAACTGTTGTACGCCACCGGCGCAAAAAAGCTGGATGAGCATCAGTGGAGCGATGCCGCCCAGTATTTCGATGAAGTGGAGCGTCAGCACCCCTATTCCGAATGGGCCAGGCGCTCGATCCTGATGGAGGCTTTCTCCTATTACGAATCCAACAAATATGACGACGCGGTGTCGGCGGCGGATCGGTTTGTTTCGCTCTATCCCGGCAACCCGTCTGCACCTTACGCCTATTATCTTAAGGCCGTTTGCTATTTCGAGCAAATCGCCGATGTGAGCCGCGACCAGGGCACCACGCTGCTGGCGTTGAACGCCTTCCGCGAGGTTGAGAAGCGCTATCCCACCTCGGAATACGCCACGGACTCCAAGCTGAAGTCGGACATGATCCGCGACCAGTTGGCCGGTAAGGAAATGGCGGTCGGTCGCTGGTATCTGCGCCAGGGCATGCCAATTTCGGCCATCGGCCGATTCAAGACCGTACTCGACAAATATCAGACCACCAGCCATGCACCTGAGGCGCTTTATCGCCTTGTGGAATCCTATCTCACCCTGGGCCTTCGGGACGAGGCAGTGCGCGATGGCGCAGTACTCGGCTATAATTATCCCGGCGATCGTTGGTACAGCGAGGCTTATGCGCTTCTGACATCTAAGGGGTTAAAGCCTTCTGCGCCGCCCAAGCCCAAGCCCAAGGGCCAACTGACCCGCCTGGGCAAGGCCTGATCAAACCTATCTGACCCCTGTCGTTAGACGCCCCTCATGTTGACCGCTCTCAGCATTCGCGACGTGGTCCTGATCCAAGCGCTTGATCTGACTGTCGAGCCTGGGCTGACGGCTCTGACGGGCGAGACGGGGGCGGGGAAGTCCATCGTGCTCGACGCACTCGGCCTAGCGCTTGGCGCGCGAGCGGACGCAGGCCTAGTGCGGCGGGGCGCGGACCTGGCCGTCTGCACGGCCGTTTTCAGCCTGGCTCCGGACCATCCGGCTTTTTCGGTCTTGGACGCCAAGGGCCTCTTGGCCGATGGCGGAGACGAGGTAATTCTGCGGCGCCAGGTCTCGGCGGACGGTCGCTCCCGCGCCTATGTCAACGACCAGCCGACCAGCGTGGGCGTGCTGCGAGAGCTGGGCGCTCTGTTGCTAGAGGTGCATGGTCAGCATGACGCGGTGGGCCTGATGGACGCGCGGACACATCGGGGTCTGTTGGACAGTTATGGCGCGACAATGGCGGCGGTTCAGATCTGTCGCGCCCGCTGGGGGGAGTGGCGGACAGCGCTAGGATTGGCGGAGGCTCTGCGCGCCCGCGTGGCGCAGGATGCGGCGGAGGCCGAAGAGATCAGCCTGCGCCTGGCCGAATTGGATCGGCTTGACCCCAAGCCAGGCGAAGAGGCGGCGCTCGCCGACCGGCGCGCTCTGCTCGGCTCCTCTGAAAAAATCATGGACGATATTGTCGCCGCCCAGGAAGCCTTCACGGCTGGCCAACTCGCCCAGCGCCTCGCCCAGGCTGCACGCGCGCTGCAGAGGGCGTTGGACCGGGTGACATCCTCCGGTCGCGGGGGCGCTGCTCAGCCAGACGGCGGCGGCGGCCAGACGTCGGCCGTCCAGAAGCTGAGTGATGCGGCGGCGGCGGTGGAGCGCGCGCTGATCGAAACCGACGAGGCGTCTTCCGCCCTGGACCTGGCGGCCGAGGTTTTCGTCTTCGATCCGGCGAGCCTTGAGAAGACGGAGGAGCGTCTGTTCGCTCTCCGGGCGGCGGCGCGCAAGCTGAATGTGGCGGTGGAGGCCTTGCCTCAGCAAAGGATTAAGCTGGCCGAGGCTCTGCGCAGTCTTGAGACAGCGGATGCGGATCTCGCCGCTGCCGACGCTCAGGCGAAGTCGGCGGAAGTCGCCTACTGGACGGCGGCCCGCGCGCTTTCCGAGGCCCGTAAAGCCGCCGCGGCGCGCCTTTCGAAGGCGGTCGAGACGGAATTGAAACCGCTCAAACTGGAAAGAGCTCGGTTTCATGTGGCGGTCGATGCGCTGGAGCCGGATCGGGCGGGGCCCGACGGCGCAGATCGCGTCGCCTTTCAGGTCGCCACCAATCCCGGCGCGCCGTTCGGCCCTCTGGGCGATATCGCTTCGGGCGGCGAACTGGCCCGCTTCGCCTTAGCCCTGAAGGCGTCGTTGGCTGCGAGATCGACTGCGTCCGGCGAAGCGGGCGCGACGCCCGTTATGATTTTCGATGAAGTCGACCAGGGCGTCGGCGGCGCGGTTGCAGATGCAGTCGGTCTGCGCTTGAGGGGCTTGGCGCAAACGGCCCAGGTTCTTGTGGTGACGCATAGCCCCCAGGTTGCGGCCCGCGCAGATACTCATTGGCGTGTCTCGAAATCTATCTCGGCGGAGGCGACGACCACGGCGATAACGCTCTTGGACCAGATGTCGCGCGAAGAGGAAATCGCCCGCATGTTGGCCGGGGCCCAGGTGACGGACGCCGCACGCGCCGCCGCGCGTGAGCTCATGGCGTAATCGCCGCGCTTTAAAGCAAAATGCATTACAGCAAAAAAAGACCCCGCCGAAGCGGGGTCAAGTCATAGGGAGGAAACGCCCAAATGGGCACCTTCTATATGGCTGCTAATGTAAGCGGTGTCAATGGGATATTTGGACGGTGGCGTCTAATGCGTGACATTATAGTCGGGCTCGGCAGGGTTATTTCAACCAGCCCATGACGCCGCGATGTTGGATGCAGACGCCGCCAGGTGAATTGGCGTTGCTATAAGTTCCGTCCCTGCACCGCGCTGTGGCGCCGGAAGGTGCGGCATCGGGCCTGTCAAGCACGGCGGTCTGGGCCGCGTTCTGCTCGCGTAGGCATGAGACCATGAAGGTCTGATAGCTGAAGGCGCCAGCAGCGTTGGTCTTTTTCATCTCATCCCAGCGCCGCGTGCACTGCTGCGGCGTCGCCGCATGCACCGTGATGGCGGAGAGGCTCGCCGTCAAGAGAGCCGCCAGGGCGAGGAGAGGGCGGAGACACGTCAGCATACGCTGATTTTCGAAGTGTTCGGCCGGGCAATCAAGTCAACTTTACGCCGCTAAGGAGTCGTCTTCCGTAGCGCCATGGTTTGCAGCCGCCAGAAGCACGCCGGCGATCGCGCTGAGCAGGGCTTCAGCGCGAATGGGTTTGGAGACGTGCAGATCGGCGCCGGCCTCCAGGCTGGCGCGCACGTGTTCGCCGAGAGCGTTGGCGGTCAACATAATGATCGGAATGCGGGCGGCGCCTTGGCTCATTTCATCGGCGCGAATCTGTTGCGTGGCGGAAAGCCCATCAAGCTCAGGCATCTGCATGTCCATCAGGACAAGATCGAAGGGGTCGGCCGCTAAAGCCTCCAGCGCCGCCTTGCCGTTATCGACAATGGCGAGGTCAATGCCGACCGTCTCCAGGATCAGTCGGACGACGCGCTGGTTCGTCGGATGGTCCTCCGCCAAAAGGACCCGCACGCCGGTCAGGTCAAAGACGTCGCCGACCTCCTCGTCTTCACAAGACGAATCGGCCTGCACCCGTAGTAGAGGCAGAACAAAGGTGAAACATGCACCGGCGCCCGGCGTCGCATCGGCTTCAATCGCGCCGCCCATCAGCTCTACCAAGGATCGGCATATGGCTAACCCCAGACCCGTTCCGCCGAACCGGCGTCGGATCGAGACGTCGGCTTGCTCGAATCGGTTGAACAGACGCGCCTTAACCTCGTCATCAAAACCAATGCCGGTATCCTTCACCGTGAACCGGATGCCTCCCGCCCTAAGGCCCTCCACCCGCAGATCGACACGGCCCGCTTCCGTAAATTTGACCGCATTGCTGAGGAGATTGGACAGGACCTGGGTCAGACGAACCTCGTCGCCGACATACGCGCCGGACGCTTCGGGGTCGACATCCCAGCATAATATCACCCCTTTGGCCTCGGCGGATGCTTGATGTAATTCCGCAACTCGCGACACGAGAGTTTGCATCACCATAGGGCCGGCCTCTAGGCGCATTTCTCCGGCCTCGATTTTTGAAAAGTCGAGGATGTCGGTCAGCACCTGTTCGAGCAGACGACCTGACGAAACGATCAGCTCCGCCAGTTCGCGATTGCGATCTGTGATCTGCTCCGCCGCCAGCCGCTCCGACACGGCGATGACGCCGTTGAGCGGGGTGCGCAATTCGTGGCTCATATTGGCCAGGAAGCGCGATTTCTCGGTGTTGGCGCGCTCCAGTTCAGCCGTTCGATCCAGAACGCGTTGCTCCAGCGAGGAAAGAAGGTCATCCGCCCGGGCGCGCTCATCGCGTAAGGCGCGTGCTAAGACGCCGATTTCGTCATTGCGACGCTCCAGCCTTCCTGTGCTTGTTGCGCTGTCCGCTGCGCCGGGGACGCAGGATTCCGCAAGCCTTCGAAGCGGACGTACGATGGTTCGGTCGGATAGCAGAAGGATGGCGAGCGTTTGCAGGACTGAAAAGCCAAGGCCACAGACGAGAATCCAGAAGGCTGATCTGGCTGCGGACCAAGCCACGGCGGCAGCGGGATATCGGATTAACAGATACCAGCCCGGACCTTGTATCCGTCCATAGGCGACGAAATCACGATGGTCCGGCGTTACGATCACGCCGGAGTCTTTATGCTCTTTGGCGATTTGGCTGACAATGTCGCGAAGGTGGGTGCGCTGTTCATAGCCCGCGACCGCAGCCTCAGACATTTCGTTGATAGCCGCGCCGCCCGGATAGGCCAGAAGCGCGCCGTCGCTGCGCGCCACGAGGCTTTCGGCGCCGGGTAGGCTGGTCTTGACCATCGTCGACAGCATTTGGGTCAACTGAATGGTCGATCCGAAGGCGCCTACAAGCTGGCCCTTGATATAGACTGGGGTCATGCAGGCGTTAGACACGCGTCGCTTAGCTCTGTCCTGCAGTTGGGCTTGGAGCGAGGTACAGCGGGTTTCACCAAGCGGATTAACGTCCGGGAGAATGAAACGGCTCATCTCCTCATGACTGAAGTCCAGATCAGCCGGCGCGTCATGGCGATAAAACATCAAATGATCCGGCCGATTAGGGCCAAATATCACCACGCGATTATGCGGCGTATAGAAATAGAAGTTGTCATACGTGCCTTGAGAGGCCTTGCCGAAGCTGGCGACAATGCTGAACGAAGCAGCTAGCGCCCGCTTTTCAAGCTCGGGAATGTGGCGGCCATCGGCGATAAAGGCGCCCATGCCGTAATAGAAGCCGCCGGTTTTCAGGGGAAAACCTTCAAAGGCTTCCGGGCGGCTGCGCCGTGTGCCGTCGGGTTTGAGCGGCATGAATTTATCTAAGATGCCGTCCGCGTCGCCGGGGTGAAACCAATTCAGTCGGCGTTGAATCTCCAAACCCGCCGACCTTTGCAATTCCATCATCGGCGAAAAGCGGTGGCTGACATTGCTGGCGCGCTCTTGAACGTATTGTGACAGAAAGGCGATCTGTCGACGTTCGAGGTCTTGTTGAAATACAGCGAAGGCCGATAGCGACGCCGCGAGCGTCAGCACGATCGAGGTTGCGCCTAGACCCAGCAGGAAGTTCCGCGACAGGGACGAACGCAACGCTGACTCCGGCAATGACTGTAGAATCTACTGTAATGCGACAAAGGTTTCGGTAAGGTAACGGCGGAGCACATTATTTCGAATTCAAATTCGCAGTACCGATTTGTTCTATCCCTGACCAAACATGGATTGAAAAGCCACGCTGGCGGCGGCCGCTTTTTTTGGGCCAAGCACCGCAATGGCCGAGCGTCCATCCGCCTGCATTACGTCGCCCAGTCGGCGTATGTCGCCCGTCTCAACCGTGTCCAGGGCGTCAGAAAGGGCTTTGGGCGTAAAAAGCATGTTGAACAGAAGCGCTTGTCCCGCCGATTGCTCGGCCCGCGAAAGCGGAGACTCACGGGCCATGAAGAGGCTGGCCTTCAACTGGGCCTTGGCGCGGTTCAGCTCCTGCTCGCTAACGGTTTCAGTAAGAGCGGCGATCTGTTCGGCGACGAGCTTGGCGGTCTTGGCCGCGTCGGCGGCGGCTGTTCCCGCATAAACGCCCAGAACGCCGCAATCCTCATAGTTCTCGCTATAGGCGTCGATGGCGTAGGCTAGGCCCCGCGCCTCCCGCGCCTCCTGGAATAGGCGAGAGGACATGCCGCCCCCCAGGGCTTCAGCAAACAGACGGCTGGTGAAATAATCAGGGGCGCGCGCCCCGACCGAGGGCATAAGGATGACAAGCTGGGCCTGTTCCAACCGTCGCGTCTCCACCGTCTCGGCCGTGGAAAACAGGGCCGGACGGGGCGGGGCGAGTCCCTCCGCGACACCGGTCCCGCGCTCTTGCTCGGCGTCTGCGAACTGGGCCTCGGCTAGGGCCAGGAGTTCGTCCTCATCAACGGCGCCGGCGGCGCTGATCACGATCCGCTCAGGGGCGTATAGCGCCCGGTGATAAGCGCTGAGGGCGGCGACGGTGGCGTGGCCCAGCGTCTCCACCAAACCCAGTATGGGACGGCCAAGGGCCTGATCTGGAAAGGCGCAGCCCTGAGCGAGGTCGAACACGCGGTCATCCGGCGCATCTGCCGCCTCGGCGATTTCTTGGGCGATGACGGCCTTTTCGCGCTCAAGATCATCGGCGTCCAAGGTGGGCCGGCGCACCAAATCGGCCAATACGTCCATGGCTGTGGCCAAGCCGCCCTTAAGGCAGCGAACCTGATAGCTGGTGCGCTCATAGCCTGTTGCGGCGTTGATATAACCGCCGGTCTGCTCGATCGTCTCGACAATCTCGCGGGCGGATCGGTCGCCCGCGCCCTTGAACACCATGTGCTCCAGAAGATGCGACCAGCCATTATGGCTCGCGGTTTCCCAGCGCGCGCCGCCCTGGACCACGATGCTGAGCGCCAGGCTTTCCAGGCCGGCCATGGGGTCGCAGACGACGCGGACGCCATTGCTCAGTCGATGCAGTCGTGCTGTCGTCACGCCAACTCCTGGGCCTTAGGCCTGCTAACTGCCCTTGGCGAAGCGACGTATATAGGTCTTTACGGCGTCTGCGTCCGCCGGCAGGCGATCAATCCGTTCGGGTTTATTAAATAGGCCACGACTTTTGGCGTTGTTTGAGGGCGCTTCACCTGTGGCGGCCGCCACCGCTTCTGGAAACTTGGCCGGATGGGCGGTAGAAAGCACAACGGTGGGCGCAACGGCGGCGTCATGCACTCTGTGCGCCGCCGCGATCCCCACCGCCGTATGAGGGTCGATTCGCGCGCCGGTCTCATTCAGGGTGGCGATAAGGGTGCGACTGGTCTCTCCTTCACTAACGGATTCGCCGGTGAACAGGTCCGTCATAAAGCTGTGCGTTTGAGGCGGCAGATCGATGGCGCCCTCGGCGGCGAAGGCGCGAAAAGCGCGCGCGGTCTCCAGACCGTCGCGACGGGCGGCTTCGAAATAGAGCCGCTCGAAGTTAGAGGCGACTTGAATATCCATGGCCGGGCTTTGGGTGGCGTGAACCGCGCCGCGGCCATAGCGCCCTGTGGCGAGTGCGCGGGCGAGGATATCATTGCTGTTCGTCGCCACCACCACCTGGTGCATGGGCAGGCCCATGGCATGGGCGACATAGGCGGCGAAGGCGTCGCCGAAATTGCCGGTTGGGACAACAAAGCGCGGCGCGATCTGGGGCGCGCCCAGGGCGGCGGCGCTGGTGACGTAATACACCGCCTGGGCGGCGATCCTGGCCCAGTTTATCGAGTTGACGCCGGACAGGTCCACATCGCTGCGGAAGGCGGTGTCGGCGAACAGCGATTTGACGATGGCCTGGCAGGCGTCAAAGTCTCCGGCCACGGCGACCGCGCGCACATTGGCGTCCGTGGGCGTGGTCATGAACCGGCGCTGGACTTCGCTGATCCGCCCCTCCGGGAACAGGGCGACAATGCGGGCATGGCGCGCGCCGCGAAACGCCTCCACCGCCGCCCCGCCGGTGTCGCCCGATGTGGCGCAGACGATGGTCAGGGTCCGCCCGCTGCGCTTCAGAACCGCATCATAAAGCCTCGACAGGATTTGCATGGCCACATCCTTGAAGGCTAGGGTCGGGCCGTGGTGCAGTTCCAGCAGCCAAAGGCCGGTATCGAGTTGAACGAGCGGCGCGACGGCGGGGTGGGCGAAGCTGGCGTAGGCCTCCGCCGTCATATGGCGCAGATCCTCCAGGCTGAAGGCGTCGCCGGTAAACTTGGCCAGAACCTGGGCCGCCGCTTCCGCATAAGGCGCATGGCGAAGTCCGATGATCTCTTCAGCGGAAAAGCTCGGCCAAGTCTCTGGTATATAAAGGCCGCCGTCGGGCGCAAGGCCCGCCAGGAGTACGTCTGCAAAGCCGGTGGGCGGCGCCCCGCCCCGGGTGGACACGTAGTTCATGGCCGTCAAACTCTTGAAGGCGGGTCGTCGGCGACCGATGCGGGCGCACGCACAAGGCCCGCGACATAGACGCCGAGAAGGCCGAGCGCCAGACCAAACCAGGTTAAGGCGTAGCCAAGATGGTTGTTGGGAATGTCCGTCGGCAGGGCGGCCGGGATGGGACCGCCGTCTTGGGGCCTCGGGCTTTCCAGCATGAGGAAAACCGGCGCAGGCTTCGGCGCGCCCAGCGCCTTGGCCATGGCCGAGATATCGCGGCTATGCCAGTCATTACCGGCGACATCGCTCGGGGGTGTAAGCCAGTTACGGCTCTCCGCGCGGCGCAGGACGCCGATCACGGGTTGGCGCAGGGGCTCGGACGGCGCGCGCGCACTCGCTGCGCCATCGGGACTAAAGCCGCGATCTACCAATATGGACTGAAATAGCCCCCCCGCTAACGGGCAGGCGGTGACGAGGCGTCGCCCCATCACGCCTCCCAGGACGGCATAGACGCGCAAGTTACGCGTCTGTTCCAAGGTGGGGCAGTCGATCTGAACCCGCACGTAATCCACCTGACCGGGCCTCAGTTCGTGAAGCCGGTGATGTTCAAGGCGTTTCAGCACAGAGTTTACTGGCGCCGCCGGCGCACTCTGGAGCACTGCGATCTGGGCGAGGAGAGCCTGCTTCCAAGCTAGGCGCTCAACCTGCCAAACACCTAGTGAGACGAGGATTATCACGCCGACCCCTGCGGCAAGCGCGGGTAGCGGACGAAACGCCTGGCCTGCCCGGCTGATAAGGCTGCCAGCCGTCATGGCGCGCGGCCGACGCCCGGACTCAGGGTCAACCGCCTGGCGCGCCTTGGAACACCACGTAGATGAAGGCGAACAGGAAAAGCCAGACCACATCCACGAAGTGCCAGTACCAGGCAGCCGCCTCGAACCCGAAGTGCTTTTTCGGGGTGAAGGCCCCGCCTAGCAGTCGGAACAGGCAGATCGCCAGGAAGATAGTGCCGATCATGACGTGAAAGCCGTGGAAGCCCGTGGCCATGAAGAAGCTGGAGCCATAGAGACCGGCGCTGGTGGAAACCGGATTGAAGAACAGCTTCTCGGAGATAATCTCGCGATACTCATAGGCCTGGACGCAACTGAACAGGGCCCCGAGAATGATGGTTAGGATCAGGCCGTTGCGGGCCTCCTTGCGGTCGCCGGTCTGGATGGCGTGGTGCGCCCAGGTGACAGTCGTGCCGGAAAGCAGCAGCAGCAGGGTGTTGATCAGGGGGAAGTGCCAGGGATCGAGCGTCTCCACCCCCTTGGGCGGCCAGGCGGTCCAGGCGGCGCGAACCTCGTCAATCGGCGAGTGGGTGCGCGCGGCGTGGAACAGGGCCATTTCGAAGAAGATCCAGAACCAGGCGACAAAGAACATGATCTCGGACAGGATGAACAGGATCATGCCGTAGCGCAGGCCTAGCGACACGACGGGCGTGTGATCGCCCTCATTGGCCTCCTTGGCCACGTCGGTCCACCAGCCGGCCATGGTGAAGACGATCCCGGCCAAGCCGAAGGCGAGCAGCCACCAGGTGCCGTGCGGCATACCGAACAGACCCTTCAGCAAGGTCACGAGGCCGATGGCGGTGACGGCGCCGAAAATTGACCCGATCAGTGGCCAGGCGCTGGGCTTTACCAGGTGATAATCGTGATGGACGGTATGATCGGCCATGGGGGCGGAAAACCTCTCGCGCGACTTTGGCGGGTGGGGGGAGGTCGACGCGAACGCCGTTCCCGAACTTTGCGCTACGCTATAGCCCCGCCCTACCGCCAAAGCCAAGGGGCGGCATGCAGATCGCGCTAAGCTTTTGGCGAAACAGGCTGGACGGTCGCGGTCTGACGCGCCGCGGATTTCACGGGATAGAAGGTGTAGGATAAGGTTACTTCCTGAAACGGTTTGGTGTCAGGGTCGGCGGCGAAGGCGGGTTCGACGAAATAGATCACCGGAAAGCGCACATGGGCGCCAGGCTGGATGGTCTGGTTGTCGAAGCAGAAGCACTGGGTTTTTAGAAAGTAAGGCCCGGCGGACTCGGGCACGATATTGTAAGCTGCGCGGCCGGTCAGGGCCGTGGTCCCGTGATTGGTCACGTCGAAAAAGGCCAGACCCGCGGCGCCGATCTTCAATGTCTGGCTGCCTTGCTCGGGCGTAAAGGTCCAGGGCAGGTCGCGCACATTGGCGTCGAAGCGCACCGTGATCTCGCGATTCAGCACCACCCTTGGGGCCCGCTCTGCACGGCGGGCTGTGCCGTTGAAGCCTGTCGCCTGGCAAAAGGCCCGATAAAAGGGGACGGCTGCATACGCCGCGCCGATCATGGCCAGGGTCGCCCCGGCGCAGATCAGGGCGGTCAGGCGGCGGCCGCGTCCCGGGCTCTTTATCGGCGGCTCAGGCGTGGTGGACATTGCCGGCGAGCTTGACGATGCTGTTGATGAACACCAAGGCCACAAACGCCAGCAGGGCTACGGCGATCATCAGGCTGCGATTGCGCCGCGCCTTGGCGGCGACGGGGCCTTCCCCGAACGGATCACTGGGCGAGCCCTTGGGCGGCGGCAAATCTAGAGAAGGGTCGGTCAAAGATGCAATCCTGAAAGGCCCGCGGCCCGCACGCCATGCTCGATCAGGAGCGCGGCGAACAGGCCGAAGAGATAGAAGATGGAGACGGCGAACAGGTCGCGTGCGACCTTCGCCCCTTCCGCTACCTTATATAGGGTCTCCCGCTTGGGCTGGGGCCCTTCGGGCGTCTTTTCTCCGGCCTGGCTTAGGAGGAGACGCAGGGCCAGGGCGACGAAGGCCACGCCGCCGATAATCGACACAACTGCGTAAAGCGGGCCGCCCAGGCCTGTGAACAGGGGGGCTACACCCAGTAGCGCCAAGGCGATGCTGTAGGCGAAAATCTGGCGCCGCGTGGATTTCGCCCCCTTTACTACCGGCATCATGGGCACGCCGGCCTTGGCGTAGTCCGTCGTCGTATAGAGCGACAGGGCCCAGAAGTGCGGCGGGGTCCAGATGAAGATGATGGCGAACAGGAGCCAGGCGTTCAACGGCGCATGGCCGCTGGCCGCCGCCCAGCCAAGCACCGGCGGCAATGCGCCCGCCGCCCCGCCGATGACGATGTTCTGCGGCGTCGCCCGTTTGAGCCAGACGGTATAGACGAGCCCGTAGAAAATGATGGTGAAGGCCAGAATGGCGGCGGAGAGCGTGTTGACCGCAAGGTCCATCAGCATGACGGAGAAGAGGCTGAGCACCACGCCGAAACCCGTGGCGTCGGCGCGGGAGATCAGGCCCTTGGGCACCGGCCGGTTCTTGGTCCGCTTCATCAGGGCGTCAATATCGGCGTCATAAGCCATGTTGAGCGCACCGGACGCGCCAGCCCCCACTGTGATGCAGAGGATGGCGATAAAGGCCGTGACGGGGTGGATAGGCTGGTCCGCGCAGAACAGGCCGGTCAGGGCCGTAAAGACAACCAGCGACATGACCCGGGGCTTCAACAGAGCCAAATAGTCGCCAAAGCCGGCCGGCGAGATTTGCATCGGCTTGGCCGTCGTGTCGGTGGCGGCGGGGTTGGGCAGGGAGGCCGCGAGGGCGTCGCTCATGATCGCAGGGTTCCAGCGCGCCGGATGCGCTTACAAAAAACGAGAAAGGCGCGGCGTCTTACGCACGCCGCGCCTTAAAACGCTCAAATCCCGCCGGGTTCAAGACCCTGTAAGGTAACCCCCGGCTAGGACGCCCTTAGTGAGCTTCCGTCGCAATGACGGGCAGCTCGTTGAACTGATGGTAGGGCGGGGGAGACGACAGGGTCCATTCCAGCGTCGTGGCGCCCTCGCCCCAAGGGTTAGCGACAGCCGCGCGACGGCGGACAATGGCCTCCAAAAGCATGGCCATGAAGACCAGAGTGGCCACGGCGGCGATCACATAGCCGATGGAGGACACCTTGTTCCAGTGCGCGAAGGCTTCGGGATAGTCCACATACCGGCGCGGCATGCCCTGGGCGCCCAGAAAGTGCATGGGGAAGAAGACAATGTTCACGCCGATGAACATCAGCCAGAAATGGAGCGCGCCTAACGCCTCATTATACTTCACGCCCCACATCTTCTCGAACCAGTAGTAGAAGCCCGCGAAGATGGCGAAGACAGCCCCAAGGCTCAGCACATAATGGAAGTGAGCCACCACATAGTAGGTGTCATGGAAGGTGTAGTCCATGCTGGCGCTGGAGAGCACAACGCCGGTGACGCCCCCGACGGTGAACAGGAAGATAAAGCCTATGGCGAACAGCATGGGGGTCTTGAAGTCGATGGAGCCGCCCCACATGGTCGCGATCCAGCTAAACACCTTAATGCCGGTGGGTACGGCGATGATCATGGTTGCGGCGGAGAAATAGGCCTGAAGGTCCAGGTTCATGCCCGTTGTGAACATGTGGTGAGCCCAGACGACGAAGCCCAGAACGCCGATGGCCACCATGGCGTAGACCATGGCCAGATAGCCGAAGACGGGCTTTCTGGAAAAGGTCGCCACGATGTGGCTGACCATGCCGAAGCCAGGCAGGATCAGGATGTAGACTTCCGGGTGGCCGAAAAACCAGAACAGGTGCTGGTACATGGTCGGATCGCCGCCGCCCGCAGGGTTGAAGAAGCTGGTGCCGAAATTACGGTCGGTCAGCAGCATGGTGATGGCGCCCGCCAGGACCGGCAGGGAGAGCAGCAGCAAGAAGACCGTCACCAGCACCGACCAGACGAACAGCGGCATGCGATGCAGAGTCATGCCCGGTGCGCGCATGTTGAAAATGGTGGTGATGAAGTTGATGGAGCCCAGGATCGAACTTGCGCCTGCCAGGTGAAGCGACAGGATGGCCAGATCCATGGCCGGCCCGGTATGGCCCGTTGTCGATAGCGGCGGATACATGGTCCAGCCGCCGCCGAAGCCCTTGCCAGGGCCGCCGTCGACGGTGAGCGAGGTGACCAGCACGACAAAGGAGAAGACCAGCAGCCAGAACGAAATATTGTTCATGCGCGGGAAGGCCATGTCCGGCGCGCCGATCATGATGGGCACAAAGAAGTTGCCGAAGCCGCCGATCATGGCCGGCATGACCATGAAGAAGATCATGACCAGAGCGTGGGCGGTGACGACCACGTTATAGCCGTGCTTGGACGCCTCGATCAGGCCGAGCTTGGCGAGGAAGGAGTTGGCCAGCGGCGAGCCCGGCGCAAAGACCTGAATGCCCGGTTCCGCCAGCTCCCACCGGATCAGGCCGGACAGGGCGCCGCCCACCAGCCCCGCGAAGATGGCGAAGATAATGTAGAGGATGCCGATATCCTTGTGGTTGGTCGATAAGAACCAACGCGTGAAAAACGGCGGGACGTGGTCATGACCGGCATGGCCGGCGTCGGCGGTATGGGCTGGGGTCGCCATGTGGGGAGTCCTTTAGCCTCGTTCCTTGGTAAGCGGTCTGATGATCAGACCGCAGTTTGCTTCAATTCTATCTTAACTGCGAGAAGAAAGGCCGGCCTGAACGGCGGCGTCCGCAGTTTTTTTCGCATCCGCAGCAGGGACGGCCGCCGCCGCAGGAGGTGCGGCCGGCGCTGGCGTGGCGCCAGCGATCTTGCCGCCGTGGGCACCGACCCAGGCGTTAAACTTGCCTTGATCCACCACGTCGATCTCGATGGGCATGAAGGCGTGGTTGACGCCACAGAGCTGGTCGCACTGGCCGTAATAGACGCCCGGCTTTTCGGCTTTGAACCAGGTTTCGTTCGCCTTGCCGGGGACGGCGTCGGTCTTCAAACCGAAGGCGGGATTGGCGAAGTCGTGGATCACGTCCGCGCCTGTGACGATCACATGCACCACCTTGCCCACAGGCACGACCATGGGATTGTCCACCGCCAAGCGGTAAGGGAGGGATGCGGCCTTGGCCTTATCTTCCGGCAGCATGTTGGAATCGAAGTTGAAGCCGCCCTGGTCGGGATAGGCGTAGGACCAGTACCACTGATTGCCCGTCACCTTCACCGTCAGGTCAGGCTTTGGCATGTCGTGATAAGCGAACAAGAGGCGGAAAGAAAAGATGGCCAAAAACAGCAGGATCAGCACCGGCGCCGCCGTCCAGATCACCTCCACGGTCGAATTATGTGTGAACTGGGCCGGCACCGGATTGGCCCGCTTGTTGAAGCGGATCATGACGTAGAGCAGCAGGAACAACACCAACAGGGTGATGCCCACGATGATCGGCATCAAAATGTCGTCGTGGAAAAAAATCGCCTGACGTTTCAGGGCGTCGCCCGCCGGCTGAAGGCCGATACCGCCAGGCGTCGGCTGCCCAAGCAAATCCGCTGCATAGACCGGCAAGGCGATGGCCGCCGCCGTCATCGCCAGCCCCAGACGCCCCGTCCAGGTTGAAACGACCTTGGTTGCTGAACGCGTGTTCGTCACGGCGTCTGTGCTCCGGTTAAAGTTGGGATCGATTCACGCGCGAATACAGGGTGAAGCGCCGCATTGTGCGGTGCAAATAGCCCCTATGCCTGCGCTTGCCAAGCCGGCCAAACGCGCGAATGGTCGCTTTGTCTTGACGTTGACGTAAGGGTCATCTATGTCGCCGCCAGGGAGATCGTTCATGCCGACCAGTCTTCGCCGTCCAGAGCGAACCTTTTCGATCCGGCAATTGTGCCGTGAATTTGGCGCCACCCCGCGCGCTTTGCGGTTTTATGAGGACAAGGGCCTGCTTTCGCCGCGGCGCGAGGGCCTTAATCGAATCTACAGCGGCCGGGATCGCGCCCGGCTCAGCCTCATCCTGCGTGGCAAGCGGGTTGGGTTCAGCCTGATCGAAATCGGAGAGATGCTCGATCTTTATGATCGGGATGAGAGCCACGCCGCCCAGATGGTGGCCTCGCTCGGCAAATTTCGCGAGCGAATCGGCGCTCTGCGTCAGCAACGAGACGATATAGACAGCGCTATTGAAATGCTCTCAGACGGGTGCCGCTGGCTGGAAGGTCGGCTGGCCGACGTCCGGCCCGACCTGTTGCCCAGCGCCGACGACTATAACGCCGTCCTGCGCGCCCGTCTGACGGATCAGGGTATGGGCGATCACGATTCCGCCGTGGCTGCCGAATAGACTGTCGTGAATCTAGAACAAGACTGACCAAAAATCGGAGTGACTCGTCCCATGGCTTACCGCGCCCCCGTTCGCGACCAGGTTTTCATCCTGGGCGATGTGCTGAACATCGACGCCCAGTCTAATGTCCAAGGCTTTGCCGACGCCTCTCTTGAGACGGTTGAGCAGATCCTGGGCGAGGCGGCCAAGTTCTGTGAGGAGGTTCTGGCCCCTCTGAACGGGGTCGGCGACAAGGAAGGCTGTCATTGGTCGCAGGATAATACCGTGACGACGCCCAAGGGGTTCAAGGCGGCTTACACCCAGATGGTCGAGACCGGCTGGTC
>Ga0116226_10000601_pt1 | contig 30793 bp, 21 predicted proteins | sample S1TSphfallax_FD_89692 | JGI IMG/M metagenome (GOLD analysis project Ga0116226, IMG submission 89692) | Host-associated microbial communities from peat moss isolated from Minnesota, USA - S1T2_Fa - Sphagnum fallax MG | ecosystem: Host-associated > Plants > Peat moss > Unclassified | place: USA...
CACCGTTTGGGACACCTACGACGATATAGTCGAGGCCTGCAAAGTCGCGTGGAATTGGTTGATCGCCGATCCCCCGCGCATCCGCTCAATCGGAACCCGCAATTGGGCGGCGGTCAATGTCTACGACGGTTGGTATTACTGCGGCGCGAGGTTTGCCGTGACTTTGCCGATAGATTCGCCGGAGAGAAGGCGCTCGACCGCTTCGTAAATGCTTTCTAGGCCACGGAAATCAACCGAGTCGAAGCAAACGCGGAGCGCGCCCTCTGCCTGAAGCGCAAATAACTTTGAACGCGCGGCGGGCCAAAGATCGGGAAGCAAGCCATTCATGAAGCCGCGGATGGAGGCCCCCTTGTAGTAGAGCTTATGGACGATGCGGGGGGCGGTGACGATCTCGGGCTTGCCCTCCAGATCCTGCGCGGCGCCGCCCGCGACAAGTCTTCCGTGCACGGCAAGATTGTCGAGAAAGGCGTCGAAAATCGCACCACCCACCGTGTCGATCGCCACGTCCAGCCGGTCGCGATAGGCGTTCTCCAGCACGGCGGCCACGTTCTCGCTGCGGTAATCGATCACGTGATCGGCGCCGAGGCTGCGAACGAAAGCAGCTTTTTCAGCGCCTCCACAAATAGCTATCACATGGCAATGCCGCAGCTTCGCGAGTTGCACGAGCAGATGACCGAGGCCGCCGGCGGCAGCCGAGATGGCGACTGTTTCGCCCTCGCGCACGGCACCAACATGCTCGAGCGCCAGAAGTGCCGAGACCCCCGTGGAGGCGAGGGCGAGCCAGGTGCGATCAGGCGAAGGCGCTTTGGTAAAATTTGAGGCAAGCCCGGTATTAGCCTCCCGGTAGCCGCCGGTGAAGCGCGTGGTGATCGCGGAGTCACCCGGTGCGAATTGCGTGACACCCGCGCCGACGCTCTCGACAACGCCAATCGCCTCCACCCCCGTAAAACTGGGCAGGCCGATCCTGACATAGTCGACTGCGTTGCGGGCGATCTGGGTATCGAAAATCCCGTTGATGCCGCACCAAAGGTTGCGGACGGTGAGTTCGCCTGGGCCGGGCAATCTCGGTTCCAAGGGCACGATCTCGGTGGCGTCCCTGAATGTCTTGGCGAAACGCTCGAGGCGGATGGCGCGCGGCGCCGGCGAACTCATGCGGTGGGGCCGGGATCTAGGCCCAGCACGCCGGGGTTCAGCGCGCCGCCCGGATCGAGGTAGGATTTCAGCTCCTCCACAAGCGACCAGGCAGTGGCATCCAGGGTTTGCCGGTAGGGGTAGGTGCGGCCAATCTGGAAGTGTGCGCAGCCGAAACGGGTGAACACGCCCAGCACCTGGGCGCGGGCTTCCTTCACAAGGTCGGCCGCCACGGCATTGGGGTGATGCGACGGCAGGCGGGCGAGATGGGCGGGTTCAACGGCCTGGTCATGCACGGCATAGCGCTCGTCCGGCCAGTAAAACACCGGCTCGATAGTGATGGCGTTGGTTTCGAGATGGGTGAAGAGATAGCCGGTAAAAATGCCGGCTTTGGCGAAGCTGTTGGCAAAGCTGGCGAATACGGCTTGCAAGGCGGTGAATATGGCGGGCGCCTGCGAGAGCGCGGCATGGCCGTGGATTGGGGCCCAGCGCTCGCCCTCCGGCCCGAGCACGCTGTTCAGCGGCGGGAAAGGCTGGGCGCGGATAACGCGCGCGATCGTGTTTCCGATCTCCTGCCCGCCTTCCGCAAAGGCGATGCGCCGCGCCTCCGCCACATCCTGCTTCACCCCTGCCGCCGAACGGCCCTCGAAGACCAGATGCAGGGGGTAGCCATCGTCCGGAATAAAATTTCGGCCGCCGCGCACCACGCGCAGTGCCGCCATCGCGCCGGCGACAAGGGATTTCTCCCTTGCGGCCACGGCACCCAGGGTTTTCACGTCGCCTGCGAGGGAGGCGCGCTTCATGCGCACGCGCGTCAGGCCAGGATCGAAGGCGCAGCTTTCGCTGGCCAGGCCGGCGCGGGCCACTTCGGCGAGCGCGCGCAGCATGGCTTCGCCGGTGGGGAAAGCGAAGGATGCGTAGCCTTCATGCGCCGGCGCGCGCATCAGGCGCAGGGTGATTTCCGCCTTGATGCCGAACACGCCGCAATCACCGCAGAACAGGCCGGCGAGGTCGGGCCCGTAATGGCGATAGAAGGGCAGGGGTTCGGCACCGCCGGCATCTGGCCGTCGCGCGCCGGTGCGCAGGATCCGCCCATCGGCCAGAACGACGGCGAGCGCCACGACACTTTCGCTGGAGGTGCCGTACTGGCCGGCGCCGAACATTGCGTTCAATTGTGACAGCCCGCCGCCGATGGTGGAGACCAGGCCCGACATCGGGCCCCAGAACGGGGTGCGAAGGCCAAGCGGCGCCAATGCCGCGTTGAGGGCCGACCACGTGCAGCCCGCTTCAACGGTAACCACCATGTCGTCGGGCCGAATGGCGAGGACTCGGTTCATCCGCGTCATGTCCAGGCTGATCGTGTTGGGCTGGGCCGGGATGTAGCCGCCCGTATAACTCATTCCGGCGCCGCGCGGGGCCACGTTGAAACCCGCTGATGTGATCGCCGCGAGCGCCCGGGAGAGCTCGCCCGTAGATCCGGGTGCTGCGATCAGCGCGGCGGTGGCGGCCCCGCGCGACCAGATATCGGCGCTATGCAGATCGAGATTCTGCGCGTCGGTGCTGATATGGTCGTCGCCGACGATGGCGGCGAGCGCTGTGCGCAGGCCCGGCAGGCCGGGGGCGATGTTGGAGTGGTCGTCCGGCATGGCTTGGGTATCCTGTTTGAACCGCGGCGCGGATCAGCCAGCGTCCTGCGGGGACGCGTGCATGCGCGGGGTGGAGATAGCGTTGGCGGCGGCAAGCACATAGTGCGTGACACGGGCCCGTGACCTTGTGTGCGGGCGGCTGACGGCCTGAGTGGGCTCGCTGTTGGACACCGGGGCGGGGAGGCGCGCGCTGCCCGACGCATAGTCCCGCACCCGTATTGCCAGAAGCCGCCTGATGTCGGCTTTGCTGTCGTTGGCAAGGCAGGTTGGGATATGCACGGAGATCGCGTGTGGCGCATTGGATGAGGCGCTGGCCGGGGCGGCGATAATTTCCGTGCCTCGGCAGGTGGGATGCGCGCCGGTGAGCAGGCCGGTGCGGCGGACGGTTTCGATGCTGGCGAAGGTGGAGGCGGTGTCGAATGCCTTCCGGGCGCCGGCGTCGCGTTGCCAGGTTTCGGTTTCCCGCAGCATGGCGGCAACCTCGCCATCTTTCATCTGCGCAAGGATGACCAGGCCGGAGATGGATGTGGCCAGCGGCGCGCCGACCGATCGTGCTGGTGCCGCGACCAGGGGGAATTTCCCTTGCTGCAGGGCAAGCGTGTTGACAAAAAGCGACATGCGGGCGGAGACCGCGACTATGTGCCCGGTCTCGCGGGCGATCAGTTCCGCCAATGAGCCGAGATGGCCGTGCTCGCGTGGGGCAGGGCATAGCCAGGCGGTGAGATCGAGCATCTTGGTGGTTGGGAAATACGTCATGTCTGTCGGGTCGAAACCCAGATAGCCGAGTTCGCGCAGGTTCTGCAGGACGGCAACGACGCTGGAATGCGGCGCATCCAGCCGCCTGCTGAGCTGAGTGGCATTGGCTGGTTCGCGCGCTTCGCGGAACACCTCCAAAACCGCGAAGGCGCGGCCGACCGATCGGCTGATTGAGACTTTCATGGAGGCTGATTTACGCCTCGCGGTCCTATCTTGCAGAGGCGGTTCGGCGACATGTCCGCAATGCGGGCTTGGCCAGACGGGAAGAATAATCTTTGTCTTACGAAAAGGATCAAGCCTGCCAAGCGGGAACCAGAAGATTTCCGTTCTTTCGCACGCTCACCGTGACCGGCCTTGGCCGTTATCTTACCGCCCGCACCGAGGAACAACCGCCTCTTGGTTCTTTTCTTCGGAAAAGAACCACTGCCTTACCTGATATCCTGGGCCCTCGGGTTAGGACCCGGATTACCAAGCGCTGCGCCACTCAAGCCTTGCAATGCCAGCCCATGGCCCACCTCGCGCACCACCATCTCCTTCAGGCGCTGTGCAGTGGCAACGCGCATGTAGCGCAAGGTGAGTGTTGGCAAGGCGGCAAGCTGGGCGGCCAGCGCACGGGCGCGGGGCATCAGCGCTTCCGGCGTCAGCACTTCGTTCACCACGCCGAGCCGCAGCGCTTCTTCTGCACCGATCTTTTGCTGTGTCGCGAGGAAATATCGGCCGCGCACAGGGCCGAGCACGTGGGGCCACAGCACGTGCACGCCATCGCCGGGAACGAGGCCGAAATTGAGGTGCGGGAGATCCTGGAACACCGCCGTATCCGAAGCGAGGACGGCATCGCAGGTGAGGATATATTCGCTGTGCACGAGCGCCGGGCCGTTGACCGCGGCGATCACCGGCACGTCGATATCAAGAAGGTTCTGCAGAACTTTCTTGCCTTCCCAATACACACGGTCCCAGTTGCGGGGAATCGTGAAATCATCGGCTTCTGTCGCCTGACTTTCATCGAAGGCGGCAATCCAGCTATCGCCGGTGCCGGTAAAGATCATCACTCGCGTCTCGGGGTCGCGGCTGATGTCGTAGAATGCATCCACCATGTGCTCGTGCGTGCGCGGGCCGAACAGGCAGGGGCCGCCCCGCGTGTGCAGCCGCACTTCGAGAATGCCAAGCGCATCGCGTTGCATATGCAGCTGCTCGTATTTGGTAAAATAGGCCGGTTCCAAGCAGGCGCGCTCCGCGTTGTGTGGAATTGTATCTGCGCCCAGTCGCTCGCGGCACCAACGCGCCGCCAAGATCTATCCACGATTCGGACGTGCGGACATGCGAATTTCCGACTGTTGCACGGCAGGCGATGCTGTTTTGGAGAACAAACTTCCTGTAGGCGCCCCGCAATGCGGACACGCCGCCCAATGCGTTGGCATGCGGTATCGGCTCGGTTCTAGACCACCATGGATGTCGTATGGAGGACGCCGTTTCAATGCAGAAGGTCGAGCGTCGCTTCGTTGATGTGGGCGGGCGGCGTGTGCATTACCGCCGTGTCGGGATCGGGCCGCCCGTGGTGATGCTGCATGCCTCGCCCGCGAGTTCCGAGATGCTGTTGGGCGAGATGCGCGCGGCCTCGGCGTATTTCACCTGTTTCGCCTTCGATATGCCAGGGTTTGGTGATTCGGATGCGCTTCAAGTCAACCCCGTAGCCGTACGCGATCTCGCGGCGGCCACGGCCGAGGCGATGCAGGTGCTGGCCTTGCCGCCATGCCCGGTATACGGCACCCATTCAGGTACTGCGTTGGCACTGGAACTTGGCGTCGGCTGGCCGGAAATGGTGACCGGCCTCGTTCTAGACGGTGTGCCGCTCTTTACCGATGCCGAGATGGAAGAATTTTTTACCGACTATTTCACGGCCTTTTTGCCCGATCCGCTCGGCGCCCATTTCACCAGCACATGGATACGGTTTCGCGATCAGTTTACCTGGTTCCCTTGGCTTTCGCGCGATGTCCGCCGGCTGAATGCCATCGATCGCCCGGCCGCCGCCGATATCCAGCAATGGATGATGATGTATTTCCGGGGTTTTCGTACCTCGCTGCCGGCCTATCGCGCCATCTGCTATTACGGTGCCGCGCTGCTGCGCGCAGCCGAGGCAATTGCGATGCCTGCGGTTTTTACAGCGACCAGCGAAGACATGCTGTTTGGCCATCTGGACCGGTTGCCGCCGCTGAAGCCTGGTCAGCGTATCGTTCGGCTGCCATCCGACATCGCGGCGAAACACGCGGCGATCGTGGATTTTCTGCGCAGCATGCCATTGGCGCCGCCGGCGCCGATGCCTGCCCCCACGGGGATGGCAGGGCGCGATCCGGCCATACAGTTTCTGGATACCGAGGATGGCCAGATATTCATCCGCTGCTTTGGCGATTGTGCCAAGCCGGCTGTGGTGCTTTTGCACGATGCGCCGGGCACCGGGTTGAAACTGCAGGAATTGGCGAGGCACCTTTCTGCCGACGCCTATGTGATTTTGCCCGATTTGCCTGGTACCGGCGAATCGGATGCGCCTTCGGAGGACAGGCCTATCCTTGAGGTGTCGGCCGACGCAATTTTGGCGATCGCCGATACGCTTGGGCTAGAAGGGTTTGCCGTAGCCGGCTTCGGCTGCGGTTGCGCCGTGGCCGCTGTTTTGGGCGCGCGTGGCGATCCGCGGCTAACATCGCTGCTGTTGCAGAACGTGCCAGTGGCCGACGCGGCAGCTTCGGCTGCCATCGCGCCGACCATCGAGCTGTCGCCGGAAGGTGCGCACTGGCTGCAAGTTTGGCTGATGCTGCGCGACGCGGAGATCTATCGCCCCTGGTTCGATGGGCGTGTAGCGGCGCAACGTGCGTCGCAAGGCAATTTCGATGCGGACTGGCTGCACGAGCAGACATTTGCGCTGATGAAGTCACGCCAGACGTATTATCGGCTGCCGCGAGAGGCGTATCGCCTGGATATCGAGGCCGCGCTTGCAGGCATTTCGGTGCCTGTGCATGTTTTGGTGCAGGACGGGGCGGCGGCGTTCTTGGAAAGCAAAAATGTTCTTTTCTGAAAGAACACTTTTCGTCAGCGAATACCGCCCCGCCCGTTCCAATATTCCGCTGCACGCGCATTGAAGGCGGCGTTGATCCGCTCCGACAGCTTGTTGAGTTCGGGAACGTAATCGGTTTGCAGTTGCCCGATTTTCATGGCTGATTTTACATAGCGCATGACGACACCCGCCACGGGTATACCGTTGATCAGCAGCGGAATAGCGAGCCCTCCTTCGCGATAGGCGGCGTATTCGCGGGTGCAAAAACCATCCTCGCGCACGCGGTTCAGCAACTGGTCTAGCCGTTCACGGTTGCGGGCCAGGCGCTGGCGGGGATCGGGGGAAAGCCGCGCAGCCCGGACAACCCGCTCCCTGTCGGCGTCGTCGCAAAAAGCGAGGTAACAGTAGCCGGCGGGGGCGTGCAGCATTGGCGTATTGAAGCCGACCATGAAGCGGTCGATGGCTCGGGGATTCTCATAGTCGGTGGTGACCCGCACCACCATCTCGGTGCCGACCGGGGTTGCGAGCGCGATCGGCCAACCCAGCGCGCGGCCCAAATCCTTGATGAGCGGTTTGGCCACCTCCACCGCAAGATCACGCTCACCAAAGCCGGAGGCGAGGTTTCGCACTTGGCTGGTGAGCCGGTAGATGGTGCTGTTGTCCTGCTTCTCCACATAGCCCTCGGAGGCCAGTGTCTCTAGCAACCGGTAGGCGGTGGGGCGCGGGAGGCCGACGGAGGTGGCGACGTCGGTCACTGTGGCTTCCCCCTGCTCGTTCAACACGATGAGGGCGCGAAGGGCTTTTTTGAGCGATTTGACTTCCTGGCGGCTATCCATAGTCATGCTCCGCGGTGCGAACGCACGAGTATTGCGAAAATTGATGGTCTTTACCACATAAAAGTGCGGTTGAACTATCGTGGACCTTCCGCGCAGAATAACATAGCTGTGTGAGGTCAGCTTTTAGCTGTGCGCAATACTCCGGCTCGCCGAACGGAGGGCTACCTTGCGGCGTTCCAGGCTGCCTGCACCACGCGCTCCGGATTTTTGAGCAGGCCGGGCCGGGCCTGCTCGGTGGCGCTCACCCATGCGGCTGGCAGGTTGGCCCGCGAGACACCGAAACCGCCATAGCCCAGGGCTTCCATGTGCCCAGGTCGCGCCACCATGTTGAGCCAGGGGCGCCAGCTGACCACCGCGTTGAAATTTGTTTGGCTCGGCGTGCTTTGAGTATCCGGTCGATCCACCGCGCTTGCCTGCGCCCGTAGCACGGTGTTGTCGCGATAGGTGAATGGCTGGCCGCCGCGGGCGGCTTCCAACGCCACCGAAATCTGCTCGACGAAGACGATGTCATCGCCGATCGTCTCCGGCCCTCTTGCCGTGTGCGCAACGTGCACGCCAGGGCTTGGCGGCTTGGGCGTGTGGAAGATCAGATCGGCGCCAAAGAACAGCAGGCTGGGCGCCTCGCTATACACGGGCACCGCAACGACTTCACCCGTGTAGGGATTCTTCCAATGCCGCAGCACCTGACCGCCCTGCAGGTCGGTATAGTAAGCCTGCTCGAGACTCGCCACCTCGAAGCCGTCACCGTGGGGGCGGTAAAGGGAGAACACCGCCGACACTACACCAAAGAGCGGTGTGACCTGGCCGTCCACAACACCGTCGTAACGGCCAGTGACGCAGCCGATCACCAGCCGCCGATCCAGGGCGCCGCGCATCTTTACGAAGCGGCGCAAATTCATGGATGTGTCCGCATTTGCCGGCGACACGGCAGTGCCCAGGCTGGCGAGCGTGCCCATGCCGAGAAGGAGATGACGGCGTAGGATCATGCGTGGGGCTTCTCGTGTGTTTACGGCAAAGAGTAGCGCCGCCCGGAAAAAGAAAGGCGTTTTTTTTAAGCGTATGAACACAGAGAAGCAGGGATGAACACAGATGTCGACGCTTCAAACTGAGATTGAGGGCAGCGGCCGTAAGGGGAGTGTCAGTATTCAATACATGTGTTTATCCCTGCCTGTCTGTCTTTTATTCGATTGAAGAAATCGTTGCTTTCTTCTCTTTGCAGGAACGGCTTTCAGTCTTGCTGGCTGAGACCCCCACCCCGGCCCTCCCCACGAGGGGAGGGTTAAGTGAAGCAAAGTGACGTTGGTTATTTCAGGATGATTTCAACGCGGCGGTTTTGCGGCTCGCGCACGCCCTTGGCGGTGGGGACGAGCGGGTTGCTTTCGCCGTAGCCGTGAATGGAGATTTCGGTCGCGGGAACGCCATCTTTCACCAGTTCCGTCTGGACCGTTTGCGCGCGGCGCACGGAGAGCTTTTGGTTATAGCCGGTCGTGCCGGAAAGATCGGTATATCCGTCGACCTCGATACGCGTGGTTTGCACATGCGTGGAGGCCGCGGCCGCGGCCGCGACGATCTGGCGGGCTCGGCCGGTGAGATCGGCACGGTCCCAGTCGAAGAAAACCAGGTAGGTGCGTGCGGGTGCGACTTCGGGTACCGGCGGTGGCCCAGCTTCAGCCGGCGGCGGGGCCGGCGGGGGCGGGGGCGGGGCGCCGAAATGGAGGCCGAAAGTGAAGGCAAAAGTGCGGCCGGGCGGCAGATTGATCACCGGAATGCCCTGGAACGCCTCCAGCGTGACTTCGTACTGGAAATTCACCGGCACGCGATTGTCGGTAATGTTCTTCACGTAGGCGCCAAGGCTATAGGGCCCGCGCGAGATACCGGTGTAAAAGTCGAGATTGCTGGAGGGGCCGATGCTGTTCAGCCCCGCGGGGTCGGCCGATTCCGATGCGTGATAGCTGTAGTTGACACGCGCATAGCCTTTGTAGGCATCCAAGAACTCGTAATCGTATTCGCCCTGCAGCGTGAACGTGATTTTTGGCGAATATGGAACCGCGTTGCCTGCGATCGGAATTTCCTGATGCGGGCCGATCGTGACAATCGTTTTGGCACAGCTTGGTATCTGCACGCAGTAGGTCGAGTCTGCCAGATCGTAAGCGCCGGGGTTGAAGGTTGGATCGTTATAGTCGAACCCAAGGGTCAGCGTTGTCTCGTCGGTCGGCTTGGCTGTGAGATCAATTTCCGTGCCGGTATTGGACGAGGCACCGAAATTCTTGATCACCGTTGCAGCGTTTTTGGGATCGGATGAAGGCCCATAGGCCTGCGTGTTTTTCGTATCGATATGATAGGCGGAAGCGTTAAACCGCAGGCGATTGTCGAGCCAGCTCGTTTTTGCGCCGCCCTCGAAACTGACATCGGTTTCCGGCCCGAAAGCCTCGTCTGCCACCACGGTAGAGGCGCCGTTGAATCCGCCGGGCTTGGTGCCGTTGCCGAAGGCGAAATATAGCGTGGCATTTGGGATCGGCAGCCAGCGGATCGCGTCGTTGTTATTAAAGTATTGGTTCGTCTGGCTGATATGGCTGCCGAGCGGATCGATTACGGAGGGGCCACTATACTGGTTCTCGACCGCCACGAATTGCTGCAGCATATCCGTGTATCTGTACTCACCGGAAACCGTCAGGTTTGGCAAGATATCGAATTCACCATTGGCAAATCCGGAGGATTCCACGGTGAGCTGGTGGGCGACGTTGATATTCTTTCCCTCGGCGCCGGTAGGTGTCTCCCAGGTCGGCAAGAGCCCGAAGCCGCCGCTCAGTTCGTCGCCCGCCGGGATATTGTAGGTGGAAAGGCTGGCCGAGGAGATAACCACGCGGTTCTCGCGGTAGTAGTAGCCACCGAAGCCGTAGCGCAGCCGCTGATCCTGGGGCGAGGTGAAACGCAGTTCCTCGCTAAAATTGCTGGTTCGGTTTGCCCCCCCGTAATAGCCGTATTCATTGACTGTCTGGCCGGTGAGCTTTCCAGTCGCTATATCTTCCAGCGGATAGGGCCGGCCGCAACAGCTCGCATCAAAAATGCCGAATTGCTGTTCATCGATCCGTGTCGCTCCCGTGACCGAATCGATCTTGCCCCAATCGAAGTCGACCGTATTGCGCACTGAGCCGAGGAAGGTACGCCGCTCATTGCCCGGATTGCCGGCGGCCGGATTGTTGCCGACATCGACATGCGTGCCGTTCGGCAGCCTTCCGCAATACAGGCCGAACACGCCGCCGCCCGTGATATTGCCGCAATTGGCGGGCACGGCCTGGTTCGGGTCATTGTTGAAAGAGTCGTAGCCATAATAGAAGTCGAAATGGGTGCTGATATTCTCAGCTTCCTTGAAGTCCAGTAGGCCGCCAATATCCTTCTTTTCGTCACCGCCGGCTTTTGCGCCCGACACCGAGTCCTTCCAGGTACCGTCGAAATCGTCGAACTGACCGAAAATCTTGTAGAACAGCTTGTCGGCGTAAATCGGCCCGCTGGCATCTGCCAGAACCTGTTCCTTGCCGTAATCGCCGACCGTGTATTCGAGATCGTATTGCGGTGTGTTGGTCGGACGCACGATGGAGTAGTTGATTACGCCGGTATAGGCATCCCGCCCATAGAGCGCGCTGACCGGGCCTTTGATCACGTCCACCTGCGAACCGCCCAGGGCCGCTATTTCGATCATGGCCGGTTCGCGAAGATACACGCCGTCGAGGAAGGTGGCGACGTCCGGCACATTGACGCCATAGGTAAGGTCGGTGATGCCGCGGATGGTGATGGAGGTGCCGACTTCCGAACCGTAATCAACGACGTTGATGCCGGGTGTGAGATATCCGATATCGTCCAGATTCTGCACATGGGATTGTTCGAGCGTTTTCTTGTCGATCACCGTGATGGTCAGAGGAACTTTTTGCAGGTTTTCCGACTTTTTGCGCGCCGTGACCGTGATGGTTTCAAGGCCGCCCGAAGCTTGCGTGGCTGGTGCGGGCGGAGCGGCCGTCTGGCCAGAAGCCGCCGAGATTAGTCCAAGACTGGCCGATCCGAACACGGTTCCTATGAGAAGTTTTCGGTATGACGCTTTTTGCATGTTCCAACACCCCGAGAGCGATCGTAAATCGAAGAGAGTATAGACGTGGGCGCGCGTTCGGCTGTTGAACGCGACCTCGTTTCCATTGCCATTCATTCTAAGAGTAAAACTGCGAACGGCCCGCTTTTAAGCGGGGTGTTCCGGTCATCCGCAATTCGGACGAAACTCTTGCGCGAACGGGAGACGATCATGGGCCGTCGTAAGATGACGCGCCTTGCCCACAGACGGACGAGGCCAGGCACAGGGTGCAGGGTTCGGGCCACCATGCACGACATGAATTTATACGCATCGATTGCCATCCCCACCACCCGGCTTCGCAACAACCAAGTTCGCCTGGCGCGGTGTGATCACCGGCGCGGGTGAGGTCGTTGCTTGGACCGTCCATTACGGGATTATGATAGTCTGGCGGCTTCGCTTAAGTCGTGCTTGCGCAATGTCCGATATTCGGACTGAGCAGGTTTCTGGCCTGTCCGAATGGCGGACGATTTGGGCGACTGAAGAATGAATGGCCATCGCGATCCGATCGCGTATCGGCGACGAAGACGTGGGTGGGCCGATCCGGAAGGCAAGACCCCCAACTCGCCACGCGCCGCTGGGCGATAGCTTACGCGTGGGGAGTACGTGTGTGCTTGAAAACCTCCCACGACGATTCCATCGGTAGGCTGTAATCATTCGGGAATTTGAGGAAATCTGGGTAATGCGCCTGCGCATAGGCCACGAGATTGGGCGGCAGCTGCTCCGGCCCGGATATCTTCCTGGTCGCGCTGCGATAGAAGATATGGCCCGGCGTGCCGCCCATCAGCATCCATGGCAGAAACGGTCCGATCCGCGTCCATGACCCAGTGACCTGTACATTGGTAATATTTGGATCGAGGGCCGCCCGCAATGATCCGGTCAGCATGAAAAACTCGCCCACGCTGATCATTTTACCATTCGATTCACGTTTCCAGATATGAGGATCGAGCGGGTTCGGCACTTGCCCCACGCTATCGGAAAACACCGAGAGCTGGTCGCCGATGATCGTGTAGGGCAGGCCATAGGGGCGGCCAGGATCGTTCTCATGCGCGAAATTCGGATCCATGACGTCGCCGCCGACCTTCTCCAGACGCGACATGTCCGGCCGCTGGGTCGCAAACGCCATGTTCACCGAACGATTATGGATGTGCATCACATCGCAGGTCAGCCCGTTGATAGGATTTACCCATGTGTCCAAAACTTCGCCGGTTTTCAGATCGGTATAAAAACCCACCTCCTTCCACAAATGATGGAAACTGCCGTCTGGCTGCGGGCGATCGGATCCCAGGCCGAAGCCGGTGAAACCCACCAGAGGCCGGATCATTTTGTCTGGCATCACAGCAAAGGCATGGCCCGAATACCAGCCGCCATAATTTTTGCCGGACGTGTCACCGCTCAGCTTTATATAGGTTTCCAGCATGCCGGCCGGCGTATCAAGCTTGGCGATATCCTCGCCCAGCACGGCGGCCTCGGCCGGGTCGGCCAGCAGGGCGGCGGCACCGACGACGCCCGCGCCGATCAGGAAAAGGCGGCGGGTGGGGGATTCCGTGGCGAACCTGTTGCTGAACATCTCGGGTCTCCTGAGAGGAAGGAAGAAAGGCCTTCTTTTCTGAAGAAAAGAAGCAAAAGACTTTTGTTTCAGCCAGAGCGCGCGGCGATGAAGCCCGCCGCTCGCTCGGCCAGGGCAATGACTGGGATATTGGTGTTGCCGCTGGTAACCGAGGGCATCACGGACGCATCGGCGATGCTGAGCCCAGCCACACCGTGCACGCGCAATTCGGCATCGACCACACCGCCCTCCGCCACCGGCCCCATCCGGCACGTGCTCGTGGGATGCCAGTTCAGGGCCGCACTTTCCCGGAAGAAATCCATCCATGCTGCGTTGCCCAGCGTTTCCGCGCTCGGCGCGTAGATCCGCGCCTCGTAACGCCGCCCAGGGCCCCGACGGATCATCTCATGGGCCATCGTGCAGCCTTTCAGCAGGATCGCGACATCATATTCGTTCCCCAGCATCTGCATCGCGATCCGTGGGGGATCGCGGGGATCGGCTGATCGCAGGCTAACCGTGCCGCGCGCCCGGGGATGGCACGGGCTGATCACGGCGGTAATCCCATTCTGCCGCATCTCCTCCTCACTGCCGAAGCCGAGCGCCATCAACTGAACCTGCACATCCGCGCTCGGCAGAGCCGGATCGGTCTTGATAAAACCCTGGCAGTGATTGGCGGGGCTGCTGGCAGGCCCGCTTCCGCGCGCGAGAAAGCGCGCGCCATGGCGAAGCGCCGTGAGCCCACGCCGCTGCGTATTATAGGTCGGCCGGTTCACGAAGGCCGAGAGTTTGATATTCACATGGTCATTCAGCCCTTGCCCGACGCCCGGCAGATCATGGATGGCGGCAATACCGTGCGACGCCAGCGCGCCAGGCGAACCTATGCCCGACAATAGCAGCAGCTTTGGGCTGGAAATGGCACCCGCGCACAGGACCACCTCGCGTTCGGCATAGGCAAGGCACCGGCGGCCATGGAGACGATAGGCAATCCTGCGGCATGTGCCATGCTCGATCAGCACATGCTCCGCGCGCGCGCGGGTCATTATGCGCAAATTGGGCCGTTTACCGGCCGGGCGCAGATAGGCGCGCGCTGTGCTGTGCCGCCATCCGTTCTTCTGCGTCGCTTGCGTCAGGCCGAAGCCCTCGGTGATCCCCACGGTGTAATCATCGGCGAAGGGTACGCCGGCCTCGATGAAAGCCTCCATCGTGGCAAGGCAGGCGGGGTCGGTCTCGGTAAAGGCGCGCACCTGGAGTGGCCCGCCAACACCGCGTGTAGGACTGGGGGTGCCGAGCCAATTCTCCAGCTTGCGGAAGGCGGGCAGCATATCCTGCCAGCCCCATCCCGGATTGCCCGCCTCGACCCAGGCAGCGTAATCGGCCGGCAGCCCCCTGCCATAAACCATGCCGTTGATCGAGGATGATCCGCCCAGTACGCGCCCCGCCGCCCAAGTGAGAGCGCGGCCGCCCAGGCTCGGGTCGGGATCGCCGGCAAAATGCCAGTTGAGCGCGCTGCTGGTGAGGACCTGTTCGACCATGCCGGGAATATGGATGGCGGGCGACCAGTCCGCCCCGCCCGCCTCCAGGAGCAGCACGCGGCGATCTGGCATCTCCGAAAGCCGCGCTGCAATTACCGCCCCCGCACTGCCGGCGCCTACGACGATGTAGTCCCAAACATCGTCCCTCGGCATTGTCAGGCCGTCTCGGGGGCGGCCATATGCTCTTTCTCCCGCGCGCGAAGGGCCTCCACATCTTCGGTGATCACCCTGAACAAGCGGCGGATATAGGTGTTGCGCCAATGTTCGCGGGCTGACTCAGCCTCGTCGTTGGGGCGATAGGCTTCCACAGAGTCGGGGGCGGGCAGGGCGCCGGTGGCGGCGATGCGTTCATGGGTGTCGAGCCGATCGCGTAAGGCGGCCACTTCGCTTATCAGGGCGAGAAGTATGGCCATCACCCGGTCGATATCGGCATGGGTGAAATAGCTTGGCCGCTCCGGCCCGGCCGCCTTGCGTGGCCGGACAAATGCCTCATCGGTCATGGCGACAATCCCAGCGATCCAGGGTTCATCAGGCCTTTCGGGTCGACCGCCGCCTTGATCTGTTCCAGCAGCGTGCGCACCGCCGGCTGGCGGCTTTCGAGGTAACGGTAGGTTTTGCCGATCTGCAGATGCGCGCAGCCATGGTCCATCCAGAATTTGGTGAGATCGAGGCGCAGGCAGCGCATGGCCTCCGCCGCTTCGGGGTTGGGCGGCAGTACGGGCAGCTTGCCGAGATGGGCGGGGGCAATCATCCGCTCATGATAGGCTTCGCGGGCATCCGGCCAGTACAGCATCGGTTCGATCAGGATCGCGTTGGTGGAGATCGCGAAAGGCACGAAACCCCATTCGATGCCGTGCTGCTCGAACGTGTCCTGGCGATCGGCAAAGAACAGTTTGAGCGCATCGACCAGCGCGATCGCCCGCGAATGCGGCACGATGCCGTGGCTTGGCGCCCAGCGCTGGCCCTTCGGCCCGAGCAGGTCGTTGGGCGGCAAAAAGGGTGTGCCGCGTACGGCTTTCGGCACGGTCGCTTCGATTTCCCGCCCGGCCCGTGCGATGCGGCGAATTTTTGCGAGCGAGGCTTCCACCGCCGCCGCGCAATTGCCGTCCACCGAAATGTTCATCGCGTATTCGACGTTTTTCAACGCGCGCCGCCCGGTCAATGCCATACGCGCGCCAGAGAGCAGGCCTGTGGCCAGGTTGCGGCTCGCCTTCACCACGCCGGCGAGTCGTTTGACATCGCGCATCAGATCGTCATCCCACAGGCGCATGCCCCAGATATAAGGGTCGGCGCCATAGCATTCCGCGGCCAGCCCGCTGCGGGAAATGTCCGACATGGCGGTGAGAAGATCGGCGTGGCTGCCAAAGGTGAATGAGGCGAAGCCGGAATGTTCGGGGGCTTTCAGCAAGCGCAGCGTCGTGCGCGCCTTGAACGCAAGCGCGCCACCATCGTGCAGGAAAATACCGGTGAGATCGGGGCCGTAATTGCGGAAAAAGGGACTGGCTTGGCCGATTGCGCCGGCCGAACCGGTATTGACGATCGAACCGTCCGCCAGAACCAAAGTGAGGCTGAGCACGGTTTCGGCGGTGGTGCCATACTGGGTGGACCCGAGAAAAATGCTGCCCTGGGAAAGCGCCCCGCCAACTGTCGAGGCAAAACCCGACATCGGGCCGAAATAAGGCGTGCGCAGGCCAAGCGGCGTTAGATGATCGTGCAGGGATTTCCAGGTCGCGCCGCATTCCACGGTCACGTACATGTCTTCGGCGTTCACCTCGACGATGTGGTTTAGCCGCTGCATGTCGATGATCACGGAATTGGCGCGCACCGGCAGAAATCCGCCAGTATAGGAAAGCCCGCCGCCGCGTGGGATGACGCAAAAACCGTGATCAGTACAAAGTTTTATCGAATCGGCGAGTTCCTCGACGCTGCCCGGGCGTAGCACCAGCACAGCATCAAATTCGGCGCGACGATAGACATCGGTGGAATAGAACGACAAATCGCCACCTTCGGCGATCACGTGGTCCGCGCCCAGGCGCGCGCGCAGGGCCGCCAGTGGCAGCGTGGTTCCCGGGGGTTGGCTGATCGAATTCATGGACATCCAGTCTCAGAAGATCCTTGCCCGCTTGGCTGGGGCAGGGGCCTCGCTTCCTGCCTTCAGCGCTTCAGCGCGCCGCGAAATCCGACATAGGCGAGTTGTTCAGACATGTAAGCGGCGTCGACCGGCTGCAAAAAAACATCCTCCGCGGCAAATCCCGCGTCCATACACGCTTGCACCCAGTCGATCGTGCCGCTGCCGCGTTCGAACGGTTCGTTGTTGTTATGGGCGTTCCACTCGGCCATGAATTCCTGGAACGGGTCGGTCGGCCAACCCACCATGTCGTTATGCACCATCACGCCATCTGGACTCAGCAGGCGATGGCATTCCGCGATCACCTGGCGCGTGAGTTTTTGCGGGATTTCATGCAGCAGCAGGTTGGAGAGCACCAGATCAAAGCTGCCATCGGCGAAATTCGTGCTTGCCGCGTTCTGTTGGGAGTAGTGCACGGGCACGCCAAACGCTTCCGAACGGCCATGTGCGTAGCGCAGCATGGGGGCGGCCAGATCGACGCCAAAGATTTCCGCCTTCGGCCAGGCTTCTGCCAGAGGCAGCGTCGACATGCCTGCGCCGCAGCCGAGATCGAGAATGCGTCGCGGCGTGAAGCCGGGAAAGCGATGCCGCACGCAGCCGATCGTGCCTTGCCCGAGGGCGGCATTATCGGCCCCGAGCCCGCCATAGGCATAAACATAAACGCCGCGATCGTACACCGCCCCGGCATAGAGATCATCCTGCGCGGAAAGCTCCTTATGAAAGCTGCCGGGCATCACGTGGATATCCACCTTGGTGAAATATTCGGGCAGTTCGAGGGAAGGATCGAGCGCGAGCGTGCCGCCGGCTTTCGGCACGCCGGCCGCCGCCTGGCGCAGCGCGGGTAACTGACGCTCCACGCTTTCGCCCACCGTATCCCAAAGCAATTCCTGCGTCGCGCGATTAAGCAGGGAGAAGGCGCGATAATATGGGTCGCCCTGCATCATCGACTTCACCTCGCGATAGGTGGCGGGCGGGGCGCCATTTTGCGCCACGTAGGCCGGCACCTGGCGCTGGCGGAAGGCGACTTCATTGCCGCTGTAAAGATCCTCAATCAGGAAGCGGCGCATAGAGGCCAGAAAGGCTTCGCGACCCATTTCGTCGGCCGTCGGACGCGACAACAGCGCATGCTGGTATTGTTCAACCATGAATGAACTCCCCGGGTGCTGCGAGAAACATGGCCTCGCAGCCTGTTTTAGAAAGACGCTGCCGCGCGCACGTTTTCGGATCAATCGACAAGCTGGCCGCCATCCACGGCGAGAAGCGCCCCGGTGACAAAGCTGTTTGCCGGATCGCACAGAAATCCCACCGCCTGGGCAACATCGGTGGTCTGCCCGATGCGGCCTATGGGGTGCTGCTTGACCAACATGTCGATCAGCGTCTGCGGGTCTTGCCCTTCGCGCAGATTTCCCCACAGCATGGGCGTGTCGATCGCTCCTGGCAGCACGGCATTGACGCGCACCCCGTATTTGCCACCTGCCTTGGCCGCGAGACGGGTGAGCGCCAGCACGGCCGATTTGGAAACGCAGTAGGCGCCACCATCGCTCAGCATGATATGGGCGAGGCCGGACGAGAAATTCACGATCGCGCCGCCGCCTGAACCGCGCATCGTTGCCATGGCCGTGCGGCAGCCGAGGAACGAGCCGTCGAGATTGACATCCATGTGGTAGCGCCATTGCGCCAAGGTCATGTCTTCGAAAGGGATTCCGGGGGTGAACACGCCAGCGATATTCACGAGCGCATCCAGCTTGCCGTGCCGTTCGACGGCGTGGCTGACAACCCGCGCCCATTCGGGTTCGGAGGTTACGTCCAGCGTTGCATAGCTTGCACCATCGCCGAGCGCTGCCACCCTGCCGCCGTCATCCTCTGCCCGGTCGGTCACCACCACCTGCGCGCCGCGCGCCAGGAAGTAGCGCGCGACTTCGCCCCCGATCCCGCCCAACCCACCGGTGATCAGAATGTTGCGGTTCTCAAGCGACATAGGCTGTCATCCGGCGGCGCGTCCTGCCATAGTTTTCACACCAGACGAGAGTACTCGGGTTCGGTCGCGCGTCATCCGGCGGCTTGCCGGTGTCCGCGATACGGTCACGGGGGCGGTTTTGCTTGGCCCCGGCCGGCGGGCAACTTTAGCGTTCTTTCAAACACACCAGGTTGGTTTGATGACAGGCACGCAGGCGGGCAGCGCCGCAGTTTCAGCCGGTTCCGTCGCCCAGCGCCCCCTGTCGCTTCCCAGCTTGATCGGCTTCAGCCTTGGCATGATCGGCGACCGCATTTTTAGGGATGCGCCAGCACTGTTGCTGCTGATTTTCATGACGGATTATCTGGCGGTTCCCCCGGCCCTAGCCGGGGCGGCCGTTTTCGTTCCAAAGCTGCTGATCATGTTCGTCGATCCCGTGGTCGGCACGGTGTCGGACAGGATGCAAGGGCAGCGGGGCGGCGGGCGGGTGCCGCTGATGTTTTGCGGTGCGCTGATCGCCAGCGTCAGCATCGTCGCGTTTTTCCATGTGCCGCATTTTGCCGGGCCGTTTGCCCAGGCGGTATATATGAGCGTGATCGTATTTGCCGGGTTTTGCGGCTACTCGCTCTACACCGTGCCTTACCTCACCATGTCGGCTGAAATCGCCCATGGGGTGGAGGAGCGCCGGCGGATCATGTCGTGGCGGGTGATTTTCATGGCCGTCGGGCTCACCTGCAGCGCTTTCGCCGGCGCGGTCGTGCAGCGTCTGGGTGGCGGCTTACAGGGCTACGGCACGATGGGCTGGATCTATGCGCTGCTCTGCCTGCTGACGATGATGGTAACGGTGGTCGTCGCCAGCCGCGCGCCGGCCGAGCGGGTAGCGCAGGCATCACCCTCGCTGCCGGCGCAATTCCGCATGGTGGCCGGCAACGCGACCTATTTGCGGCTGCTGCTGGTGTGTTTCGCTCAGAAACTGGGCGAGGGCGTCGGCTATGGCTCGTTCGCCTATTTCTGCATTTATGTGGTGAAGCAGCCGCTCAGCAGCATCGGGTTTGTTGTGCTGGCCAGCATGGCCGGCCAGATCCTCACCCAGCCGGCCTGGCTATGGGCCAGCCGGCGATGGACTCCGGCCACGCTTTATGCTGTAGGCGTGCTCGGATGGTGCGTGAACCTGCTGCTATGGCTGGCGATGGCGGGGCAATCGGAGTTGTGGCTGATCCCGCTGGGGCTGGAAGCGGGGGCCGCCGCTGGCGGGTTCCAGATGGTGACGCTCTCGATGCTGTCGCATCTTTTGGCCACCGATACAGCGCGCACGGGCGTCAACCGCGAAGGCGTTTATAGCGGCGTGTGGTGTGCCACCGAAAAACTGGCTTTTGCCGCGGGGGCGATGGTGGTGGGCGTGGTTTTGTCGCTGTTCGGATTTGTTGAAAGCAGCAACGGTGCGCACGCCACCCAATCGGCGATGGCGGTGACAGGCATTGCCTTCACGTATTGCGGCATCAACATGCTCATCTATCTCGGCAGCATCGTGGCCATCAGGCGCTCGGCGCGTTATGAACCGGACTTGTCGTCGCGCGCCATCAGCGCGGCGTGAAGCGGCGGCTTTTGGATCAGACACGTGAGAACTTTGGGCATTGTGCCATTTTGACAGGTGCGATTGCGGGCTGAAGCCCACCCGACGGCGCTAAGTTTCATTTTGTCCCGGGAACAGGGTGCGCCTTTGCAATGAGGTGACACGCGCGCGTTCGAACGCGTTTCGCACGCCATAGGCAAACAGAACGAAAAGCCCGCTGGCCACGCCCACCGCCAATGGCACGCGCTGGCTGGGGATGAAGGCCATGGCCACCAGGTTCATGCACATCACGGCCAGGGCGAAATAGGTGAGCCAGGGATAGGCCCACATCCGCACCACCAGCGTCTCGGGGGCATCCCGCTCCAGCCGGCGGCGTAGCCGCAATTGCGAGAGCACGATGAGCACGTAAACAAACAACGCGACTGTGCCATAAGAATTCACGAGGAAGGCAAAGACCGTGCCCGGCGATACATAGGACATGACGATCGCAAGCACGGCCACAACCGTGCCGGCCAGGATAGCGCGCGCGGGAACGCCGCGCGCATTCACACGCCGGAACAGTGCCGGCGCATCGCCGCGCACCGTCAGTGCCAACAGCATGCGGGAGGAGGCGTAGAGGCCCGAATTGAGCGCTGAGAGCACCGCGGTCAGGATCACCGCGTTCATCAACTGCCCGGCTTGCGGCACACCCAGGGCCGCGATGGCGCTGGCGTAAGGTGTTGCCATTTGCGGCGCGTTCCAGGGCACGATCGCAACGACCAGAAAGATCGAGCAAACGTAAAACACGAGCACGCGACTCACCACGGAGTTGGTGGCGGTGGCGATCGCGCGCGATGGCTCGGCGGCCTCGCCACCGGCAATCGCCACGATCTCCGCCCCGAAATAGAACCCGGTCGCCACCACCGCCCCCGATAAGATCGGCAGGATACCATTCGGGGCGAACCCGCCATGGCCGGTAAGATTCGCCAAATGCGGGCTGGCACTGGGCCAAAGCCCAAGGATGAAAATGGTGCCCAAAAACAGAAAAACCGTGATAGCGGCGACTTTGACCGAGGCGAGCCAGAATTCGAATTCGCCGTACGCGCGCACCGAAACCAGATTGCTCGCCGTCATGACAACAAGCAGGATCAGAGCAAGCAGCCATTGTGGTGCCGTGGGAATCCAGCCGCGCACCAGGTCGGCGCCCGCAATCGCCTCCATGGCCACCACGATCACCCAGAAATACCAGTACATCCATCCGGTCGCGAAACCGGCGAGATCGCCCAGTGCGATCCGCGCGTATTCATAAAAGGAGCCTGCTGCTGGCAACGCGGTCGCCATTTCGCCTAGCATGCGCATCACTAGCACTACCAGGCCGCCGGTGATGAGAAACGAGATGCAGGCCGCGGGCCCTGCGGAGGCGATTACCACTTTGCTGCCGACGAACAGGCCGGCGCCGATAACGCCGCCGAGCGCAATCATGGTCATGTGGCGCCGGCGAAGAACGTGTCGCAGCGCCGGCTCGGTTGGCGTATTCATGCGCACCTCCTCAGAGTTTTGCGTAGGCGACAGCAGATTTATACCGGCCAGGGCCTGTATCGCGGGAGCGGCGAAAGACCAAAAGTCTTTTGGTTCTTTTCTCCAGAAAAGAAAACGCTTTCTTATCTTGTGCCTGGCTTCACTCCCGCATCTATACGAGCCGCAATCGTGTCCAGCACCGGCCCGATCTGCGCCACCGTTTCGATCACGTAATCCGCGCCGGCCGCCCGCAGCGTCTCGGCCGATGCAGCTACGCGGGCGTGACGGTCGGTTTCGTCAAGAGCTTCATACGCGGCGAGACTAAGGCCTACGCCATTCCCCGATGCCGCCAGCCCGATGGTCCAGCACCCGGCCAGGCGGCCCTCTTCGATCCCCACCGTGGCGTCATCCACCTTGATGCAGGCCTGGGCAGGCCAGGCATCCAGTTCCACGAGCGCCTTCCAGGTCATCAAGGGCGCCGGGCGTCCGGATGCGGTTTCTCCCGCGCAGACAACGACGCTGGGGGCATAACCCTGCTCGACCGCACGCGGCAGGATGCCCGACATCATCTGGCGGGTGTAGCCGGTGCCGGAGCCGATCTTCACGCCACGTTTCCGGAGGTCGGCCGCCACCGCCGCGGCGCCGGGAATGAGGTCGGCGCAGCGTGTCGCGGCCGCCTCGATGAGAGGTTCCAGCGCGCCATAGATGGCATCGGCGTCGGCGGCAGTCGGTGCGGCACCCCTGGAGGCAGCCCAGCCGGCGGCGACGTCCGCATCCGCAAGGAGTGCCGTGACGTGGTCCAGCTTGGCGCGCCCCATGTCGCGGCGCGCCTGCGTCGCCGAAATGCCCACGCCGAAGGCGGCGAAGGCATCGATCAGGGCCTGTACTGGCGCCATGCAGCCAAAATCGACCATGGTGCCGGCCCAGTCGAAAATCACCGCTTTGATCGGGTAGGTCATGAGAGGGCTCCTGTGCTGGATCCGAACAGATCGGCGACGGTGCGCTCGGCGATGCCGAAGCCGGTCGAGGCGCCGGTGCCGCTCGTCACCATCACCAGGCGCACATCGGAATATGGCGCGTCGATGAAATAGGTGCGCCCCTCGGCGGACGCATAGATGCCGACCCAGCGCTCCGTCACCGGCGGTGGCTGCAGGCCGGTCGCGCGGACAAACTCATCCAGGATGCAGGCCTCCGCTTCGGCCGGCGCGAAGGGCGGCGGCACGTCGCCATAGTGATGGCTGTCGCCGACCACCAGGGAGCCATCTTCGCTTTGCACCACGATCAGATGCACGCCGTTGGCCAGGTGCGCTGCCTGTTCCGCCTCCAGACGGCGCCGCAGCGCCTGCGCCTCTGGCAGGGCCGCATAGCCGGCATAGCGCACGAGGCTGAGGTCGGACATCACCGGCGCCGGCAGGCGAAAGCCGGGCGAAGCCAGCCGCAGCATCGATAGCCGGCATTTTTGCGGCCGGTAGGCGGCGATTCGGTCCGCGAACAGGGTGACGAAATCGTCGCCCGGGCAAACGATCGCCGCCTCGGCCCGCAGCGGGCCGCGCGACGTTTCGATGCGTGGCGGCGCCACCGCATACGCGGCCGTGTCTGTCAGTAGGGTCACACCATGAACGGCGGTGAGCCATGCGGCCAGTTTTGGCAGGGCCGTGCGCGATTCAACGCGCACCTCATGCGGGCTCACGAGCGCGCCGAGCGCGTCGGGGGCGGCAATTTCGCCATACCGGTCGCGAAACGCCGAGGCGCCGAAGCACGCGCACCCTTCGCCCATTTCGGTATCGAGAAACGCCTCGGCCACCGCCATCGATTCAGGGCGGCGCAGGGTGACGATCAGGCCCTTTTGCGCCAGCGCGATCCCTGCCTGGGGTGCGATCTCTGCCCAGGTATCGCGGGTTGCCCGCGCCAGGCTCCAGCTATGGCCGCGCTCCTGCCCGGTGACGGTGATAAACCCAAAATTGCGGATCGAGGCGCCATTGGCCCGTGGGTCGCGATCGATCACCACCACCCGCTTGCCGCGACGCGCGGCCGCGTAGGCATGGGCGAGCCCAATAATGCCCGCGCCCACGATTGCAAGGTCGTATGTCTTTGTCGCAAAATCCAAGACTATTCCCACCTCTCCGGCCAGATCCCGTATCGCGTGACCCACGCAGACCTAAAAGTCTTTTGGTTCTTTTCCTTTGAAAAGAACAGGTCTTGTTTTCTGAGGACAAGAAGCAAGAGACTTTTGTTCCTGCGCTCAGTCGCGGTAGCGAACCACCGCGTCGCCCAGGGCTTGCTTTAAGGGTTCTAGCCAGGGTTCGAATTTTTTCCATTGGTCCAGCCCGTCGCGGAAAATGGGCTGGCGCACCTGCTCCGAACTTGGCGTGCGCACGCTACGGGTGTTCTTATGGAACTCGATGCAGGCGGGTTCGAACGGAAGATCGCAATAGGCCAGGATACGCCTGACGCTGCCCTCGAGATCGTCCACCACATCCTCGTGCTGAACGCGCAGAACCCGCCCTGGCAGCACCGCATCCCAGTGGCGCATCAACTCGAGATACGTGCGGTAGTAGCGCGCGATATCCTCGATGCTGTAGGTAAATTCCTGACCCTGCGCAAAGAGCTGTTTCAGGTTGCTGAAGCAGCACGACATCGGGTCGCGCCGCGCATCGATGATCCGCGCCCGCGGCAGTATCAGATGGATCAGACCGATATGGCGGAAATTATTCGGCATCTTGTCGATAAAGAACGCCTTCCCGCCCCGGTAAACCCGGGTATCGGCCATGTAGCGCTGGCCCAGGCGCAGGAAATCCCCGCGTGCCATGCCGGTCAGCGCGCCAGGATAGCGCGGATTGTCGAGGTCAGGATCGCGCCCCTGGATTTCGATCACCATTCTTTGGATATCGGGGAGTTCCTGCGTGCCCTCGACCTGCGAATGTGACGCGAGAATCTGCTCCAGCAAGGTGGAGCCGGCACGCGGCAGGCCCAGGATGAAGATGGGATCCGGGCTGCGGTCGCCCCAGCCCGCGCGCTCCGCAAAGAAAATGCGTGTGCAAACCTCGATCTGCCGGCGCGTGTTGGTTTCGATGATCTCGGGGCGGTAGCGGCTTTCTCCGCGCTTCAGCGCATTACCGCGTTCGTAATGGCGCCAGGCTTCAGCTACCTCGTCGCGATCCTCGAACGCCTTGCCCAGCGCGAAGCACAGGTGGATGCGATCCTCCGGCGCTGTCGGGGGCGCAGCCTCCTGCGCCTTCATGCGCGCAATTTCGGCGTCGCCAAAACGATACATCTTGAGGTTGGCCAGGCTCCAATAGGCGTCGCCGAAATCGGGCCGCGCCGTGGTGGCGGCGCGATAGGCCTCGATCGCCTCCGGCACCTGGCCCACCGTTTTCAGGGCATGGGCGATCCAGAGGCGGAATTCCGGGTCGTTCGGCCGGTCGGCGATCATGTCGCGATACAAGGCGATGGCCTGGTCGTGCTCTCCCAGGCCCACCAGGGCGGTTGCCGCCAGCGAGCGGTAATCGGAATTGTTCGGGTCCACCGCGAGCAGAAGCCGCGCCTGTTCCAGCGCTTGCGTGTGCTTGTGGCGCTGGATCAGCGTGTGCGCAAAATCGTGCCGCGCCGCATGGTAGTCCGGCTGCAGCGCCAGCACGGCCGCGAGCAGGGTTTCCGCGTCATCCAGCACATCGTTGGCGACGCCGATCTTGGCTAGCACGCGCATGGCTTCCGGGTGGTTGCCGTGGCGCAGCAGAAAGGCACGGATGATGTTTTCCGCCTGCGCCAGCTCGCCATCTGAGAACAGTGCAATCGCCGTCACTACCTCCGGCGGCAGCTTGTTCAGCAAGGCCACCTGTTCACCCGCGGCGGCCGCACTCTTTGTGTCGCCGATCAGCCGGTAGAGGCCGGCCAGCATGCTCCAGCTCGCAGTCAGTGCGGGATTGATGTCCACGGCGCGCAGCAGCGCTTCGATCGCCCGCGGAGCATCCTTGCGCGCAACGTGGCACAGGCCACGCTCCTGATGCAGCCGGCTGAAGCGTGGCTGTAGCGCCTCCAGCCGGTCCAGCGTCGACAGCGACTCCTCGATCCGAATCAGGTGCCGCTGGCTAGTTGCCGCGATCAGCAGCAGATCGCGATTTCGCGGATAGCGCGCGAGCAAAGCCCGCGTGCCCTGCAGCACTTCGACGTGCCGTCCCTCTGCCTGCTGCGCCCGCAGACGAATGACGTCTGGTTCTATCGAGGCCGAGGTGCCCGCTTCGCCTAAGTCTTGCATGATGCCAGCATCACCTGGGCTTAGCGGAGCGCCCGCTCGGCAAGCGTGCATCCGTCTCCAACCGCTCCAGCGGTTTGTGGCCGCGGATGTAATCCGTGGTTGCGGTGCCGGGGGGTTGATAGTCCCAAGCGGTGCGCCGCCCGCAGCGCAGGGCCTCGGCCACCAGGCGCCGGCGGTGCTGGCTCGCGAGCACGGCGCTACGCAGCGCCGCGAGGTTCCAGCGCGCGGCCGCCTCTGCGCGGAACGCCGCCAGCGCCGTCGGCGGGGCCGCACATGCGGCCAGGTTGCGCAACTCGTCCGGATCGGCAGCTAGGTCGAACAGCTGATCGGGGTCGTTGGGCGAATGCACAAATTTCCACTTCCCCCGCCTGATCATCACGATCGGCGCCAGCGTGCCTTCTGCGCAATACTCGCCAAAAACGTCGTCATGGCCGCCGGCGCCCGCCAGATGGCCCGCAAGGCTGCGGCCGCCGATCCCCGCAGGCGCCTCCGCGTCCGCGAGGTCGCAGAGGGTAGGCAGCAGATCGAGCAAGGAGACGGGTGCTGCCACCCGGCGCGGCGCAAAGCGATCCGGCGCATGCACGATCAGCGGCACCCTGCACGCGCCTTCGAAAAACGACATTTTATACCATAGCCCGCGCTCGCCCAGCATCTCGCCGTGATCGCTCAGCAGCAGTATGGATGTGTTCGCCGCCAGCCCTGCCGTATCCAGCGTTTCACGCAGCGCACCCACCTGGTCATCGACATAAGAGAGCGCGCCATAATAGGCGCGCCGCGCAGCCCGGATCTGCGCGTCGGTCACCGGCTGCTCGTCCAGCCCGTACATGCGTCGCAGCCGTCGCGAATGCGCATCGGGATGGGCTGGCGCCGGCACGCGCGGCATGTCGATCTCGCGGTCATCGTAGCGGTCCCAATAGCGCTGCTCGATATTGAACGGATCGTGCGGGTGGGTGAGCGATACTACCAGGCAGAACGGCCGCGTATCGTCGGATCGCGCCAGGTCGAACAGACGCCGTCGTGCGGAAAACATCACCTCCTCGTCGAAATCGATCTGGTTGCTGCGCGCACAGGGGCCGGCCGAGAGCACGGACTCCATGGAATGGTACCAGTCCGGCCGGTCGCCTGCGTTGTCCCAGTCGGGCGTCCAGCCGAAATCCGCGGGATAGATGTCGGTGGTGACCCGCTCCTCGAAACCGTGCAGCTGATCGGGACCCACGAAATGCATTTTGCCGGCGATGATCGTGCGGTATCCGGCGCGGCGTAAATAGTGCCCCCAGGTGGGTAAGTCGGCCCGCCATTCGCAGGCATTGTCGAAAGCACCGGTGGCGGAAGGCAGAAGCCCGGTCATCATCGCAGCGCGCGAGGGGCCGCAGAGGGGGCTTGGCGTATAGGCGTTCTCGAAAACCACGCTTTCGGCAGCCAGCTGTTCGATATGCGGCGTCCTGGCGACGCGGTTGCCATAGGCGGGCAACGCATGGGCTGCGAGTTGGTCGGCGATGACGATCAGAAGATTGGGCAGATTTCTTGGCATTTAGATACCAAGTCGCGGCGGTGGGAGACTGTCAAGGATTGGCCCGCATCGCCAGGGCGCGATGCGGGCCGCACCGGCGGCAATCTTGCCACCGGCAAAGGTTCAGAAAGCCGCGCTCACCTTCAGCCCGATGACCCGCGGCCGCACCGGAGTCTCTGCCTTGATGAACTCCGTGGAGGTTGTGTAGGTGCTGGCCTGCGAGTTGCCGAGATTGGTGCCGTAGAGGGTTGCCGTGTATTTCTTGTATGTCACGCCGATCGACGCGTCGTAGGTTTCGTAGGCCGGCATCAGGTAGCGCAGCAGGGTCGTGCCCGGCACGACCACGCCGGTGCCGGACTCATAGTTAGCCGGCTCGTTATACTGGTTGCCGATATAATTTGCGTCCGCCTGGATGAACAAGTCGTATTTGTCGGCCACGGTCCATTCGTAGCGGCCACGTAGAGTGCCCTCGAAACGGGGGGCGAAGGCAGGCGTCGAACCGATTTCTCCGAACGGGTTGATGAAGGCCTTGCCCTTTACCTCGGTGATGCAGCTGCCGAAATCCGGCGAGCCCGGAACGTTATCGTTCAGGCACGGAGAGGAGCTCTGGCTGTTGTCGTTTGCCGAGAAGGTGGCCCCAACCGTCAGGCCATCCATTGGCCGGGCATTGATCTGCCCCTCCAGACCAAGCACCTGGTAATCGGGACCATTGAGAAGAAAACTGGTGTTCCCAAGCCCGCCTGCAGGATCGAAGAACAGGAATTGCGTATTGTCCCATTGCATGTAGTAGCCCGAGAAATCCAGCACCAGGCGGCCCTGGAAGAGCGTGGTTTTTACGCCGATCTCGTTGTTGATAAGGCTATCCGGCGCATAACCGTTTGGCTTGTTGAACTGATCGTCTGACTTACCGATTTGAGGCGCGACGAGGCCTTGGGCGCGGTTGAAGCCGCCGGGCCGGAAGCCTTCGGAGTAGGTGTAGTAGGCGATGGTGCGCGGATCGATGTGCCATGTAATATTGAAGCGGTTCTTAAAACCGTGGTACACTTTTTTGTCATGGTGCGCGTTGATGTTTTTGTCATCGGCCGTGCAGGTGCCATCCGGCACATCCGCGCAAGCCGTGTCGGTGCCATATTGCGACCCGACTTCGAACTCTGAATACTGGAAATAGCGTGTTCCTGCGGTGATCGTCAGAACATTCGGGATGATGTCGAAATCGACCGAACCGAAGAACGCAATCTGGTCGTAGCCGCGCTGAACGTCTTCACCAAAGGCGGTATTGTTACCCCGCGGGCCTGGATCGTTGGCTGTGGAGTTTGGCGCGGTCGCCACATTGCCGACGCAGGTCGGTCCGCCCGCTAGTGCCGCGGCCAGATTGGCCGGGTTGCAATCCGGCAGGGTTTTGTAGTTGAAGTTCATGTCGTCGTAGATACGGAATTGCTCCTGGAATACGCCACCGATGGCGCGCATACGCCAATCATCCGGCGTGCTCACGCGGATTTCGTTGCTCAGATGCGTGTTGCGCACGGTGTCCTGCCAATAGCCATTCGGCGAGTAGCAGTAAGGCTTACCCTTCCATCCAGTACTTCCACCGACACATTGGTAATACATGCCGCCGGACGTGCGCGAGTAGTTAATGTAGTCCACTTGCTGCGAGATGTTACGCACCAGGTAGGAGCCGGTGTATACGGCCTTCAGATCGTCGCCGAGTTTTCCGTTGAGTGTCCAGGCGGTGTTCTCATATCTGTCGTTGTCGTAGGAAGGATTGAACTGGGTGGTCTGCAAGGGCGCCAAGGTCTGCCCATTCGAGCCGATCGGATAATCCTCGGGCGATCCTTTGGCATCCATGTTCTGGAAGCTTTGAACGATCAGCACATTCCAGTCTTCATCGATCTTGCCCAGGATGGAGCCGCGGAAGCCGGTGAATGTGGTCGGATTGAAGTTCTTCTTGGCGAAAGCATCGTTGTTGATCGGGCCGGAGTTTGGCGGTGAGCACAGCCCGGCCGATCCGGCGGGCTTGCCATTTGGGCACAGCCCGGCGGCATTCGGCGTTATATTGAAGTAGCCATTGCCGGAATCGTAATTCTGCCGGCTGAACTCGCTCGGCACATTGTCGATATAGCCGCCCTCATAGTCGTCGTACGCGACAAGGCGAACGGCCAGCTTGCCTGGCACCACGGGAATGTTGACCATGCCGTTGCCACTAGTGATGCCGGCTCCGTGATCTTGGAAGCCATACAAGCCCTCCACGCGCCCTTCATATACGTCGAGCTTCGGTTTGTTGGTGATGTAGCGCAGCGCGCCGGCCTCTGCACCACCGCCGAACAATGTGCCCTGCGGTCCTTCCAGCACCTCGACGCGGTTCATGTCGGCGAAATAAACATCCGCGTTGCGGCCGGGGAATTGCATCGACTGGTCGTCGAGATAGACGGCAACATTCGGGAAATTGCCGATCGTGGCGCTGGACTGGTTGCCCTGCGACCCGGCACTCAAGCCGCGCATGAAGATGTTGCCCTGGCCGGGGCCGTTATTATTGAAGGTGACGTTTGGCGTGTATTTCAACAGATCGTCAAACGTCTGGATGTTCAATTTCTCCAGTGTCGCGCCGGTAAAGGCCTGAACGGTCATCGGCACTTTCTGCACGGTTTCGTTACGGCGCTGCGCGGTGACGACTACCTGTTCAAGGCTGCCCGGCGATTCTGTCGGGGTGGCGCCGCTTGCGTTGGAGCTGGTCTGAGGGCTGGTTTGGGCCTGGGCTGCGCCGCCGGATCCGCTGAGGATGGCCGCGATGGCGCAGGACAGCATATAGTGTCGTCTCAAAAATTTATCCCCCACTTCGATGGACACGCTCAGCCAAAGTCTCGTCTGCTCGCCATGACCGTCAGCCACAGTCAATAATCATCCCAGGCCGACCTCGAAACGGTCGGGCTGGAGGCAACTGTTTCGCATGCGGGCGAACTCGTTTCGCCGAACGGATAGCGTCCATCGAACGGACGTGCAATCGTAGAATATCTCTCATGGCTATTTTAATAATTACAATGTCTTCCATGCATCAGGGCAACGAGGACACGGCAGGCCGTCATGATGGTTTGTCCGTATTGTTTGAAAAAGCCTTTGATGGGGGGCGAGCGTTTCAGTTGAGCGAGGCTCGGCTCGATAGCCCGGCGATTTGGAACCGGATTGTAGGGCAGCGAAATGTAATAATAAATTCACAATGTTACTTCTGGCGCTTGCCCCGATCCCCTGCCGGGCTGCCGGGCTGCCGG
>Ga0116226_10000602_pt1 | contig 30788 bp, 27 predicted proteins | sample S1TSphfallax_FD_89692 | JGI IMG/M metagenome (GOLD analysis project Ga0116226, IMG submission 89692) | Host-associated microbial communities from peat moss isolated from Minnesota, USA - S1T2_Fa - Sphagnum fallax MG | ecosystem: Host-associated > Plants > Peat moss > Unclassified | place: USA...
AGCTCGTAGGGCGTTGGATCGGTCAGTTCCGGCAGTTTGATGGGCGAAAGAAGAGTCACGGGCGGTCTCCCTGAATGAAACTAAATGACGTTAATCGACGAGCGCGTCGGCGCGGGTCGGCGCCTTCTCGGCGGTGATATGCTGTTCCGACACCCGTCCATAGAGCTGGCGGGTCCGTTCGACGCGGCCGATCACGCCGGGCTTCTGCGAATAGGCGAAGATGGCGGTATGGCGCTCTGTCTGGCCCGACACCCGCGCCACCCGGTGCAGCGAGAAGCGCCCCTTGAAGATCTGCAGATCGCCGGGGCAAAGATCGAGCACGCGCACGCTGGTACGGTCGCGGTCATAGAGAACTTCGCGCACGCCATCATAATTCTCGCCCTCAGGCGAGCGGATCATCGGCGAATATTCGAACTGGCCGCCGTGGTCGGCCTTTTGCGTCATCATGCTGACGATGAATTCATTGGTGTCATAATGCCAGGGCTGCTGGGTGCCCGGCGGCAGCACATTGATCACCAGACCGGCGAAGGGATCGGCATATTCATAGATCTTTTTCTCGCCAAGACACTTTTCGACCAGTGACTTCATCGCGGCGGCGACATAGAGACGGTGAATCGGCGAGGTCGGCGGGATCTGGTCACGGGTCACAAAGCCGCTGCTGCGTTCCATGAAGGTGCGACGCGGATGGTCGGCCGGCAGGGAGGGGTCGTCGAGGGTGAAGTAGGGGTTGGTGTAGGAATTGGAGAAATAGGCCAAAGGCGACAATTTGCGGCCATCCTCGCGGGACTGCTCCAAAGCCTCGGGACGCAGAAAACCCGGCAGCAGGCAGCAGCCGACAGCGTCCAATTCTTCACGACAGCGAGAGATCTCGGCCTGCAGCTTGGGATGATCGGGTTGATCGACAGGATAACGATCGGTATCGACGATGTCGCCCAGATCCCAGGCTTCGGCGTCGGCGAAGCGAAGTGACAGCATGATGACCAACCCCAATCAGCGACAGCAATTAATTCCAAGAGAGAGGAGTTTGCCTTTTCGTGTTCCCAATGTTAAACGAGATATTCCGATCGCATTTATGAGGTTTTTCAATAAATGGCCGGCTCCCTTGATGCTGATCTGCTGAAGAGTTTCGTGGCTGTCGCCGAGAGCCAGAGCTTCACCAAAGCCGCGCTTCAGTTGCACCACACTCAATCGACCATCAGTCTGCAGATCAAACGGCTGGAGGAGCTGGTCGGCGCCTCGCTCCTGCGCCGCACCACGCGCAGTCTGGCCTTGACCTCGGCGGGCGAGAAATTTCTGCTCTATGCCAAACAGATCCTGAAATTGCAGCATGAGGCGCTGGCAGTATCGTCGGGACTTGAACGCGTTTCGGTGGTGACTCTCGGGCTGCCCGAGGATTATGCACCCCTGATCGTGCCGCCCTTGCTGCGCGGCCTGGCCCGTCAGGATCCGCAGCTCCGCCTGCATATCACCTGCGCGGCGTCCAATGATCTGTTGTCGCAACTGCAGCAGGGTGATCTGGATCTGGTGCTGTCAATCCGTGCCGGTCAATCCTCGGACGGAAGGGTGCTCTGCGAGGAGCAGATCGTCTGGGCGGCCAGCCCGGCCTTTGCGCCTTCCGCTGATCAGCCCCTGCCGCTGGCGCTCTATCCGCAGGGATGTCCGTTCCGCGCCCGCGCGCTCGCCGCTCTGGCGGGCATCGGTCGGGCCAGTCAGGTTGTTTACACCAGTCAGAACCCGACCGGCATCGAGGTGGCGGTGCGGGAGGGTCTGGGCGTCACGGTCAGGAGTCGCCGCACCTTGCCGGGAGACTGGACGATCCTCACGGCAGAGCAGGGGTTTCCGGCCTTGCCGCCGGCGGAACTTGAGTTGCATCGCTCGCCGACGGCGCTGCATCCGGTCAATGACCGGGTTGCCCGGCTGCTGGCGGCGCAGTTTCAGGATACTGTCTGATGGGGTGATTGGTCTCCCGCTCGGGGGCGCAGCCCCCGAGCGGGGAAACCTCAGAAATCCTTCCTGGCACTGATGCCGACGGTCAGAGGTTGGACGGTATAGGCTTCGGTCACCGAGTCGATCTGCGGCCGTTGGATGATCGTGCGGTCATTGGCCAGATTTTTGGCATAAAGGGACACCCGCAGCGATCCGGTATCGATACCCGCGGTGGCGTTGATCACACCATAGGCGGCATTTTCATAGTTTGGATTGTCGGTCTGGTAGCTGCCATGGGCATGGCCAATGAAATTGAAGTCGCCATGCACAAACCCGCTCATGTTGTCCTTGAGCGGGAAATTATACTCGGCGCCGAGCGTCGCCGTGCGCTCGGGGGCGAAGAGAACGCTTTGACCCACCGCGGCAATGGTCGGGATCGGTGAACTGGTGATCGCCGAATGATTGACGCCGCCGGTCAGGCTCAATTTCAAACCCGGCAGGAATTGTGGCGCATAGCGCAGTTCCAGCTCGCCGCCATAGCTCTCGGCATCGCCGACATTGGTGGTGAATTTGAAGCCGCAGGTCGGGAGATTGATGGTCTGCTGGATATTGCTCCAGTCAATGTAATAACCGGCGCCATTGATCGACACCGTGCGGTCGGCGAGGAAGGTTTTGAGCCCGGCTTCGTAGCTCCAGAGCGAATCCTGGCTGTAATTGATTGGCGCGCCGGAAATGCCGAGATTGGCATAGTCTCCGGCGCAGACATTGTTGGTCCCGCTCGGGTCCGGGCCGGTCGCGCCGCCAAGACGAAAGCCCTTGGCGGCGGTGGCGTAGGCCGACGAGGCGTCATCAAGATCATAGGCGAGCGAGAATTTTGGCGTGGCCGCGAAATATTTCGGGCTGTCCTGAAACTGGTGCAGATTGCCGATATCGTAATAGCCGCCGCCATCGCGCCGATAGAATTCCCGGGCGAACTGATAACGCAGGCCGGCCGAGGCGTGCAGGCGCGACGTCACATCATAATCGACCTGTCCAAACACGGCATATTGGTCGGTATAGGTCCAAGTCGACTCGTGAAAAATGTCGGTGAACAGCGACAGATCCTGCGGCGCCCCTAAGGCGTTGGCGACACTCAGAATCGGAATGCCGTAGGTCGACTGAAAGACCGCCGGCAGAGTGGGCGTTGGCTCGTCATTGAGATGGGACATGCGCTGCTCCGAGGCATAAAGACCGGCAACCCATTTCAGTGGCGATCCACTGTTGGCCGGCGATGCCAGACGAACCTCCTGCGAGATGGTGCTGTAGGTGGTCGGGAAGGTCACCTGCGAGGCGAGGGTGGTGATATTGTTCGAGGCGGGCAGGCCGGTGTAGGGGGGTATGAGATAGTCGCCCAGCACATAGTTATTGAAATAGGTGCCGTCGCTGACCCGCTCCTCGTCGCGCCAGAAATAGCTGCTCACGGAGGTTAATTCGGCGAAGCCCAGATTGTCGGTCACGGTGACGCTGGGCACGAACAGGGTATCGTGACTCCATTCCGGAACTTCCTTGTTCTGATTATAAAGTCCGAGCGCCTCGTAGAAGACCGGCGAATCCTTGGCGTCAGCGCGCTGATAATTGATCTGCGCGAAAATATTCAGATCTTCTGTGGGCGCGTAGAGCGCGGCAACCCGCACAGCCTTGGTCGCATCGCTGTTGACACCCCCCTTTATCAGGCTGCCATCCAGGCCATAATTGTTGATCCAGCCGCTATCGGAATTGTAATAGGCGCCAAGCCGCAGGGCGAATTTTCCTTCCACCACCGGAAGATTGGCCACCCCGCTGGTCTGATAATTGATTCTGCCATGATCTGTCCCCGACAGATCGCCCGTCACGAAGCCGCCGACCGACTCCAGATTGGGCTTGGCCTGAATGAAGCGAATCGTGCCGCCCATGGAACTTGCGCCATAGAGCGTCCCTTGCGGGCCGCGCAACACCTCGACATGATCGATATCGAAGGCAACCGGCTGGCTGGCCCCGTCATAGGTCTGCGGTACGGTGACCGAGGTTTCGTCGAGATAGACGCCGACCGTCGCCGCGCCCGAACTCGAACTGATGCCGCGCATCTCGATGACCGTCATTCCCTCGCCGACGCCAAGACCGGCGCCGCCGGCGGCGAAGGAGACGCTCGGGATGGCGCGGGTCAGGTCGTCATAATTGGCGATATGTCCCTCGGCCAGCGCGTCGCCGCTCAAAACCGAGATGCTGGTGGGCACTTTGTTGACGTCTTCCGAGCGCTTCTGCGCGGTGACGACGACTTCCTCCAGCTTCGCGGCGACGGGCGGCGTGTCGCTTTCGGCGGCAAACGACCGAGGTCCTGCCATCAAGGCGATGACGGCGGCGGAAGCAAAAAGTTGCGAACGGGCGAGCGCAAATTTCATAGCGGACCTCTCGATATCTGTTGCGGGATTTGTGGTCGGTCGTGCGGCTCATTTCCCCGTCATTTTCCTGCGCCGTTACCTGCAGGATTGTTTGTATGCATATATGAAAACCTCTCGGCCAGCTCCCTGTCAAGCGTCAAATATTGCAATGGTGTGAAAGCGGAACGCTGGTATTTTGGATGGAAAGAAGATCCCGCGAGTGCGTAAATTGTGTTGCCGAGATCACGCGTCGAATGTCAGGCTGTATGCATACAAATGAGGTCGGCACGAACATCGATTGGGGAGGGTGGATATGGTTCCAGGTGGCATCGGTGAACAGGCGACGACCCCCCAAACCGGCCTCGAAGGCTTGAGCGACGGATCTACCGCCGCGGGCGATCGGCTTTACGCCAAGATGACCTGGCGCCTGCTGCCGTTCTTCTGCCTCTGCCTGCTGGCCGCCTATATCGATCGGGTCAATGTCGGCTTCGCCAAGCTGCAGATGCTCGGTGATCTGCATTTCTCCGAGACCATCTATGGCTGGGGCGCCGGCCTGTTTTTCGTCGGTTATATTCTCTGCGAAATTCCCAGCAATGTGATCCTGCAGCGGGTCGGCGCACGGATCTGGATCGCCCGCATCATGCTCACCTGGGGTCTGCTGTCGGGCGCCACCATGTTGGTCCATTCCCCACAAAGCTATTATATCGTGCGGTTTCTGCTCGGGGTGGCTGAGGCCGGGTTCATGCCGGGCGCGCTGTTCTTCTTCTCCAGCTGGTATCCGCTCCATCGGCGCAGCCGGATCACCGCTTTGTTCATGCTGGGCATTCCCTTGTCGAGCGTGATCGGCGCCCCGCTTTCCGGCTGGATCATGGCCGAGTGCCAGGGGCAGGCCGGTCTGGCCGGCTGGCAGTGGCTGTTCCTGCTGGAGGCGATTCCCTCGATCTGTCTCGGGGTGGCGGCCCTGTTTGTGTTGCCGGCCTCGATCGAGAAAACCTCCTGGCTCACCAATGACGAAAAACGCCAACTCAGCCGCGACCTGAAAGCCGACCGTCATGAGGATGAGATCCATCTGCTGGTGGAAGCCTTCCGTAATGGCAAGGTTTGGCTGATCGGTCTGATCGACGGCACCTTGCTGCTGGGCCTCTATTCCATCGCCTTCTGGCTGCCGACCATCATCCACCGAACGGGTGTCGCCAGTCCGCTGACCATCGGCTTGCTGACCGCCATTCCGCATGGGACGGGCGTGGTCACCATGCTGATCCTCGGGTGGAACTCGGATCGAACCCACGAACGGCGCTGGCATGTCGCCTTGCCGATGGCCGTGGGCGCCGCGGGCCTCGCTCTCAGTACCGTCTTCACCGATGATCTGACCATGACCGTCGTCCTCATGGCCGTCGCCAATGCCGGCATCATCGGCGCTCTTCCGGCGCTCTGGGCAATTCCGGGATCCTTCCTGGTCGGCCGCGCCGCCGCCGCCGGTCTGGCCTTGGCCCTGTCGATGGCCAATCTGGCCGGGTTTTTCTCGACCTATCTGGTCGGATGGGTGATCGACCAGACCCACAGCGCCAGCCTCGCCCTGCTGTTTTTCGCCCTGTGCGTGGTTCTTGGCGGATTGACCGTGCTGTTCCTGCCGGCAAAACTGGTCAATCGTTGAAAGGAGCACCCGTGAACCGACGGCTCTTCCTCGCCGGCCTCGTTGGCACCGCCGTGACAGCCCTGCCGTTCGTCCGCGCCCGCGCTGCTGGAATCGCGCCCAATGAGCGGGATGCGCTGCTGGTCATCGATGTGCAAAACTGCTTCATGCCAGGCGGCAGTCTGGCGGTGGCCGGCGGCAATGAGATCGTCCCGGTCATCAATCGTCTGGCAAGAAAATTCGCCAATGTCGTGCTGACCCAGGATTGGCATACGCCGCATCATGCCTCCTTTGCATCGGCCCATCCCGGCAAACAACCCTTTGAGACCATCCAGATGCCTTACGGGCCGCAAATCCTCTGGCCGGATCATTGCGTCCAGGGCACGGCAGGGGCAAAGCTGGATAAAAATCTCGATATCCCGCAGGCCGAATTGATCGTCCGAAAGGGTTATCACCGGGAGATCGACAGTTATTCCGCGCTGCGGGAAGCAGACGGCAAAACGCCGACCGGATTGGGCGGTTATCTGCAGCAGCGCGGCATCAGGCGAGTGTTTGTGGCCGGTCTTGCCACCGATTTCTGCGTCGCCTTCACCGCGATCGATGCGCGCAAGGAAGGGTTTGACGCCCTGGTGGTCGAGGATGCCAGTCGCGGCATCGATACCAACGGATCGCTGGCCGAGGCCTGGTCGAAGATGACTGCCGCCGGGGTCAAGCGGATCCAGTCCGCCGATATCCTATAGGGGCCGCGCGGATCGGCGGCAGCCATGACAACAGCGAAAGATAATATACATTGGTTCTCGCCGATTGCTTCGCGGTCAGTGACTTTCGACGTGATCGTTGATGGTCTGGATCAAGGGCAAGAAGCGTATCTCATTCAGCCAGTTGACCCGCTCGCGGGCCTGCACCGAAGTGACGGAACAATCGTCGCCCCAATTCTGACGTTCGAGGAATCGATGAATCGCTATCCAGCACAGGTTTGATTTGGTATCCGGGCGGTCTCTCCTTCAGACTGGAGGAAATCTCTCGTGGCAGGTCACGCGCCACATCTCGACTCTACCAGTGTGACCAGGTCGCCTCACGAATCCCGGTGCCCGCTATTTCAGAAGCGTCGCCTGAATTCAGGTGGCTATTGTTGGAACATTCCGCAGAGTGTAACGAGGGTAGCGCCGAGGGTGGTATCAGACACAGCACCCAGCCGTTTCACCAATCGCTTCTTGTCGAGTGTCCGGATCTGGTCGAGAAGAATCAGCCCGTCCTTTCCCTTAAAACGCAACGGCACTCGGAATCCGGCCGGATGACTCCCGGTTGTCAGGGGGGCCGCTATCACGGTCCGCAAGTGGTCGTGCATTTCCGGCGGGGAGATAATAAGGCAAGGGCGCGTCTTTTGAATTTCGCTGCCAAGTGTCGGATCAAGAACTACCAACCAAACTTCGCCGCGTTTTACCACGTCAGCTCTGCGTCCGCATCGTTACCGAATTCGCCCAACAGAGGAAGATCGTCGCCGGCATCGGCAATATTTCGGGCATCATCTGCCCAGCCCGCGCGTGGGTTTGGCCTCTTGACCTCTACGACGAGACGACCGTTCTCGATACCAAGCTCGACGTCATCGCCCGGTTTCATGCCGATTTCGGACAAAATCAACTTAGGGATTATGATCCCCGACAAATTACCCATTTTGCGGACAACACTGCGCATCACTCTACCTCATGCCCGGTTGAACAATGTCATAACACGCATTGGCGATTGTCCACAGTGCCACTTTCGATGAGTCGACCACTTTAACGCGAGTGGCCGCTCTGCCAGGCACGCATCGTATGAGGCTCCCATCTCTTGCCTTTTTACCAGGACAAAAGATTCGGTAAGGACTGCTTTGGGTTAGCAGCACTCACCTGTTTTCGCAGCGCCGGAGCCATTCATCGGCGACGTCCCCCATTGTTTTCATGGTTCCATCCTTAATCCACTGCATAAAGGGGACGTCGAATTTGAATTGTTCGCCGCACTGGGATTTCAGGAACCGCCGGACGCATTGGGTGTTTCGATAGGATGCCGTCACCACGGTTTCACGAGTGATCGGGCCCCTATGCCAATCGAGATCCTTCAATCGCGTCTTCCTTAAATTGCTACCCTCGGGTGAATTGGATATCGGACGGCGGCCATGGGTTATCAAGTTCCGCAGCGGCTGCTCTGGGTCATGAAGAGCCGATCACCCCAGAAATTCCTACGACCGCTTTTGCCGATCCAGTCATTGCGTCTTGTCTGTGAATACCGCCGGTGCATGCCATCAGAGGCCCAACTGGATAATGCTTCAATGAGCGATGTCACCCGGGTGAATGCCGTCGGCGAGGTCAAAGCTTGCCCCCACAGCACCGACCACCGCCGTCTTCCGGCTCAAGCCAACCCGATGACGAAGGCGATAAACGGCTTCGATCCCGGTGCAATGGGCGCCAATGAGGAACTTTACGCCGGCGCGTTTCATATAGCCCGCGGTCCAATCCAACTGCCGATCGGTTGCTTCAAACAGATGGATGCCGCCTATGATGGCGAGCACTGTACGGCGCCCAAAATGGCGTTTTACGGAATCCAAAATGTTCACTATTCCAGCGTGACCGCAACCAGCAACGATCACGAGCCCTTTCGCCGTTTCAATGATCATCGACTGGTCATCAGGGACCGTATCCTCGACGAGGCCGGCGGGGGTCAGCACTTGCAGTGTGTCGCTCCAATTGTGCTCGGGATAGCGACGCGGAACCGGGCCGGTCAACCAAATTCCCGGCGCAATCTCGGTGAAGCCATCGTGCTCGACAAAATGGCCGCCGGTCGCCTCGAATTTGGGCTTTAACGCGATCATCGAATTTGCTTCGCCTGCCTGCTGATCCGGACGGCTGTAGAAAATCCCTTTGGCGACGTGCACGGTCGCGACAGCCGTTGGATCTTTCTGCTGCAAGGCATTGCGCAATGTCATCAGGCCGCCGACATGATCATCATGGAAGTGGGTCAACACCACGGTCGGCACCTGGCTTAGGTCAATCGCCAATTCCTCGGCATTCTGAGCGACCGTGTCCGTCCGATAGCCGGTATCGACGAGGATCTTGCGGCCGTCGGCTTCAACGTGCGCCGCAAACCCCCATTCCCCAATCCCTTTATCAGCAAGCATCGTCGAGAGCAGCGTAATCTTAAGATGCTCTACAGTCGCCGCCAATGCCGGAAGCGGACCCCAAAAAGACAAGGCCAGCAAGACACCAGTGCACTTGATTTTCATTGCGCTCTCGCCAGTTGGTGCGTTGCCGAATGGAGGGCATCGACCTTAATTCAAGTGTTCAATGCAAGCAGTAAGCAAGATCACCGTCAGTGTGTGCAACAAATTCGTATGTCGCGGAATGACCGGTTTGGGTCAATTCCTGAAGCCGGCAATTGATTTTGCCTACGCTGCCTGTTGTGGTCGGTAACACAACACAAGAAGTTGAGATTCGGGCAATGCAGCTTGAGCATATGTGCGCCCGTCGTCGTCGCAGAACTCGACCTCGAAGACATTCGGCGCCAGAATTTCGACAACAGTTCCGACTTGCCCACGCGAGAGCCCTATGTCTGGGAGATTAACTGTCAGGGCAACAACATTGAGTTGCTCAATCCTGTTGTTGGGGTTCGTCATGTCCAAGTCCCTCATTGGTGGTCTTCAATCCTACAACACGTAACAACTGGTAAAGCGTAAAATATTCTCACCCGTGCGAGCTATCCACAGGGAGCGAATTTTCGTAGAATTTCTTTGCGTCGTTATTTCGAAATCCAGTCTGTAGCGCTGGCCGTATTCGTCTTTGGAAGTTGGTTGAATATCGACTTGGCGTTCGCGTGCGGCTCCAATCAATAACTCTCGCATTATCTCCGCGTCATCGGCGACTAAGCCGAGTCGAGATTGCAATACACGGGCCTTATGCCTACCCCGAGGATGCGTCTGGCTGAGGCAATAGTCCCGGAGCTTGGCGAGATCAACGTCGATAGCGTCGAACCGGTCCACGATCAACCTTTTTCCTGGCTGGGTCATCTCAAATGATACCCCCAGGACACTATCAGAAGGCGAGCTGCGATTCAGCCGAGCCCATAATTCTGTTCTCTGGTGTAGGTCTCCTTTGGGTCAGATTCGGTGCTACGCCACCATCCGCACGTGAGCGATTTCCTTAGGTCGAACGGTTCTTACGGCATCAGAAGCTAAAGTAACCACCGATACTGTTTCGCCTGAAATTGTGACAAATTCGACTTCAAATCCCTCTCCACTACCGTGAACCATAACGACACAGCCAACATCACCTGCTTCCAGGCCTTCTTCCGGCAAATCTTTTGTGAGGACCACGGGATCGAGTTCCTTGATCATTCTCTACCTCCGGCAATTGGTACAGCCGTAACCAACCGAGGCACCTCCTCGCCAGCTGCAACAAACCATATCGTCCGCAAAAGCGGGTTTCGCCCATCGGGAGATCGAATTGGGCCTTCAATAAGGATATTTCTCCCAAACGCAGTTTCATGCTCCGACGAGATTACTCCAAATTGAGCATGGTCGAGCAAAGCATTCTTCAATAATAGCCACGATGATGGCGAAAAGCCAAAACGCTGAAAAAACGCTGATTTGGCACGACCAGTCGGATGAGCGTCTGACAAGAGATATAGGGTAACCTTATTCTCGTCGACGATTGCCATTTGCATATTTGCCAACGGGTTCATCGTGATCGCAAACGCCACCTTCGAGGATCTGCTACTAATCAAAGAAAAACTAACTGACACAATCTCGTTTGCACAGTGACAGTGATAGGGCAGCTTCGTGTCAAGAGCCCCTAAAACACAACCCATGGCCCTATGCGCCTTCCGGCTGAAAGCGGCTAACCGTCGCCGATAGTGGTTGAGATGGTCGCGTAACCTTCTACGTGACCATATCGCGGTCGATTTTTCGCCGACCGTGCAGAGCACGAACAATCTCAACCTATTCGTCGGTGGCGTGATAGAGCGTCAAATACTGGCCGACGATCAGATGCCGGATGTTTGCCGCAATGTCTTCGCGGGCCATCCCGGAATAAGGATGTTGGGCCAACTGCTGCCACCGCGCCTCGATAGCGTCGAGCACGCGGTCGGCGGCGTCTGGATTGTCGGCCGCTATGCTGGCCCAAATGTCGATCAGGTCCTCGTCGGCGCGATCAGTGCGGATAACTGGCAGCGAAATCAATAGCCTCGCCGTGAAGCGTCAAACCGGCGACGGGCTTCCGCCTTCACATCGGCCATTGTAGGCCGTGAACTCGGCCCGCTATCGATGCCCTCCTGCACCAGTTTGCGCAGATCCTCGACAGGCCCCGCTTTTTTCGGTTCTTGAGGTATGCGCTTAGCATACTATCTATCGGGAGTCATTAAACGGCGCATCTGGCCATGGTGATGCCGCCCGCGCCTTTTTGAGAAGGACAGGCTGCACGGATTACCGTCTCCACTCGACGACAGTGGTTATGCCCGATGAAAATCCGACAGCCAATCACCTGGCATTAGCCAAATAATTTTATCGCCGAAGCCTGGTGGATTCACCGCTCGGCAAAGGCCTTCTCCACAACATACTGGCCAGCTTCGCCGTGATTGCCTTCGATAAAGCCAGCGTCATCGAGGATCTGTTTGGTGTCTTTCAGCATTTCGGGGCTGCCGCACAGCATGACACGGTCTGACGCGGCCTCCCAGGCCGGCAGTCCGATATCGGTGAACAGTTTGCCCGAGGTGATCAGATCGGTGATGCGGCCGCGATTGACGAAAGGCTCACGGGTAACGGTCGGATAATAAATCAGCTGCGCGCGCAGATATTCGCCGAGGAATTCGTCCTGCGGCAGAACCTGGGTGATGGTCTCGCCATAGGCGAGTTCGCTGACCTGGCGGCAGCCATGGACCAGGACCACTTTTTCGAAGCGGTCATAGGTTTCCGGATCCTTGATGATGCTGAGAAAGGGGGCGAGACCGGTGCCGGTGCCGAGCAGATAAAGATTGCGTCCGGACAGCAGATTATCGATCACCAGGGTGCCGGTGGCCTTCTGGCTGACGATGATCTTGTCGCCCTTCTTGAGATGCTGCAACTTCGAGGTCAGCGGACCATTCGGGACCTTGATGCTGAAGAACTCAAGATTATCGTTGTAGTGAGCGCTGGCGATGCTGTAGGCGCGCAGCAGCGGGCGACCATCGACTTCGATGCCGATCATGGTGAATTCGCCGCTGCGGAAGCGAAATCCGGAATCCCGCGTCGTCGTGAAGCTGAAGAGGGTATCTGTCCAATGATGGACGTCCAAAACAGTCTCTTGATTGAATTTGCTCATCGCACTCGCTCGGCTGGCAGTTAAGGCCGCACTCTGTCCTCGTTGCATTCTAATACGGTAATTGTCCGAAAGGACGGTCGGCGTCAATATCGGCTTGTTCGCCGCGCTTGTTTGTATACTAATAAATGGGTCGCATTTGCAAGCGATTCTGTGGAATCCGGACATAAGGAGAAACAATGGCCCACGATGTTTCCTCGGCTACCGATGGTTCCGGCAAGCTGGTGATCCGCAATATCGGACTGATGTTGAGCGGCGCGCTGGAACAACCAATCTGTGATGCCGACACCATTGTCTGCGTGGATGGACTGATCACGGCGATCGGCCGGGAGAAAGATCTCGACACCGAGCGGCCGGCGACAGTGATCGACGCGCAAGCTACGACAATAGCACCGGGGCTGATTGACAGTCATGTGCATCCGGTGGCCGGCGACTGGACGCCGCGGCAGAATCAGACGGGCTGGATCGACAGTTTTCTGCATGGCGGCGTCACCACGATGATTTCCGCCGGCGAAGTGCATATGCCCGGCCGTCCGCGCGACATCGTCGGCCTCAAAGCCTTCGCCATCTTCGCCCAGCGCAGCTTTGCCGCCTTCCGGCCGGGGGGCGTGAAGATCATCGCCGGTGCGCCGGTCATCGAACCGGGTATGGTCGAGGAGGATTTCAAGGAATTGGCGGCGGCCGGCGTGACTATTTTAGGCGAGGTCGGTCTGGGCCAGGTCAAGGATGGCCCGACGGCGCGGCAGATGGTGGGATGGGCCCGCAAATACGGCATCCAGAGCACGATCCACACCGGCGGGCCGTCAATCCCCGGTTCCGGCATGATCGACAAGGATGTGGTGCTCGAGGCCGACACGGACGTGATCGGCCACATCAATGGCGGTCACACCGCTCTGCCTGACGACCAGATCCGCTGCATCTGCGAAGGCTGCAAGCGCGGCCTCGAACTGGTGCATAACGGCAATGAGCGCTCGGCGCTGTTCACCCTCCGCATCGCCAAGGAGATGGGGCAATTGGAGCGGGTCATTCTCGGCACCGACTCGCCAGCCGGATCAGGGGTGCAACCGCTTGGCATCCTGCGCATGATCAGCCTGCTCTCGTCGCTTGGCGACGTGCCGGCCGAAATCGCTTTCTGTTTCGCCACCGGCAACACGGCGCGCATGCGGTCCCTGACCAGCGGTCTGCTGGAGGTGGGCCGCGCCGCCGATTTCGTGCTGCTCGACAAGGCGCAGCATTCGGCGGGCCGGGACCTGCTCGACAGTGTGCGCCTGGGCGACCTGCCCGGGATCGGTATGACCATCATCGATGGGATTGTGCGAACCGGCCGCAGCCGCAACACACCGCCCGCGGAGAGGATTCCGAAGGTCGTCAGCGCAACTTCTTGAGCAATTCCAGGAAGATTTCCCGTTCTCCGGCCGAAAGTGGCGCCAAGCTGTCCTCGGTCACCGCCAAGGCGCTGGCGCTCGCCTGATCGACCAGCGCCTGCCCGGCCGCTGTCAACTCGACCACCAGCCGCCGCCCGTCCTCGGGATCGGGATTGGTCTCGGTCAGCCCTCGTTTACAAAGACGGTCGATCACCCCCTTGATGGTCGCGGCATCCATGGCGGTCAGGCGGCCGAGAAGATTCTGCGTACAGGGACCTTTTTCGCCTAATTTCGCGAGCGCCGCCCATTGGGTCGGGGTCATGTCGGCGCCCATCTTTTCCGCGAACAAAAGGGTGTGCCGCTGATTGACCTGTCGCAATAAAAACCCCACCTGGTCATCCAGGACATAGGGAGGGTCTAAAACCCTGCGTCGCTCAGCGGCAGAGTCGATTGCCATGGTCATTGCCCACCAAGAATACACAAGGTCGGGACAGTATCATTTATTTCAGCGCAGTCCATCTTCGCCCTTGATCTGCGCCTTGCTCAGGCCGCCGATCCGCGGCAAAGGCCGGCCGCTGTCGGTAACCGCCAGGGCGACGATGATCTCATCGGCCCGCGGCGCGTCATGGATCCTGATTTCCATGCCGTCGAAATGGCTGCGGACATATGCCGCATCCTTGTGCCCGAGGGGGATATCAAGGCAAAGTCCAGGGCCGCCGCGCTTCTTCGAAGAGGGGATGAGCGCCGCACCCTTGCTCAGCACGCGCCTGACCGGTGTCCCGAGCCGGGGGTGCAGGATCGCCGCGGCATGTTCCAGTTCGCCATTTTCACCCACCGCCGCCGCCTTGCCGTAGCTCTCGGCGGCAGCGCCATTGATGCCCAGGGCAGCGACCGCTCGCTCGGTAAGCAGAGCGCCCAATTCCTCGCCGATCTCCATCAGTTCGGTCAGATCCTCCACATAGCGGCCGGCGAAGGGATTGGCGATGACAGCGATGGCCGCGGCGCGCCGTGTCGGGGGGCTCACCTCGCGGTCCAGTTCGCGCCTGGTCTCTTCGATTACGATGACGATCTTGCGAATGCACGCCTTCATCGCAGCCCGTCCAATCCTTTGATGTCCGCCGCAGCCAACCCGCCGACCCGCGCATGGATGCGCGGCCCGGTCGACATGACCAGGGCCAACAGCATCTCGTCGGCGCGCGGTCCGTCGGCGAGGCCGACCTCCATGGCGTCGAAATGGCTGCGCACATAGGACGCGTTGATATGGGTCACCGGAATGTCGAGGCGGGCGCCCGGCCCACCGACCTTTTTGCATGAAGCGACAATCGCCTTGGCATTGCCGAGGATTTCGCGCATCGCATAACCGCCCGGCACATGCCACAGCGCCCCATGTTCCAGCTCGCCGGCCGAGCCGATGATGGCGCCCTTGCCATAACCCTCGATGACAGCCGGGCCGCCCAGGGCCTCCGCCAGGATCTTGGCCATGGTCAGGCCGAGCGGCGTCAGATCGTCCATGAAGCCGGCGATCTCATCGACATAGCGGCCGGCAAATGGATTATGGATGACACTCAGGACTGCGCCGCGCCGCAAGGGAACAGCGGGTGGCGGGCCGCCTTCGTGAAAGATCTCCTCAAGGACGACGACCTGTTTCCGCAGTTGGACCTCATGCATGGGTAAGCTCCCGGTTCTCTCCGATTGTCACTCCGCCGACGCTGCGCACAGCTTGTTGCAGGTGCAGCGCGGCGGCCTTGATCAGTCCCTGGCCGATCAACTGATCGGCGACGCTGGCGCCGCTCGCCAGGGCCAGATCGATTTCGCGAGGGGCCAGGGCGCCGACCGCCCGGGTGACCAATCGCCCACCGAGATCACTGTCGGGTTGCAAGTGGTCAGCCGGGATCCGCTCGATCGCCGGATGGCCCGGCAGATCGACCGCATTGGCGATGATCGTGGCGGCGGCATCGGCGACGGACGCGGTCGAGGCCAGCACGGTGACCGCGTCGGCGATCCCAAGCGAAAAGCTGCGACCCCGCCAGCCGCTGGTGGCGATGCCTTTGATCCCGTCTCTGCCGGCGAGCACGACGCGACCCGACAAAGCGTCCCGCGTCGGATCGGCCACCATGCCGATCGCAAACCGCTCACCGTCTTTCAAATGCAGCGCGATATCACCGCCATTATTGACATAGGCGCGCTGCAGATCGGCCTGCCCGGTCATCGCCGCCAGCACTTCCTCGGCGACGGCGCCGGCGACGGCGGCCATCGGGGTAATGAAATGGCGGCCGGCATGGGGCGCCACCGCGCGATGCATGCGGAGCGCAACCGGACCACGCAGGGGCGAGAAATCGGGCTGCGCCGCGGCGCGCAGCAGGGGCAGTTCGTCGCACAGGGAGTCAAGAATCGTCGCAAAGCGCTCGATCGCCGCATCATAGGCGGCCCAGATCTCCCCCCGCGGCGCAAATGCCTCGATGATCAGGTCGATCGGCCCATGCTGGAGATGCAGACGACGGCCGTCCGCCAGCAGGGCAGCCTGGGGCGGCGCCGTCACCGCGGCTCCTGTTGGCGCTTGCTTCGCTGCAGCGGCCACGGGTTTTCCGGCCGCTGACGGACAACGCGCTGAGCGTCGCCGCCCGCCAGCGATTCGACCCGTCTGACATGATCCATATGGCCGCCAAGCGCGGCGTAATCGGCGAGGGTCAGAGTGAATTCGATCGGCGCGACGAGAGCGGGGGTCGGCACCGAGCCAAACGCATTCTCCGGCAGGGTGGCGACATCGACCATGAAGGTGATGCCGCCGCCCGGCCAGATATAGACCGGTGCGCCGCCGCAGGTGACGCGGGTCAGGGCATCTTTTACCGAGCGGGTCAGGCGGACCGGATTTTCCGTGACCCCGGAGCGCAGAGATCCGCCGGCCCCCGCCACGAACAGCACAGTACACAAAGCCGGCTCGCAATTCTCGCGGATGCGATCGACCGATTCCTGCAGATCGTCTGGCAATGGCGCGGTCACCGGGGTCAGACGGTCGTCCAGGGTGAAATAAGCGAAATTCTCGCCATTGGTGCTCAGCATCAGCAGCGACAGGCCGGGACGCGCATGATTTGGGTCGAAGCGGTCGAGAATGGCCAGCGGGTCGGAAATATCGGTGCCGCCCCATCCCGTGCCGGGATTGGCCACCTGGAAATAGCGGCCCGGCGTCGAGCGCCGGCCGCGGATGCTGATGCCGCTGGCCGGTACGCCCAACAGCTTGCCGGCTTGATGTTCCGAGAGAACACCGGTGATGTGGTCATCCACCACCACCACTTCATCGACCTTGCCCTGCCATTGCTGGGCGAACATGCCGATGGTGGCCGAGCCGCAGCCGACCCGCATGCGCTGTTCCAACACGCCATTGACGATGGGCGGCCGTCCCGACTGCACAATCACCGTCGCGCCGTCCTCCACGGTCAACTCCACGGCTTGACCCTGGCAGAGCGCAAGCAGGGTTTCGCAGGTGGCGCGGCCCTCTTTCTTGCCACTGCCGGTCAGATGATGGACGCCGCCCAAGGACAGCATCTGCGACCCATATTCGCTGGTCGTGACGTGGCCGACCGGGACGCCCTGGGCCAGCACCGCACTTCGCTCATCGCCAAGATGACGGTCGGTGTCGATCTTCACCTTGACGCCGCAATAGCTGAAGATTCCCTCGGTGACCACGGTCACCATATCGACTCCTTCGATATCGGCGGCGATGATGAAGGGGGCGGGTTTATAGTCGGGGTAGGTGGTGCCGGCGCCGATCGCCGTGACGAACAGGTCGGGATCGTAAAGCAGCTCGCCCGACCATTGTTCCTTGGCGCCGAAGGGAACGAGGGAGCCGCCGTGATCCAAGGTGCGCCGCAATAGCACATGCGGATCGACCCGGACCAGTTCGCCGGCGACATTGGCATAGCGGTCGCAAGCGCCGACGAGGCCCGGTTTGATATAACACATCACCGGACAGGCATCGCAGCGGATCTTGTCAGCGTCGTCTTCGGCAATGGGATTTGCATCGCGAGCAGACAGAAGGAGCCTCCATTTTCGCTGGACAAATCATTCGTATACAAATAATTTTACGGTGTGACATGACGGCTGTCAAGAGTTGGCGCCAGACTTGGTGCCAGAGCGTTGTACAAGCCCGACTTTAGAGGGATATTAAATTCAATGTCTCCAGAGTGCGATCAGCGTGATTAGAACAGTTCAACTCACCGTCAATGGGACCGATCATCGTCTGGACGTCGCGCCGGACACACCGCTTCTTTACATATTGCGCAATGATCTTGCCTTGAATGGGGCGAAGTTCGGCTGCGGCCTGGGCGAATGCGGCGCCTGTACTGTGCTGCTGGACGGCGTCGCGGTGCGGTCCTGTATCATTCCGGTCGGCGGCGCCGAGCACCGATCGATTGTCACCCTGGAAGGATTGGGCTCGATCACCGCGCCGGGTTCCGTGCAGCGCGCCTTCATTGTCGAGCAGGCTGCCCAGTGCGGCTATTGCCTGAACGGCATGATCATGACCACCCAGGCGTTGCTGGCGCGTATTCCCCGCCCCACCGAACGTCAGATCCGCGAAGAGCTGCGCTATAATCTCTGCCGGTGCGGCGCCCATGTCGAAATTCTCCGCGCGGTGCGGCGCGCCGCCGATGAGCGCCAAGCGGCTTGCGGGGCGGAGCAGGCGTGACCGATTTTCCCGCTGTACCGTCCCGCACTGATTATCTGAAGGAGGCCGACAGTCTCGTCGTGCTGCGCGGCGAGGCGGAGTCGGCGGAGGTCTTTCTGGTTCTCCACAAGAGCGGCGCCGTCACCGCCTTCAACGGTCACGTCGATCTGGGAACCGGCATTCGCACGGCTCTGGCGCAGATCGTCGCCGAGGAACTCGACGTTTCGCTTGAGCGGGTGAGCATGGTGTTGGGCGACACGGCGCGCGCGCCGGACCAGGGCGCCACCATCGCCAGTGCGACGATCCAGGTCGCCGCCTTGCCGCTGCGCCATGCGGCGGCCCAGGCGCGGCAGTTTCTGCTGGCCCAGGCGGTGGTCGAACTCAAAACACCGGTCACCGAGTTGACCGTTGAGGACGGCGTGATCCATGCGCCAGGCGGCCTCTGCCGCAGCTATGGAGACCTTCTCAGCGGGCAAAGTTTTCGCTTGCAGCTGTCCCTTGATGCGCCGCTCAAGCCGGCAGAAAGCTACAAGATCATCGGCTTACCCGTCGCCCGGACCGACATTCCGGCCAAGGCCACCGGACAGGCGGTCTTCGTCCATGATGTAAGAGTGCCGGGCATGCTGCATGGCCGTGTGGTCCGGCCGCCTTATGCCGGGCGCGACAGCGGCGATTTCGTCGGCCAAAGCCTGCTCTCGATCGATCACGCTTCCCTGTCGGGCATTCCCGGCATTGTCGCCGTGGTGGTCGAGGGCGATTTCATCGGTATCGTTGCCGAGCGCGAGGAAAACGCCGCCCGTGCCGCCCAGATCCTCAAGGTGAGCTGGAAGCCTTGGCCGGCGCTGCCCGATCTCGGCGATCTCAAAGGCGCGCTGCGGGCCAATCCCAGCCAGCCGCGCCTGCTGCTGGATAAGGGTGACGTCGATCAAGCGATCGCCGGCGCCGCCCAGTCCATGCCGCGCACCTATGTCTGGCCCTATCAGATGCATGGCTCGATCGGTCCGTCCTGTTCGGTCGCCGATTATCAGGACGGCCGGCTGACCGTCTGGTCGGGTACTCAAAATCCCCATATTCTGCGGACCGATCTGGCGCGCCTGTTGGAGATCTCGAATGAGGCGGTCGATATCAATCGGCTGGAAGCGGCCGGCTGCTATGGACGTAACTGCGCCGACGATGTCGGCGGTGACGCCGCCCTGCTGGCGCGCGCGGTGGGGCGTCCGGTCCGCGTGCAGCTCACCCGCGAGCAGGAACATGCCTGGGAACCAAAAGGCGCTGCCCAACTGATGGAGGTCAAGGGCGGCCTGAACGCCGACGGATCGGTCGCCGCCTATGATTTTTCAACCCGTTATCCGTCGAACGGCGCACCGCTCCTCGCCCTGCTGCTGACCGGCAGGATCGCGCCGCTGCCTGCGATCTTCGAGATGGGTGACCGGACCTCGATCCCGCCCTATGACTATGACAACATGCGGGTGGTGGTGCATGACATGCCGCCGATCGTCCGCGCCTCCTGGTTGCGGGGTGTTTCGGCGCTCCCCAACAGCTTCGCCCATGAGAGCTACATCGATGAGCTGGCCACGGCTGCCGGCGTTGATCCGATCGAATTCCGCCTGCGCTATCTCAAGGACCCGCGCGGGGTCGATCTGGTCAAGGCGGTGGCCGAGCGCGCCGGTTGGGTTTCGCGCAGCGGGCCTAATCCGGCGCCCGGGGATGGCGATATTCTGCAAGGGCGCGGCTTCGCCTATGCGCTTTACGTCCACAGTAAATTTCCCGGTTTCGGTTCGGCCTGGTCGGCGTGGGTCGCCGATGTCGCGGTCAATCGGCGGACCGGCGAGGTCAGCGTCACCAAGGTCACGGTCGGCCAGGATTCCGGCTTGATGATCAATCCCGCCGGTGTGCTGCATCAGGTGGAAGGCAATGTGATCCAGTCGACCAGCCGTGCACTGGAAGAGCAGGTCACCTTCGATCGCTTTGCGGTGGTCAGTCAGGAATGGGGCGCCTATCCCATCATGACCTTTCCCAAGCTGCCGGAGATCGATGTCCTGCTGGTTCCGCGTCCCGACCAGCCGCCGCTCGGGTCCGGCGAGTCCGCCTCGGTGCCGAGCGCCGCCGCCATCGCCAATGCGATTTTTGACGCGACCGGCGTCCGTTTCCGCGAACCACCCTTTACGCCGGAACGCATTCTGGCCGGTCTGCAGCCGGTTGAAGGCGAGCGAAAGAACCAGCGTCGCAAGCGCCGCCTGATCGATTTTCTGTCGGCCGCTGCCGTCACCGCCATCGGCATCGCCGCGTCGGCCTTCGTCTGGCGCGGCGCCATCGCGCCGATCGCACCGCCCGATCCAACCCTCTATTCCGCGGCGACCCTGGCGCGTGGCGAGGCTCTGGCCGGCATTGGCGCCTGCGCGGTCTGCCATACCGCCGCCGAGGGGCAAAAAAATGCCGGCGGCCTGGGCCTCGAAACGCCGTTCGGGATTGTCTACAGCACCAATATCACGCCCGATCCCGAAACCGGCATCGGCAGCTGGTCCTATCCGGCTTTCGAGCGCGCGATGAAGGGCGGCATCAGCCGTGATGGACGCCATCTTTATCCGGCTTTTCCCTACACTGCCTTCACCCGGATGAGCGACGCCGACCTGCAGGCGCTGTACGCCTATCTGATGGCCCAGTCACCGGTGCGCGCCGAGACGCCAGCCACCCGTCTGGCCTTTCCCTTCAATCTCCGGCCCATCATGGCGGGATGGAACGCGCTGTTTCTGCGCCCCGGCCCGCAAGCTACCGATGCGAACCGGTCGGCGGAGTGGAATCGCGGCGCCTATCTGGTGGAAGGCGCGGGCCATTGCGGCGCCTGTCACTCGCCCCGTAATGTGCTGGGCGCGGAAAAGGGCGGGGCCGCGCATCTTTCCGGCGGGATGGTCGAGGGTTGGGAGGCGCCGCCGCTGACGGCCCTGTCCTACGCACCGATCGCCTGGAGCGAGGAGGAATTGTTCCGCTACCTGCGCACCGGCTATGCCCCCTTGCATGGCGCCGCCGGCGGCTCGATGGCACCGGTCGTCGCGTCCCTCGGGTCGGCATCCGACCAGGATATTCGCGCGATGGCGATTTATCTCGCATCGATCAATCCACCCAACCGGACTCCTGCTGAACAGCAGGCCGACGCAGTCCGGCTGGAGGCGCGCGCCGGAACGGGGGCACAGGTCGCCGCGAGCAGTGCGGCGCGCCTCTATGAAGGCGCCTGCGCCTCCTGCCATCAGGCCGGTGCCGGCGGTCCGGCGCTGTCCGGGATGAAACCGTCCCTGGCGCTGAGCAGCACTCTGCACAGCCCGCGTCCGGACAATCTGATCCGCAAGATCCTTATGGGGGCTGCCAAGCCCTCGAACCCGATGCCGGGGTTTCGCGACAGCCTGAACGATCAGCAGATTGCGGATCTGGCGGCTTACTTGCGCGGAAGGTTTGCCCCCGACGCGCCGCCTTGGGGCGATATGACCCGAACTGTCGCGCGGATCCGCGCACGGACCTCTCTCTGATGTCATTGAGTGTTGTCCATCGCTTGCCAGTCATTCAACATTCTATACCTAAACCATCCCCCGACCCGGCGCCGCCTCGACCAATTGCCGTGTATAGGGATGCTTCGGCGCGTCCAGCACCTGGGTCGGCGGCCCGATTTCAACGATCTTGCCCTGCTGGATAACCGCGATTTCGTCGCTGATCTGCGCCGCCACCCGTAGATCATGGGTGATGAACAGGATGCTGACGCCAAGACTGGTCTGCAGCGATTTGAGCAAAGCGAGAATCTGCGTCTGGACCGAGACATCCAGCGCCGAGACGCTTTCATCGGCGATGATGATCTGCGGGTTCATCGCCAGGGCGCGGGCGATGCCGACCCGTTGGCGCTGGCCGCCCGAGAAGGCGGCCGGACGGCGGTGATAAGCGCTGCGCGACAGCCCGACCTGATCGAGCAGATCCTCGGCGCGCTGCCTTGCCGCCTTGCGGTCGGCGCCGGCCAGGCGGGCGGCGCGGGCGATGGTGGCGCCGATTGAGCGCCTGGGGTTCAAACTGCCATGGGGATCTTGGAACACCATCTGGACACTGCAGACGTCCATGCGGAGCGCCGTCGGCGGGCGGTTGAGATGATCGACGCCATTGACCTCGACGGTGCCGCCGCCCGGCGTCGCGAGGCGCATGATCAGCCGGGCCAGAGTGCTCTTGCCGCAGCCCGACTCGCCGACGATCGACAGGGTCCGGCCGGCCGCCAGGCTGAAAGAGACGCCGTCGAGGGCAACCCGCCCGCCATAGGATTTGCGCAAGCCCTCGACCTGCAGCACCGGGACTTCCCTGGCGAGCGCTGCGCGCGGTTTGGGGGCCAGACTGGGGACGGCGGCGATCAGGGCCTGGGTGTAGGGATGGGACGGGTGAGTGAGAATCTGCTTTGCTTCGCCAATCTCGACCATTTCGCCCATGCGCATGACGGCGATCCGGTCGGCGATTTCCGCCACCACGCCGAAATCATGGGTGATAAACAAAATCCCATGGCCGGCCCGCTCGCGTAATTGGCGGATCAGTTTCAGGACCTGCGCCTGGGTGGTGACATCGAGCGCCGTGGTGGGTTCGTCGGCGATCAGCACTTCCGGGTTCATCGCCAAAGCCATGGCGATGATGGCGCGCTGGCATTGGCCGCCCGACAATTGGTGCGGAAAGGAATCGGCGATGCGCACCGGGTCGGGCAGTTGCATGGATTCCAGCAGCGCCAGGGTCCGACGGCGGCGCTCGACGGCCGGCAGATGGTCATGCAGCTCGAACACTTCCTCGATCTGGCGCCCGATGGGAAAGGCCGGATTGAGCGCAGCCATCGGCTCCTGGAAGATCATCGCGATGCGGTTGCCGCGGATGTGACGCAGCTGCCGCTCGCCCATCGTGGTGAGTTCCTGGCCGGCCAGCTGCACCGAGCCCTGGGCGATGGTCAATCCCTCGGGCGGCGCGCCCATGATCGAGGAGGACAAGACAGATTTTCCCGACCCCGATTCGCCGACGATGCAGAGAATTTCACCACGCCTTACATCGAAGCTGACATCCTTGACCGCGAAAGGACGATCGGCGCCTTTCGGCAGGGCGATGGTCAGATTTTGCACGGACAGGATCGGTAACTCGCTCATCGCTGCGCCTCCCGGCCGCGCAGGCCATCGGCCAGCAGGCTGAGCCCGAGCACCAGGGACGAAATGGCCAGGCAGGGAAAGATCACCAGATGCGGATAGGCAAAGGCGAGAGTCCGTCCCTCATTGACCATGCTACCCCAGTCGGGGGTTGGCGGCGGCAGACCGAGGCCAAGAAATCCGAGCGCACCGATGGTGATGGCGGTATAGCCGAGCCGCAGACAGAAATCCACCACCAGCGGCCCGGTCACATTGGGAAGAATTTCGCCGAACAGGATGCGCGGCGTGCTCTCCCCCAGCGTGATGGCGGCCAGAATGAAATCACGGCCGGCGATATCCCGGGTCAAGGTTCGCACAATCCGGAAAATGGCGGGCGCGCTGCCAAAGGTGACGGCGAGAATGACATTGGCCGCTGACGCTCCCATCGCCACGATGATGACGATATAGAGGATCAGCAGCGGGAAAGAGAGAATGACATTGGCCAGGAAGGACAGGGCTATATCGATGCGGCCCCGGAAGAATCCGGCCACCAGCCCGCCGCAGATGCCAACCATATAGGCGGTCGCGGTGGCGGCGGTGGCCAGGGTGATCACCGTGCGGGCGCCATAGATCAATCGCGACAGAATATCCCGTCCGATGAAATCGGTGCCGAGCAGAAACATGCCGCCATCCGGTCCATGGTCACCCGGCGCGGCCAAGGGCACAAGGCTGCGGAGCGGGTCATAGGGAGCGAGCAGCGGTGCGAACAGCGCCACGAGTAACCAGCCGCCGACCAGAATCAGGCCGATCAGCGCCGTCGGGCGCAGCAGCATTCTGAGCAGCCTGGCGCCAGTCCTCATGACGCCGCCCGAGCCGGAGCCGCCAGACGCGGGTTCAGCCGAAGCGTGATGATGTCAGCCACAATCTGACTGCCCACCACCGTCATGACACTCATCATGGCGCAGGCCTCGATCAGATAGATGTCGGAATTGAGCGCCGCCTGATAGAGGAGCGTGCCGAAGCCCTGATAAGCGAAGAAGACCTCGACCACCACCACGCCCGACAGCAGCCAGGGGATCTGCAGCATGATCACGGTGACGGGGGCGAGCAGCGCATTCCTGAGCGCGTGACGGAGAATGATCCGCCGTAGCGGAACGCCCTTGAGCCGGGCGGTGCGGATGTAGGGCGAGGCCATGACCTCGACCATGCTGGCCCGGGTCATCCGCGCGACATAGCCGCAGGACGCCATGACCAGCACGGCCACCGGCATGAGATATTCCTTCAGATCGAGGCCGCCGGCCATGGTGCTGACGCCGGGCAGCCATCCCAGCCAGAAAACGAATACCGCGGTGAAGAATACCGCCGAGGCGAATTCGGGAATCGAGGTGGTCACCACCGCCGCCACCGACAGGCCGCGATCCAGCACCGAGCCTTCCCGAATTCCCGCCAGAATACCGGAAAACAGGGCGATCGGGATCATCACCGCGAGGGTGGCGGTGGCGAGAATGCCGGACGCCGCCAGACGCGGGATCAGCAGCACGAGAATATCCTCGCGGTAATAGGTCGAGACGCCCCAATGGCCGGTGACGAATCCGCCCAGCCAGCGCAGATAGCGCAGCAGGAAGGGATCGAAGTAGCCATTCTGCTGCAGCCAGGCGTGGCGTTGATCCGGGGTCGAGAACTGGCCCAGCACCTTGACCGCCACCTCCCCGATATTCAGTTCGAGCAGCAGGAACACCAGGAAGGAGACGGCCAGCATGGTGAGAATGGCATTGACCAGCCTTTTCACGACAATCATGCCAGCCATACTCCATCCATCCGGTAATATTCCGACGGATGGGCGCGGAAGCCGCGCACCCGATCGGAGACCGCGGTGAATTTATTGCCGAAAAAAGGCTGGACCATCACCGCCTGGTCGCGCAGCATGGTCTCAAGCACCCGCATTGCCGGGACCCGTTCCGCGGGGTCGAGAATGCTCATGGCATGATCGAGGGCGGCGTCGAAAGCGGGGTCGGAAAAATGGCTTTCATTCCAGGGTGAACCCGAGCGATAGGCAAGATCGAGGGTCATGATGCCCTGCGGTCGGTGCGCCCAGAAGGAGATGCCAAACGGCACCTTGTTCCACAGGCCCCAATATTCAGCGGCCGGCATCACATTCAGGTTGAGGCGGATCCCGGCCTCGAGGCAACTTTGCTGCAGCACCTGCGCCGTATCCTGTTCCCACCGTCCCTGTGTATTGCCGAGCGACAAAGTGAGATCGATGCCTTCTGGATAGCCGGCCTCGGCCAGCAGAGCCTTGGCTTTGGCGACATCTCGCTGTTGCGGAACCAGCTCGGCATAATCGGGCTGTATTGAGGCGACATGGAAGTCGTCGCCGAGCAGGCCGCGGTCACGAAAGGCGAGTCTCAGCATCTTACGATTATCGGCGGCCAGCGCCACCGCGCGGCGCACCCTGATATCGTCATAGGGCTTCTGATCGCACTGCATACGCAGCACCAGGGTCTGCGCCGAGCGCTCCTCCAGCAACCGCAGATTGGGCAATTTGCCGACCAGATCCAGTTCGGTAATATTGACCCGGTACAGCACATCGACTTGGCCGGCGGAGAGCGCGGCGATATGGGTCGCGATATCGGTACCGAGATCGACATAGCGCAGTTCATCGAGAAAAGCCGGCCGGCCCCAATAGCCGTCCCGCCGCTTGAAATGCGCGAGCCGGCTGACCTTGAACTCGACCAACGAGAAGGGGCCGGTGCCGACTGGGTTTTTCGGCCAATTGCCGCCCTCGATCTCGAAGCGGCGATGCAGCATCGCACAGGAATGAGCCGCGAGCATCTCGGGCAGGGCGCAGAGGGGCCGGTCGAGATGCAGCCGGACGCTCAGTGGACCGGTGATTTCGGCCTCCCGCACGGCGCTGAACGCCGACCGGTTCGAGGATTGCGAGGCCGGATCGATCCAGCGATTGATATTGAAGACCACATCCTCGCTGGTGAAATCGTCGCCATTCGACCAGGTGACGCCGTCCTGCAGCACGAAGTCCCAGGTTTTCAGATCTTCGGACGCGGCCCAGCTGGCCGCGAGATAGGGATGGGTGACATTGTCGGCATCGACATAGGTGAGAAATTCAAGGCTGTTGCGGAAGATGTTGGAGGCCTCGATCCATACCGCGAGGGCGGGGTCGGTCATTTGCTGCACGGCGCAGACGAAGCGCAACACGCCACCTGACCGCGGCGCTTCAATCGGCTCGGCGGCCAAAGTGGGGTCGCCCAGCCAAGCCCGGCTGGCCGTCATAGACACACCGAGCCACGCCAGTCTGCGCATAAAGGACCGACGGTCGATCCGACCGGCCCGCATGTCCCCGCACGATTCAGGAATGGCTGGGTGCCGTCTGATGACCTTATCCGCCATGGATCAGGACAAGATGAGACGGAGAATTTGCCGGGATTGCCGGCCTGCCGAAGCGCTGAATGAGCCAGGTCCGGAACAGGGCGATCGCCGTGTCACCCAGGCCATCGGGATGGGTGATCAGATAATAGCCATAGCCATCATCGAGCGAGCTATCGAAGGGTTTCACCAGCCTGCCACCGGTCACCTCACTCTTGAACAGGGTCTCGTCGACAAGGGCCAGCCCGCCGCCGCTCAGCGCATATTGCACGGCCAGGATCGCCGTATCGAAGACGATGCCGCGATCGATGTCGACCGCAGTGAGGCCGGCCTGCCGGGTGAATTCCGACCACATGTGATGGCGTGACAATTTATTGATGCGGACATGGATGATCTCATTGTCCTGGATGAACTCGCCCAGTTCCTTCCCCGCATGCTGCCGGGCGATGTCGGGATGGCAGAGGACGGCCAGACGGACCGGCCACAACAGGTCGGAGATGAATTCCGTGACCATCGGCTTGGAATAGACGACGGCGACATCGACATCACTGGGCGGCGGCCCGACGCCGTAGGGGCTGACCAGATCGATTTCGACGTCCGAGATCTCGCTCCGGAAGTCGCGCATGATCGGTACGGCGAGATGGGCGGCGAAACTGGGCGGCATCTGTACGCGCAAGGTCCGCTTGGTTGGCGCGCTCTCATTCCTGATATCGTCGAGAGCATATTCCAGCCGGTCGAAACTTTTAGCCACCGCGGCCAGCAGGATCTCGCCCGATTTGGTGAGCGCCAGCGAGTGGGGGCGGCGCTCGAACAATTGCGTGCCGATCAATTTTTCGATCGACAGGACATGGCGCGACAAGGCGCTTTGCGAGATGAAGAGTGCATTGGCGGCCGCGGTGAAGCTGCCATGCTTGGCGACCCCCTCGAAGGCGCGCAAGGCGTTGAGCGGCAGCCATCGCCGGCCGATCTTGGCCTGATCGGCAGCTGATTTTTTTGCCTGTTCAGTACTTGTCAAGCGCTCCATCAAAGTAACCCCGCCCCTTGGCCCGCCCCTTGGCCCGCCCCTTGGATACCCTAGTGATGAGTGTCGTCTTTCCGTCACACATTCTTCAAATGCCTTTTTGCGATAGGGGCATCGATTTTCTCAGCTTCGGCCGACCGCCGAGATATGGAAAGACTTTAATCCGTCATAGAGGGGAAATTGTCCGTGATGAGAAGCTGATCCATGAGGGGAGCAGGGACCATGGCGACGTCGCTATCCGACCGCAAGGCGAAGCCTGACGCCCAGTCCGGGGCGGCTCAGCATCATATTGCCTCGATCGAGGTCACCCAGCACCGGCTCAATTTCGCCACCCCCTTCCATGCCAGCTGGGATACCAAGCCCCGCCATCATTGGGATGCGACCCTGGTCACGGTGCGCACCGACAGCGGTCTCGAGGGCCATGGATCGGGCGATCTCATGGTCGGTTTCGCCGGTCATGAGGATCTCTTCATCGGTCAGGATCCACTGGCGCTGGAACGCCATTTCCGCGTCTTGTCGCACATCGATTTCCATTATGGCCGATGCTGGCCGTTGGATCTCGCTTTGTGGGATCTCGCCGGCAAGATCACCGCTCAACCCTGCTGGAAATTGCTGGGTGGACTGTCCTCGAGGGTGAGGGCCTATGCATCCTCCGGCACGCTCCGTGATCCCGGCGCCATGGCTGAAGTCGCCGAGAAATATCTGGCATTGGGTTTTCCGGCGCTGAAACTTCGTTTTCATCGCGGCGACTGGCGCGAGGACGTCAAGGCGCTTGAGGCGGTGCGGGCGCGCATCGGCGACAAGCTCGAACTGATGGTCGATTGCAATCAGGGCTGGCGCCTGCCGTGGGACACGGAATCGCCCTGGCAGTTCAAGGATGCGCTGACCGTGGCGCGGGAGCTGGAAAAACTATCGGTCTATTGGATGGAGGAACCGCTGCATCGCGCCGACCGCGACGGGATGAAGGCGCTGCGCCACGCCACCGACATTCGCATTACCGGCGGCGAGATGACCCGGGCGCTGCATGAGATCCGTGATCTGATCGACAGCGGCTGCGTCGATGTACTGCAGCCCGACGCGGCGCTGGTCGGCGGCATCACCGGCCTCCGTCGTGTCGCGCTGATGGCGCAAGAGCATAATCTGCTGTTCACGCCGCATACCTGGACCAACGGGATGGGGCTGATGGCCAATGCCCATCTGGTGGCCGGAATGGTCGACGTGCCTTTCCTCGAATTTCCCTATGATCCGCCCGAGTGGGGCCTCGACCGCCGCGATTATATGATGGCCGAGCCCTTGGAAGTCGATAGCGCGGGGTGGATCAATTTGACGCAAGAGCCGGGGATGGGCTATCGGCCAAATGAAGAGATGCTGAAGGCTACACTGATATAAATGGGTGGTGTAGGGTCCAAAAAAATAACAAAATAGGGACGGGGTTTTGCAGGGGATATCTAGGGGCGGTTCAGTCGAAATTCTCTCATTTTTTTCGGAGAGTTAGACTGAGTCCGCGGGTTCAAAACTTGGAACAGGGGACAATTCATTATGAAGAAACCAAATTGTAAATTGCCGTCAAGCATGGCTGCGTCTCACTTGCGGCGTTCGTTACTCAGCAGCGCCGCCGTCGCGGTCTGCCTGATGTCCGGCCGGGCCGGGGCGGCGGATGCAACGGCGGCCACCGAGTCCGGCATTCAGGAGATCACCGTGACCGCCCAGCGCCGCGAGGAAAAACTCCAGGATGTGCCGATCGCGATCCAGGCATTGACGGGCGAATCGCTTAAAGAATTGAACATCGAAAATTTCGATGACATGACGGGATATTTGCCCAATGTCACGACCTCGTCGTTCGGACCCGGCGAAACCAACGTCTATATCCGCGGTCTGACCGTCGGCGCGGGCGGCCTGCAGGGCGGAGGCGCGACCGAGCCCTTCCCGAACGTCGCGATCTATCTCGATGACCAGTCGGCGCAATTGCCGGGACGCAACCTCGACCTCTATGCGGTCGATCTTCAGCGCGTCGAAGTGCTGGAAGGGCCGCAGGGTACCTTGTTCGGGGCCGGCGCCGAAGCCGGCGTGGTGCGTTATATTACCAATAAACCGAAGCTCGACGTCACCGAGGCGCAGTTGAACGCCGGTGCGGCGGGCGGCATCCACAGCGCGATGAGCAACAATGCCGATGGCATGTTGAACGTTCCCTTGATCGCCGGGACGGCGGCGATGCGCGTCGTGGCCTATAACGACACGCGGGGTGGCTATATCAACAATGTGCCGGGGACCTTCACCCGCAAAAGCACCGACGGCGGGATCTATTACGCCGGCTATACGAACAACATCCCAGGACCGGCGACCCCGGTTAACTCGGCCAACAATGCCTCGCTGGTCGGCAAGAATATCAACCCGGTGACCTACCAGGGTGTCCGTGGCGAAATCCTCTGGAAGTTCAGTGACGACTGGAATGCACTCCTTTCGGAATCTTTCCAGAATATGGATGCCGAGGGCGTATTCTTCGAGACGCCGATCGGGGTCGATGGCGTTACGCCGCTGAAGCCATTGTCGGTTCAGATGTTCAATCCGAGCTATAACCGCGACAAATTTGAAAACACCGCCCTGACCATCAATGGTCGGATTGCCGATCTCGACATCGTCTATAACGGATCCTATCTGGTGCGCGACGTCACGCAAGTTCAGGATTACACCAACTATGCCCGTGGCGTTTATGCCGATTATTATCAATGCCTTGGCCCAACCAAAGCCTTCCCGAACCGGACCCCGCAATGCTATTCGCCGAGTTCGACCTGGCGGGATACCGATCATGACACGCATCTGAGCCAGGAACTGCGAGTCAGTACGCCCACCGATTGGCCCATTCGCGGAACCGCGGGATTTTTCTGGGAAAAGTTCCAGATTGAAGACAATGCCGATTGGGGCTACGCGACGGCCCCCGGTTATACCTCGCTCGGCGCG
>Ga0116226_10000603_pt1 | contig 30731 bp, 37 predicted proteins | sample S1TSphfallax_FD_89692 | JGI IMG/M metagenome (GOLD analysis project Ga0116226, IMG submission 89692) | Host-associated microbial communities from peat moss isolated from Minnesota, USA - S1T2_Fa - Sphagnum fallax MG | ecosystem: Host-associated > Plants > Peat moss > Unclassified | place: USA...
CTTATCCTCCAAACATGTGTGGCTATATTAGTCGCACGATGGCCACAGACCCGACCGGCCAGCAAGCTCAAGGTGGTGAGCGACGGCGCAGAGGCTCACTCGGCTAATACGATTTTCCACAACGCGCGCTTAAAGGCATTCGACAAAGGATGTAGTAATGGCAGCCAATGTATGGAGCACGAATAACGGTATTTATTGCGGCGCGAAAGTGCCTGATCCCGAGAAATTACCGGGCGAGGAATCAACCCTTGATCTGCCTTGGACCGTCAGCCGTGATCTGTATCAATACAAGGGCGAGGGCCATATTATCACCTTCGGGCCGCCTGGCACCGGCAAGACACGGCGGCTACTGCAGCCGAACCTGTTGCGGCTCAACGACTGGTCAATCCTCGTGGTCGATCCAAAGGGAACGCTAGCGGTGCAAACTGGCCGCTACAGGAAAGAAGTGGCAAAAAACAACGTCATCACCCTTGATCCGTTCGCCGTGATCCCGGCGCAGCACCCCGGCCTTGTGGATCGTCAACCATACCTCAAGAGCGCGGGCCTCAATCCGATGGCCGCCCTCGACCCGGAAGGGGATGATTTCCCCGATGACGCCAAGACAATGGCGGAAGCCTTGATTAAGGTTGAGGGGCAAGAGCCGCATTTCTCAAAATCGGCGCAAGCCTTGGTCGCTGGCCTCATCATGGCCCTGCGTGTCGAAAAGGGGACGGCCGCCAATCTGGCGGATTTGCGCCTGCATCTCGGCTTAGACGCCAAATCGCTAGGCCATGCGATCAAGAAGAAAAGCCCCGATGCGGACCCCGGTTTTGTCGATTTGTATGGCAAAAAATATCCGGCCATCGCGGCCAAGCTAAGCCGCTTTAGCAATATCAGCCCGGAAAACCGCGAGCTTACCGGCATCCTGTCCACCGCCCAAACTCAAACCGAATGGCTTGATAGCGGGCCTGTGCAACGTGATCTAAGCCAAGGCGTTCATAACTTTGGAGAAATGAAAAAAACCCACAACCATTTATTTGATCCTACCGCCACGCTACCTCGAAAGTCATTCGACATGGCTTCGCATGATGATAACCGCAATACTCATGCCGCTGATTCGCACCATCGGGGGCAAGGTGCCCGTTCTGTTCATGCTGGATGAGTTTGCCCAACTTGGCCGCATGGAGGTCATCGAGCGCAACATGGCCTTGACGCGGGAATATGGCGTCAAGCTCTGGCCTATTTTGCAAGACCTCTCGCAACTGAAACAGCTATATAGCGAGCGTTGGGAAAGCTTCATCAGCACGGCTGGCATAAGGCTGGCCTTCGCCCCGCAAGACGTAACATCGCTTGAATACTTCTCGAAACTCTCAGGACAGCGGGATTATTGGTATAAGACGAGCGGCCAAAACAGAACCTATAGCACCGGCCCGCAATCCTCAAGCTCAAGCGGTATGAACGAAAGTTGGGCTAAAACCCAAGGCCCCGAATATTGGGAAAAGGGCCTCGCCCGCATGGACAAAGGGCAGGCGGTCATTTTTTCCGAAGGGTTTAACTATCGGGCGTTCCTGCCTGATCCTGACGATATGCCGGACATTAGAGAAAAACTCGAACGGGTGAGCCGCGCATCATCGCCTCCCCCGCCGCCGGATTTTAAAAACGCCTCGAAATGGTAATCGTCTATCACGAGAGAACATGGCCGATGACCCTAGATGAAGCTTATGCGATCACCACAAAGATGACCCGCGCCGATGACGTGAACCCGACGCCTAAAATGCGGGCCGCAAAACGGGTGATCTATAAGCAAGTTGTGCTGCCGAAATACGGGCCGAATCCGCCCGCCTACCTCCGGCCGGACTATTTCGAGCGAAACCCATGCGCCGCCGATAGAATTTGAGGGGCAAGCCTCAATGCGGTTTCGGGCTTGGAGGCTTTGGTCCCTTGCCGCCCTTGCCAGATTTCTTTCGATGCGCCTGAAGCTTGTCCTTCTCATCCTGAATGATTCGCGCCCGCACGGCCTTTGCCTCGGCCTTTTTTTGCCGGCGAAGCTCACGCACCGCCGCAAGCTTCTGGTCACGGGTCAAAGCCGGGTTTCTCATGATGGCGTCGATCATGGCCGCCAGCGTGCTCATGATCGCGTCATAGGCGTCCTGCGCCCGGCCGTAGCACATTCGATCAAGGCCGCCAGGCGTCAACGCCGCTTTGAAGGGCAAGGCACGGCCGCATAGCTCCGCCTGGCTCGCCCGTTCTTCTCGATTAAGCCGGCCTAAGCCGGGATCGGGTTTTGTCCTGCTTTCCTCACCGGGGGCAACCCTTGGCCCGGCGAGGTCATCGCGTTCGCCCTCGATCTCGATAGCGGTGCAAGCCTAGCTCGATCTCGCGGGCGGTTTCCTTCTCCGCCGCCGCTCTCGCCTTTTCGATGCGGCTAGACGTAATATCGGCACTCTTGGCTGCCTCTGCCGCTGCACGCGTGGCTTCTTCGCCGGCCGCCCTGGGATCGGGCACGGTTCTGCCTGCTCCTGCCTTCCGGGCCTTCTGGTCGCCGGTCATCGGCTCCCGCTCTATCTGGCTCTGGCGGCGGCCCTCGGCCTGGTGGTCGGCCGCTCGCTTGGCGGCAAGCTCTGCCAGCCGCTTCGCGTCAGCATCCCGTACATGCGCCCGGTGTAGCGCCTGCGCTTGCCGGAATGGATTTCGGATGGCACCGATCTTCGCCCCAACACCGTGCGCTGTGCTGCGCTGCCGGGCCGTAGGGGCGCTCTCTGCCTGGTCTGGCTCATTGGCCCCGGCCATTTTCTCGCGGCCGTCCTCCGCGGTCTCTGTGGCTCCTTTCGCGGCCCCGCCAAAGCTGCCGGTGTCGCGGCCCGCATCCGCGTGAAACTGTGATGCGCTCCGCCTATCATCCACCCGGCCCATTTGCCGGGCGAGGCGGTCTATGTCGGCCGCATGATCCGGCCCACGCTTGCCCTGCTGCTCCTGCACATAGGCCACGTAATCACCAAAGCCGTGGCGCGCGGCAAGCTCCGGTTTGGCCTTCGCCCACCGCTCGTAAGACGCCGCGGCGCTCTTGCGCTGTTCTGGCGTGAGAGCGTCCGCCCCGCCGGTCGCCATCATCCACGTGTCCGTCCCGCGCGTCGTGAAAATCGACACGCTCTCGCGGTGTCGGCTCAAACCGACATAGCTTGATGATGCGCCCATGCTGGCGGAATGCAGGACATAAGTTTGATCCAGCGTCCGGCCCTGGCCCTTGTAGATCGTCCCGGCGTAACCGTGGCGGAAGCTGTTGAACTCGCCCGCCTCGGTATTGTCTCCAACCGTGAACACGACAAGACGGGGTTTGTGTCCACTCAATCCATCAAGCGCCACAGTGACGCGCCGGCCCTCAATCTCCTGAATGGTCCCGGCCGCGCCATTAATAAAACCGGCATCCCGTGCCGGCGCCGTCATTGCGGACGCCGTAAACATGATCCGGTCGCCCTTGGCGTAATTGGCACGACCATCGGTGCCGTACAGTAAATGATCCTCGCCAAGCTGGCCTCGCTCGCGGTGCAACGCTCGTAAATCGGCGTTCAACGCCGCTACCTCGGCGTTGCTGTTGGCGAAAACAAACCGACTCTTGTCCGGCTCGGCCGCCATGTCGGCTGAGTATTTCGCCACCAGCGCAGCGCGGGCATCGCCCCCGGTCTGTGCCCAATGGATCGCTCCCTTGCGGTCAAACAAATCGAGCGCGGGGCGGAAATTGCCCTCGTGCATCTGGTTCCATGCACGGCGTTCCTCGGCGTCGGTGATGCGCCGGACGGTGCGAAGCACGGCGGCCCCGTGCTCCTGAACCAAAGCCCCGAACATGCCGCCCCGCTCAATGCTGGCAAGCTGCGCGTCATCGCCGGTCAAAATGACCTTCGCTCCGCTGGCCCGTGCCTGCGTCATCAAAGCCGCTAGGTGCTTGGTCGATAGCATGGCGGCTTCATCCACCATAAGCACGGTGCGATCATCCCAAACGCTTGAACCTTTCTCGACCCGCATAAGCTCGCTGGCGATGGTCGAGGCGTCCTTAAATCCATCCGCCCGCATGTCCTGCGCCACGGCATTGGTCCAAGACAAGCCAATGACGCGGAAGCCTGCGCCCTCGTAGGCATCACGGATCGCGCCCATGGTCGTGCTCTTGCCCGTGCCAGCCTCGCCCGCAATCATCGAAAGACCGCTTGTGCCGGTCGCCTGGTCGAACGCCGCCCGCTGCTCATGGTCAAGATGCGCGTGTCGGTCCAGCGCCTCGGCCCTGTGCCAATCGGTCAACCCATATCGGCTCATGCCGTCCAGCTTAGCCGCGTCGGCCATCACGGCCCGCTCGGCCGCCAGCACGGCGCGGGTGGTGTAGCGCGTCACGCTGCCATCGGCCATCTCTTTCAAGCCGACAACCTCCGGCCGCGCCAAAATGAGCGTAGCCGCCTCGGCGCGCTCCTTCCTGTCTGCGATCTCTGGCCGCAACAGCCGTTCAAGCTCTCCACGAGTGAAGGTCGAGCGGCGCACCGTGAGCGCGTCCAGAATTTTACCCGGCTCGAAGGTCCGCACCGCTGCGGACAACTCGCGCTCTGCCTGCCGCTCGGCACGAGCCGCCGCCTCGTCGCGGATTTCAAGAGTGATCGTGTCGAGTTCAGATTTCAAACGCTCGCGCTCGGCGTTGCCAGCCTTGGCCGCCCGGTTCCGGTCGCCAAGGTCCGTTTCCTCGCCCTTGCGCTCCAAAGCGGAAGCAACCGGGCCAAGGTGAATCGTCGCCTCTTTGTTGATCCCCTGGGCCTCGTAGCTGCGATGGTCAACCCGAATATCAAGCGCCTCGCGGGCATAGGCTGCGTTCTGAATATCCGCCCATTTCGCGCGGATTGCCTCAAGATGTTTGCCGCTGGTGCGCGGGCTATCGAGTTCCCGCACCTTGCCCGCAAACCCTGCATCGGAAAGCCGCCGAGTTGAGGTCAACACATGAGCGTGAAAATTCCGCTGGTCGCCGTCCCTATCGGGCGCGTGAACGGAAAAATCTACCGCCACGCCGTAAGTGTCTGCGAGGTATTGGGCAAACTCGCGTGTTGCCATCAAGCGGCCTTCGGCACTGAGTTCATGCCCCAGGCCAATAATAAAATCCCGCCCGGTCTTGGCGACATCGCGCCGCGTGCTGCTATCCTCCGCGGCCTCGGCGGCGTTCCACAAAGCTTGCCGGTTCTTGGCCCAGCTTGGTGAACCGGCCGGCGTGATGATCTCCGAATGCAGCACGCCAGACTTGGCCCGGTAGTCGTGGGTCAGGCCGGTCCTCTGATCGTACATGCGTTCTGCGGACCTGTAAGCAGCGGCGGCCACCGCGCTCCGGCCCGTGGCGCGTGACACGGCCTTAGCCTCACAGTGATAATGCCCGGCCGTTATCATCTTAAATCCACCTAAGCACGCCTTGCCCGAAGGGTAATGCTAAAGTGCGCCCTTCCTTCGTCGGGATGCTACCACGTAAAAGGAAGGGTTTCCACCAAAAACACCGTCGTGACATGCACAGAACGTCTAAACGGCACGCCCTAAATGGCGTAGCCATGTTAGGTCGCCAATTCATTTAAACGCAGCGGCTTTTGTCAAGTGTCATCTTGAGAATTTCCCGAAATTTGTTATAATGCAGCTAGGAATAAACTAAAAATCGGGAGCCTGCCCTATGCCACGTATGAAGCCGGTCGATAAAATCGACATACTCCGCAAGAAACGGGAACAAATCGAAGCGCAGTTAAAGGCCGCGGAAGCCATCGAAAAGGAAGCAGCCCGTAAAGCGGACACGCGGCGCAAGGTGATCGCCGGGGCGCTCGCGGTCGAGCACATGGAAAAGAACCCCGCCAGCGAGTTTGCCAAGGTTTTAACCCGGCTACTTGATGAATACGTGACACGCCCTTATGACCGCGCCCTTTTCCCAAACCTCCTTACCGAAAACCCCGAAACACCGCCCGCTGCCCCGCCATCCTCGGCATTCACGCATGCGGCTGAGCCGATTACGGAGAGTGTGTAATCGCTGCCGGTATAAGGGCAGGAACGAAAACAAAACGGTGTCCGGCCTAAGGCCGGACGTTTGCTTTTACGGGCGCTCATTGCCGCGCCTCTGCCGCGCAAGCGCGGCATTCACCGGCTAGGATATTTTCAAAGGGTAATTGTAAATCTGTTTCCGAAATCTTTGACTTTTGTCACATTTTTTGATAGTATTTTCGAGCGGTGCAGCCGGGGACGGCGATGACTGCAAGGGTAATCGGGGTCAGGCCGCGAGGTCTGGCCCTTTTCATTTGTGCGCTCTAATCACGGGTGATTGTGATTTAGCGAGGGGTGAGGGTCGCGATTCTATCTCGGCTTAAAAGCCCGAAACGGTAAACAAGCGCCTCGTCCGCCTTCGCCTTGGTAAGCTCGTTGCGAGCGTCCGAAATCGCCTTTCCATCGTCGCTAAAATGGTCGCTGATCGAGCACACGGTTTTATGGTTGCGGCGAATTTCGATGGTATAGATCATACCCATAGCTCCGGCTTTTTATCGTCTGGAATATAGCCCTTTCCCCTCGCGAGAGGGTGTGTTGGAATGCCGTCTTTTGTGAGTCTCAAAATGTGTAAACTATGCCCGGCCTCCCTGAGAATCCGGCACATGGTATGTGCCAATGGTTGCAGGTTTCCCGGCAGCCGCCCATGTGCGACAACTATCAGATCGGCTTGCGCGGCCATCGCCAAAATCGCGGCATGATTACCCGGTCCTACCGGATCAGGCGTGCCGAGCAATTTCATCCGGTCTGTCGCCCTGTAGGCGGCGGCGTTGGCGACAAACTGGCCGCCAAAGCCGAGTAAACGCGACATGCGAGCCGTCTTTGCAACGGTAGGATCGAGGCATTTAAAATCGGCCGTGCTGGGATTCATCATCGCCCATAGCACCATAGGGCCGTCGCCCCATCGGTGCGAAAGCTCATAGCGGTAGCAGTCTGCTAGGCCGTCAAATCGAGCCGATACATCCCATGTCGCCGGGAGCGGGAGGCGGCGTTTTCCGCCGGGATCGTGTGCATTGGGTGTCAGACGAAGTTCGATCATAAAGCCACCGGGAGAGCATTTAAACATGTTCTTTATATAAGCAATGTTCGTCGCATTGTCCCTTTGTTTAGGTGTCCACAACGCGAATGCACGACATATCGCGCAAGAGTGTCGCCCGATTCCAAGCGGCTAAGGCATCGTTATAGCTCGGCCGTTCTGGACCGCTCGCCCCGCAAGCCGGACACCACACGAAAAGCGTCCGGCGGCTGCCGTTGAGGTTGTAGCCGTCAACGAATGGTTCGGCGTTTCCGCACGGGCAAGCATTCGCCTGGTCGGGCAGTCCATAGAGAGCAATCCGTGTTGCTGCCGCCGGGCGACGGTTGTCATTCGTCATGGTCATTTCCCCTTTCCTGCCGGTGCCCGGCTCAAGGCGCGGCGTCTAACCGCAAGCTTGCGGTTGTGCAGTAGGATTGTCCCTCGGCGGCTGTAGCGCCGTCCTGTCGGCCCCAAGGGCGGTAACGGGGCGGCTGGTGCGTGCTCGGCCATCATGCGGCCGGTTGCCAGCGCATCCGCGAGGTCGTCCGTGTAGTAGCTGGTCGCCTCGCCGCCCTGCCGGTAGTTCACCCGATATTCGCCGGGGGCGCTCTGAATCTCCAGGCCAAGCGGCCGGAGTTCGGCGGCCACCCATTGGAAGGTCAAGGCCGGGTCAGTCATGGCTTCGCCTGCGGTGCCGGTGCTGCCGATCCTGTCCTTTCGCCCGTGGGGCGCTCTGGGGCCTCCATCCTCGCAAGCCAAGCCGCGGTATGGGCACGGCGCCTGGCGGCATAGGCGGCCTGTTTCTGCTCGGCTGTGAGGTGCGGGGAGGGCCGATTCCGCTGCGCCGCCACTGGTTCCACGGCCGCCATGATGGCAACCGCGTCTGGGGCTATCTCTAGGGTCTTTGTCATGCTCAAATCTCCCCGCGTTGCAATGAAATGAGTTGTCGTTTTGTCGCGTTGTCCACAACTCAACTACGGCTGTGGTTTTCCGGGCTTTCGTTTGGGGCTGCCAGGTCGTTTTGGCCCCTCTTTTCCGCCTTCAATGGTCTTGATCGCGGCGGCCTTTTTGAACCGCCAAAAGGTTTCTTTCACCACGATTTCAAAAAGCTGTTCGGGGGTGAGTCCCTGCCCTTGGGCGATCTGCTCGAACGCCTCATAAACATGCTTTGTGAGGTTTTCGGCTGTCAGTCTTTCGGTTGGGCCTTTGTCGTCGTCATTCATCAATCCCCCTTTGTCAGTTGTTTATTTGTCTTGTTGTCCACAACCTTACGATACCAAAGCCGGGACAGATGTAGCCGATACGGCTCCGGGTCTGGCTGGCGAGTCTTTCGCCGTGGCCTCGGCCTTCGGCTGGTAGCTGTGCAGGTGATCGGCGGCCTTCTGCGCCAGTGCGGCGGCTTTGAAGATCAACCGTTTATCATCCTTCAAGGCTTTCAGCCATGAGGCGATATAGCCCGCGTGATCGGCGCGGACTTCCGGCACTATTGCTAGATCGGCACAAAGGAAGGCGCTCCCAAGCTCGGCAACCAATTCTTCCTTGGCATAATCCTCGGTGCCGAACCTATTCCGAATGTCGCGGTTCAACCGGGTCTCGTGGCCCGTCCAGTGAATGAACTCGTGCGCCTTTGTGGCGGTGTAGCTCTCGGCGTCACGGAAAGCCTCAAAGGGTGGCAACTGAATGAAATCGGCGCTCGGTGAAAAGTAAGCCTTGTTTCCGCCGTGCCGGAGAGTCGCGCCGGCCGCGGCAAAAAAAACCTCCGCGCGCTCGATTCGCTGCATGGTGGGGGTTTGCACTGGCTCCGCCTTTGGTGCGAAGCGTTCGGGCAGGTTCTCGCATTGGTGCCAGTTAAAGACCGTGTAGCCCTTCAAATAAGGGATGGTCTTGGTTTCGTCCTCGCCTTTCTCATTGGCCTCGGTCTTGATGATGCTGTTGGCAAAAACGACAAGTGAGCCTTTCTCGCCCTTGCGGACATTGCCGCCAAACTCAAGCGCCTGCTTGAAGGTGAACCAGTAGGGGGAGGTGTAGTCCGCCGCCGTTGCGGTCATCCAAAGCGCAATGACATTGATTCCGCGATAGGGTTCTCCGTTCGATCTTAGCGGCAAGGCAACCTTCCCTGCCATATTGCCGCCACTCCAAGGCTTGAACCAAGGCCGCGCGCCTTGTTCAAGCTCGCTGACAATCCGATCTGTAATCCGTTGATAAACGTCTTTAATTTCCTCTGCCGCTCTTTGCTTCATGGCTTCTCCGTAGTTTATTGTTGGTTATTATATTATTCGCGTTGTCTACAACGATACTAAGCTGCTGCGGTGTGATCTCCCACATAGGTCTGTTTTCTGAGGTAGAAGCGGCGAAGCTCGGCCCGGACTTCCTCGGCCCGAAAGCCGGTGTAAGTGTCTGCCCAATCCTCGGCGTCCTCGAACGTCTCAAAAATTTCCAAGCTGTAGCAATCGGCCCGTATATACTCTATGGCGTCGTCAATGGTTTCCGGTATTTCAACACATTCGCCACGGGCCAATATGCTCGCTTTGAGCAATATCAATTCATCGCTCAGCTCGTAGGCTTTGACGAGGCCGCTAAGCTGCTTTTCGATGTAGATCATGCTCCCTCCACTTTATTGATTATGGAACATACTTTTATTACGATTTCGTATTTATTGCAAGGCATTTGTCACAAATTAACCATAAATGCCACGAAAATGTTGTGCATAATTTCTACAACTTCTCAAACTTTTGCTTTGGTAGCGACCAGCGCGAGCGGGTCACACGCACCGGCCCGGCAGTCGTCAAGAGGCTTCGCGGGGAACCGCCCGCACAAGCGAAGCGCGGAGGGTGGGCGGAAGCTCTCTTGACGTGGCAACGTTTAAACAGACTCTTTGCTGTCCTCTGGTTGCATTCTTCCATGCAACCGGAAGACTGCCCCCCGGCGAGGGTCTTGCGTGACTTGCTGCCTCCCGGCGCTTCATCCGGTTGAAATTAGGTGCATTTATGCCCCGGATGGGCTATAATCCGGGCATGGCTGAATCTGATCTCCTATCCCCTGATGCCGTGACCCTCGCCCGTAAGCGCCGGATCGTCGCTATGCGGTTGCAGGAAATCGAAGGCAACCCGCTAAGCGCGGATCAAGTTGCCATGTTTGAGATGTTCGAGCGTGAGGCATGGTCGCATGAGCGCCGCCTTGCCTATATTCGCGCCAAGGCTCTGCCTCTGGCGGCTGAATGAATTGGGACGATCCCTACCTTTATCCCGGCTCAACCGTCCTCATTAACAAACTTGGTATCACTGACGCGGCGCGGCTAGATTATGTCGAGCGTGAGTATGTGGCCTTGCGCGCGGCGCAAGGGGTGCCGAATGGTGGCTTCGACCTGGCGCATCTTCGCGCCATCCACCGGCACCTATTCCAAGATGTTTACGAATGGGCGGGGGAGTTGCGCACGGTCGAAATTTCCAAGGGCGGCCATCAATTCCAGTTCCGGCAATTCATCGAAACCGGCATGGGCGACATTCACCGGCGGTTGGTAAAGGCTAATTTCCTGCGGGATCTCAGCCCTGGTGAATTTGCCGAGGCCGCCGGAGAAATTTTTGGGGATCTGAATTATGTTCACCCCTTCCGCGAGGGGAACGGGCGCACGCAACTCCTGTTTCTCGAACAACTGGCCGAACAGGCCGGGCATCCCCTCGACCTGGCCCGGCTTGATCCTGCGCGGTGGCTTGAGGCATCCCGCGCGGCGCATAATGCGGATTATAGCTTGATGGCGGGGGAAATAGGCCAGTGCATCGACGGGTGGAGTTACGACCGCGGGCGTTAGCCCTTGGCCTGTTTGGCAAGAAACTTGCGCCACATGCGGGCGTAGTTGTCGGCCAGGCCGGTAAGCTCGTGGTTGTCGCCTTCGATCATGTGATGCTTGGCAAGGTCGGCAATCACTGTCTCATAGGTCTCGGCCGTCAAGCTGAATTGCGGCCGGTTGGCAAGCGCCGCGTCCACCGCGGCGCGGGTGATCGACGTGCCGGGCTTAGCGGAAAGCAGCACGGCAAGGCTGAAATCGGTAATTGCGGGATAACGGGTGTGACTCATGATGAGGCTCCGTGAATGACATGGGTGATGGAATGCAGCAAAATGCTGATCTCGGCCGAAAGCTGGTGAAGCTCCGGCCAGGCCGCATCGTAGCTGACGGGACTTGCCGGGTTGGTTAGCTCCCTGATCCGTTCGGATCGGGCGATAGCCGCCGCGATGGCATCGGCCGGATTTTGAGTGACAGACATGTCTATTCCTCCAGTTGTTGTGTTGTTGGATCGTCAGCCCCGGCATTTCGGCCGGGGCTGATCGGATCGGTTAAGCGGCCTCGGCCTGCTTCGGCTCGCTCCACACGAGAGCGAAATTGCCTGCATCGCGGGTGCTTTCGACCAAGGCGCAGAACACCTGGTAGCCTGGGATGAATGGGGAGCGGATCGAAACCGAGAGATACGCATTGCCCCTCTCGCTGGTTTTTTTCCACGCCGCACCAAGCTCGCCGGCTTCCGTGGTTATGATGTAGTCCGGGCCATTGCCCTTCTGCTGGATCGCCTCGAAGGCGACGTTTTCCAGGATGCCGAAGGGGCTGACGATTGACCCCACGATGACGCCGTTTTCACGCTTGAATTGACCGATATTCATGATGTTTCCTTTCAGTTTTAAGGTAGCCGCCACTATGGGGCTTCGATGGCAACCAATGACGGCCGGGCATGAGAGGCAATCGCAAGGGAAAAAGAGGGGTTGGGGCGGGCAGGCGCTTTAGCGCCAACTCGGCCCCGGTTTTTTCAATTGCGATAGCGAAGCGGTGACACGCCCGGCTGTAAGGTTTGCCGTTTGTCGAAGTCCCGATTGTTGGTGATGGCCGCCTCTCTGAAAGAGAAAAAATCGTGAATATCAATCAACTTCTAGGGAGAATATTGGGGGCTTCCGGGCCTAGAGCTGCCCGGTATTCCTACCCTTGCGTCGTGGTGATCCGGAAAAGGGCTATAAGCGGTTCGCCTGACACCACGGGCCGGTGGTTGCCGTCTTGGGCCGGGGGAAACATGCCAGAGAGGTACGCGGGCGCTCTGCGCCGCTCAAACGGCCTCTGGGTGGTCTAACCTAATGGTGGAAAGTACGGTCCAATGCTGGTAAGCGAAACTGAACCTGTTCCGCCGCTGCCGGTCGCGGGCTAGAATACGACGATAATCATCAATGGGGCCCAATATGGCAAAGCCAGTGCAAGGGTTGATGCGCAAAGAGCGTGAGGTGCCGCCTGCGGTGGCCGCGGCAATCGATAAGGCACATATGCTGGTGATCGAGGCAATGAAATCCGAAGGTGCCAAGCTTTGGCGAGGGGATGAAGAAAGCCGGTTGCACTGGATATTGAACTATTTCGCCCATTATAACCTGGGCAGTCCGGCTGATAGGGCGCACGCTAAATCTAAAAAGCACTATCGGCAATCTGGAGGCCTTCGAAAACCTACCGCCTAAATCGGCACCAAACTTGCAATTTCCTTGTTCAAATATCCTGGGGGGTTCGGGGGGCGAAGCCCCCTGAGGCAATAAGACTCTATGCGCGCCTTTGGCGCGCTCCGCATTTCTTTCCGTTTGGTTGGCTTAATTCATCGTTGCCTAAGAGATTTTAGAGATGGGGAATGTTTCTTTGCAGGGCGTGCAGTCCAGTAAAATCATGGAGTCGCACGCTGTATCGCCTGACCGAGCCGCGCCAGCGCCGCCGCCAGCGCGTCGGCAGGGTCGCTTTCCAGTATGCCTATGAGCTGGCGCATGGTGCCGCCCTGCTGCCGCTCGGCCGTCGCCTGCGCCAGCAGAGAGGGCAGGGGCGGGTGGTCGCCCCATGTGCCCGGCATAGGCGCCGGCGGTTCTGCCGGCGGCCGGTAGCCGCGCCATTGGGTCGCAGGCAACACCGCGTAGGCGTTGGTCTCCTGTTGCAGCATAAAGCGCCCATCCTCGCGGCGGGTCTCGGCGCAGCGCCGCACCCAATTCAGCACACCAAAGGCACGCAGCTTGGCAAGCGCCGTGGCAACCGCGCGCTCGCAGACATTGGCCTTGCGCGCGATGGCCGCATAGGACGGGTCTAGCCGTCCGCTGGCATAGTTGAGGAAGTCGAATATCAGCGTGTGAAGCACCTGCAGGGCGGTATGCCCCAGCGCGCCGCCATGCTTGCCCTTCTCTTTGGTCTGCCGGTCAAACTCTCGCGCCTGGTGAAACAGCCGAGTCGCGACCTTCTTCGGCATCGGCTGAAATTTTATCTCCTTCGTCGTGCTGTTCGACCACACCGGCCAGGCGGCATAGGTCTTGGTTCCCTCGAAGCCTGGCAGGCAGCCGGAAGCCAATAACATCTTGAATTTAGACATGTTTTCTCCGTTCGGGTTTCAGCGAAACCCGCCCGAGAGGGCTAGAAATTCGGCACAAGCTTACCCGATAGCGAAAACAGCATTTTCACTTGACGGGCGGCTTCGATTGGGGGAAAGTCGGAACTGCCAAGTATCACGAATTTCCCCGGCCTCGGCCGAGTAATTAGCCCCGCTTCAAGCGGGGTTTTTGCTGTCTGGGTCTTGCTTTCTCCAGAATGGTTGCAGGGCTACAGGTGCGAATCACCTGTAACTGCTGAGGTTGCCGAAAAAACTGATTCGGGGGAAGCATGAGTTTTGCGGCCGCTGAAAATACGCGCGCAAGCGCGCGGCGAGAGGCTTTGCGCCTCTCCCGCTATCCGCGGGATATTTGAACAAGGAAATTTTTAGCTGACGCGACTCAGAAAGCGCGCTATAAAAGTTGCACGGTACAGGCGGGGACGCCGATGACCGTCAAGGAAATAGAAGCCCGCTCCGGTCACGGCGCGGGCTTTTCTATGGGCGGATCGGAATGCCAGAGATGTATATGCGCTGTTCCGCATCTGCCACGCCACAAGCCTTTAGTGCATCAGCAAATGCTTGGAACATCGCCCACGCATAAGGTGAAGGACCGATGATTAAACGGTCAAATATCCGGGCTAAGTCAAGATCAGCCAATGCTGGGGAGACAGTTTTATCAAGTGGAAGCTTATAAACAATCTGCGGAACACCGGCAATAACTTCAGTTGAATGTTCAACTAGTGGTGAAGGTATTCGATTGGGTCCATGTATTACGCGCCACTCAATTTCCTCATGAAAACCTGGATGCTTAAGGCAAACAACCGCTGCATAAAGCATGGTGAAAATGTTCGCAACAATCTGATTTCGATCAAAGCTACAAAGAAATTCACGCTTATCGATAATATTTTTTATTACGTTTTCAATCGTCTCTTGGACGGCTGGCTCATCGAGATAAGCCACGGGGCTGAATATTATATGTAGATCATCTGCGCCCGGGGAAAGAAATGGGACTCTAAAAACAATGGCAACTTTAGCTGTGTTGCCACCAAAAGCCCGCCACATCGACAAGCGCCCATGAAAATCTTCAGCATCATTATGCTCAGATATCGAAGCTATATACGTATTACTTCGAGTGTCGTTCCAATATTGATCAAATAAATTTATAGCTTCGTTAGCTGCACCGGGAAAGCAGGCGTCTAGTGCTTGGACAAAACGTTTTTTCTTATCTTCATCCGAAAAAAACCTAAGTAGCATTTCAAATCCATGCTGAACCTCTCTGTAGTCTGACATGCAGGTCGTGTTACGCATCCAAAGGCGTTTGCTCTTTATAATTTTGATCGCCGCATCTGCTGAGGTGTAATGGACAAACCTTTTATTTTGGCCGAAAAACTCGTCCCGCTGCTTGCGAGCATGTGGCATTAAAATTCGTTCCAGCTCTATACCGCGCTGCTGCTCTTGGCTTAGGACTTGTCCAAAAAAATCATTCATGGCCCTAACCTGGAAATTGTCGCGACGCCGACATCGTAGTTTGTCAAAGAATAACCCTTTCCACCTCATCAAGACTAACCTCATCCTGCCGACGATCATATAGCTGGGTTGTCCGAGTCGATGCATGGTTTGCCATGGCCGCAGCGTTCTCCAATGTGCCGCCGTTTTTCAAATACGCCGTGATCCCCGTCGCCCTAAAACTGTGATTGCCGACCTTCGTCTCGATGCCGGCTACAGCCGCGCGCCGGCCGATCATCGCATAGGCATTGGCCTGGGGCAGGGGGGTCCGAGTTAGCATCCCCGTCCCCCGGCCGATTGTCCGAAATAGCGGCCCTTTGGCATCGTCGGCCAGGCCGGCGCCGTCGATGTAAGCGACTAGGTACGATTCAAGATTATGGTGACACGGCATTTCGTGATGCTTGCCACCCTTTTCGCGCAGCCGGACCCAAAGCCGGCGCTTCTGGGTAAACACGTCCTCCACCCGCATCGCCAGCGCCGCGCCGATGCGCGCGAACGAGTAAACCATCAGCCCGATCAGCGCCCGGTCGCGCAAGCCCGCCGGCGTGGTGATGTCGATGCTGTCGAGCAGCGCACGCGCCTCGGCCGGCTCCAGCACCGGTGTCTTGCCCGATTTAACGATGTGACGGGGGCCGCGGACTGAGGCGGCCGGGTTCAACGGCACCACCTGGCCCATCACCAGCCAGTCGAACAAATGCCGCACGGCCGCCAGGCGTTGCTTGGCGGTCGGGGCCGCATGCTCGCGCGTCTGCAGCTCTACCCAGGCCGCGACGTGCAACGGCTGCACCTGGGTGATTGAACGCACGTCGGCATCCTCGCACCAGGCCAGAAAATCTTTTACGGCACGCGCATAAGCTCGCCGCGTGTGCGGGTTGCGGATGTTGGCGACGAAGAACTCAAGGAAGCGAACGCCCGCACGCTCGCCGGCAACAGCGACAAGAGCGGGTAGGGTGGTTGACGCAGTAATCCGGGCAAGCTGGTTCATATCCGTCGCCCCGCTTCATAGTCGTCAAAAATCTCAAAAAACCGCTCAAGTGTCACGACATTGAGGGAAGGTGAGAGCACATTTCCAAGCCGTGCGGCCTTTTCGTGAATCCTCTGATCGTAGGTAATGAAATACCCTCCGTATTTCCCTGCCTCGAACAAGTGATCGGCATCCGCAGTGTGCTTTCCGGGCTGGGCGTTACCCTGAAGCTCGGCCTCAATGATGCGCTTCCGGCGTTGCTCGTCTGAATTTAGCCCGACCGCCATTGTAAAAATTTGTGGCAACGCAGCTTCTTGAACATTAGACGGGGTGTTTGGGTTCTGAATTTCGATGCGAACGCCCTTTGGCACGATCAAGTTGATTGTGCCGGCTCCCTTGAGCGTAAGCAGTCGATCAACCATGCGAGCCCGGACATCGTCATGCCGATCAAGAGCATTAGCATCTATCGCCACCGGGCATTTTTTGGGGTTTAGAGGTCGTTCAGTCATGATCCAACTCCAATGTACGGCTGGGCGCCTATCTTCACTGGAAGTTTTGAAAAGCCGACCGCGATCGAGGCATAATAACGATGATATCCGTTTCGGACCTTAAACCGATAGGGTCCTTCTAAAGCCGCATATACCTCTACTGGTGGCAAGGCGCATTCCGGTGACTGAAATGCAAACAGAACCGGCACCATTTTGTACTTCTTGAATGGAGGCACCCCAATTTCGCGCATCGGGGGCTCGACCTCCCCAATCGGGACAACCTCCCAGTCGGTATTCGCTTGGGTGAGATAATATCCGCCCCCACCGGGCGTGAAGCCCGCCATCTCGGCGAAGGTCCACCATTCATCTGGGATTTCAAACTGCATTGTTTGGTCCGGAATCGAAAACTGCATCACCTGATTCTATCCCCACCTCTACATAAGATAAAGGATCTTATCATATATAGGAGGGGGCCAGTTTCGGGTCGGTTTGGCCAGTCTTTTTGTCGGTGATCTGCCCATGCGTGAGAGGGGAGAAGCAGGTTCGCACGGCGTACACCGTTCGAACCAAATTATAATAAATGTGATTGCATGACGTGCGCTACCGTCGCAGCGTGGATACAACAGGTTCTGAGTCGATGAGTGTGAGGGGGACGGCGTAATTTGTCTGAAACGACCATGATCAGTGAATTCGTCCACAAATGGCGCGCAGCTGAATTGAAGGAACGTTCGTCAGCGCAAGAGCATTTTCTAGACCTGTGCCGCGTTCTGGAAGAGCCATCGCCCGCAACGGCCGATCCGACAGGCAATTTCTATTGCTTCGAGCGCGGAGCGACAAAGGCGACCGGCGGCGACGGCTGGGCCGATGTCTGGAAACGCGGTCATTTCGGGTGGGAGTATAAAGGCAAGCACAAGAATCTCGATGTCGCCTTCGGTCAGTTACAGCAATACGTACTCGCGCTGGAAAACCCGCCACTGCTAGTCGTCTGCGACACTGATCGCTTCGTCATCCGTACCAACTGGACCAACACAGTTAGCGAAAAATACGACTTTAAGTTGGAGGACCTACGCGATCCGCTGAATCTTCGCATTCTCAAATGGGTGATGTCGGACCCGGAGAAACTGCGGCCGGGCAAAACACGACAGGACCTCACGAAAGACGCTGCCGGTGAATTTGCCACCTTGGCGCAAAGTCTGCGGGACCGCGGACACGATCCAGCTGTCGTTGCTCATTTCATCAACCGGTTGGTCTTCTGTATGTTCGCTGAAAACGCCGATCTACTTCCGAACAAGATGTTTGGCCGTATGTTGACCGCAGCGAAGTCTAATCCGTCAGACTTCAGCAAACTCGCGGGTAGTCTGTTTGGCGCCATGAAAGATGGCGGCCTGATCGGCTTTGAGCGGATCGAATGGTTCAACGGCGGCCTATTCGATAATCACGACGCCCTGCCCTTGACGGCCAACGACATCACGCTCTGCTTGCGGGCGGCGGCGCTCGGCTGGGGTGAGATCGATCCGACGATTTTTGGCACGTTGTTCGTTCGCGGTCTTGATCCCAATGACCGATCAAAGACGGGATCGGAATACACGGACCGCGAGAAAATCATGATGATCCTTGAGCCGGTCATCACCCGTCCACTGCTGGGGGAGTGGGAGAAAGTGCGCAGTGGCATAGAATCCTTAATCATGCCAGCCCAGCAAGCGGTTGAGGAAGCTATCGCAAACGCATCGAGCTATCCCGAATTGGCCGAGGAAGTACGGACGGTCGAGGGCCACCTGACGACGCGACCACAGTTGGAGTTGTTCTCCGATCTGACCAAACAGCGCCGCGTGCGGACCCTGGACGTAGTTCGCCGCTCACTGCGCGCTGCTGACCGCGCATTGACCGAAGCGCGCGATCAGAGCCGGGCAGCATTCAACGCCTTTCTGGCACGCCTGCGTTCTTTCCGTGTGCTCGATCCCGCCTGCGGCTCAGGAAATTTTCTTTATCTCGCTCTGGTAGAGTTGAAAAATCTCGAGCGCCGCGTGGCTATTGAGGGCGAGATGTTTGGGTTTCCGCGTAGTTTTCCGTCAATTGGACCCGAGGCGCTGCTTGGCCTCGAAATCAATCCATACGCGGCCGAGCTGGCGCGGGTCTCGGTCTGGATCGGCGAGATTCAGTGGATGCGGCGCAACGGGTTCGATATCGGGCGGCAGCCTATCTTGAAGCCACTCAACACAATCGAATGCCGCAACGCCATCATCAATGATGATGGTACGCCGGCCGCCTGGCCGCCCTCAGACGTAGTGATCGGCAATCCACCTTATCTCGGCGCAAAGCTGTTGAAGGGCAAACTCGGCAAAACAGAGACCGAGGCGATCCGGGCGCTCTATAATGGTCGGCTGCCTGGGTTCACAGACTTGGTGTGCTACTGGTTCGAGAATGCGCGCACGCTGATCGAACGCAAAGAACTTGCACGCGCCGGCCTCGTCGCTACGAATTCAATCCGCAAAAACACGAATCTTCCGGTCATGCACAAGATCGCTGCAACCACGCGCATCTTCGACGCGTGGAGCGAACAAAAGTGGACCGTGGACGGCGCCGCCGTCGATGTGTCGCTGATCTGTTTCGGCGACAATGGTGACGAACCCGTCAAACTGAATGGAACCGTCGTCGCGGCCATCAATCCTGACCTAACGACGGGCCTCAATCTCACGCTGGCAAAGCCGCTGCAGGAAAACAAGAACGGGGCATTCCTTGGCATTCAAAAGAGCGGACCATTTGATGTACCTGGCACCGTGGCGCGCGCCTGGATGGCTGAACCTGCCAATCCCAATGGCCGTAGCAATAAAGAGGTGCTGAAGCCCTATTGGAACGGTGACGATCTCACCGGTCGGCCGCGGGATATGTGGCTTATCGATTTGCCGCTCGGGCTTTCCAAGGCCGATGCTGCGCTGTTCGCCAGTCCTTTTCATCACATCGCCACGACGCCAGATGACGACGGCAAGCTGGTTCAGGAACTTCGTACAGCACTTGCCGAAAGGGCTGGCCCTCGATGGTGGGAGCCGCATTGGCCACGCCCTGAAATGCGTTCGCGCATTGAGCGATTGAGCCGCTACATTGTGACGGGTGAGACGGCAGAATACCGCTTGTTCGTGTGGCTGTCGTATCCGGTTCTGCCCGACAAAAATCTAATCGTTATTCCTCGCGAGGATGATCTTATTTTCGGCCTGCTGCACAGTCGATTCCATGAATCTTGGGCCTTACGAAAAGGATCAGACCTTCAGGACAGGCCGCGCTATACGCACACGACGACCTTTGCGACTTTCCCTTTCCCGGATGGGATGACGCCTGACAAGCCTGTTTCAGCAGCGCGCGCGCTGCCTACCGCCCCGGCAATCGAAACCGCGGCGAAGCGACTTAATGAACTGCGCACCGCCTGGCTCTATCCGGCCGATCTCGTGCAGCGTGTGCCCGAAGTCGCCCCTGGTTTCCCTGACAGGATCATAGCAAAAGACCCGAAGGCGGCCCGCATATTAGCAGGGCGAACACTCACTGCGCTCTACAATGAGCGGCCAAGCTGGCTCCTCGAAGTACACCGCGTGCTGGATGAGGCTGTGGCGATTGCCTATGGCTGGCCAGCGGATATCGCACCGGATGATGCTCTCAGACGCCTGCTCGACCTAAATCAAACGCGAGCAGCCAAAGATGTGTCAGCCATAAAACAATAATTCTAAAAAGAAGATTTCCGTTTCAAAGTGGTCACAAGGCATTCCCGGGGAGAAAAACACTGATTTTCCGGGACGGGCTCTCGCCGCAGTTCCGTCTAGCCGCCACGGCAAACTGTCGTTTGCGAGAGATTCTGAGGTTGTCCAGAAAGGGGTCGCCGCACGATCTGTCCAAAATTGCACGCTAAGACAAAAGCGCAGTAAAATCGTTGGCTTTCAGCACCGTTTGTTTGTGGAAGGAAGTGCCTGGAACGGCGGAATCTGGCGACTTTGCTTTCAAAACCTTCTTTCAGAATGAATTCTAAAGGCAACCCGATTTCGGAAGACCCCTTAGCGTGCTGTCTTGGACAGATCGTGCAGCGACTCCCTGTTGAGTAAGAGGCCTATATTACTTACTGGCAGTCACCAGGGATGGCAGCCAAGATGGTGTTGATGCTAGTCACTATATTGTAATAGTTGGCCGCATCCTCTTCGTCGAGTTCGCCAGGGTCCGCTACATCTGGCAAACCCATCCAGGGCACCGCAAACGGTGGCAGACCAAGTTCCCACGTTCAGCAAGTATTTTCGGCCCTCGCTTTGGGAGGCTCTCCCCTTATAGGGCAGAGGGCGTGGGTAATTCTAGCTTCAGCTCAAAAAGGCTGGGCACCTGTGCAGCCTCCACCTTGCGGCAGATATGCGAGATGTCACCAATGCCAATAGAGATGGGATTACTGTTAGCGGCCTCCTCCTCAGTACGCGGATAGACGCACAGCCGGAATTCCTGCTGATAGCTGAAGCGTTTTTGTTTCCTGAAGGGTATGTCCTTCGGCGGAATCTCGCCGTGGAACGTCTCCTCGTCGTAGTATTCCACCAACTCCCCGCGGCACTTATAACCTTGGCTGTTAAACGCATGGCGGAGGTGCTCCAGAAATGGACCCGCAGGCATGATGACGGCGAACTTCCCAAACTTCATGCACCGCTCGTCAATGCGCAGTTGCCGTTCCAGCTCCTCTGCCTGCTCCGGCGCTAAATTAATCTTGCCGTCGATAAGCTCAAACCCTGTCGCGTGCAGCGCATAGAGGCAAAAAAGGTGCAGATTGTTGTGGATTTGGGATGCTATTGAAACAGGACCGGCAAGGTCGGCCTTCGTTATCTCAATGTCGCCGATACCGGGCACATTTAGATTCATCACGAAGTTATCCGGCTGCCACCACATCGCAACGCCCTCGGTCACGTCCATGCGTCCGTCGCTGTCCTCGACCTCCGCCTGCTTAAAATAGGCGAGCGTGTTGAGATACAGGTTGCCCGCCATAAACTGGTCGGCGTGATGCTCGTCGGTGAAGAACTTAATAAGAAACCAAATGACGCGGCGAGTCATGCTGCGACCACCCCCTTCGTTGTTCGCGAAATCGTCGCTTGACTGACATTGTAGCTGCGGGCGACGCTACGCTGAGTCTCGCCGTCGGCGATCCGTGCGCGCGCCTCGCGCTGCTGATGGGGGGTCAACGAAGGCTTGCGGCCGAACTTTACGCCCTTGGCCTTGGCGTCCGCCCGGCCGCGCGCCGTGCGCCGTGCGCTCCATGATGCGGCGGCGTTCAAGCTTGGCGGATACGCCCAGCATGGCAAGCACCAGCTCGGCGAAGTCGGATGTCGTATCAACCACCGGCTCGGCCAGCGAGCGAAGCCCCGCGCCGGCGCGCTGCATGTCTCGGGCAATAACCAGAAGGTCGGTCGTGTCGCGCGATAGGCGGTCAACCGCCGGAATAATCACCACGTCGCCAGCGGCGAGCTTGGCGATCAGCTTCTTGAGCTGGGGACGCTCAGCGTGGGTGCCGGTCATCTTCTCGCGGAAGATGGTCGCACATCCGGCCGCCTTGAGCTGGGTGACCTGGTTGCTGAGGTCTTGGGCGTCAGTCGAGACTCGGGCATAGCCGTAAATCATGCGATTATTCTGCATCAGATATTTGCATCGGGAAAGCCTAACCACATCAACGGGCTAGGTTTGATGCAAATATCTTGAATTTTGTAAAAAAAGCAAGACGAAATGTTCCCTCGACACCACAACACGCTTATGATATCGTAACTAAATACGTTGGGAGGCTTAAGATGCTTGATACATTAAGTATTAATTCATGCCGCATTTTGGCTTTTGTGATCTCGATTGCGTTTTCGAATGAAGCATTCGCTCAGATGTCGACCTCGGGGGGAACTGGAGTGCCGACAACGACCTATGGAACCGGAGTGCCGACAACGACTTACGGGACAGGCGTTTCAACCACTACACATGGGACTGGTGTTTCCACCACCACACATGGAACTGTTCTTTCCACCAGCAATAGGGTTATGCCGTGCCAACAAGGAACTCATGAAGTGCTTCCGAGCGGCGCATGCATCAAAAATTAGGTTTTTAGAATTCCAACTATTGTGGTGCAAGGCGACGCGCTCAGACGTAATGCCTTCGCCGTCTGTTTTTCCACTTCGACCACCCGGCGATGTACTAGAGGGCATCGCGTTGAAAGTACGCTAAACGACGCTAAGCCGAAAAATTTCTGTTTTTCAGTTGGTTGGCGGCACTGTCTCTCAAACGACCGTTACGTAGACGGTCAATTTTGATGAGAAAAATGGCCAAAAACACGTCCACAGAATATGTCTCTTCATTCTGAGCCGTCTCTAAAATGCCTCCTCATTCTGTGAACTCTCGGGAACCTGCGGCGTTCTGGTTTTGTGCTTCCTTAGCGTTGTTTGGCGTACTTTCAACGCTATGCGCTCATAATCTCATGGGCGGTGCATAAGTGTTGAGTTTCGCAGTCGCAGCATACAAAAGGCGGAATGGCCGCACCCCGCAAGCATCACTTCATACCCGCTTTCTATTTAAAGCAGTGGGCGGCTCCAGACGGTAAGCTCATCGAGTGGAGCAAGCCGTTCGAAGTCGTGCGGCCAATCCGACGACATCCGAACGCGACCGCCTTTCAGAATGACCTCTACACATTTAGCGACCTTCTGCCCAAGGACCGCCAATTCTTCGAACAGGCGTTTTTACAATCGACCGACGACCTTGCCTCCCAGGCGTTAACGCGCATTATGAACGGCCAAATGCACACCCTCGATTATCTTCGAAAAAGTGGTTGGACAAGGTTTTTGATGACACTGCGATTCCGGCATCCAGACGTGGTGCCAGAAATCAGGGATGCCATTGCAGTCCTGTGGGCTTACCATGACCATTTCACCAAGAAGCAATATGAGCTCGCGCGGTCGCCCGACGATCCCCCGACTTTTGATGAATACCTAGCCAAGCTAAGTCCGGATGGGCAAACTCGCGCGCAACTCGATCTCCTTGTCGCCAGCATGGATAACGAACAGATCGGGCGGCACATTATCAGGATGCCGTGGGCCGTGCTGGACGTGTCCGCTTCAGCACATCACCTCCTGACGTCAGACTGGCCAGTCGAGCTGAGCCTCGGGTCGAACCCTGCGATTGTAACCCTGCCGCTTAGCCCGACACTGCTATTCGTCGCCTGTGACGACGTAAATACACTCCTCAGACTATCTAAGAGCGATCAAACACAGTTGGTGAAAGCCATGAACGGTTACGTCGTGGGCTGCGCGAGACGTTACGTCTTTAGCTCTGACGAGAGCCAAGCCACTTTCATCAGGAATCGAATGTCTACGTCCATGGTTAAGCCGCCGTTCTTCCCGTCTCTTTCCGCCGCTGTCCGTCACTGAGAAAATGCGCCGCAAAAGTCTTGATTTATGAAGGCCTAGCCGTCCTTGAATGCCTTCGGTGCTTCCGCTATCTACGGAAGGCCGCCATGCATTTGGCTGGGTGGGTGAGTGGCTGAAACCGCCTCCCTGAAAAGGAGGTAGGCCCGTAAGGGTTTCGCGGGTTCGAATCCCGCTCCAATACAATTGCCCGCTCCGGTCATGCCGTTGGGCGGGCAATTCGTTTTGTACCACTTGATTTAGGAAAGAGCGCCGAGCAACGACTTGAGAATTCATCTTTTCGTTGGCCATACCCTCCTCAGCTGTGAAGAAATATAGTCTCCGCTTAGAACTGCCAGAGCAATAAGCCCCATGACGGCAAAATCTTGTTGGCGCACGATAGTATCGAGGACCCCAGTTTCCCTGCAATCTCTCAGGTAAAACAGGGCCAGCCCCGAGATAGAAAACCAGCCATTCACGTGATCAATTGGAGAGGGCGTTGTCGGTTTTTTTCTGTCCATCTGTCATTCCTAAAACGGTTCGTTCACCATAGAAGACTGGTTGAAACATATACGATCAGAACCCATTAGAAAAAAAATTTGCGAAACGGGCGGAATCTTAGGGTCGTGTCGTTCTGGATAGGACAGAAAGCATTGAGATATTGAGTTTTTTAAATGACTTAGCCAAAAGAGGCAAAGCGAGTTGAAATCCCTTCCATCCCTTTTGATTAGCTAAATCCGCTCTATCGTGTCTTCGATCCCGGAAAAAACCTGCACATCGTGAAGACCGATTCCAGTAAATCGGGTAAATAAACGCTTCGTTGTACTTATTGTGCTCATCTACGTTACCGAAAAGGCTTAGAATATCCTGGTTGTTCTGATTATTCAGCTCTCCAGCTCTGTCGGCGTCAGACCGATCAGTCCGAGATGAGCCATCCGCCCCTTCTAGATTACGGCGTCGTCGGGGCGGCATCACGTCGGGAACATTTCATAGAACAGCTTGAGCGTCCAGTTTCACGGTGAAATCGATATAGCTCGGCACGGGTCATGTAATTCAGATACCGGTCGAACATGTTCTTGCTGTCGTGGGTATAGCTTGCCAGGTACGCTTTATAGATCTCATTGCCAATAAATTCGGCATATCTTGGCGCAAGAGTGCCCCTTATGAAATCCAGGTATTGTTCTTAATTTCGTCGCCAAACCGTGCCCACCGCATGACCTGTTCGGAACGAGGTACACCCGGAAAGTGCTCGATAGCGTCTGCGATATGAACTGCACGGCTTATCGGCTTATCCCCACCTTAGACCACAAATTTAAAAAAAGAATTGGACTAAGGCACGGGCCGCGGGCGCGATAGAATTGCAACGCGCGCCTCCGTCCCCGGTGCCGCGGCGAGCAACGGGGGACAGGATTTTGTCGCCAACATGAACTTTAAAAAGCCTTTTTTACGCTAGCATTCAACCAAAATAGCAGCCGGTGGGTGATTCTAATCACGCACCGGCGGCTAAATCAAAACAGTGAACCGCGTGACCAATAATGCATCAGTATCGTGAGCGTGTAAGCTGTGTTTGTGATTTCTGCTCTATTTTTCCAAACAACTTTCAAAACCTTGACCGCAGTAACCCTAGTTTCTATCGTCGACATGATTTCGCTCCGTAAAGTGAGATCGAGCCTCGTTACAGAGGGGAGTGGGTTCCAGCCGCTCCCCTCGACCTTTCTTCAGGAAAGAGGGTCATCGCACGTATATTCTTCCTCTTACCTAAGTGTTGGAACCATTCAGATTTGAATTGCTCCGCGACCTAAAGAGGTCACAGCAATTAAGGTGCCAAATTTTTGGCGGCCTTTAAAAACCGTCCGGAGTTTTTCAGAATTTACCAACAAAAACAAAGGGAAGACATACCAAAAACTTTTTTTACAGAAAAAACGACAAAACTTGATGGTTCATCTAGCCGGCATTTGCCGCCAAATGCGGCATAAGCTGAGACAAAAATTCAGTCATAAAATTTTTCTAGATCGAGGGTTACGCTTAAACGTGATTGAGCCGACCGACTGAAACAACGAAGTGGTGCTGCCGCGGCTTTGCTTGAGAACGAAAGCCACGGCCCGATTATACATTTCCTCGTCGTCGGCGCGGTGCGGCATCACGTCGATGTCCGGGTGAAGTCGGAAAAGCGAGTATGGGTCTTGCCACCCCTCTGCCACGCAAATGCGGCTTTCACCGGGCAAGATATTTGAAAAAGGTAATGGATAATTATTCTGGGCAATTCTTCGCCACCGCGTCAAATTGCGCTGTAGCGCTGGCAGGCGGAGAAAGCACCATTTGGCCGGGCACTATGGAAAGGCCAGTGGCCGACTCGGAAACCGTTTGGTGCTGGCAAACGCCATCGGAATCAAAAATCGCTGTTTGCTCAACATGCCAACCTTTTCGGTTATAGACGTAAGTGTACGATGTCGATCCATCCGAATTTGTCTGCACTACGTCCGGGGGGCGTCCCATCCCGGCGACAAGCTCGCTTGTGGTCAAGGGCGGTGGTGAACTGGCGCACCCCGCGAGGATCGCAGCAAGCATGGCGGCCCCGACGCTGGAAGCAAGGCCGCCACGGCTCATGTCCGCTTCCTCCGGCCGCTCACGATCTCCACGCGCTCCGATTGGCCGAATCGCTCAAAAACCATGTTCATCGCCTCGGCAAGAAGCTCCTGCACGTCCATATCCTGCTCAAGCGCGACACGTTTAAACGCCTTCACGCTGTCGGCCGGGAAGTGGCCTGAAAGCTGGCGCGTATCGGCACGAGTTTCGGCTGTCCGGTAGTTCTTGGGTTCCGCCAGTTTAATACTCGCGGGCTGCTTCGCCGCCGTGGGCTTCATGTCGGATGCAATGGATTTGAGGGATGTTTTCAAGCTGCCACTCCTTTCTTCCTTTGAGTTGGTGAGGTCACGAGTTGTTGACAAACCCACAAATAGAGTTCGGCCATTTCGGCTGCCGCCTTTCCTTTGGGGTCGATCTCTTGGGCACTCTTGGCCGCCACGCTCGCGGTGCGGAAATCCGCCCGCTCATGCAAGACAGTCGGCGCCAGCTCGCACTCCAACTCGCCAAGAACCTCGCGGGCCTCCTCCACGGCGCGAAGCGAGCCGGGACGGATCGCGTTCAACACGATGAAGGGCCGTTTACCGGCAAGCCTGCATAGGTCCAGCGTCCGGCCAAGGGCGAGGAAATCGAAGCCGCCGGCACGGCACGGTATAAGGATCAGGTCGGCCGCCTTGGCCGCGGTATAACCCGCGTTATTCGCATCGCGGCCGGTGTCGAGCACCACAAGCGAAGCCTCGGCGGCTTTCAGCTTGGCAAGCCAGCCGGAAAGCGCCACGGGCTGGATGGACTCGGCCTCCGGCGCCTCTCCTCGACGTTCGGACCATGCGTAAGCGCTGCCCTGCGGGTCGAGGTCGAGAATAACAGCCCCTTGCCCGGCAAGCGTTGCGGCGGTCGCCAGATGCACAGCAAGGGTGGTTTTCCCTGCCCCGCCTTTCTCGCTCAATATTGCGACAACCTTCATTGTGGACAACCCGATACTTCTAACTGTGGATTAGGTAACAAAGGAACCAGAATCGGGTCAATGGCTTGCGGCAAAGCCATGGCCGCGAAACGTCGGGGATGGGCTGCGCGGCTGGTTAAAGTCCACGCCCGCCGCCAATGGCTGAGCGCCCGGTGTCCATGACGTTCTCAAGCTCGGACTGCTGCTCGCGTTCGGCTGCAAGCTGCGCTCGTTCGATGCGGGACATTGTAATATCGGCCGTCCGCGTATCCGCCGTTTCTGCGCCCATGACGCGGCCAGTATCTTCAACCGCCCGCTTTTCCTTTTCGGCGGCAAGTGCAATGCGTTCGTCTTCGATCACGCGCTCATCTTGCTCGGCAACGGCGCGGGTTTCGGCTAGGCTCTCAATAGCCGCGGCCGTGCCGGGCCGCGTTGGGCCGTTCTTGTAGTCGGTTGGTGTATTCTCGAAGCCCGGTTGCCGGATCGTCGCAAGGCCACCATCTGGCACCGCCACCGGCATAATCAGCCAAGAATTGGCCGGGTTAAGTGGGGTTGGCATCTCGCCTTCAAAGGTGTTGTCCGCTGTAGCCGCTCGCAACACGGCATAATCATTCTGGCCCGCCTCGGTGCGGATTTCGTGTGGGTCGGGAAACTTGCCGCGCTGTTCCGCCGCGTCGGGTCCGTCCACAACGGCCGCCGTGTGTGCCGTGGACCCAAGGCCGGACGCCTCGGCCATCCTGCGGCCTATCTCGGCCAGGTCTTGATCCAAATGCTCTGGCGGCGTGTTTTCCGGCCCCTGCCCCCGCAGGTTTGCAGCGGCTTCGCGCCGTGCTGTGGCCTCGATCAGCCGATTGTGAGCCTCATCGTCCTGCCCATCAGCACCAAGCGTGACAAATGCCGTCTCGCCAAGCTGTGCAGCGTAATCGAGCGTGTGCGCCAGCTTTTCACGCCGCAGGTCGGCACGCTCCGCAGGATCGGTCGTCGCGGAAATCCGTTCGCTTATGTCCTGTTGCTTGACGACATAGGCACGATGCGCCGGATCATCTTGGCCGCCGGTTTCAAGTTCCAGCATGGCAATGCGCCCAGCAAGATCACGCACTTGTTGTCCTTCGCGTGTGTTGGTCGCGGCGTCCGCCACCATGCGGAAACGCTCGCCTGTGTCGATGTCGGCCGCAAGCTGCTTACGTGCTGCAATGAAATCACGCTCCGCCTGGTCCTGTCGTTGGCGCTCCTGTTCGTCCGTCGTGTCCAACGTTTGCGGCTCCTAAGGTTGGGGGGTCGTGTTCCGATGGGGATCAAAGGGCGAAATCATTTCATTTCGTCGGGCTTTGAATAATAATAGTGATAGTGTGTACCACCAAAAAAAATCTTGCCATTATTATCGCCACCGATATTCACGCCATGATTTACCCATCCCGCTGACTCTGGTATGGGTTCAGATTGATCCGGTGCGGTATGATCGTCGGTTGCTCCATCCTCGTCCGGGCCTTCACGCGGCGTATCCAAATCTATACTCTCGGCAAGTCGCGCGATTTTATCTGTGTTGTTCCTCATTGCGGGCTCCTTTTGGTCTAATGCCCTTACTAAGAAGGGACATGAACTATTGAGGCGCGATTACTCACGTTAGCGAGCTATTACGTTGTCCACAACGATGATAGTAGATAGACTTCGGCTAGGCAACCATTCGCTTATGACCCCCCGGCATGAAATTCAGAAATCCCTGCTAAGTGCCGTTTATGAGTGCTTGCGTATTCGCGTTGTCCACAATATTAATAGGGCAGTTCGTGGGGGTCAACCTATGGCTGAGTTGCGCAAAATGAAACTCAAGGTGTTTGACGTTTTCCGCGAATGGGCGTGGCGCGTCGCCCTATCCATCTGCCTCGCCATGGCGCTCGGCTTCCAGCCAGCCCATGCAGAACAACCGCCTTGCGTGTTGGTTCAACCAAATACGCCACTCTACGTCTCCGCAACAGACGGAGCGCCTTCCGGGGCATTAGTGAACCGTGAAAATATACGCGTTTTTGCAAAGGTCGGGAATCGTTATGGGATCATTCCCGATAAGGACAATCCTACTGGTCAAATGATCTTTGTCGATGTCGATCAAGTGGTGCCTGTGGATTGCCGTAGCGGCCAGGTATTCGACCCCCCAGACACGCAAGGAGTGCTTGGGACTATAAACTGGCTTAATAACCTGACACGCTCTGAACCGAGTTGGCTGACTTCCTTGCAAATGAAGGCAGACGGATGCCTGCCATCGAATGTCAGTCATATTCTGGGGGTGAGCTACGGATTTGCCCTTGCTTCGTTACTACTTCTCCGCAAAAAGCGCGACCTGCGGACGAGTGACAAGCTTGAAATCCTCGCAGTAATTGGGATCGAAGTATTCTTCTCCTCTGGTCTAGTTTCTTGGTACTTCATCAACTTTTTCGCGGTTCTTTATGCGCTTCTTGGGACGATCACCCTTTATTCCGTATATCGCCCCCGCAAATGGAACGCCAAAGAATGGGTAAAAAAGCCAGACGGGTGGCATCCAATCATTCACAAAGATAAATATACAGGAATTTGGCGACTCTCCCGCATGGATGCGGCAACGAGCCATTTCGCTATGCGTCAGACACATGCGAGAGAATTTAAAAACTTATGGAAAATACCAGCCGCGTGGTGTACCGCCAACATAATCTGCACATATGGGCCTCCTCTCGTTCTATGGATGTCGCCACTCCTGACGAATGACAAGTGGCTTATAAATGCCACAACGCCCGAAATGCTATTTAGATTTCTTTTGACTTTTGGAGGTCTAGGTATATCTGGCCTCGCTGGAATTTTTGGGATCGTGATAAAATACATTGCCTGGCCGTTTCTACTCCTTGCTTGTTATGGTGAGGGACGGCGCTACGCGCGAATGCTCTGGCTACGCAACAACTACCCATGGCCTTTGATCGCTGACTTCATGGATGCCGCCCCCGATCCCACAACGCAACAAACGCAAGGTGGTGGGGGAGGGCGAAGGGGGCCGCTTGGGGGTGAGCCATCCCTTGAAACGCTCCGACTCGCTCCGCCCGGCCGCCGCAAAGGCCCTCTCGGCGGCTAAACAATACGGTGTAAGCCCGCGACCCTGACAACGGCGTTACCGAGATATTGCGTTGTCCACAAAGACGCCAGTAGATGGATCACGGCAAGGCAACAATTCGGCTTGAGGTCGGCGTGAAATTTAGAAAGCGTCGCTATGTTAAGTTCATGAGTGCTTGCGTTTTCGCGTTGTCCACAATATCAATAGGGCAGTTGGCAGGAGGGAAAAATCTATGTTCGGCTTACGCAAACCGGAACTTAGCCTGCTCGGCATCTGCCGTTTCTTCGGCATGTGGGTCGTCCTTGTCGGCATAGCGGGCGGGATCGCGGAGTGTATTAGGGATTTGCAGGCCATGCCCGTCGGCGGCCAAGACTGGGACTTGAACAAGACACTGGGA
>Ga0116226_10000604_pt1 | contig 30679 bp, 26 predicted proteins | sample S1TSphfallax_FD_89692 | JGI IMG/M metagenome (GOLD analysis project Ga0116226, IMG submission 89692) | Host-associated microbial communities from peat moss isolated from Minnesota, USA - S1T2_Fa - Sphagnum fallax MG | ecosystem: Host-associated > Plants > Peat moss > Unclassified | place: USA...
ACCGATAAGGTTGAATCATCAACCGGAGCACCATCGCTGATGACCATCAAAATCCGCCGGTGCTCAGGGCGGACCAAAAGCCGGTGATAAGCCCATAGCAAGGCTTCACCGTCTATGTTCTCCTTCAAAAGCCCTTCCCTAAGCATTAGCCCGAGATTTTTTCGGGCGCGGCGCCATGGCATATCTGCGGCTTTGTAAATTATATGCCGCAGGTCGTTAAGCCGCCCCGGCATTGGCGGTTTGCCCGCGGCGACCCATTGCTCGCGGCTCTGCCCGCCCTTCCAGGCACGCGTTGTGAACCCGAGCACCTCGACTTTTACGGCGCAACGTTCCAACGTTCTTGCAAGAATATCGCCGCACATCGCGGCCACTGTAATCGGGCGGCCGCGCATTGAGCCTGAATTATCGATCAGGAGAGTTACAACCGTGTCGCGGAAATCCGTGTCCCGTTCCCGTTTATATGTCAGAGCGAGGAGCGGATCGACAATGATGCGTGAGAGCCGCGCGGAATCGAGCATTCCCTCTTCTAGGTCAAACTCCCAGGCCCGAGTTTGCTGCGCAAGCAGCCGGCGCTGTAGGCGGTTGGCGAGTTTTGCTACCACCGCATGCATATGCTGTAACTGCTGGTCGAGTTGCTGCCGGAGTCGTGACAACTCTTCCGGATCACAAAGCGCGTCTGCTTCAATCTCTTCATCATGCGTTCTTGTGAATGCGCGATAGGTTGCACGGTCATCACTTGGAAGCGTCGAGCGCCGCTGTTGCGGCCCTGAGGGCGCTTCATCAGCCTCGGCCGAAAAATCATCGCCTTCAGTCTGATCGTCGGACTCCTGCTCGGCGCTCTGGCCCTCGGTAACTTCTGGTTGAGCAGCCAACATGGCCTCTTCCTGCGTTTGGGATTGGCCATCTCCATCGTCGGTATTATCCTGCTGAGACGTTTCTTCGCCGCCGTCCTCGGAATCCTGTGAGTCTTCGTTTTCCGATGAGTCCGCTTCGGCTTCGGCCAGTTCCAGGGCTGCGAGGAGTTTTCGCGCGGCCCTAGTATAGTGCGATTGGTCGGATCGTGCCGATGCGAGTTCATCGAGAGCAGCCTCAGCGCGTTCGCCAAGCGTATCGCGCCATAATGCAAGTATTTGCTTGGCCGACTCAGGTACGGCCTGAGGATCCATTTTTTCACGGACCAGCAACGAAAGGGCGGTGACCAGGGGCAGCTGGTCACGCCTTGTCATACGGTCCAAGCCATCTGATTCGCATTCGTCATTAAGCCTGCCTCGCAGGTTGGCCGAAACGCCAGACATGTGAGCGGCACCGACAATTTCGACGCGCGCCTGTTCAAGCGCATCATACGCTTCGCGCGCTTCCCTTGTCGCCGGCGCCCTGGCCGAATGGATGGCGTCACTATGATGACGAAGGCGAAGGGCCATGGAATCTGCGGCACCCCGAAGCTTTGCAATTTCTGCGACTGCCAATGCCCTTGATGGCGATGGCAGCCTTGCGCGCTTTCCGGCTAGACCGGATGGACCAGGCTGATAGGCCACTTGGACATCCGGCGTCTGCGCTATCGCCCGCAGAGCACCTGCTGTCGCCCGCTTGAATTCCTCGCTACGTCCTTGATCGGCACTCATTCACGCATCTCAGCTAGGTCTGCCCGGCATGAGTCCAGTGGAAATTTCTTCATTGAAGCACCGCTGATAATACTCTGCGACTGTATTTCGCTCCGCTTCATCGCACTTATTCAGAAAGGTAAGCCGAAACGCGAAACCGACATCGCCGAAAATCTTCGTATTTTCGGCCCATGTAATGACAGTCCGCGGAGACATGACGGTGGATATGTCCCCAGCAATAAAACCGGCACGCGTGAGGTCTGCAAGTGCAACCATGCTTTCCATGCGTTTTTTTGTAACCGTGTCGCCGGGTTCAACGCCAAGTTTGGCCATTATGATTGCAACCTCCTGCGCGTGCGGAAGGTAGTTAAGGGTGGCAACGATGTTCCAACGATCCATCTGGCCTTGGTTGATCTGCTGGGTGCCATGGTATAGCCCGGTCGTGTCGCCCAACCCCACAGTGTTTGCCGTTGCGAAAAGACGGAATGCGGGATGCGGCCGAATGACACGATTCTGGTCCAGCAAAGTCAACTTGCCTTCAACTTCCAATACGCGCTGGATAACGAACATTACGTCAGGGCGACCGGCATCATACTCATCAAAAACGAGGGCGCAGGGGTGTTGCAGGGCCCAAGGAAGAATACCCTCCCGGAACTCAGTAACCTGCTTGCCATCCTTCAACACGATGGCGTCTTTCCCGATCAGATCAATTCGGCTGATATGGCTATCTAGGTTGACGCGAATACAAGGCCAGTTCAACCGGGACGCGATCTGCTCAATATGTGTTGATTTGCCGGTTCCATGATAGCCTTGAATCATCACCCGCCGGTTAAAAGCAAATCCGGCCAAGATGGCGATTGTGGTCTCTTTGTCAAATTGATACGCCGCATCAATTTCCGGGACATGCTCGGTTCGCGTGGAAAAAGCGGGCACTTCAAGATTTGCGTCTATTCCAAACACCTTCCGCGCTTCAACGGTAATATCAGGCGTATTTATAGCTGAAGTTGGGTTCGCTCGTGCTTCCGCGATCGCGGCGATATTATTCATCAGAAGGTCTGTCCTATTTCGAAAATCATAAATCTACCAGACGTCGTGTGCGGTCATATAAGGTCGTGTGTTCCGCATCAACCTATTCTGCTGCCGGGTGCGCTGTCTGCGCAAGCGGTCCAGTTAACCTACTGCGGAGGGTGGCGTAAGCCAGATTAATTGATTTAAGGATTTCTTCCGATTTCTTATCACCGCCATTGGCATCCGGATGGTGAAGCTTCGCAAGTTTTTTGTACTTCGCCTTCAAATCATTCATTGATACTGGCCATACAAGACCCAAAACATCCAAGGCTTCTCGAAGTTCTGGCGGCACCGATGGGGCAGGCTGGCGACGGCCACTTTGGGAAGCGAAAGTAAAGGCATGCAACTCGTCCTCCAGCCCCGATGCACACCTAGCAGACTTGCCGAGCCGGCCAAGAGGCCAGCTTGGTCTTTGCCAAGATGCGTCTGCCCGCAGTTGAGACTCGATCTCTCCAGGTGACATGCCTTTATAATAATCCCAGGATGAATTAAATTCTTGAACATGTCCCAAACAAAACCATTGAAACTCTCTCAGGCTTGTGCGTGACTTCGGGGCTCGGTATTCGCCAGGCAAAATGCAACCTGGCGCGTCGCAATTTTGCTCCGGAGCATCAGGATCTGGGGTGTAGGCTCTTCGGCGGCGGGACGACATCATGTGCTTAATGTGCGCGCATTTCATCGGTTGGCAACTCAAAACATGGCTAGGGCATACCTCTTATGAACTCCAGATATGAACGGCTCCGGGCTATCCTAATTGCGAGATTCAGCCCAGAACATCTCGAAATCATTGACGAGAGCGCAAAACACGCCGGACATGCGCATCCGACAGAAAGGCCAACCGGCGGTGAAACGCATTATCGGCTTTTGATGGTCTCCGACGCGTTTAAAGGCCGACCCCGGCTCGCCCGCTCCAGAAGCGTTCATGAAGCTCTAGATACCGAATTCAAGACGGGTCTACACGCCATTTCGCTTACGCTGAAGACACCTGCCGAGGTTCATCAAGCCAAGAGCTAATTCCGACCATACGTATCTTCGAAACGGATGATATCGTCTTCTCCAAGATACGGCCCTGACTGGACCTCAATAACCGTAAGAGGAATCTTGCCCGGGTTCTCCATTCTGTGGACCGCTCCGAGCGGAAGATAAATACTCTCATTCTCCTGGATCAGACGGACTTCCGCGTCGCAGGTTACTGAGGCGCACCCTGCCACAACGACCCAATGTTCGGAGCGATGGAAATGCTTCTGCAGTGATAACTTTTGCCCAGGCCAGACAACAATTCTTTTCACCTGAAATCGATCGCCCTTGATTAGGCTTTCGTAGAAGCCCCAAGGCCTGTAAGAGCGGTTATGACTATCAGCCTCGGGCCGCCCCGCCTTTTTAAGCCGTTCGACAATTTTTTTTACATTCTGACTGTCATTCTTATGAGCGACGAGTACTGCGTCCTGCGTCGTGACAACAATGAGATCCTGCACTCCGAGTAAAGCAGTCAAGATACCATCACTTCGCGCATAGTTGTTTCGGGAATCCTCTAAGACGACATCGCCGAGGACAACATTTCCGTGCGCGTCCTTCGGAGATATATCGCTTAAAGTTGACCAGGACCCGACATCGGACCAGCCAATGTCTGCGGGCACAACGACAGCTTTATCGGTTTTTTCCGCGATGGCGTAGTCGATACTTATATCCGGCGATGCTTCAAAAGCCTCGCCGCCGAGCCGGACGAAATCCAGATCGCTCGAGCGGCTTTCCATAGCCGCTTTGACGGCGCCCAGCACGTCGGGTGCGTATCGGTGAGCTTCGGCGAGCAGAACATCCGCACGAAACATGAACATACCCGAATTCCAATAATTATTTCCTGCTTTCAGCAATTCGGCAGCGCGGGCGGCGTCCGGCTTCTCGATGAACGTCGCGACCTTGAAGACGCCATCAAGCCCGGAGATCTCGGCGCCTTGAGATATATAGCCATATCCGGTCTCCGGCGCCGTCGGATGCATGCCGAACGTGACGAAGAAGCCGAGTGCGGCTGCGTTTGCGCCCCGGTCAACGGCCTGGGCTAGCGCCTTGGGGTCGCTGATCGCGGAATCCGCGGCCATGATCCAGAGAATGGCTTCCGGGTCGCTTTCCGAGGCCAGCAAAGCCGCTGCCACGATTGCCGGAGCGCTGTTTCTTCCTTTCGGTTCCAGCAAAATCTTGGCCTTCTTAACGCTGGCCTCCCGCAACTGTTCCGCGACGACAAAACGATGCTCTTGATTTGTGACGACGATCGGTCCCGCGAATCGGTCGGACGCGGCGCGTTGCGCGGTTTCGACAAGCATGGTCTTATCCGAAATAAACGGCCAGAATTGCTTTGGAAAGCTTTTACGTGAAACCGGCCAAAGCCGCGTGCCCGAACCGCCTGACAGAATTACTGGAACCACTTGCTTGATGAATTTCGCCATACAACATCCATAACTATTTGAAATTACTGAATAAGGCAGTCGTCGATTTATAGCTCACTGCGCGCCATGATAGAAGGTCAAAATGGTTAATACTTTGCCCAAACTGAAATTGGAAAGCATCAGCGGGCATGATTTTGCCGCCTTTGCCAATGAGAATCCGGTGATTCTTTTGCCGCTGGGCAGCCATGAGGATCATGGTCCTTTTCTGCCTATGGGTGATCATGTCCTGGCCGAACTGCTGGCAGTGAAGGTGGCGACACGTTGCCGCGAAAGCGGCGTGTTAGCCTTTGTAGCGCCGGTCTTGCCGTTTGGCGTGGCGGACTACTTTGGGTCTAGCCCGGGCGGGCTAGCGATATCCGACGCTACGTTTCGGGGGGTTCTTACGGATTTGCTGCGATGTTGCCTTCGGCACAAGCTGAAGCGCGTGGTAATCCTGAATGGTCATGGTGGAAACGTCCCGGGAATTCATGACGTTACCCTGGCTATCAACCTATCTGATCGGCAAATTATTCCGTCGATCTATCTTTGGAAGGTCGCCCGGCTGCTCATGGAGCGTCAGGTAGGACACGGAGTCTCTTTCGGGCATGGTGCCGAACCGTTGCTGTCTTTGACGATGGCTGCCCGCCCAGATCATGTGACGTCAAGTCAGGTGTCGAGCACCGTTGAAGGATCACTTCTCGGTCTACCAATGGCTGATTTTGGTGCAGTCGAATTCGACGGCATACCAATCAACGTCCCGGCTGAGTTTGACAAAGTATCTGATCAGGTAATGCGTGACGCCAAAACGCGCGCTTCCGCAGAGCTTGGCGACGCCGTCTCAAATCAACTCGTAAATTTGATCGCGAAATTCATCAAGCATTATGTGTCTGTTACATGATCCTCGGAAAGGCTTTCCAGGGATACTGGCGTGTCAAAGTCGCGCAGGACGGTGTCTGACGTCACGCTTACCTCAGCTACGTGCTCCATATATTTATAAAGAATCTGCCTGGCTCCGCTATCACCGGATAAGTTGCGAAGATCATTAAAAAATCTTTTGCCCCATAAAACCGGATTTCCACGCTGGCCATCATAGGTTGGTATGATGATTTCCCGCCCTTCGGCAGGATCATATGCGGATAAAATGCGGTCCAACGACGATTTTGCGACGAGCGGCATATCGCCCAGGCAGATCAAAACCGCGCCGAAATCATCCGAGAGTGCGGAGACGCCGGCTCGAAGGCTAGCGGCCATGCCCTCCGCATAGTCGGGCGCATGAACAAACCGGAGGTTTTTGGTTGCCAGCGCCTTCCTCACTTGCGATTCTTGGTGACCGACCACAACGATCACGGGGCTGGCGGCACTTTCAAGGATGCGGTCTACAGTTTCGGCAATCATCGTCTGCCCGCTGGGCAAGACTGTCAAAAGCTTATTTTGCGGCGCCATACGGCTGGACAATCCCGCCGCCAGCACCAGCGCGGCAACCCTTGGCTTTCCGGAAGGCGCCGTTCCAAATCCCGCTTCGCTTTCTCGGGCGCGGGGGGCCGGCCGGGTCTCAATTTCCTTGAGCAATCCACCCACGCCCAGCTTGGCAACTTGGGCCGGCCCAATATCTTCGCCGGCAAAAATAAGATCAAGAACCCAGTCGATCCCATTCTGTTTTGGGCTACGTGCGCAGCCCGGCAGAACGATTGCGTGGCGGCTGCCAATTTTTCCAAAACAGATGAGATTTCCGGGATCTACCGGCATACCGAAATGAATAATTTTCCCGCCCGCCTCAACGATTGCAGCAGGAGCGACGTCCTGCCGGTCAGTTACGGCGGAGGCACCGGAAATCAAGATGACGTCGGCCGCCATTCCAAGCAGTTCCAGGACGGCTCCCGCCAGAGCGGAGACTTGGTGCGAAGTTGTCAACGGCGGGAGCAGAGTACCCCCATGTGCCTCTATCCTATCCTTGGTGGCTTCGATCGTATGGGAAATCGTGACGTCCTTAATGTGTGGCAGTTGCGTTAAAACCAAACCGACTTTCAGCGGCTGAAATGGCTTTACGGCGAACGCTGGCATCCCTTCACGAATGAGATTTACGGCTCTATCCATCGCATCTGCCGAGACAGCGAACGGAATGATCTTAAGAGTGGCGATCATGTCATCTTTCGAGATTACGGTGCGGTCTGGTAGCGTAGCCAAAGTGATCGATTCATCAATCTGGTTGAGCCGTTCAATTGTTAACGAGTCGAGGCGAAGCAGACCTTTGGCATCGGCAAAAATGTTGACACGCCCATGCACGTCGTTCGACCTTCGAAGGTAGGGACCCAGCAACAACTTGCCTAGGCGAAGCGCGGCCTCCCCCTCCGGCACGTCGCCTGACTCCAACTTCAGGACTGTAATTTCGTCGTAGCCGGCGGAAAGGAGCAAGTCATAAACAGCGTCGTCGAGTACAGCTCCCTTTCGAACGACTCGGTCATTCGTTTTAAGGTTATGTGCGATAATACCGCCTCGGGCGTCCGCCAACGGAAGCCGGCCGAATTTCATGCCCTTCGAACTGCCAGACCGCCACCGCGGCGGACGGCCACAATCTCGGCAATGATTGAAAGCGCGATTTCTGGCGCGGTGACCGCGCCAATGTCTAAACCCACCGGCCCCCGGATCCGGCAGAGCGCGCTGGCAGTGTGGCCGAGGGCGCTAAGCCGCTCCAGCCGGGACGCATGCGTTTTCCTTGAACCTAGCGCGCCGACATAAAAAGCATCCGACTTCAAGGCGCTGTCCAAAGCTGGATCATCAAGTTTGGGATCATGCGTCAGCGTCACCACCGCGGTACGTATGTCCGGTTTCAATCGCGCCAATGCCGCATCCGGCCATTCATTGGCGATTTCAGCGCCGGGAAACCGATCCTGATTTCCGAATGCAGTGCGGGGGTCGACTAAAGTAACCTGAAAACCGCTCGTGCGGGCAAGCGGCGCCAGCGCCTGCGCGATATGCACAGCGCCAATAAGGAGAAGCCTAGGCGCCGGATTACGGGCTTCGATGAACCAATCTTCTTCGGCAATTCTATGCGTGGACGTCTTGTCCGCGGCCAGCGCTGACAGCCCAGCCTCATTCAAAGCAGCCGGCGCAGTCTCGGCTGGAAGTAGAAACTCTACGCCGGTTCTCAAATTCTTGGCAAAGGCGACGGGCTTTCGCTCAGACAGTGCCAAGTTTAGAGCAGTGATTGTCGTAGGTTTCATTCAATAGGCTCGACGAATACTTTCAACTTGCCGCCGCATGCCAGCCCCACCTCCCACGCCATTTCATTGGTCACGCCAAAATCGAGGAGCTTCGACATCCCGGTCTGCATGGCGGCGAGCGCCGCATCAGCAACTGCGCCTTCAATGCAGCCTCCGCTGACTGAGCCCGCGATTCGACCGGATTCCGTTATTGCCATGCGGCTGCCGGCCGGCCGGGGCGAACTTCCCCAGGTTTCCGTGACCGTGGCGAGCGCAACACGCTCACCATCAAGACGCCATGCCGCGGCAATGGTCAAAACATCCTCCGCATCCGTCATGCCGTTTCCTTCCATGCGTTTATTGCCGAACCCCGCGGCGGTGCTGGAGCAGATAAAGATTCGATCAGCGCTTGGAGGCTGGCGAGATTATGCACGGGCCGGAATTCATCGACATGCGGTAACATAGCCTTCGCGCCCTGCGTTTTCGGTGAAAATCCGTCCCAACGTAAGAGCGGGTTGAGCCAGATCAAGCGGCGGCAAGATCGGTGCAGCCTTGCGATATTAACCTCCAGCCCGTGCGCGGCATCGCGGTCCAAACCGTCCGTTACCAGCAATACAACTGCCCCCTGGCCCAGGACGCGGCGGCTCCATTGCCGATTGAAGCTCTCAAGAGCCTCGCCAATACGCGTTCCACCGGACCAGTCGGGCACAATGTCAGCGATCATTTGAAATGCCACTTCAGGGTCCCGGCCGCGCAACTGGCGTGTCACGTTCGATAGCCTCGTACCGAAAAGAAATACGCTGACACGGTGCCGGTCATTTGCGACGCTATGGGCGAAGTGAAGGAGAATTTGCACATACCGCGCCATAGAGCCGGAAATATCGCACAAGATCACCAAGGGCGGCGGCAATGTCACACGTGCCGCGCGTGCCAAAGTGACAATTTCGCCGCCTGTCCGCATGCTTCCTCGAATCGTTGCTTTCAAGCTTCTTCGGGACCCATTCGTATCTGTTCGCCAGCGTCGGGTAGGTCGCTCATCCAAAGGCAGGCGCAATTTGGCGATTTGCAGCTTCGCATTTGCAATGTCCCGGGCGCTCATTGCGTCAAAATCCATCTTCTGCAGTCTCTCCCGTTCGCTGAACGTAAGGCTTGCATCGAATACCTGCGGCGGTTCGCCACCGCGCGGCGGCCTGTTCTTCGTCGCGGCCATTGCCTCTGACACGCGCCGGCTGCCGGGTGCGGCCCGTTCCTCGTCAGGTGCCCGCATGCCCTCCATTGCCGCGAGCGCCGCGGCAAAACGGGAAGCGTCCGGGTTTCGCCAGAAGAGAGAGAAAGCCTGGTCAAACACCTCGCAATGCTCATGCCGGTGGACCATGACGGCGCGCAACGCAGCTTGCACGCTATGCCGGTTGCCGATGTCGATATGCGCCAAAGCCGTCGCGGCGCCAATCGTCTCCGATGGGCCCACTGGCAACCCGGCGCGCCGCAACAGCCTCGCAAAGTGCATCACATTGATGGCCAACGTGCCGGCACTATCGCTCATGCGGCACGCGCCGCTTCTTTGGCATCGGCGACGTAGCGGGCTAAATCGGCTCCCTTAACGTTTGCGATGTCATCTTGATATTTTAGCAGAACGCCCAGCGTATCCTCGACGGCGCCAGGTGCCAGTTCTTCCTGGTCTAACGCGGTGAGTGCCGCGGCCCAATCTATGGTCTCCGCGACCCCTGGCAGCTTGAAAATATCGACTTGCCGGATGCGCTGCACGAAGGCGACAATCTCCGCCGATAACCGTTCAGAGATACCGGGCGCCTTGTTTCTCAGAATTGCCCGTTCTCGTGCGGCATCCGGATAATCCACCCATTGATAGAGGCAGCGGCGACGGACCGCATCGTGAATCTCCCGCGTTCGGTTGGAGGTTAATATTACAACCGGCTTTTCCTTGGCCCGAATCGTGCCGAATTCCGGGATCGTGATCTGAAAATCCGCGAGAAGCTCGAGTAGGAAGGCCTCAAACGGTTCATCCGCGCGGTCTAGTTCATCTATGAGAAGCACTGCGGGCGGCAATGCGGGGTCAATAGCCGAGAGCAAGGGCCTGGTTAATAGGTATTCGCGGCCATATATGTCATTTGACAAAGCCCGTCGTTCTTCGTCGCCCGACGTCTCCTTTAGCCGAATGGCCATCAATTGTTTTGCGTAATCCCACTCATAGGCGGCGGCCGCCAAGTCAAGGCCATCATAACATTGCAAGCGTACGAGCCGGCGGCCCAGCCCCGCAGCTAGCACCTTGGCGATTTCCGTTTTGCCGGTACCCGGCTCGCCTTCAAGAAGTAGCGGCCGCCCCATTGCCAGTGCCAAATGGACGGTGGTCGTGAGCGCGCGGTCAGCCACATAGCCTTGCTCTGCCAGAAGCCGGCCAGTCTCCTCGATGCTCGTTGGGGTCATCACAGGAACTTGAGCACGATGATAGCCACCGCGACGATGGCGACCGCCGCCGCGATGATGACACCGATTGGCAAGCCGAAGAAATGTGGATTGCTCGGGTCATGGTCGTGATCCTCCGCCAAAGCATGATACGGTGATTCCGCAAGGCCTACCGCGGCGGGCAATGGAGCAGGAGGCGCGACCACAGCTGAGAACTTGGAGAAAAAACTCTCCGCCATCTGCTTGGCAGTCGAATCGATTAAACGGGCTCCCAGCTGAGCCATCTTTCCGCCGATTTGCGCGTTGACCTGATAAGCCAGCTTTGTACCTCCGTCTTCATCGGTCAATTTCACACTGGCCCCGCCTTTAGCGAACCCGGCAACGCCGCCTTGCCCCTCACCGGAAATCTTGTACCCGTTCGGCGGGTCAAGATCCGAGAGAAGCACTTTTCCAGTGAATCGGGCAGCTATTGGTCCCAATTTCACAGCCGCGACCGCCTTCATCTCGGTTTCAGAGAGTTTTTCGATGCTTTCACAGCCTGGAATACAAGCTTTCAGCACATCAGGATCGTTAAGTGCAGCCCAAACCTTGTCCTTTGGGGCGGCGATCAATCTGTCACCGGACATATCCATTTAAAGCAGGCTCCTTGATTGTTGGCGCAACCTACCGGTCTTGACTCGGCGCGGCAACAACGTTGCCCGTTATGCCGCTCAGGTCAGTTCCAGTCGATTGATGACGTATAGGGGCAATGCCATGACTTGTTCTTCCGACATTGGTCATGTCTGCTGATCTTCAGCTTATGGCGCCTTGTCAGGCCGCGAGCGCTAGTTCCAGAACATCCAACCCCTCGTCAATTAATTCGTCCGAAGCGGTAAGGGGCACCAGCAAACGGACCGCGTTTCCGTAGACGCCGCAGGAAAGCAAAATCAATCCATGTTCTCGCGCTTTTGTCAGCACCCGCTTCGTTGTGTCCGCATCTGGCTCGTTGGTGCCGCGCGTGGTGACGATGTCGAACGCCACCATCGCGCCCGGCCCACGGATGGCGGCTATGGGGATGGTGTTGTTCCGCAGGGAAATCGCTTCCAGGCGGGTTTTCATCTTCGCCCCTATATGATTCGCACGATCGATAAGCTTTTCTTCTTCGATAATGTCCAAAACCGCCAACGCCGCGGCGCAGGCAATCGGGGATCCGGCATAAGTCCCGCCCAGACCGCCAGGTTCCGCGGCATCCATAATGTCGGCCCGGCCGATAACGCCGGAAAGCGGGAAACCGCCCGCCAGAGATTTGGCAACCGTCATTATATCTGGTTTGACGCCAGAATGCTCGATCCCGAACATCTTGCCGGTCCGGGCAAATCCGGTTTGAACCTCATCGGCGATCAGCAATATGCCGTGTTTATCGCAGAGCTTACGAAGCGCCTGGAGTAGCACAGTGGAGGCCGGTATAAAGCCGCCTTCGCCCTGAACCGGCTCAAGCACAATAGCCGCGGTGCGATCCGGTTCAATGTCGGCTCGAAACAGCATATCGATGGCGCGCAAACTATCTTCCACGGTGACGCCAAATGGTTCGTGCGGAAATGGCACATGATAGATTTCTGCCGGCAGAGGCGCAAATTTCTTCTTGTATGGCAGTACCTTACCGGTCATCGCCATCGTTAGCATCGTCCGGCCATGGTAACCGCCCGCAAAGGTGATAACGCCGGACCGGCCGGTTGCTGCGCGGGCGATCTTGATCGCATTTTCCAGAGCCTCGGCGCCGGTGGTAAAAAATATCGTCTTGGCTGGTCCATTGATCGGTGCCAGCGCATTCAGGCGCTCGGCGAGTTCGATGTACGATTCATAGGGTGAAACTTGGAAACAGGTATGCGTGAACAACTCCATCTGCGCCACCACGGCAGCCATGACCTTGGGGTGCCGGTGGCCGGTGTTCAGAACCGCAATTCCGCCCGCAAAGTCGATATAACGCTTGCCTTCAACATCCCACAGTTCGGCATTTTCCGCCCGGGCCGCAAATACCGGATGCGCTGAAGCTACTCCCCGAGGGACCGCCGCGCTGCGGCGGGCCTGTAACGCGCTGTTGGTTGTCATCTCAGGCTCCTTTGTTTTGAATAATCAGCCTAGCAAAGGAATGCGATCTGTAAAATGCGCGCGGTTAGGCATCCGAACGCACTATGAAGCCCTGCGTGCTTGGCGGCTCTCCAACGCGCTCCTCTACATGGTCCACCAACGCCAAAGGAGGACCGTGCTGGCAAGCACGAATGCATTCTTCAACAGTCTCTTCGTTGCCCGCAATCAGCGCTTCGACGGTGCCGTCCAAACGATTTCGTACCCAGCCAGAGAGGCCGAGACCGCTCGCGGTGAGAACCAGCCAATCGCGAAAACCGACGCCCTGGACCCTGCCGCTTATCTGCAATTGCTTCGCGATCATTACCTAGTTACCGAGAAGCGCGTTTAGCAGACTTTTGGGGCCGGTAATTGCCGTCCCGCCATTGGCATCTGCCGACACGGGCGAAAACTCCGCGGGAGCTGCCGGTCCCGGCTTCCCGAGCCGGGCTAGTGACAATGCCGCGGGACAAACATCGCCGGCGCTTGGTGACCCGATTTTCCCCTCGATTTTGCCCAGCAAGCCGCCTGCGCCGGGGATTTCTTCCGCTAAAGATACTGTCAACCCTACCGCCGTTTTTGCGGCTTCCTGCACGGCTGCCAGTGGTGCGACCGATGCGGTTGGATTAACAAACGTCCCGCCAACTTTGACTGGTACGCCGATTTCGTCGCCCGCCACACGAAGCTGCGGCCGAATAATGAGCCCCAATGTTTCATTGCCAAAATTCAGACTGCCGCCCCCCTGGACCAAAAGGCGGTTTGAATCTAACGTTAATGCACTGACCCGGCCAATACCGTTCTCCGCGTCAATGCGGAGACCGAAGCAACGAACGTTGACAGGGCCCTGTGCGCCAACGAGACCCGCCGGTAGATCCACGGCGGTTAGGGTGCCTACGAACAGCCGGCTCAAAACTTCCCCATCAACGGTTCCATTGACCATGGCCAGACCAAGTTCACCCTGCACGGTGCCAGCCAGGTCCTGTAGGTTGTCTCCGGTTCCTGAGGCCGACATTCCAGCTTGCAAAGTTCCTTCCGCCGCACTCGGCAGGCCCAGGGCGTTCAAAAACGGCGATAATGCGAGTGCCGGCGCATCAAAGGATAGAGTTGCTTCGGCAGGTTCTTTCGAAGCATCAACCGTGGCGCTGGCGGCGACGCTGCCGCCCGGAATTAATGCCGTGACCGGAGAGATTGTCAGCACTCCGTTCGCCAGAACGGCGTAACTTTGGATCGCCGCGTAGGTTGCGTGGTGAAAAATTAGTCTATCAGCCGAGAGCTGAATATCGGCGCTAGCCGCCCTTAATATTGCTAGCGGCAATTTTGCCGGGGGAACCAGATAATTGGCCTCATGCTGCTCTGGAGACGGTGTGGTTGGCGGCATGCGTAACGGCGCAGCGGGCAATGCAGCGAGCAAGGGATCGAGATTAATCTGTTGAGCCTTTAACGCTACTCGCAGGCGTGGGTGATTGCCGAAATACCAAATCAAATCGCCCCCAAGGGCTGCATTGTCCATTTCTAATACAAGGCTATCGATCCCGATTGCGTTCAAAAGGCCAAGACCGCCAGGATCGATCAACGTGCCCTGGGCAGTAATATTCTTCCACCCGGGCAAGGAGGCTCCGGCCAGCGCGCTTAGCGATGACAACTCAGGAATGAACATTTTAACACTTATAGCCGCACCCGCTAGCGTCATTGGGGTGGCGATGCCACCGTCTATATCGAGTTTGTTATTTCCGGCCTGAACTTGGACAGAAATGGGAAAATTGGGAACGGGAGGATTGACACCGGGCGGGAGCCAAGCCGGGTTAATGAAAAGCGAAGGCGCCCCAAAATTACCCACCAATGACATTGGCGTTGCTCCGATCGCACCGGTTGCACTAATCGAAAACGGACTTGTGAGCGACGGCGCTTCAATGTCGAGTTTTATGAGCTTTAGGTCTGGTCGAAAGCTCGAAAGGTCAGACGCCCCAGCCTTTATCACCAAATGGGTTATCGCGGGCATCGATGAATCCTCGTCCCGGAACTCGGCTGAACCCATAATTCCGTGAATCGGGGGCAGCTTAGGCCCGTTCAAAAACCCGCTTGGGAGACTATCAGTAAGCGTTTCCAGCGCAGGTATAGCGAATTGGACTGATAGGTCATAACCAACAGGTTTTCGAGGGTCGATCACGTTGCCCTCGACGGTAGCCGTTGCGCCGTGGGACGAAAATGTCAGATCTATCGGCCAGGGGCCAGTCCCCGTACCCGAGAAGCGCGCCACGGGCCCCAAGACACCATTTAGTTCAATGGGCACGCCTTCTAAATATGCTCGAGCATTCAGTTGGAGGGGCGAAGAAGGAGATGCAGATGTGCCGGTGACATTCACCAGGGCCACCGTGACCGAGTTTTTAGAATGGCCCGGGCGTATGACAACCGATCCACCTTGTATATTGACCGATTCCAAGGCGATCCTATAACCCGCAATGTACCGGCCAGGCGGTGCGGCGGGACCTGAGGTGACTGGACCGGCTGCCCCCGAATCAGGCTTCAAATCCCAGTCTGCCGTGCCCGTACCGGTCGTTTCGAGGACCACATCCGGACGGAGGATGACGAGCCGGACGATATTTATGTGATGCCGAAACAGCGGCAAGAGCGCGATTCGTGCCTGTATCCGACTGATAGTGACTAGACTGGGGTCGGCAAATCCAGGCGGGTTTGCGAGGCTCACATTGTCGACGGAGATTTCAGGGCTAAGAGATATGGATAACTTGATGGGGCTACCGAATGTGAGCTGGCGCCCCGTGGCCTTCTGCACGGCCGCCGTCAGCGCCGGTGCATATCGGTTCGGGTCGAAATCGGCGATAAACAGTGCGAGAATGATCGTGGGCACCATGATCACTGCAATCAAGATGACGATCAAAATCCGGCGTATCGTCATTATACTGCTTTGGCGCTGGGCTGCATGGTCCACCGGGGTGTGATTGGTGTTGAAAATAGGGCCTTTCCGCCTTTAAGGCGAGGGGACTGCTTGTGGTGTCGCCGAACTCGCGCTAGACGGCCCGGTTTGATAACAAACGCGGCGGGCGTGGTGAAATTGGTAGACACGCCAGATTTAGGTTCTGGTGGCGTAAGCTGTGGGGGTTCAAGTCCCTCCGCCCGCACCAAGTCAATTGGCTGATGAACTAAGGATTTTCTTCGATGCAGGTTACCGAAACTCTTGTTGACGGCCTAAAGCGGGGTTTCACCGTTGTGGTTCCCGAGCCGGAGCTCGTGGCGAGGCGTGAAAAGCGCTTGGCCGAGCTAGGCCGAACGATGCAAATGCCGGGTTTCCGGCCTGGCAAGGTTCCAATGTCGATGGTGCGCAAACGATATGGGAACGCCGTTGCGGCGGAAGTTGCCGAAGGCGCGGTCAACGACGCTTCGGACAAGCTGCTCTCCGAGCGCGGCCTTCGCCCAGCTATGCAGCCTAAGCTAGAGGTGAAGAAGCTGGGTCAGAACTCTGACCTTGAATTCACGGTCGAGCTTGAATTACTGCCCGAAATTATGATCCCGGGTCTCGCGGACATTGTGCTTAAGAAACCGCTTGCCGAAGTGACGGAACAATCCGTTGCAGAAGCGCTTGGGAAATTGGCTGATCAACGCAAAAAATTTGAACCTGTCGAAGAACCCCGCCCCGCTTCGAAAGGTGAACAGCTAATTGTTGATTTCGTTGGAAAAATAGATGGAGAAGCTTTTTCTGGCGGCACTGCGAGCGATATTGCGGTAACTGTTGCCGGTGAGGGGTTTATCCCCGGCTTTGCCGAGCAGATGGAAGGTATGGCGCCGGGTGATACGCGGACGATCACGGTTGATTTCCCCGGCGATTACGCCTCAAAAGATCTGGCCGGTAAGCAAGCCGAGTTCGCGATTACAGCGAAATCGCTCAACGTGGCCGTGCTGCCTGAGATCAACGATGAACTGGCGAAAGGTCTTGGCCTCGACTCGCTCGCCGATTTGCGAAAAACCCTCTCAGAACAGATCGGTCGCGAATATGCTCAGTTGACGCGGCTAAAGCTTAAGAGAAGCTTGCTCGACGCGCTGTCCGAACGAGCGACATTCTCCGCGCCGCAAACCCTCGTGGATGCCGAATTCAGCGAGATTTGGCGCCAGGTTGAACAAGAAAAGGCGGCCGGACGGGCCGACCCGGAGGATGCCGCCAAGGACGAAGCAACATTGAAAGCGGAATACCTAGCCATCGCGGACCGGCGTGTCAGGCTTGGATTGCTGGTTGCGGAAATTGGCCGTGCCAACAATGTGACCGTTTCCGACCAGGACCTGCAGCGGGCCATGTTCAACGAGGCAATGAAATACCGCGATCAGGCCATGCAGGTGCTGGAATTCTTCAAGAAAAATCCCCAGGCGCTCGAGCGATTCCGCGGCCCGATCTTTGAGGATAAGGTGGTCGATTATTTACTTGGCGTGGTCAGCTTGGAAGAGGTGACGGTGACCCCCGAAGAACTCGCAGCGGACCCTGAGGGCTAAGCGGGGACTAGACGCGAGCCGCTTATCGACTATTTTAGGTGTATGACGTTCGTCTTTACGTCCGGAGCGGCCTTTTCAGGCGCTCCGGACCAGAGGGACGATCGGTTACAAAATAAGGATTTGGAAAATGTGGGATCGGGACCCAGTTGAGGTTTATAACAATAATCTCGTGCCTATGGTGGTTGAGCAGACGGCGCGCGGCGAGCGATCCTATGATATCTACTCCCGGCTCCTGAAAGAGCGGATAATCTTCCTCACCGGCCAAGTCTATGATCAAGTCAGCGCCCTGATCTGTGCTCAGTTGCTGTTTCTGGAGAGTGAAAACCCGAACAAAGACATCTCATTCTACATAAATAGCCCTGGCGGCGTCGTGTCCTCCGGCCTCGCGATCTATGATACGATGCAATATATAAGGAGTCCGGTAAGCACAGTGTGTATCGGCCAGGCTGCTTCTATGGGGAGCCTGCTGCTCTGCGCCGGCGAAAAAGGTAAGCGTTTCGCTCTTCCGAACGCGCGGGTGATGGTTCACCAGCCTTCTGGAGGCGCGCAAGGGCAGGCGACTGACATTGAAATTCAGGCGCGGGAGATTTTGAACCTCCGGAAACGGCTTAATCAAATCTATGTCGATCACACGGGTCAACCGCTGGAGGCAATTGAGCAGAAACTGGAGCGCGATTCTTACATGTCTGCCCAGGAGGCTAAGGATTTCGGCATTGTTGACGATGTTGTGAAGAGCCAACCGGTCCCCGCCGAGGGGAAGACCGACGTCGTTTCCGATCCGAAGTCCGACCTGTAGCCTTTGAGGCGTCGGCGGGGCTCGCTTAGTTGGATCTATCGAGAGGGTTCGAACCGCCATAACCGTGGCTCTGCTGGCTAACATCTGCGCTAGCGGGAAGCCGAACTCTGCAAGTTATTGTTATCATTGATCTTCTTCAATGGCTCCGGCGACCGCTTGTGCGCTTAACCGGTGGGGTCTAGTCTTCAAATTGAAAAGTTCGCGCTGTTGGAGTTGTTATGAGCAGCAAATCGAGTGACACGAAAAACACGTTGTATTGCTCGTTCTGCGGGAAGTCGCAGCACGAAGTGCGGAAACTAATTGCTGGCCCTACGGTGTTCATCTGTGATGAATGCGTTGAGCTTTGCATGGATATCATCCGCGAGGAGCATAAGACCCATCTCGTGAAATCCCGTGACGGCGTCCCGACACCGCGTGAGATTTGCAAAGTGCTTGATGACTATGTGATTGGGCAAGCGCATGCAAAAAAAGTCCTCAGCGTCGCAGTACACAATCATTATAAACGTCTCTCCCATGCGACGAAAAACAACGACATTGAGATCGCAAAGTCCAATATTATGCTCGTGGGGCCGACCGGTTCCGGCAAAACCTTGCTAGCGCAGACCTTGGCTCGAATTCTGGACGTACCGTTTACAATGGCCGACGCTACAACCCTGACCGAAGCCGGTTATGTCGGAGAGGATGTTGAGAATATTATCCTAAAATTGCTTCAGGCGGCCGATTATAACGTCGAGCGAGCGCAAAGGGGGATTGTTTACATCGATGAAGTCGACAAGATTTCGCGAAAATCAGACAATCCATCGATAACCAGGGATGTGAGTGGCGAAGGTGTTCAGCAGGCGCTTCTAAAGATCATGGAGGGTACCGTGGCGTCTGTTCCTCCGCAGGGCGGCCGGAAGCACCCGCAGCAGGAGTTTCTTCAAGTCGATACGACCAACATATTGTTCATTTGCGGCGGGGCTTTCGCTGGCCTTGAAAAAATCATATCGCAGCGAGGGAAGGGTTCGGGAATTGGCTTTGGTGCCGACGTCCGCAGCCAGGACGAGCGACGAACCGGCCTTATCTTACGGGAGGTTGAGCCGGAAGATTTGTTAAAATTTGGATTGATACCTGAATTTATTGGCCGTTTGCCCGTTGTGGCGACTTTGGATGATCTCGACGAATCGGTTCTCATTGAGATTCTTACGAAACCCAAGAACGCGCTCGTGAAGCAGTATGGCCGGCTATTCGAGATGGAAGGCGTTAAGCTTACCTTTACTGAAGACGCTCTCAAGGTCGTTGCCAGCCGTGCAATCAAGCGGAAAACTGGTGCTCGCGGGCTGAGGTCGATCATGGAATCCATCCTTCTGACGACGATGTTCGACTTGCCCGGTTTAGATGGGGTTGCGGAAGTGGTAATCAGTGGGGAAGTTGCTGAGGGCCGTGCCGAACCTCTTTTCTTGTACTCCCAAGAGCGTGTTGAAACGGCATCGTAGGATATAGTTCACCCACTTGTAGTCGCGTCAGCCCTGCGGGGACTTGCGGGATGCCGCCGAACCGCCGATATATTGATTGTGGCCGGGCAAACCGGCACCTTAGGTTGTGCCATTTTGGGCATCCTATGAGCTTGCTAAGGAACAAATGATGTCTGAAATTGACAGTCCTGGCGTTGACCCTATTGAAACGTTAGCTGTTCTCCCGTTACGGGATATCGTGGTTTTTCCGCACATGATCGTGCCTCTGTTCGTCGGACGGGATAAATCAGTCCGCGCCTTGGAAGCCGTCATGAAGGAGGACAAGCAGATTTTGCTGGTCGCTCAGAAAAATGCGGGCCAGGATGATCCCTCACCTGAGGATATTTACAAGGTGGGTACGGTTTCAACGATATTACAGCTGCTCAAATTACCCGACGGAACGGTAAAGGTGTTGGTCGAAGGCGTCAGGAGAGCGCGGATTCGCAGGTTCACCGAAGCTGATGCCTATTTCGAAGTCGAGGTTGAAAATCTGGATAATGCGGTGGATGACAACAAAGAGATTGAGGCTTTGGCGCGCACCGTCGTTTCGCAATTTGAACAGTATATAAAACTCAATAAAAAAATCGCCCCCGAGGTATTGGTCTCTGTCAATCAGATCGATGATCCATCGAAACTGGCCGACACGGTTGCAAGTCATCTCGGCCTTAAAATTTCCGATAAGCAGGAATTGCTTGAAATCGACGCGACGAGCGATCGCCTTGAGCGCATTTTCAATCATATGGAATCCGAAATTGGCGTTCTGCAGGTCGAGAAGAAGATACGCAACCGCGTAAAGCGGCAGATGGAGAAAACGCAACGCGAATATTATCTGAATGAGCAGCTGAAAGCGATTCAAAAGGAACTCGGTGAAGGTGATGATGGCAAGGATGAGACGGCCGAATTAGAGTCTAAAATCAAAGCGACGAAGCTTTCGAAAGAAGCTCGTGAAAAGGCGTTGGCCGAGCTTAAGAAGCTCCGCAGCATGAGCCCGATGAGCGCGGAAGCGACCGTTGTCAGAAATTATTTGGACTGGATACTGGGAATACCCTGGAAGAAACGCAGCAAAATCAAGAACGATGTGGTGGAAGCAGAGCGCGTTCTGAATGCTGATCATTACGGTCTCGAAAAGATTAAAGAGCGGATCGTCGAATATCTGGCCGTACAGTCGAGAAGCCCGAAATTACGAGGCGCTATTTTATGCCTCGTCGGGCCGCCCGGTGTTGGCAAAACTTCGCTGGGCAAATCGATCGCCAAGGCGACAGGTAGAAATTTTGTCCGCATGTCCCTCGGTGGCGTTCGTGATGAAGCTGAGATTCGGGGGCACCGGCGCACCTATATCGGCTCGATGCCCGGAAAAGTGATCCAGGGTATGAAGAAAGCCAAGACGTCAAACCCACTCTTTCTTCTCGACGAGATAGATAAATTGGGTGCGGATTGGCGCGGTGACCCGTCTTCCGCCCTGCTCGAAGTGCTTGATCCGGAACAAAACTCGACGTTCGCGGACCATTATCTCGAAGTTGATTACGATTTATCCGATGTCATGTTTGTAACGACGGCTAATAGTCTTCGCATGCCACAGCCATTGCTGGACCGCATGGAGATTATCCGAATTCCTGGTTACACCGAGGATGAAAAGGTTGAGATCGCTAAACGTCACCTCGTCACCAAGCAAGGTGAGGCGCACGGCCTAAAGCGCGAGGAGTGGTCGATCAGCGACGAGGCGCTCCACGAACTGATCCGCACCTATACCCGCGAAGCCGGCGTACGAAATCTCGAGCGCGAAATCGCGAATCTGGCCCGTAAGGCCGTCAAGGAAATTGTAACGAGCAAGGTGAAGAAGGTGAGTATCACCATGAAAAATCTTCAGAAATTCTCAGGCGTGCCGCGGTTTAGATATGGCGAAACTGAGGCCGAGGATATGGTAGGCGTGGTTACAGGCCTCGCCTGGACTGAAGTTGGCGGCGAAATTTTGACAATTGAAAGTGTGCTGCTGCCTGGAAAAGGTGGAATCAAACAGACTGGGAAGTTGGGCGACGTGATGCAGGAAAGCGTCCAAGCGGCTTATTCTTATATCCGTTCACGGGCCATTCAGTTTGGCATTAAGCCGCCATTTTTCGACAAACGGGACATTCATGTTCACGTGCCCGAAGGGGCAACGCCGAAGGATGGCCCTTCTGCCGGTATCGCAATGGCGACATCGATTGTAAGCGCGATCACTGGAATTCCGATCCGCCGTGATATCGCAATGACCGGGGAGATCACACTCCGTGGCCGTGTCCTGCCGATTGGCGGACTGAAAGAAAAGCTTCTCGCGGCACTCCGCGCCGGAATTACAACCGTTATCATACCAAAAGACAATGAGAAGGATTTGATCGAAATACCTGATAACGTTAAAAAAGGTTTGACGATCATCCCGGTCTCGCATGTCGATGAAGTGATCGATAGAGCGCTTTCGCGTAAACCAGAACCGATTGAATGGGAAGAAAAGCCTGATGAACTGGCCTCAACGCCGGTTGATACCCGGGCGACATCTCTGCCGCACTAGCAATCGTGGATTTGACGGTGCACGTTCAATTTTAGTAGAACAATGGGCCTGATAATTGATTTTGTGATGTCGCCGTTCGAGTGCATGGGCGGATTTTTGGATGACAATAGGGAGAGTTACCGGTGAATAAAATGGATCTCATCGCGGCCGTGGCCGAGGAAACGGATATATCCAAGGCCAAGGCGGCGGAAGTCGTTGATGCGGTGTTTGGGGCGATTGAAAAGTCGTTAAAAAAGAAAGTTGAAGTGAGGCTAGTTGGGTTTGGCACGTTTGCCACGGTTGATCGTGAGGCTTCAAAAGGCCGAAACCCTCGAACCGGCGACGAAATCGACATCCCCGCGTCTACCGCGGTGCGGTTTAAAGCAGGAAAGACCCTGAAGGATTCTGTCAACTGAATGCAGGCTCGTTAAAGCGGGGGTGAAAAACGATAATCCCTTGCTTTTGTTGGTTTTTGGGCGGTTAGCTCAGTGGTAGAGCGTCTCGTTTACACCGAGATGGTCGGCGGTTCAAATCCGTCACCGCCTATTCAAAATTACGGAAAGGGTTGTGCTTGACGGTCATCGACGCGGGCCTTACACCGCCGTCACTGTAGAAATGCGGGTGTAGCTCAGTTGGTTAGAGCGCCGGCCTGTCACGCCGGAGGTCGCGGGTTCGAGCCCCGTCACTCGCGCCAGTAGCTGGACCTTAATAATAGGACATTTTGTCGTCCATTCCGTGACTTCGTATGTCTTGACCATATCTTGCTGCGATGCGAAACGCTTAAATAAGTTCCCGGTTGTTTGTGCTGTTCATTACAAATCTCGGCTAGGAGACGCGCGTTGCAGCCACTTCTCACGCAATATTTTCCCATTCTGGTATTTGTGGCGCTGGCCGGATTAATCGGTTTGGCACTGGTTGCCGGCTCCTTATTCGCTGCCCATCAAAAACCATATGCTTCCAAGCTCTCAGCCTATGAATGCGGGTTTGAGGCCTTTGATGACGCGCGCCGTAAATTTGACGTCCGTTTCTACTTGGTCGCGATTTTGTTCATTATTTTTGACGTCGAGGTTGCATTTCTCTTTCCTTGGGCGGTTAGCCTGTCGCGCATCGGCTTGCTAGGTTTCTTCTCGATGCTGGGTTTCCTTGCCGTCCTCACAGTTGGTTTTATCTACGAATGGAATAAGGGCGCCTTGGATTGGGAGTAGAACCATGAGCAGCGCGGCAGACACAGCCTCCTTAGCTTGGAACCGCGATCACTTGCCAGCGGGTGACGCCCAGGATGCGGTCATCAAAGGGATTTCTGGGGAGATTGCGGGGAAGGGTTTTATCGTCGCCAACCTTGATAAAATGGTCAATTGGGCGCGGACGGGGAGCTTGTGGCCGATGACTTTCGGCCTGGCATGCTGTGCCGTGGAGATGATTCACGCCTACATGCCGCGATATGACCTTGACCGCTTCGGCGTCATTCCCCGCGCAAGCCCAAGGCAGAGCGATGTAATGATCGTGGCTGGCACGTTGACGAACAAGATGGCGCCGGCCTTGCGGAAGGTTTATGATCAGATGCCAGAACCGAGATGGGTGATCTCAATGGGCAGTTGTGCCAATGGCGGCGGCTATTATCATTATTCCTACTCTGTCGTCCGCGGTTGCGACAGGGTGGTGCCGGTGGATATTTACGTCCCAGGTTGCCCGCCAACCGCCGAAGCGCTTGTTTATGGCGTAATGCAATTGCAAAAGAAAATTCGTCGTACTGGAACAATTTTGCGTGGATGAGTCAGTGGTCGACGCTGATGTCCAGGCAGACGCCATTCGAGAGTTGGCCGGCGTTCTGAGCGTATGCCGCGAACACGGGGCCCTTATCGCGAACGCTTCCGCAAATGGCTTGGTCACCCTTCTGCAAACCTTGCGGGACCACCCGCAATTCGCTTTCGCCCAGGTAATGGATATATGCGGCGTTGACTGGCCGGAACGGATTCAACGTTTCGAAATCGTATACAATCTGCTTTCCGTCACAAGAAACGCGCGCTTGCGCGTCGTCGTTCCGGTCGGAGAGGGCAGTTCCATCCCCTCGGTGTCACCGCTTTGGCCGAACGCGACCTGGTGGGAACGCGAAGTCTGGGACCTTTTCGGTGTATCGTTTGACGGGCTGGCAGATCATCGACGGATCGTCACGGATTACGGTTTTGAGGGGCATCCATTGCGAAAGGATTTCCCGCTCACCGGCTATGTCGAAGTTCGGTACGATGAAGAACGCAAGGCCGTCATTTACGAGAAGGTTAAGCTGACGCAGGAGTTTCGGAACTTTGACTTTCTCTCGCCGTGGGAAGCCATGACGACCCTTCCCGGTGACGAAAAGGCACGGACCTGAACGCGATGGATCAATTGACCCCAACCGTGAGCAAGACAATCGAGATCGATAGCCACACGATCAATTTCGGCCCACAGCACCCGGCCGCGCACGGCGTTCTTCGCTTAATTCTTGAAATGGATGGCGAAGTCGTTCAACGCGCGGATCCACATATCGGGCTGCTCCACCGCGGCACGGAAAAGCTGATTGAATATAAAAGCTACATGCAGGCGGTCCCATATTTCGACCGTCTCGATTACGTCTCTCCGATGGCATGCGAGCATGCCTTTGCCCTTGCCACCGAAACATTGCTCGGCATAACCGCCCCGGAACGTGCGCAATGGATACGCGTTATATTTGCCGAACTCACCCGCGTGCTAAATCATTTGCTTAGCGTATCAAGTTTCGCACTGGATTGCGGCGCTTTGACGCCTGGCCTATGGGGATATGAAGAGCGCGAGAAACTTTTGATTTTCCATGAAGCCGCCTCCGGTGCGCGTTTCCATTCAAATTATTTTCGTCCCGGTGGCGTTTCGAAAGATTTACCTGCCGGAATGGAAGCCGAGATCGCAGAATGGTGCGAGACATTTCCGAAGTTTGTCGATGATGTTGAAGCACTGCTCACCGGCAATCGTATCTGGAAACAGCGTGTTGTGGATATCGGCGTTCTGTCCGCGGATGATGCGCTGGCCTGGGGTTTTTCTGGCCCAAATCTTCGCGCCTCGGGCGTCGCATGGGATCTTCGCCGTGCCCAGCCCTATGACAAATACGCCGAGGTTGAATTTGATATTCCCATAGGCAAACATGGAGATTGCTACGATCGATATCTGGTCCGCATGGCCGAAATGCGGCAAAGTGTAAAAATTATCAAACAGGCTTTAGGCAAAATCAAACCCGGTCCGGTCAAGGTGCAGGACCGCAAGTTTACGCCTCCAACCCGGTCCGAGATGAAGCATTCGATGGAAGCCTTGATCCATCACTTCAAGCTTTATACCGAGGGTTACCACGTCCCCGCCGGCGCGACTTATACGGTTGTCGAAGCTCCCAAAGGTGAATTCGGTGTGTATTTGGTTGCTGACGGAACCAACCGCCCCTACCGTTGCAAAATACGGGCAACGGGATTTTCGCATCTTCAAGCGCTAAGCATGCTCACTAAGGGCCATATGCTAGCGGATACCGTAGCGATTATTGGCTCTCTCGACATAGTTTTTGGTGAGATTGACCGGTGAACATGCAGTTTGAACCAAAACAGTTCGTTTTTGACGATGAGGCCGAACAGGCTGTCGCCGCCGCAATCTCCAATTATCCGCCGGGGAAACAGGCCAGCGCTGTTATGGCGCTTCTGGATATCGCACAGCGGCAAATGGCCCGCCAGACTGGCTCCGCCTGGGTTCCGCGCGTGGCAATGGATGTCGTCGCCAGACGGCTTGGCATGGCCGCGGTACGTGTCTATGAGGTTGCCACATTTTATCTCATGTTCAACACGCAACCCGTTGGCAAATATCACTTGCAAGTGTGCACAACCACACCTTGCTGGCTACGCGGCTCAGATGATGTCGTTTCGGCCTGCAAAAAAGTTTCCGGCATAGCATCCTTCGGTGAGACAAGCGCGGATGGCTTGTTTACCATGACGGAAGTGGAATGTCTTGGCGGCTGCGTAAACGCCCCGGTGCTACAGATCAACGATGATTATTACGAAGACCTTGATTCTGAGCGAACCGAGACTTTGCTGAACGGCTTGAAAGCAGGCGGCGCCTTGCCGCCGGCCGGCTCAACCAAAGGCCGGCACGCCTCGGCACCGGAACCAGGGCAGACGACCTTGCTGCAAACCATTGATACGGCAGGCTGAGGATGCTGAAAGACGATGATAGAATCTACACCAACCTCTATGGCCAGAAGGATTGGAGGCTCGCCGGCGCGAAGGCCCGCGGTGATTGGAGTGGCATCACCGAGATCCTCGCGCGCGGCCGCGACGTTGTCGTGGAGGAGGTCAAAGCCTCTGGCATGCGGGGCCGGGGCGGCGCCGGTTTTCCGACCGGCATGAAATGGTCTTTCATGCCGAAGCAGAGCGACGGCAGGCCCAGCTATCTCGTCGTGAATGCTGACGAAAGCGAGCCAGGCACCTGCAAGGACCGCGACATCATCCGGCATGAACCTCACAAACTCGTCGAAGGCTGTTTGATCGCCGGCTTCGCCATGGGCGCGCATACCGGTTTCATCTATATACGCGGAGAATACTACAACGAGGCTCTGCACCTGAAGGCAGCAATTGCCGAAGCCTATGAGGCCGGCCTGCTCGGCAAGAACGCCGCCGGCTCAGGCTGGGATTTCGACCTGCATGTTCATCGCGGCGCCGGCGCCTATATCTGCGGCGAGGAATCGGCACTGCTGGAAAGCCTCGAAGGCAAAAAGGGTATGCCGCGCATGAAACCGCCATTCCCGGCCGCCATGGGCCTCTATGGCTGCCCCACCACCGTAAACAATGTCGAAACAATCGCCGGCGTGCCGACAATTCTGCGCCGCGGCGCAAGTTGGTTCGCAGAACTCGGCCGGCCCAAAAATTCCGGGACCAAAATATTCTGCATATCCGGTCATGTAAACAACCCCTGCAATGTCGAGGAAGAACTCGGCATACCGTTGCGCGATCTCATCGAAAAACACGCCGGCGGCGTGCGCGGCGGCTGGGATAATCTGCAGGCGATCATCCCCGGCGGCGCCTCCATGCCCATCCTGCCAAAGGAAATTTGCGACACCCAGCTTATGGATTTTGACAGTCTGAAGGACGCCAGAAGCGGTCTGGGTTCCGGCGCCGTGATCGTCATGGACAAATCCGCGGACGTCATCAAAGCCATCTGGCGCCTTTCCAAATTCTTCAAACACGAAAGTTGCGGCCAGTGTACGCCCTGTCGGGAAGGGACTGGCTGGATGATGCGGATGATGGAGCGCCTGGTTGAAGGCCGCGCTGAAATTTCGGAAGTCGACCTGCTGGAAACCATTACGCGTCAAGTCGAGGGACACACAATCTGTGCCTTCGGCGATGCGGCGGCATGGCCCATCCAAGGCATGCTCAGGCATTTCCGGCCCCTGGTTGAACAGCGCATCGCCGACTACCAGAAGCGCATGGCACTTCCCGTGGCGGCGGAATAGAAGATGGCAAAACTCTCAGTCGATGGTATTGAGGTCGAAGTCCCGAACGGCTCCACCGTTCTGCAGGCGTGTGAAGCCGCGGGGAAGGAAATTCCGCGCTTCTGCTATCACGAGCGCCTATCCATCGCGGGCAATTGCCGAATGTGCCTCGTTGAAATCGAAAAAACGCCTAAGCCCGTAGCTTCCTGCGGCCAACCGGTTGCAGACGGCATGGTCATCAAAACTGACACGGAAACTGTCCGCAAAGCCCGCCGCGGGGTCATGGAATTCCTGCTTATCAACCACCCGCTTGATTGCCCGATTTGTGACCAGGGCGGTGAGTGCGACCTGCAGGACGAAGCGGTGGCGTATGGCCGCGGCTATTCGCGCTATGATGAAGGCAAGCGCGCCGTCTCCCAGCCTGATTGGGGGCCGCTTGTTAAAACCACCATGACACGCTGCATCCACTGCACGCGCTGCATTCGCTTCTGCTCCGAAGTGGCCGGCGTTCCGGAACTCGGCGCAACGGCGCGCGGCGAAAGCATGCAGGTCGGCACCTATATCGAAAAGGCGCTAAGCTCCGAGCTATCGGCGAATATCATAGATCTTTGCCCGGTTGGCGCGCTCACCTCAAAGCCTTATGCCTTCTCCGCCAGACCCTGGGAACTGCGCAAAACGGATAGCGTGGACGTCCTGGATGCAGTCGGCGCCAGCATCCGCATAGACGCTCGCGGCGCCGAAGTCCTCCGCATCCTTCCGCGTACAAATGATGCCGTGAACGAGGAATGGCTCGGCGACAAGTCGCGCTTTTCGGTCGATGGCTTGAAGCGCCGCCGATTGGATAAGGTATGGATCCGCGAAGCCGGCAAACTTCGCTCTTCGTCCTGGGAACAAGCCTTCGCGGCCATCGCCGAACGGCTGAAAAACGTCGCGGGTGACCGGATCGGCGCGATTGCCGGCGACCTTTGCGATGTCGAGAGCATGATGGCACTCAAAGACATGATGGCCGCGCTCGGCTCGCCGAACATCGATTGCCGGCAGGATGGCGCAGCGCTCGATCCATCCCGTCGCGAATTCTACCTTTTCAATACGAGCATCGCCGGCATCGAAGAAGCTGACGCCTTGCTGATCATAGGCAGCAACCCGCGCCGGGAGGCGCCAGTTCTTAATGCTCGCATTCGCAAGCGCTGGGTCGCCGGCGGCTTCCCGGTCGGCCTGGTCGGCGAACATGTCGATCTGACCTATGCCGTGACGCATATCGGTCACGGTCGCGATGCGTTGAGCGCCCTCATGGACGGCACGCATGATTTCGTAGAGGTCTTGAGCGCTGCGAAGAGGCCAATGCTCGTCCTGGGCCAGGGCGCGTTGCGCCGCGCCGACGGCGCGGCAATACTTGCCGCCACTTGGCAGCTTGCCGCAAAATTCGGGATGCTTTCGGTCGACTGGCACGGTTTCAACGTGCTTCATCACGCTGCCGCCCGCGTCGGCGCGCTCGATCTCGGCTTCGTCCCCGGCCCGGCGGGCAAGCCCGTGTCGGAGATGCTTGGCGGCGGCGTGGACGTCCTGTGGCTACTCGGCGCCGACGAATTTGAAACCGCCAAAATCGGCCCGAATACGTTTGTCATCTACCAGGGCCATCACGGCGACGCAGGCGCGGCGCGGGCGGATATCATTCTCCCAGGCGCCGCCTATACGGAAAAGCCCGGCATCTACGTGAACACGGAAGGTCGGACGCAACAGGGGTTCATGGCAGTCAATCCGCCCGGTGAAGCGCGAGAAGATTGGCGCATCCTGCGCGCCATCAGCGCCTATTTAGGGCACGCGCTGCCCTATGACACGCACGCCGAGCTTCGCGTTCGCCTGGCCGAGGTGAACCCGGTTTTTGGACAATTTGATTCGGTCCGCCGCCTGGCTGCAACCAACTTGGAACCGCCGTCCGCCGATCCCGCCGCAATAACCGAGGATCCATTCCGGACCGCCATTACAAATTATTACCAAACCGACGCGATCAGTCGCGCCAGCCCCACCATGGCCTCCTGCGTTGCCGCGCATTACACGCCGCTGGCGGAGGCTGCGGAATGAGCACTTTTTTCGCAACGGATTTTGGGATCATCATCCTTACTATCCTGAAGTCTTTGGCTCTCATTGTGCCGCTCCTCATCGGTGTTGCCTATCTCACCTATGCCGAACGAAAAGTCCTCGGCGCTATCCAGTTGCGCAAAGGCCCCAACGTCGTCGGTCCCTTCGGCCTCGCCCAGCCCTTCGCCGACGCGCTTAAAATGATGTTCAAGGAAACCATCATCCCCACCGGCTCGGACCGAATCCTTTTCATGATGGCGCCGATGATCACTTTTGGCCTCGCCGTCATTGCCTGGGCGGTCATCCCGGTCAACGCCGGCTGGGCAATCGCCAACATCAATGTTGGCATCCTCTACATCCTCGCCATCTCATCCCTCGGCGTCTACGGAATCATCATCGCCGGCTGGGCCAGCAATTCCAAATACGCCTTTCTCGGCGCGCTGCGTAGCGCCGCGCAGATGGTTTCCTATGAAGTCTCCATGGGGTTCGTCATCGTCACCGTGCTGCTCTGCGTCGGCAGCCTCAACCTCAGTGATATTGTGCTAGCCCAGCAGCGCCATGGCTGGTTCGCCTTCTGGCTCTTCCCGATGTTCATCATTTTTTTCATATCCGGCCTTGCGGAAACCAACCGCGCCCCGTTCGACCTTGCGGAAGGCGATACCGAAATCGTGGCCGGTTTTTTTGTCGAATACAGCGCCATGAGCTTCGCCCTCTTCTTCCTCGGCGAATACGCCAATATGATCCTCATCAGCGCCACCACAACGGTTCTGTTCCTCGGCGGCTGGCTGTCTCCTCTACCTTTCGTGCCCTTTACGGTCATCCCCGGCGTGTTCTGGTTCCTGCTTAAGCTTTTCGCTTGCTTGTTTGTCTTCCTCTGGGTCCGCGCCACCCTGCCGCGCTACCGTTACGACCAGCTGATGGCCCTCGGCTGGAAAGTTTTTCTCCCCCTCTCGCTCTTCTGGCTGGTCCTAACCGCCAGCGTGCTCGAAATTTTCGGATGGTTG
>Ga0116226_10000605_pt1 | contig 30661 bp, 25 predicted proteins | sample S1TSphfallax_FD_89692 | JGI IMG/M metagenome (GOLD analysis project Ga0116226, IMG submission 89692) | Host-associated microbial communities from peat moss isolated from Minnesota, USA - S1T2_Fa - Sphagnum fallax MG | ecosystem: Host-associated > Plants > Peat moss > Unclassified | place: USA...
AGATTGACGCGAATCCGCGTCAATCTAATGTCTGAATCGCCCTCTAAACCATTGAATTAGAGACTGATTCAGCTAATAGATTTTATCGCAAAGCGATTCAATCTATTTGCATCAGGCTCTAGAGCGCGATGACATTACATTGACGCGAGTCCGCGTCAATGTAATGTCTGAATCGCCCTCTAAGTTATTGAATTAGAGCGCGATGACTCTGGTCGGTCACTTCTCCGACCCAGCCAGCAGGCGCGCGACAAATTCCGGCACAACCTGGCTTGCCGGACCGTAATGCCCCTCATCGAACAGGGATCGCCCCTCGGTCGGGTCGAGATTGAGCTCGACGCAGCGCGCGACGCGACGCCGCAAAGCATGACTGACGAAGCCGGCTGCCGGATAGACCTGGCCTGATGTACCGATGGCGATGAACATGGAGGCGCGATCCAGCGCGGCATAGATACGCGGCAACTCCAGCGGCACCTCGCCGAACCAGACGATATGGGGCCGCATGCGTCCTTCGAAATGGCAGGACGGGCAGGCAGTCGCGACGCTGATCGGGCCGGACCAGGGCAGGATGATCTGACAGACGCCGCAGCGCGCCCTCAGCAATTCGCCATGCATATGCAGGACATTGCGGCTGCCGGCGCGCTCATGCAGATCATCGACATTCTGAGTGACCAGCAGAAAATTGTCCGGCCAGGCGGCTTCGAGTCGAGCCAGGGCGAAATGGGCGGGGTTCGGCTCGACCCCATTTTCCTGCAGATCGGCCCGCCGCGCGTTGTAGAACTCATGAACCCTGGCTGGCGTGCGGTGAAAGGCCTCGGGCGTCGCAACATCCTCGATCTTGACCTGGGACCACACGCCCCTTTCATCGCGAAAGGTATCGAGACCGGATTCCTGGGAAATTCCCGCGCCGGTCAGGATGACGATGGGTCCCCTTACTGCGCCGGTCGTCACGCGCGGCTACTTGTTCATTCGATTCTGCACCAGATCTTCCACCACGGCCGGATCGGCCAGGGTCGAAATATCGCCCAGGCCGTCCTGTTCATTGGCGGCGATCTTGCGCAGGATGCGGCGCATGATTTTGCCGGAGCGCGTCTTGGGCAGGCCAGGCGCCCACTGGATCAAATCAGGGGAGGCGATCGGACCGATCTCATGCCGAACCCAGGCGACCAGATCCTTGCGAAGCTGGTCGGTTGGCACCGCGCCCGAGACCAGGGTGACATAGGCATAAATGCCCTGCCCCTTGAGATCGTGGGGATAACCGACCACCGCCGCTTCGGCCACCGCGACATGGGATACCAGCGCGGATTCTACCTCGGCGGTTCCCATGCGGTGGCCCGAGACATTGATCACGTCGTCGACGCGGCCGGTGATCCAATAATAGCCATCCTCGTCTCGCCTTGCGCCATCGCCGGTGAAATAGAGATTTTTATAGGTGCTGAAATAGGTCTGATAGAAGCGTTCATGATCGCCATAGACCGTACGCATCATCCCCGGCCAGGCCTCTGCGATGCAGAGATTGCCCTCGGTCGCACCGTCCAGCAGAGCGCCGTCATTATCGACCATCACCGGCTTGATGCCGAAAAAGGGCAGGGTCGCCGAACCGGGCTTCAAGCTGGTGGCGCCCGGCAAGGGGGTAATCATAATGCCGCCCGTCTCGGTCTGCCACCAGGTGTCGACAATCGGACAACGGCCATCGCCGACGACGCCGTGATACCACAGCCAGGCCTCCGGGTTGATCGGCTCTCCGACCGAGCCGAGCAGCCTCAGACTTTTGCGGCTGGCCGCCTTGACCGGCCCGTCCCCGTCGCGCATCAGAGCGCGGATGGCGGTTGGCGCGGTGTAAACAATGGTGACCTTGTGCTTGTCGACGATGCGCCAACAGCGCGACATGTCGGGATAATTGGGCACCCCCTCGAACATCAGCGTCGTCGCGCCATTGGCCAGCGGTCCATAGACGATATAACTGTGGCCGGTAACCCAGCCAACATCGGCGGTACACCAATAGACGTCATCTTCGCGCAGATCGAAGACATAATCGTGGGTCATGGAAGCATAGACGAGATAGCCGCCCATGCTATGCAGCACACCCTTGGGCTTGCCGGTCGACCCCGAGGTGTAGAGGATGAACAAAGGATCCTCGGCCGACAATTCGGCCGCCTGATGGATCGGTGAGGCCTCCGCCACCAGCTCGTGATACCAATGGTCGCGGCCCGCCACCATATGCACCGGCGCCGCGGTGCGGCTTACCACGACGACCTTCTTCACGCTCCAGGAGGTCTCGAGCGCCGCGTCGGCATTGGCCTTGAGCGGGATTTTGCGACCGGCGCGGATGCCCTCATCGGCGGTGATCAGGATAGAACTGCCGCAATCCTGGATGCGACCGGCCAGACTGTCGGGCGAAAATCCGCCGAACACCACCGAATGGATCGCGCCGATCCGGGCGCAGGCCAGCATCGCCACAGCGGCTTCCGGTATCATCGGCATATAGATGGTGATGCGGTCGCCCTTCCGGGCGCCCAGGGACTCCAGAACATTGGCGAAGCGGCAGACTTCCTCATGCAATTGGCGATAGGTGATCGCCCGCGAATCATAGGGATTGTCGCCCTCCCACAGGATCGCCACCTTGTCGCCGCGCGTCGCCAGATGGCGGTCAAGGCAGTTGGCGGCGACATTCAGAGTGCCGTCCTCATACCAATTGATCGAGAGATCGCTGCCGAATGAGCAATTCTTGACCTTTGTGTAGGGCCTGATCCAGTCGATCCGCTTGCCATGCTCGCCCCAGAAACCCTCGGGATCGGCGATTGAACGCTGATACCATTCCTGATAGGTCGCCGCATCGATCTTGGCGGTTTTGGCAAAATCCGCGGGAACGGGAAAGGTCTGGCTATGGTCGGTGGCACTCACGTCAAGGTCTCCTCAGGATACTGGGCTCCATTTGGCCAGAACAGCCAGTCGCCTCTTCATTCGATTTGCCACTATCTTCCAACATCTTCAGTGAAACAAGGGCGGCAACCCCCCAAAATCAGCGGAGCCGGCCCCCTTAATCCACATGTCTGGCGTCCTACAGCCCGCCCAGCGAGCAAATGCGCTGCCAAGCCGCCTCATCGATCGGCATGACCGACAGGCGCGACTGCCGGACCAGAGCCAGATGGGACAGGGCCTCGTCCTGTTTGATCAGGTCGAGACCAATCGGGTTCGGCAAAGCCCGCACCGCTTTGAGATCGACCATGCCGAAGCGATGGCTTTCATCGCTCGGATCGGGATAATAGAGCTTCACCACCTCGACAATGCCGACGATGCGTTTCTCGTTGACCGAATGATAAAAGAAGGCGTGATCGCCGAGGCTCATCGCCTTCATATTGTTGGCGGCCTGATAATTGCGAACTCCGTTCCAATGGGTCGTCCCGGCCTTCACCTGATCGTCCCACGACCACGCGCCCGGTTCGGATTTAACCAGCCAATAAGCCATCTGAAACTCCTATAATGTCCCTCAAACGCCGGGCGCGTGCTCCGCCCGCTTGGCTTCGCGGCGCGAGCCGCGCGGCTGCAGTCGCAGCCGGGAACGATTTTCCAAGTAAAATCGTTCCATCCTGGTTCTTGTCCCTCAAACGCCGGGCGCGTGCTCCGCCCGCTTGGCTTCGCGGCGCGAGCCGCGCGGCTCGTCGGCTTCGCCGATCAACTTAATAGATGCATCCGCGCAGCCGGGAACGATTTTCCAAGTAAAATCGTTCCATCCTGGTTCTTGTCCCTCAAACGCCGGGCGCGTGCTCGTCAAATCCTGTCTCGGCAGCGAAAGGTCTCGCCAGTAGGCCGGCAATTGTGGCGTCGACTGTCATGTCGCCGCGCAATAATCCCGCAACTGCCTGACAGATCGGCATGTCGACAGCGAGCCCTATCGCCAATTGCGCCACGGCGGCCGCGGTGTCGACACCCTCGGTCACCGAACGCCGTTCCCTGAGGATATCCGAGAGACCCCGCCCCTGGCCGAGCGCCACGCCAAGGGAATAATTGCGCGACTGCAGAGAAGACGCGGTCAGGATGAGATCGCCGAGCCCCGACAGGCCCATGCAGGTGGCGGCTCGTCCGCCCTTAGCGACAGCGAGCCGCACCAACTCAGCCAGACCACGGGTGATCAAGGCGGCGCGGGCATTTTCGCCGAGACCGCGGCCTTCGACCACGCCGCAGGCGATCGCCAGCACATTCTTGATGGCGCCGCCAATCTCCGCGCCGATCAGATCATCAGTGACATAGGGGCGGAAACTCGGCCCGCCGAGCGCCTGAGCCAAGGTGTGGGCGAGATCGGGGTGACGGGAGGCCAGAGTAACCGCTGTCGGCAGGCCGCGTCCGACCTCGCTGGCGAAAGTTGGGCCGGATAGCACCGCCAGCCTAGCCGCGGGCAGTTCAGCGGAAACAACATCGCTCATCATTAGTCCACTCGCCAGTTCGATCCCCTTGGCACACAGCACCAGCGGAATGAAGTCGGTCACATGCGGCCGCAATAAGCGGCAGGCAGCGCGGAGATATTGCGCCGGCACGACCAGAAGAAGCGCATCACACGCTGTCAGATCAGCTGGGTCACTGGTCGCCCGGATGCCGTCGAGGGCGACGTCAGGAAGATAGGGCTCATTTCTCCCCTGCCGATTGATGGCATGGGCGAGCGCCGGCTCGCGCGCCCAGAGCAGCACCTCGCGGCCGGCCTGGCGCAAGGCGACAGCAAGCGCAGTCCCCCAGGCGCCGGCGCCGACGATGCCGATGCGTTGCATGGATGATCCTCGCATGTTCCCTCTAAACTTCCAGACGGAAGCCGACCTCCATAACGCGCTTGCTGGGCAAATGCAGATAGTCGGCGGCGCGCATCCCCACCTCATGCAGCAGATGGAACACCGCCCATGTCACCATCGGCAGGCGCCGCCCGGAAGTCCGCCGCACCAGTCCCTCATGGGCGATGAAATAATGCACATCGCCGCAGAAATTATGGCCCAATTTGACGCACCCCCGGAGCGCCGTGACGACGTCGATCTTCTGCATGAAACCGACACGCACCGACAGGCTGTAAAAACCCCGGCCAATCTCCTCGAAGTGAATGCGATCCGTCGCCGGAACGCGTGGCTGCTTCGAGAGGTCGACCGTCAACAGGACGACATGGGCATGCAGCGCCCGCGTGTGGCGGATATAATGCAGCAGCATGGGCGAGGCCCGGTCAGTAACCCGGGTCAGAAACACGGCTGTTCCGGGAACACGATGCGGCACCAGCGCGTCGAGCCCCGCAAGGAACTCGCTCATCTTCATGCTGTCCTCGGCCAGGCGGCGGTTGACCGTCGTGATGCCGACCCGCCAACAGATCATGCAGAGCGCGACCAGCGACCCGATGGCGATCGGCAACCAGCCGCCCTCAATGAATTTGCTGGCATTGGCGATGAAGAAGCTGGCGTCGATCAGGGCAAAAATCGTGATCAGCACGGCCGCCGCGGGCCACGGCCAGCGCCAGTCGCTGATCATAACTTTATAAAGCAGTACGGTGGTGGCCAACATGGTGGCCGACACGGCGACACCAAAGGCATTGGCGAGCTTCTCGGAGCTCTGAAAGCCGATCACGATCAGAAGTGTGACCAGCATCAACAACCAATTGACGAAGGGGACATAAATCTGCCCCGACGCCTTGGCCGAGGTCGGCTGCACCATCATCCTTGGCATCAGCCGGAGCGCGATGGCCTGATGGGTCAAGGAAAAAACCCCCGAGATCAGGGCCTGGCTGGCAATCACGGTGGCGAACCCGGCCAATAGCACCATTGGCAATTGCAGCATCTCGGGCACCATCTTGTAGAACGGATTATCGGCGGCGTCAGGATGGGCCAGGATCCACCCGCCCTGGCCGAAATAATTCAGCAGCAGGGCGGGAAAGACCAGCAGGAACCAGGCCAGCCGGATCGGCTTGGCGCCAAAATGTCCCATATCCGCGTACAGCGCCTCTGCCCCGGTCAGGGACAGGAACATCAGCCCGAAAACGACAAAAGCCTGTTTCGGCTCGCGGGCGAGGAAGGCCGCCGCGGAGCGCGGATCGAGGGCGGCAAGGATGGTCGGATCCTCCGCTATGCCGCGAACCCCAAGGGCGGCGATGACCAGAAACCACACCACCATGACCGGGCCGAATAATCTGCCCAAGCCGCCAGTGCCGCGGCTCTGAATGGTAAACAGCCCGATCAGGATCACCAAAGTGATCGGGATGACATAGGGCGCCAGATGGGGCGCCGGAACTTTCAACCCCTCGATCGCCGAGAGGACCGAAATGGCTGGCGTGATCACCCCATCGCCATAAAGCAGGGCCGCCCCGATCACGCCGATCAGCACCAGAACCGACAGTCGTCCCGAGTGATCCTTGCCGGTCACGAGCGCCACCAGGGCTAGAATGCCGCCTTCGCCGTCATTGTCCGCTCTCATGACGATCGCGACATATTTCAGCGATACAACGATGGTCAGGGCCCAGAAGATCAGGCTGACGATCCCCACCACCGCCAGCTTTTGCTCGCCGCCTTGCCCCAAAGCGGCGAGCGAGGCCTGGATGGCGTAAAGCGGCGAGGTGCCGATATCGCCGAACACGACGCCCAGTGCCGCCAGGGACACAAGCATCAAAGGCTGGGAATGGAGCGGCCGCGGAGTATCGTCATGCATGGAAAAGGTGCATCCCTCTGTTTATCGCACTGGGATCAGAGTGCCGTGGAAGCTTGACGAGAACAATGATGGGAAAATTATATTTTCAAAATGCGGTCAGACCAGCACCCGGCTAGATCCTGATGCTCATATATTGAATCGCTTAGCGATTAAATCTATGAGCTGAATCGGTTTCTAATTCAATGGTTTAAAGGGCGATTCAGACATTAGATTGACGCGGATTCGCGTCACTCTAATGTCAGCCCGATCTATGCCTTGACCCCCGCCCCCGGCAATTTGACGGCATCGGGGTCGAGCGGCCAGCGCGGGCGCGGTGCGAAATCGAACCCATCGGCGACCGGCCGCAGGCGCCAGCGCTCCAGCCCGGCCCAGGCGATCATCGCGCCATTGTCGGTGCACAACGCCAGGGGCGGCGCCACCAGCGTGGCCGTGTGGCGGGCGGCCAACAGCGACAGACGCTGGCGCAAGGCCTGATTGGCGGCGACACCACCGGCCAGGACGAGACTGGTCGGGCCAGGAAAGCGCTGCTGGAACAGGGCCAGCCCGTGCTTGACCCGATCTGCCATTGTATCCGCCAGCGCGCCCTGGAAACTGGCCGCCAGATCGGCGCGGTCCTGATCGGAAGGGCTCGGCAACGCTGTCCAGGCAAGCCGCACGGCGTTTTTCAGCCCGGAGAAAGAAAAATCGCAGCCCGGCCGTCCCTGCATCGGCCGCGGTAGAGCGAAGCGGCCGGCGTCGCCCTGTTTCGCCGCCTTCTCCACCGCAGGACCGCCGGGATAGCCCAGCCCGAGCAGCTTGGCGACCTTGTCAAAGGCTTCACCCGCCGCATCGTCGATGGTCGCACCCAGCCTTTCATAGCGGCCGACGCCAGCCACCGCCAGCAGTTGGCAATGACCGCCCGAGACCAGCAGCAGCAGATAGGGGAAATCGAGTCCGGGCGCCAACCGGGCCGACAGCGCATGGCCTTCAAGATGATTGACGGCGAGAAACGGCTTGCCGCTTGCCAACGCCAGGGCCTTGCCCGTGGTGACACCGACAATGACACCGCCGATCAGCCCGGGCCCGCCGGTCGCGGCGATCAGATCGATCTGATTGAGGGTGACATCGGCGCGGCGAAGCGCCTCCTCGATCAGATGATCGAGATGATCGAGATGGGCGCGCGCCGCGATTTCCGGCACGACCCCGCCAAAAGCGCGATGCTCCTCCCACTGCGACAACACACAGTCGGAAAGAATGCGCCGATCGTCGGACACCACCGCGGCAGCAGTCTCGTCACAGGAGCTTTCGATACCCAATACCAGCATGATGCACTCACTAACCCCTTTCCAAGCGGCAATCCAGGGCATAAAACAGGAGAATGTCGTCGCAAAATTCATTCATCATTGGTACGCGCGGTAGTCCTCTCGCTTTGGCCCAGGCCCATGAGACCCGCACTCGTCTGGAGATCGCCTTTCCTGGATTGGTCGGCGCCATCGAGATCGAGGTCATCAACACCACCGGCGATCAGATCCAGGACCGCACCCTTGCCCTGATCGGTGGCAAGGGCCTGTTCACCAAGGAAATCGACGAGGCGCAATTGGCCGGCCGGATCGACATCGCGGTCCATTCGATGAAAGACGTGCCGACCGAGCTGCCCCCCGGTCTGACTTTGGCGGCGCTGCTGCCACGCGAGGATGTTCGGGACGCCCTGATTTCGTCAAAGGCGCGCAGTCTGGCCGATCTGCCGGAGGGCGCCGTGGTCGGCACCGCCTCTTTGCGGCGCGGCGCGCAGATCCTGCGCCGCCGGCCCGATCTGAAGGTCATTCCCTTTCGCGGCAATGTGCAGACCCGCCTGCGGAAATTGGCCGAGGGTCAGGTTGACGCGACGCTGCTCGCCATGGCCGGGCTGCATCGCCTGGGGCTCGATCTGCCGGAAGTCACACCCCTCTCCATCGATGAAATGCTTCCTGCCGTCGCGCAGGGCGCGATCGGCATCACCTGCCGCAGCGATGATGCGCGCGCCCTCGACTATCTTGCGGCCCTCGATCATATGACCACCCGCGCCCAGGTCAGCGCCGAGCGCGCCTTCCTTAAAGTGCTGGACGGCTCCTGCCGCACGCCGATCGCCGGTCTGGCCGCCCTCTCGGACGATCATCTCAACTTTAACGGCATGATCCTGCGCCCCGACGGCAGTGCGGCCTTTGATGTCGCAGTGGACGGCGCCGTCGCCCGCGCCACTCAGATCGGCCAGGATGCCGGCGAGACGTTGCTGGCTCGGGCAGGTCATGACTTCCTGGCCCTTACATCGTGAGCCCCGCGGCGCCCGCCGCAATGAATGACCCGGCGCCCGCCGCAATGAATGACCCGGCGCCCGCCGCAATGACCAACCCGGCGCCCGCCGCCGTGATTACCCGCCCGCTGGACGGGGATGATGACCTGGCCGAGGCGTTATCGAGGCGGGGTTTCCGGCCCATCGCCGAACCGCTGCTGAGGATCGACTATCTGCCGGGACCCCTCCTGTCGCGAGAGGGGCATCAGGCCCTGCTGCTGACAAGCGCCAATGGCGCTCGCGCGCTGGCTGCGAGATTAGGTGAAAATATTAATTCCTGGAGCGATCTTCCGGTAATGACCGTCGGCGATGCCACCGCCCATGCGGCGCGGCACGTCGGTTTTCGCCAGGTCGCGAGCGCGGGAGGCGACGTCGACAGCCTGGCCGCGCTGGTGCAGTCGCGCCTCAACCCCACCGATGGAACGCTGCTGCAAATCGCCGCCACGGATCTGGCCGGTAATCTGCAGGCACAGCTCGTGGCCGCCGGTTTTACCGTCGACAAGCAGATCCTCTATCGGGCGCAACCGGTCGCCACGCTTTCCGGGGCGGTGATCGATGAATGGCGGCGCCACCTGGTCGGCGCCGCCTTGTTTTTCTCACCCCGCACGGCGGCGACCTTTGCTAGTCTGGCGACCAGGCAAGGTCTGGCGGATGATTGCTCTACTGTTGTGGCTGCCTGCCTCAGCGCGGCCGTCGCCGACAAGCTGGCCGGCCTCGTCTGGCGCAGCCTCAGGATCGCGGATCGGCCAAACCAGGCCGATCTTTTGACGTCCCTCGACGGAGAATGACACTTTTGTTGAGATTGCTTGCCTATGGAGTGCTGCTGGCGTTGCTGGTGAGCGGCGCCTTATGGTTTGCCGATCATCCGGGCAGGCTTGAGGTCGATTGGCTGGCTTGGCGGATTACCACCTCGGTGCCGGTCGGCTTGGCCCTCGTGCTGCTGCTGGCCGGTGTTTGTTTCATGGCGCTCCGAATCCTGTCTGCGATCCGCCGCTGGCCTGGTCGCTGGCGCACCGGGCGCCAGCATAAACGACGCGAGCTGGGCTATCAGGCGCTCAGCGACGGTTTGGCTGCTGTCGCCAGCGGTCAGGTCAAAGAGGTGCGAAAACTGGCCGCGCGGGCGGAAAAACTACTGCAGAACCATGCCATGACGCGGTTACTCTCGGCGCATAGCGCAGCGTTGAGCGGCGATCAGGAGGGTCAAATAGCACATTTCGAAGCGCTGCGGGAGCGGCCTGAGACAGCGCTGGTCGGCTTGCGCGGACTGCTCGGCCTGGCCGTCACCGCCGGAGAGGACGACCAGGCCGTCGAGCTCCTGATGGCGATCCGCAAGAAGCTGCCAACGGATGCCCTTGCCGCGGAGCAGCTTTTTGCCCTGCTGCTTCGGCGCGGCCAATTGGCCGAGGCCCAGGAAACATTGATCGAGGGCGCCCGCAACAAGGCATTTTCCAAGCAGCGCGCCACCCGCTACCGCGCCTTGTTGCTGAATGAACGGGCTCTACGCGCCGAACGCGCTGGCGATGGCGCTGACTCACTGTCTTTCGCCAAGCTGGCGGTCAGCAATGACCCCAGCCTTGCTGACGCCGCCCTGCGGCTGGCGCGGCTGCAATCAGCCCAGGATCTGACCCGCCAAGCCACAGCCACTCTGGAAAGAGCCTGGAAAGCCGCTCCGCTGCCGTCCCTGGCGCGCGCCTATGCCGACCTTCATCCCAGCGAAGCCCCCCTGCAGAGATTGCGTCGGCTGGAACGCCTGGCGCTGCTGCATCCCGATCACTGGGTCACCCAATGCCTGCTCGGCGAGGCCGCCTTGGGGGCCAAGTTGTGGGGTCAGGCGCGCAAATATCTCACCTTGGCGGCGCGCTACCCGACGGCGGCGCTGCTTGGCCTGCTGGCCCGCCTCGAGGTTGGTGAATATAAAAATCAGCAGGCTGCTCATGCCTGGCTCGCGACCCCGCCGATGCCTGAGCCCGACTGGCGCTGCGCCGCCTGCGGCCATCATGCCGCGGATTGGACTGTCTTCTGCCCGAGCTGCGGCGCACTCGACACTCTGACCTGGGAGCAACCCGAGCCTGCTATTCCCAGCCGCCGCCTAACGCCAGAAACAGCGTGATCTGATCCGCCGAGATCTGATCGTCAGACATCGCAACGGCCTGTTCCGCCTGAGCAAGTCCCTGCTGCGCCGATAATCCCGCCAAATAAGGACTGCGGCCAGCCTCGCGCAGCCGCTCGATCTGGTCCGCCAGCTCGGCGGCGCGGTCATGGGCGCCGCGCAAGGCGGCATTGCGGCCGAGATCCTGGGCATAGACGGTCAGGCTCGATTCGGTCTCGCGCAGTGCCGTCAGCACCACGCCGTCAAAATGGGCGAGCGCGGCGGTGGCGGCGGCATCCGCGCCGCTGACGCGGGCATGGGCGGCGGAGTCGGGCAGACGCCAGCTGATCAGGGAGCCGAGACTCCAATATTCGGCCGCCGGCATGCCGAGATCAACCAGACGGCCGGTCGAGCCGGCGCCAAGGCCCAAGGTGATATCGGGATAAAGCGCCGCCGTGGCCATGCCGACCCTCGCCGTGGCCGCCGCGAGGGCGCGCTCCGCCTGGCGGATATCCGGACGGCGGCGCAGCAGAGAGGCGCCGTCACCGATCGGGATCGGCCGAGTGAGCCGCGGCGGATGGCGGCACTCCGCGACGGTGCGGGGAAAATCGGCGGGTGGATGGCCGGTCAGCACCGCCAGGCGATAAAGCGCGAGCTTTTGCCGGACCTCGTAAAGGGGCAGGCTGGCCCGCGCCTGATCGACGCCAACGACTACTCGCGTCACTTCCAGTGTTGAATCACGACCGGCCTGGGCCAGTTGCACGGTTACGCTGCCGGCTCGCTTCTGGAGATCGAGGATCCGTTGTGCGGCGTCTCGCTGATGTCCCGCGGCACAGGCTTCGCCATAGGCGCGGGCGACCTCGGCGGCGATGCTGATGGCGGCCAGGTCATGGGCGGCGGCGACGCTCTCCCGATCAGCGGCGGCGGCTTCGCTGGCCCGTTTGAGACGGCCGAACAGATCGAGCTGATAGGCCAGATGCACACCGCCATCTCCAAGATACTGGCTCGGCAATTGCGCCGGCACCAGATAGGACTCGCCCGACAATTGAGCGCGATCCAGGCCAAAATCGGCGGCCAGCCTGACGTCGCCGGCGCCATCGACCTCCTGCTGTAGCGCCTGGGCGCGGGCGAGATTGGCCGCCGCGGCCCGCAGATCCAGATTGGCGGCGCGCGCCTCATCCTCCAGTCGGTTGAGTTCGGCATCGTCATAGAGACGCCACCAGGAAGCCGGCGGCGGCGTGGCCGCCGTGAGGGTCGCGTCCCCCCCCAGGAAGGGGCCTGCTTCCGGGGCTGGCGGATGATAATCGGGACCCACCGTGGTGCAGGCGCTGATCGCCAGAAGAGCGGCCAGAAGGGGCAGTTTTGTCATGGTTTGATCTCCCTGACGGGTAGGATGGTCACGCTGGCGGTGCGGCCCGCGATCAGCCTGATATCGGCAGGCGGCTGATCGAGACTGATCCGCACCGGGATCCGCTGCGCCAGACGGACCCAGGCGAAGGTCGGATTGACATTGGGCAACAAGGAGGGGGAGGGCGCCCGTTCGCGATCTTCGATGGCGCCGGCGATGCTTTGTACATGGCCCAGGAAGGGCTTTTCCTCGCCCATCAGCCGCACCTCGACCCTTGCGCCAAGCGCGATGCGCGGCAATTTGGTCTCCTCGAAATAACCTTCGACGCGCAAGGACGCGCCATCGATCAGCGCCATCACCGGCTTGCCCGGCGTGACATAATCGCCGATCCGCAGACCGACATCCGACAGCATGCCGTCGGTCGGAGCAAAAACGTCGGTGCGGGCGAGATTAAGCTCGGCCAGATCCCGCGCTGCCTCGGCCTGTGCGACCACGACCGTCGCCTGGGTGAGGGCGGCCTCCGCCTGATCGAGGGCGGCCTTATCCTCAGCCACCTTGCTATGGCTCTGCTCGACCGCCTCTTGCGCCACCAGGGAGCCCAGCCCGTCATTGCGGGCGGCTTCCCGCTGCGCTTGGGCCAGAGCGGCGCGGCGCGAAGCGATCAGGGCATTTTGCACGGGGATCGCAGACTTTTGAGAGGCGATGGCGATTTCCGCTTGACGGACCGCCAGGTCATAGCGGGCGCGATCGATAGAAAAAAGCAGCTGACCCCGTTTGACCTGCTGATCGTGGGTGACCGCCACCCTGGTCACCAGGCCGCTGACATCGGGGGCGATTTCGACAATATCGGCGCGCACCCTGCCATCCCTTGTCCAGGGATCCTGCTGATAATGGCCCCACAGACGCCAGCCGGCGATCCCGGCGAGCGCCAGTAAAATCAGAGTGGCGGCAATCGAGGCGGTTTTTTTGAGACGATCCATGGTCAGAGTCCAAATGGCAGGGCGGTAATTGCGGCCCAGAGGAGAACAAACAGCGCAGCGTCGAACAGGGCCGGATGCCAGACATGGCGATAGAGACCGGTCTGGCCCAGCGCCTTGCGCACCAGCGCGGCGATGATGAAAGCGAGGAGTGCGGTGGCGACGATGGTGGAGAGGTAGACCCCGCCCAAATTGAGCTCGGCGATCATGCTTCGGACTCCGCAAGGGGGCGGAACGGCGGGGCGCCTGCGAACAGATTGCGCCGCAAGCCGACCAGCGCGGTCACTCCGGGCCGGGCGCCAGCCTCCGGGCCGACGACCAGCTCCGCGATTGTATGATCGAGATCGGCCAGGAGCGCGTCGCCCGGTTGACGCGAGCCGCCGGCGCCTCGGTCGGCGAAATGATGGCCGACATCCCGCAGCAGCTTCTCGACCGCCTCAGTCTGGGGCGGCGCAAGATGGGCCCGGTCGCTTTGCAGCATGGCGAGATTCATCGCCACCCGCAGATCGGTCAGGGCTTGAAGCCCGGTCGCGGTTCCCTCCCGTCCGGCGGCTGCCAGTTTCGGCGTCAGCAGGCCCAATCTGTCAACCATCTGGGCGGCAAAATCGCCCAGATCGGCGGCTTGGTCGCTCTGCGCCAGTTTCGCGATGCTGTGCCAGCTGTGGCGAAGCAGACGCTGCACCGCGGCATCGACACTGAGTGACCGCAGCGTCCTGGTCACCACGAGCGCCATGAACAGCGCGACATATTGCGCCGAATTGCTGTTGAGGAAGGCGGCGAAATCGACACTGAAGCTTTCCTGCAGGGCCAGCGCGCTGGCCAAGCCGATCACGAAGGCCAGGGCCGGCAGGGCGCTCCGCCGATCGGGCATGAAGGCGCCGGCCAGCAGAAAAGGCGGCGCCAGGGCCATAGCCAGCAGGGGGAATCCGTCGATGGCCGGCAGAATGGCGAATTGATAGAGGGCGGCCACCGGAATCGCGATGCCGCTGAACAGGCCGAAACCGACGATCGCCGGCGCGGGGTCGTCAAGCGTGGCGAACAAGGCGCAGAAGACACCGGCCAGGGCGGCGGCGATGGCGCCGTCCGGCCAACCGGTGGCGATCCAGACGGCGCAGACCAGCAGGATCGTCAATCCGGCCGACAGACCGGAACTGGCCGCCATGCCGATATCGCTGTGAAGCCGCCGATGACCCTTGCGGGCGATGGCGGCGGCGAGCGCCGGCGGCAGAGCAACCCCCGGCTGACGCAGATGCGCGAGAAGATGATGCGCCTCACCAAGATTGATGAGCATGTCCTGCAGGCGGGCCAACAAGCTTTCCCGCAGCAGCGCCGGCCAGTCGCGGCCGATCTGGGCCGTCTTCTCTGACCTCAGGCGAGCCTCAAGGGCTGCGAAAGCCTGGGGAGGCGCGCCCGCTTCGATCCACTGCGCAATGTCCTGGAGCAGGCGATTGACCGGCGCGGCCGCGGACCCGAGGGCATAGAGTCGGTCGGCGACCCCCGACAGGATTGGGATCAAGAGCAACAATCTCTCGTGAATAGCCCGCACCACCGCGGCCGTGTCACGCAACGCGGAAGTATCGAACGGCAGCAGCCGCGACAGAAGCTGAACCGCATTGGCGGCAGCCGCCAGATTGCGGCGATCACCCAGCGCCTGGTCCGGATTGACCCGTCCCAGGATATCGAGCGCCCAGTCATCGGCGTCTTTCAGCCATGCCGACAGGCGCTGCTGCAGGACGCCGCCGACGGGGCGGGGAAAAAACAGGCTATGGGTCAGGGTGGCGCAGAAGATGCCGAGGATGATCTCCTCCACCCGCGAGACAGCGACATCGAACACTTGGTCGGGATGGCCGACGGTCGGAAAAGCGATCAAGGTGGCCGTATAGCCGGCCAGCATCACCACATAGGCGCGCGGCGTGCGGTCGAGCAGGGAAATGAACAGGCAGCCCGCGACCCAAAGGGCCAGCACCACACTGAGCAGCGCCGGCACATCGACCAGGGGCGGCACGATCAGCACGGCAAAGGCAGCGCCCAGCAGCGTGCCGGCGACGCGATAGAGCGCCTTCGACCGCACCGCGCCGGCCAGCGGCTGGCTGATGATATAGACCGTCATCACCGCCCAATAGGGACGGGGGAGATCCAGCCAGAAACCGATCAGCAAAGCCAGCAGCGAGGCGGCGAAGCAATTGACCGAGAACAGCCAGGCGGCGCGATCAAGCTTCGGCATCGCTGCCCCCCCGGCCCGGTTTCGCGCCGGGAGGAACGGCGCCATCCTGGGCCTGGCGGACAGCCTGCTCGAAATCGGTCAGCACGCGCAGCGTGGTGACCAGATCGGCATCGCTGACGCTCGCCAGCAGGGCGCCACGTCGCGCCCCCAACAGCGATTCGATGAGCCCGGCCAACCTGCTCCCGGCCTCGGTCAGATGCAGGGTCTTGGCGCGGCGGTCATTGGGATCGTCGCGACGTTCGACTAACCGCGCCGTCTCCAGTTGATCAAGCTGCCGCACCAGCGACGGGCCCTCGACGCCCAGATGCTCGGCCAGCACGCCTTGGCGGACACCGCCGCCGAGACGAGCGATGAACATCACCGGCAAAGCCTGGGAATCCGACAGCCCATGGGCGGCGAGGATTTTATTCACCACCCGACGGTAATGCCGGCCTAGATGATTGATGAGGCTGATCAGGGTCTGCTCGTTCTTGACGCGGCTGTCGGGCATGGGATAATCCACATAGGTAGCTTGCTATCAATAAATAGATAGCAAGCTACCTATAGAAAATCAAGCCGATTCTGCGCCGCGCCTTCTTACCCTTGCGATTTTCCCCCGGACCCGCTAATTTCCCGCCGCATTGCCGAAATAGCTCAGTGGTAGAGCAACTGATTCGTAATCAGTAGGTCCGCGGTTCAAATCCGCGTTTCGGCACCATTCTTTAGGGGGTCCGGGAAATCTGCAAGGTGATTTGCAAGGTTTCCCGGACCTTCTAGGCAACTGCTCTGATCCCCAATGACGCTCCGTCGCGGACTGATTCTCGGAAAGCTATGCCCCCGTAGGATGATAAGGGGTGGGTATGAACAAGCGTCCTCGCAAGGCAACACGGCTGACCGTGAGGCTGGAAGAGCAGGATTATCGGACGCTCAATGAGAGTGCGCTGGCCCGTGACGCTTGGATCTCATCGGTTATCCGCCAAGCGATCCGCCAGTTTATGGAGACATGGTCACCTTCCATAGGAGTCGCCCAGCAGGGCCGCTACGCCTGATCCCAGGCAGACACCGCACAATTTATTGTCAATAAAAATATTTATAGAACATAGATTTACTTTATAATCGGCATATATTAAACTTTATACTGCATTGGTTCTCATTTGGGTAATGCGCCAAAGATTTTAATCACATATTATTCGATTCGAATAAGGGTGGGTCTGGTGTTGGGAGAGTGACATGTTGAGCAGATTGCGGATTGCAACGCGATTGTTTCTCGGTTTTGGCGCCATCCTGTTGATTCTGGCCGGAGTAAATGGGTATTCGGTCATGACCGGAAGGATTGCTGCGACCGGCTTCACTGAGGTGACGCGTCATAAGGGTAACGAAATCGACGACGAACGCTTCGAGAGGCGCCTCTATCAGGCCCGCTTCTTACTATGGAAATTCATGGCGACCGGCGACGAGGCAAATCTTGTCAAGTTGCAGGATGCCTTTAAGTTAGCGCATCAGCGTCTTGATCAACTGGCGCTGTCAACCACCGATAGCGGCCGCATCGGCGCGGTAGAAGAGCTCAAATCGCTGATTGTGGCTTACGAGCTGAAGGCGAACACGTTCAAGGAATTCAAAGGCCGCAACGTCAATCTCGACGGGCCCGATGCTAAGGCAATGATCATCGCGCTCAACGATGACGCCTCCAAGATGGACGTGATCGGCGGGGATCTGGCGGAGCGGTATGAAAAGGCAGCCGACGCTCGGCAGAAAGCGGCCGAGGACGCCATCAGCACGGGCATCATCGTTACTCTCAGCCTTGGTTTCGCCAGCCTGCTGATCGGCGCTGCAATTGCCTTCTTCATCGCCCGCAGCATCGTCATCCCCGTTAAGGCGATGACCGGGGCTATGACCCGACTGGCCGGCGGTGATCGTTCGGTCGAGATTCCCGCTGCCGATAACCGTGACGAGATCGGCGACATGGCCAAAGCGGTTCAAATTTTCAAAGACAATCTTGTCCGGGTTGAACAGATGACGCGCGAACAGGACGAGGCGAAGCAGCGCGCCGCTGCCGAGCGCCGGGCCGCGATGCACGAGATGGCCGACGAATTCGAGAGTAGTGTCATGGCTGTGGTAAAGGTGGTGTCGTCATCGGCAACCGAAATGCAGGCGACCTCGGCTTCTATGTCGTCCACCGCCAATGAAACCGCTTTCCAGGCGACAGCCGGAGCCTCGGCCGCCGAACAGGCGACCAGCAATGTCCAGACTGTCGCCGCGGCGTCCGAGGAGCTTTTCGCGTCCATCTCGGAAATCAGCCGGCAGGTTGCCGAAGCCGCGCGGATTTCGACCGAGGCTTCGGAAGAAGCAACGCGTACGAACACGATTGTCGCCGCTTTGGCGGCTGCGGCGGACAAGATCGGGGCCGTCGTCCAATTGATCCATGACATAGCCAGCCAGACAAATCTGTTGGCGCTGAATGCCACCATCGAAGCGGCACGAGCCGGTGAAGCCGGCAAAGGATTCGCCGTTGTGGCCAGCGAGGTGAAGAACCTTGCCAATCAGACCGGTCGCGCCACTGAAGAAATCGGCAGTCAGATCGCCACGGTGCAGAAAGAGGTACTGAGTGCTGTTGGTGCGATTCAAGGCATTGGCCTTACGATCGAAAAGATTCGTCAGATCAGCTCGGGTATCGCGTCGGCGGTCGAAGAACAGGGGGCGGCAACCCAGGAAATCGCACGCAATGTCCAACAGGCGGCTCAGGGCACCGATGAGGTGACCCGCACCATCAACGGCGTCATGCAAGCAGCATCCAGCACCGGTGCGGCGGCTACGCAAGTGCAATCCGCCGCCAGTGACCTAGCGCAGAATGCAGAACGTCTGCGAGGCCAGATGGTTGATTTTCTCGACACTGTCAGGGCGGCCTAAGCCCCTGGCCGAAGGTATCGGCATCTTGATCGCCGAGGGCGACGCGATTGATGTTGAAATTGTCGACTATCCCTGAGGAGAGTGTGACGTCGTCCCCCTTAACGGTTTACCCCCGATCCATCCCGGCGACATGCTGGCCGACGAGCTGAACGAACTCGCGCTGAGCGCGCGCGCCCTGGCCGAAAAGCTCAAGGTGCCGCACAACAGAATTTCCAGTATTCTCGCGGGCACACGCGCCGTCAGCGCCGATACGTCGCTTCGCCTGGGCCGGTTCTTCGGCATGAGTGACGACTTTTCGCTGCGGCTGCAAACGACCTACGACATCAAGAAGGCAAAGGCCGAGTCGGGAGCAAGAATAACCACCGACGTCTTGCCGCTTCGAAGCAGCGCGTCATTGTGACGGTTGTGGCCCCGACGCAGCCCTTCTCCTTTGTCCGCCGCGACGGCCTGGCCGAAGGATGGACACTCCCTGTTCCCGGCATTGTATTTTTTCAGGTCGAGCCGAGCGTTGAATCGCCACAGGCGAATCCCCGCGACGGTGAGAGTTCCGTCGGTACAACGCAGGAACGAAAACGATGTTATCCAATCTCTTTATGCAGCAGGACATGTCCCGCCGATCCCTGTTGATCGGCGGCGGACTCGGGCTGGCGATGCCGCTGCTGGCGCCCTCGCCGACCGAAGCGGCCACTGTCGCCATCACCGAGCCGCGCTTCGACAGCGCCGCCGAGATGCTGAAGCTTTTCGTGAAGATGAGCGGCGACACATCGGGCCAAAATTACGGCGGCTGGTATTCCGGCCACGCCTTCGCGGTCATCCCGGGGGAAATGATCCGGCCGCTGTTCGGATTTAGCGGCTTCGGACTAGGCTCGGATCGCCCGCAACCGGATGGCTCGTACCATCACCTGTGGAAAGAGGTCGGCTTTTACACCGACCTCAAGACTGGCGAGGTTCTGGAGAGCTGGACCAACCCGTTGAACGGCGCCGCTTGCGAGGTGATGCCGATCCACAACCGCTCGGTAAATCTTACTTTGTCGGCGACGCTGCCGGATATGTCGGCCCTGGAGAAAGCGGGCGTGACCCTCATGAATGGCAATTTCGCCAAAGCCGATGATCCCGCCCGCCCCTACGGCATACCCTATACGGTGATCGGCGATCAGATCTCGGTGTTTTCAGACAGCGTGGGGCATGTGCCCAACCGTCTCGATCCGACCGTCTGGAAGCGGGAATCGACCGGCGGCAAAATTAGCGTCGGAGAGTTTTTCATGATCACCGGATCGCTGCGTGAAGCGATGGACCCCGCTGTCACGCGAGTCGATGTGACAGGCTCCTGGACGAGGATCGGTCCCTTCTTGCCATGGATGCTGATGGGCGCGCACCCCGGCCATCTGTTCTATCGCAGCGCCACCCGTAAAATCGCCGGGCCGCAGGCTTTGCCGCCGGACCTGGCCGCCTACACCAAGACCCGCTATCCGGAATTTCTCGAGTTTCCGGACGACTGGACCACACCGATGGAGTCCTCCTGGGAAGTTTACAAACGCGAGCGAAAGCCACACCCTTGATCGCTGTTGCCGCTGACCGCATTCGTCGGTCCGAAACCGGTCGGTGCGAAACGCCGGGGGGATCACCATGACCTCCCGCAATCGGCAGCTGATTGTCAAAACCTGGCCCAAGGATCTGCCGGGCCCGGAACATTTTGAGATGATTGAGACGCCGATACCGGCAGCCGGCGACGGCGAGGTGCTGATCCGCAATCTCTGGCTCTCCATCGATCCCTATTATCGCCATTCACTGGGCCCAAGATTGTTGGGAACGCCGTTCCGGCGACCGGGTGATGTCATGATGGGCGTCACTCTCGGGCAGGTAATCGCGAGCAAAGATCCGATGGTCCCGGAGGGTCGGTTCGTTACCACCTTATTTGGCGACATGCAGGACTACGCTGTGGTCGGCGGCCGCGACATTCGCCTGCTGCCGGATGAGATCTTCGGCTCGGACGGCTTACCCCTGTCGACGGCGCTTGGCGTGGCGGGGATACCCGGCCTCACCGCTTACAGCGGTTTGCTCAAGCATGCGGCGCCGCGGCCCGGCCAAAGCTTTGTCGTCTCCTCGGCTGGCGGCTGCGTCGGTGCGACGGCTGGCCAGCTCGCCAAGATCATGGGCATGCGCGCGGTGGGGATCGCCGGCAGCCCGGAGAAATGCGCCTGGGTGGTCGAAAAAGCCGGCTTCGACGCCTGCGTCTCCTACCGGTCCCCCAGCTTTGCCGAAGAGCTGGGGTCCGCCTGTCCCAATGGCATCGACATCAATATGGAGCATGTCGGCGGTCGTGTCTTGGAGACGATCCTGCCGATGATGGCGCTATATGGACGTGTCGTCATGTCGGGCCTGATCGACCAGTATAACCAGGCCGTGTCGCCACCCGGCCCGAACTGGGGCGTCATCCTGTCGCGCCGGCTGACGGTGTCGGGGCTCCGGGTCTTCGATCATTTCGCCTTGATGGGAGAGTATGAGCGGTTGATCGCGCCACGAATTTTGGACGGGTCGTTCGCCTATGCCGAAGATATAAGCGACGGCCTCGATCAGGCACCGGCGTCGCTCGCCCGCGTGCTGACGGGCGGCAATTTCGGCAAATCGCTGATCCGCATCGCCCTGCCGGACTGACCTCGTGCCGGAGCATGCGGAGACAGACGATAGGGGAAGTGCCCGAGACTCCCATCGTGATTGGCGACCTCTCTACCCGGGGGCTCTGATGAAAGATTTAGAGCGCCAGATCGACCGCAATGGGCTGATCGGTAACGATCCGGTTCCGACCGGAGTGTTTCGCAACATAAAGCATCTCATCGGCGCGCGCGGAAAGGGTGGCAAGTGTTTCAGCTGGTTTCAAAGTCGCCACGCCCACGGAAACCGTGATCAAAAGCTCGGGGTGGGTGGTCAGATGAACTGCCTCGGCAACCGCCAGTCGCAGTTTTTCCGCCATGATAAGGGCGCCCCCCGGCTCGGTCTCGGGCAGCAGAACCGCCAGTTCTTCACCACCCAGCCGCGCCACCAGATCCGTGCCGCGCAGCACGGCGCCGATATGGTGGCCGACCGATATCAGCACCGCATCGCCGGCGGCATGGCCATAAGTGTCATTGACCCGTTTGAAATGATCGATATCGATCATCAGGAAGCTGGGCAGAGGATGCCCGCGCCGGCAGCGGTCGAGTTCGCGCTGCGCCAAATCGGTGAACGCACGGCGATTGAGCAGGGCGGTCAGCGGGTCGGTCGACGCCAGTTCTCGGAGATGGTCGTTCGCCTCGGTCAGGGCGCGGGTCTGTCGCTCCACCAGGTCTTCCAGCAGGCGACTGCGACGGCGCAAAGCAAAAGTGCGGCCCTGCACCAGCAGAGTGATCGCGATCAGGCCAATTGCCATCACCAGCACGGTCACCCACGGAGTCTGCCACCAGGCCGGCTGGATGGTGATGGCCAGGGTGACAGCGTCGCTCCAGGGGTTGCCGTCGATACTGCTGCGGAGCAACAGCCGGTAAGATCCGGGCGGCAAATTTATGTAGCTGGCGCTGCGATGCTTGGAGTCGACCTCGGTCCAGGCCTGACCGACATCATCGAAGCCATCAAGGCGGTAGTGATAGCGCAGCCGCTCCGGCGCTTGACTGTCTGGCGCGGCAAAGTCCACCGTCAGGCTGTGCTGCTGGGGGGTCAGGGTCAGTGATTGGCCGTTTCGATAAGCACCGGCGTTCACAGCCTGACCATCGACATGGATTGCCGTCACCACCACCTGCGGCGAATGCGGGGTGTCGCCCAGCCGGTCCGGATGCACCACTGTCAATCCGCCGCTGCCGCCGAACAGCAACAGATCATGAGCGGCCGACCGGGCGGCGGCGCCCACCCAATAGGCCGAGATCGCCACCCCCTCGGCGAATTGCAACGGCCGCACCTTTAGACTATCCGGGTCGATCACCGCCAGACCATTGGCGGTACTGACCCAGAGTCGCCCAATGCTGTCCTCGAGGATACCGCCGATATTGTCGCTTGGCAGTCCATCACTGCTGGTCAGGCGGCGAAACCGCGGCGCGGTGCCGTCGGCGGGCTGTGGCTCGGCGCTCACGCCAATGCCGTTGCCGAGCGTGCCCACCCACAATCGGCCCCGTCGATCGGTCAGCAGACTGGAAATGACCGGTCCGGGCAGTGAGGCGCTGTCTGTGGCATCATGAATGAAATGGCGGAAATGGCCGTCGACGGGGGAAAACAGGTCGAGGCCGCGGCGAGTGCCGAGCCAAAGCTGGTCATCTGCGTTCGAAAGAATCATATCGACCGTGTCGTCATTCGGGGTGTCGGGCGCGTCGCCATGGCGGTAGACTTGGCTCTGCCGCGTGGTTGGATCGAGGTCGATCAGCGCTCCCGAGGCCAGCCATAGTCGCCCATGTGACGGCAAAATACTTCTGATGCTGCCGATGACCCCTTTGGCAACCAGTTTTTGTCGAACTGATCCGCTGACCGGATCAAGGCCAGTGACGGTCTGGCCATCATAGCTGCCCGCCCACAGCATCCCGTCAGCAGCGACGGCAAGGCTGGAAATACCGCCGCTGATCGCGACGACCGCGTCCATCGTGCCTGCCGCCGGATCAATCCTGGCCAGTCCATGATCCTTCAGCCCTAACCAAACCTGGCCGGCCCGGTCGAAGGTCACGGCCAAGATATTCTCGTCCTTGAGAGCGCGGGGATGATCTACCGACAGAATTGTCTCGATCGCGGGATGGCCTGGATCTGTCCGGCTGACTCCGCGATTGGTGCCGGCCCAGATCCTGCCGGAACGATCCTTGAACAGCGCCCGGATCATGCCGTCGGCAAGGCTGGTGCCGATACCGCGCCGCGGGGCGAGCTGCCGGATAACGCCGGTCTTGGGCGTCAAAACCGTGATGCCGCTGGCGGTGCGGCCGATCCACAATTCACCGGCGCGCCCCTCGATCAGCCGCGAGCTGCCGGGTCCACCGCGGCTGGTCGCCGCCAGGTCGAAAATTTCGCGCCCGATCGCTGCGGTCCCAGGCCGCGCCTCGATCCGACCAACGGCAGAATGTTCGGTGACGAACCACAGCACGCCCTCGCTATCCTCGGCCAGGCTGGCGATCGGATCAGAGAGCGGCGCACTGCCAAGATCATAGATCGGCACCGGCACGAAGACCTGGCTCGTCGGCGCCAGACGCGCCAGACCAAGGTCGGTGGCGACCCACAGGCTGCCATCGCCTTGTTGACGGGCCAGCGCCGTGATCGTGGTGCCGGGCAGCTCGCCATGGCCGTTGGCGGCCTGCCGGAAGCGACTGAGGTGATGGCGGTCGCCGTCGATATGCTCAAGCCCGGTGCTGCTGGCAACCCAGACCCCACGTCTTCCGTCACCGATCATCGCGGTGACGGAGCCGCGGGTCTGGCCGGGCTCGGCGGGAAATCGCTCAAATTCGTCGTTTTCATCGTCATAACGGGCAATATCGCCAGCGATGCTGGCCACCCACAATCGCCCGTCGACGTCGGTCGTCAGCTCGGCAATGACCGGGCTGAGCAAGGCCTTAGGGTCATCCTCACTGGCAGCAAAGCTGTCGAACTGATTGCCGTCAAAGCGGACCAGGCCGCCTTGCGTGCCCACCCACAGAAAGCCGTTGTGATCCTGGGCCAAGGCGGTGACCACCGGGTGCGGCAACGCCTGCTCGAGCCCCAGGGTCACAAACACCGTATCGGCCAAAGCTGCCCAGCCGTCAGCGGCGGGGCCCGCGGCCGGCCAGGACAGCGCAAGCCAAGCCAGCCCAACAAGAAGGCGGTGCGGCCAAAGGGTGCGCCAAACCCCGCCGCCACATCTTGTCCCGAGAACCACGCGTATCTGTCCCAAAGCCTCACTTCCGGTCGGCGAGAGTATCGGGATTTCTCTGCCATCGGAAAGCATCGGAAATTACTCGGAGTGCAAGATGAGCCTCGTCCAGCGTGAGAAAATTTGTATCGGCCGGTTGCTATGATATTCTGTAAATATTACATCGGGAGTGGTTAAATTGAGGAGATAAAAGCAAAATGCGGTTTTGGTCTGTTCTGAAGCTCAGCACCCTTCTTCTGCTCGCCGGCGGTTTATCGGGGTGCGGCATCGATCTGTCTTTCGGCGACTCCCCGCCCACCCCTGACGAAATCTTCGCTTCGGCGCGTACCGAGATCCTCGCCCAATGCGTGACGAAGCGCGATAACGGCGCTTTGTCCTATGTCGCGGCCGCCGCCTGCAGCAATGATCTGACACTGAAGGCCTTCCACTCCTTCAACTATTGGTATATAGACCTGGTCGCTCGTCTGAATTCGCAACGGCTTGTTCTCGCGGAAAAAGTCGACAAAAAGGAGATCTCGCCGGTCCAATACCAGTCCGAGCTATTGCAGAACTGGTCGGCAGCTATTCGGGAGGAGTCGCTGCGTCTCGCGCCGTTCGGCAAGAAGTCGGGCCATCCAGCCTTGCTCGGTCAGGCGGAGTTGTTCCTCTGATGGCCCGCTGCCGCGCGGGGGGGGGCTGGAGGCTGATGCTAATAGGTTGACTCAGTCTATAATTCAATGGTTTGGAGGGCGATTAAGCCATTTGATTTCCAAATGTCGACTATACCGCCTCATCAGATCAATGCGTTGTGGTGAAATCTAACGGATTCTTCCGTTAGATTTCACCCACGAGATCTTCACTGTCGCGTCGTCACTCTGAGCCCATATTCACGCGAATATCGACGCAGACGGTGACAGAGTCGTGGCGCCAGCTCTCCTCGTCATATTCGACAATCCGTCCGGCCGGGTCGAAACTTACGCGGATGACGCTCAGGCCGGGAGCACCCGAGCGAACCCGCAATGTCTCGGCATCATCGCCAAGCAGGGCGAAAGGTTTCATCGATACCTTATTGCGCGAAACCGACACGCCATAGTGAGATTTAAGGACACTGGTCAGCGAAAGGTCGAGCGAATGCTCGAGGAGACCTGGCGCCATGGCCGGGTCGACAATGATCCGCTCGACCAGCACGGCACGCCCGTCGATGCTGCGGAGGCGCCGAATGGCGAAGAGCGGGCTCTCCAAGGCGACACCGAACAATCCGGCGAGATAGGGTGTCGCCGGAATTTCCTGCTTCGACAGGGTCTCGGTTTTTGGCGTGCGGCCCTGCGCTTCGACATAGCCCATGAATCCCTCCCAGCGGGTCGGGTCATAGACAATCGGCGGCGGCGAGACATACCAGCCGCTGCGATCCCTGCGATAGATCAGTCCCTCGGCCTCGAGCTGGTTCAGCGCCTCGCGGATGGTTCCGCGCGCGGCGCCAAAGCCCTCCTCCAATTGACGCTCCGATGGGAGCCGATCGCCAACGCGGAGGGTGCTGGCAAAAATCTGCGCGGCGACGCGGTTTCTCACTGCGATATATTGCAGGTGATCGCCCGTCTCGACCATATCGCGCCACCATGGTTGAGGAGCACGGGGGGCCATAAAATCTCCGGTTAGCTGGGTTAATTCGGGGAAGGAAGCACCGTCTGGCAGGCCAGCGTCAAGCTGATTTGCCGTAACAAAACGATCGCTCTGATTGCTCTGTGACTCTGGTATAAACCAGTTGCCATGAAGTGAGAGGGGTGTGGCGATGAACTCTTTCAGTAGACGACGATTTCTTGGTGCTTCGGCGGGCGGCCTGGCGGCCGGGCTGGTACCTCCAAGCATCCGCGCAGCGATGGCCATTCCGGCCCACTCGGTGACCGGTACGGTGCAGGATGTGCAGCATATCGTCGTCTTTATGCAAGAGAACCGGGCCTTTGATCATTATTTCGGCACCTTGAACGGGGTGCGCGGCTTCGGCGATCCGCGACCACTGCGTCTGCCCGGCGGCCGCACCGTCTGGCAGCAGCCAAGCTCTGAGCACAAAGACGGGTATGTCTTGCCCTTTTATGGCGAGTCCAGCAGCACCGCGTCCTACACCGTCGACGGTTCGGACCAAGGACATCAGGCCGCGATTACCATCGTCAATCGCGGCCTTTATGATCGATGGGGGGCCTCGGGCGAGCTACACAAGCGGATGGTTTATTACCGCGCCGCTGACCTACCCTATTACCATGCCTTGGCCGACGCCTTCACCATCTGCGACCAGTATCACTGCTCGACCCTGACCCAGACCTATCCCAACCGGCTGCATCTGATGACCGGCTGCAATGGCGGCGGCAAGGTTGGCGGCGATCCGGTGATGGACAATTATGGCGAGGATGAGACACCCAGCGCCAACATGGATGAGGACCAGCCGCTGGCGCATGGACCGCTCCGTTGGACCACTTATGCCGAACGGCTTGAGGCCGCCGGGATCAGTTGGAAGATCTATCAGGAATATGACAATTTCGGCGATAACGTCCTGTCGGTGTTCGCGCCCTTCCGACCCTGCGACAAGGATTCGCCGCTTTATCAGCGCGGCCGCTGCTGGGTTTCGGAGTCGCACGATGATCCGGCCGAGCGCACCCGCTCGGATGGCGACCAGCTGGTCGCCGCTTTTCGCGCCGATGTCAGCGCCGACCGCCTGCCGCAGGTGTCGGTGATCGTCAGCGCCGCCGATTTGTCGGAACATCCGACCCATGAGCCGGCCAAGGGCGAGGATCTGTGCGCCAAACTGGTTGAAGCCCTGGTCGCATCGCCCGAAGTCTTCGCCAAGACAGTTTTCATCATCAATTATGACGAGGCCGGTGGCTTCTTCGATCACATGCCGCCACCCCGGCCACCTTTGTCGCCCGAGGACGGCTTCAGCACGGTTCCGGTTGACGGTGAGGCCAAGGATTATGGCCAGGCGGAGGACGCGACTCGGCCGAACAAGGGCCGCCATCCGCTTGGTCTGGGCATAAGGGTGCCGGCGCTGATCGTCTCGCCCTGGAGCCGGGGCGGCTATGTCTGTTCCGAATTGTTCGACCATACCTCGGTGCTGCGCTTCATCGAGGCCCGTTTCGGGGTGCGCGAGGAGAATATCAGCGATTGGCGCCGCGCGGTCTGCGGCGACCTGACCTCGGCGTTTGATTTCCGGACGCCCAACCAGGAACGTCGCGGGCTCAACTTGCCCAGCACGGCAGACGCCAAGGCGCGGATCGAGATCTCGGCCGCCGCCGCCAGCCTGACTATTCCGGCAGTACAGACCCCCACCCATCAGCCGGGACGGCAACGCCGTTATCGTCCCTTGCCCTATCAGCTGAGCGCCGATCTGATGCTGATCGACGGCCGGCCGGAGCTGCTGCTCGATAATCGCGGCAGCGCCGGAGCGGTCTTTCAACTCTTCGACAATCATGATCGACAGGGGCCGTGGCGCTACAGTCTTGGCGCCGGTCACAGTCATCGCGCGGCCCCCTGGCGGGCGCAAGGCACGACCGGGTACGATCTTGCGCTGCATGGCCCTGCAGGTTTTTATCGTCGCTTTGCTGGCGACCTGGCAGTGCCGGCCGGCTTGGTGCTGACCCTCGAGGAGCAGCCAGCCAAGGGCAGGATCGTGCTGCGGGTCGAAAACCGGTCCGACGCGGTCGCCCAGCTGGAGGTGCGGCGGGCGAAGATCTATGGCGGTGGCGTGCGCCCGCTAACGGTAACGGCGGGCGCGGTCGAGCGGAGTGTCTGGCCATTGGCCGCCAGCGATCACTGGTATGATCTCACCGTGACCCTGGCCGGAGCGCCGAGCTTTCTGTGGCGTTATGCCGGCCATGTCGAGACCGGCCGCGACAGCCGAACCGATCCGGCGATCGGAAAGATGGTGATTACCTAATCGCGACTGAGACGAATAACCCTGACCGAATGGGGCGGCTGGGTCACGATGACCGAACGCGCGTCACTGGCGATTCCGTCGGCGGCAAAAATGTCCCGCGCGCGCCACGAGCCGCCACCGAGGGCCAATCGGTCGAACGACATCTCATGCCGGCGCGGCTGGTCCGTCCAATTGAAGACGCTCAGCATGCCCGTGTCAGCGTTTTCGCGCAGCCAGAATAGGGAGGGCTGCAGATCATCCTCTGCGTAGCTCATCAGATCCAAAGGCGTTGCCGCGCGGCGCAGAAGGACCATGTCGAGCAGGTCGGGGTTGGTCATCAGCGCCAGCCGTTCGGGTTCGTCTTTCATTGCCGGCAGGTCATCGCCGTCCTCGAACATGCCGCCAGCCACGGCGGACAGCGCGATCGCGATTTTCGCCTCTTCGAAACTGACCGGCGCGAGTTCTTCGCGGCGCGGATCGGGGCTGCGGTGGTCGGACAGGCAAAAGACATCGGGATCGGCGGTGAAATAATTTCCGTTCATATAGAAGCGGGCGGCAATGCCGCTGGCGGCGTCGAAGCTGCCGGCGAAGGAATGTTCGGTATCATTGGACAGGCGGCCGGCATCGACGATCCCGACCGGGGGCAGCATGGCGCTGCCGTCCTTGTCGAGGATGACCTTGTCGCCGACAGCCGCGCGGATGATCGCCAATCCGATCCGCTCGGCCTCAAGCGCCGAGACATCGCGCCGATAATGTAGGCCTTCGACGGCCGACATTTCCATGAAATCCAGCTTGATATAGCCAACTCGCCAGTTTCTGGCGAGGGTCCGGTATGTATCCCGCAGGTGCCGCGCCGCCCCGGGATGGGTCGGGTCGAGCGCATAGAGCGTCTCGGCCCCCTGTTCCTTGCCAAGCTGGATCGGATCGCCGTGAAGATTTTTCACCAGCCAATCCCGGTGGGTCAGATAGACCCAGGATCGTCGGCTGACCTCGAAGGGTGCCGTCCACAGGCCGAGCGTCAGCCCCGCCTGCGCGATCATACTGGCGAAGCGCTGCATGCCGTCGGGGAAGCGGACCGGATTGGTTCGGTCATAGTCGCCGCGGGTCGCGTTGTAGCCCTCATCGAGGTGAATGGTGCGATATCCATGGGACGCCAGATGATCGGCCAGCCAGTTTGCGTTGCGGGTCGCCGGCTTCTCCGCGATCTCGTCATAGAAAGCGGTCCAGCTCCACCAGCCCCAAAGGGCGGGCTTGTCTACCCGCGCCTTGTTGAGACGGCCAACGGCGGCGCCATAATCGCGCAAAGTCTGTAAATGATCCTGGCCGACCGCCAGCAGCAGCGGTTCGGAGACGAGTTGACGCCCCGGGGCGACGGTGATCTTGAGAATGACGTGGTCCTCGGGACGCGAAGGACTCAAGGATTTGCCGGCGGTCAATTCGGTCGTACCGACATTGTCAACCGTCATGCCGGTGGGAAGCAGATGGATCACCGTCAGCCAGCGCTTGGCGGCCAGGGCGCCGACGAAAAAATGGGTCTGCGTGTCACGGTTGTACAGCAATTGACTGCCGACCGCCCGATAATCGGCGTCTGGCGCTTGAGCGAAATCACGGATCCGCAGAATAGGCGTATCCTCGCTATAGCTGTCGGAGAGAATGCGGGTTCGGGTGAGGGGTCCGATCCGGGCCGAGAGCTGATCCTGGCTTGACTCGAATAAACGCAGGCAGGATATGGCAATTTTGCCGCGCGTGTTGTTGTCGACCCGCATCTGCAGGGTGGCAAAGGGCCGATTGTCATAGCGTTTGATCACCGCGACAAGATCGGGCATCGCGGATCGGCCAGTATGGCGCAGGGTGACGACGCTGCCCTCGCCCAACTGATCGTGGAACCGCACCTGCTGGCGCTGATGTTTTGGATAATCGTCGGAAAACAGCCAGCGCCCGTCAATTTCAGCGCCGATGCGCGATTCCAACGCCGCCTGGGCCGGATTTCCGTCGGCAGTCTTGTCGTTGGAACGAGCTGCCGACGGAAGAACGACGGAGAAGGAGAGGAACGCGGCTGCCAAATATCGCCCGAGGAGCCGCATGCCATCCCCGCCCTACAGAGTGAACGACGTCTTGACCAGGATCGTCCGACCCGGCTCGATATAGTCTTTCTGATAGCCGGGGCTCAGACCCTTGGTGTCATAGGTGGTCCAATTATCGAGTAGGTTGCTGCAATCGACACCGATCGAGAATCCGTTGGAGAAATTATAGCGCGACGAAAAATTGAGCGCGGAATTGGGCTGCTGGTACTTATCGATGCCATAGTCCCTTAGAGTTTGACTCATAATATACTAAAGGTTGTAGCGTATCGTGCTGCCCTGCGTGTGAGCAGTTTGATGCTGGCGATGAACAACCAGGCGAGCGCGCTTTCCATGGTTGCCTCGAAGTCC